>Ga0065711_1001381_pt1 | contig 44029 bp, 42 predicted proteins | sample Hoacrofraction12_FD_59098 | JGI IMG/M metagenome (GOLD analysis project Ga0065711, IMG submission 59098) | Hoatzin crop microbial communities from Cojedes, Venezuela - Epithelial fraction 12 v2 (version 2) | ecosystem: Host-associated > Birds > Digestive system > Esophagus > Crop | place... | reverse complement strand
CGATTAGCACTAAATTAGTGCTGCATAGCATAGGATTAGGGAAACGATACCCATTTCAAGTTCCTCATCATTTGTCCTTTCCTTCTCGCCTTCCTGTGCAGCTATTTCATGCTGTGCCCCTCTCTTCTGACTGGGTGGCTGAGGGCTGCCTTTCAGCACCTCCTGCCCAGGTTTGGGATCAAAATGAAGGCTCTTTGGGTGACCGTGCACTTGTTCTTCATCCATCTGGGCATTCACTTTGTGAACTATGTCCTTCCAGCTGCAACAAAGGTACAACACAAAACAGAACACCCTCCCCTCAGTATATCAAGAGATATTTCATAATGCCATTTCATAAAGACAAGCAGAGAAAAAGCCTCCAGAACATGTAGAAGTTTGTCCTAATTTAACTTTATGGCAAAACTAGCAGATTGCATTAGTTACTGTGATAGCTGCTTGGAACAGAACATTTAATATGCCACGTAAGTACAAAATAAGCTATGCTTTATAAACACAGTTTATTGTAGAACTGATTTATATCATTCATATGATACAACAACATATCCACATAGCAATAAATTCCAGTTCTAAATAGAGACTTACTCATGCCTCACATGCCCAAATACACAAATCTAAGTTGTTGAAAAAATATCAAAAACATAAGTCCTCTCTATTGTTCCAACTTCATTTAAAATTAAGATAAAGTAAAACTGTAGGATTTTGGCCTATAAGGAGTAAAAGCCTTTCAAAATAAACAGGAAAGCTGCAATACACAGTTGACAGTTTCTGTTGTCTGGTAAATTTATTTTAAAGCTTCAAGCTCTCTAGGAAGCTTTGCAAGTGGGATGGATACTTTAACCAGCACCTGCGTATAAAACTCTTCCACAGCATGCACCTATCCCCTGTACAGACCCAAACAGGAAAACAGAACCAGCTGAAAGGAAGCATTCACACGTTGTTTTGATTTTTTTTTTTAGGTGAACATGGGAAAAAGTGTTTTATTTCTTCATTCAGTGAGGAAAGCCGTGTTCCAATATGATTTACTGCTTTTCCTACCACTACCCCCCACAGGTTTTTATCCATCTACTGACCTGCAAAATCAATTATTCATACACAGCTCTATTTATGAGAGTTCAGGCAGCCATAGGCAGGAATTCCTTCCTCTGCAATGGTTCCACCTCAAACACACTTCTCCTGATGTCTACATCAATATCTACGTCTGCTTCCTTCTTAGCAGAAGTGCCTCAGAGGGACAGTGACTTGATACCAAGGTATACACCAAACGCAACACATTTTTCCTTAATGCCTCCCTGCCTGCAGCAATAGCACAGCTCACGTGGATGCCCAGCCAGAGGCTCAGCAGCAGAGTGCTGAGTAGCATAACACTGCTCTACTGCATGGAAATGAGCTGGAGTTCAGAGAAGAAACAGAATTATCTTCATATTTGTCCGAGCGAGCCCCTGAGAAGCCCAGAAAGCAGGGCTGTCTCTTAAGGAATGTTTTCTTCCCAAGTATCTTTACTCAGTCACCTTCAGAAATGAAGAAGCGTAAAGGAAGGGATGAATTCCCTATAATAAGGAGTCTCAAAAGTGACTAGAACCAAAAGTTTTAATCGGAGTATGTTACCATCAGTTTCAAGCAGGATTACTGCTTGGTCTAGCCTGTCCTGCTACATGAGCCAGCTAAGATTTAGAAATCTACTTAACACATCCAAGTTTTTAACTGCTGAGAAAGGCAAGTGGCCTTAGCTTTAGCAGCTTTTTAAAGCCAGCATACTACCACCACAAAGAACTTTCAGTAAGAAAACTCATAACCCAGCCTTCAGCTCAGATTTCCCCCATTACAAAATGATCAAAATGCAAATTTGCCACCAAGAGCTCATCTGGAATCTGCTGGTCTCAGCCACCCAACGCAGCAGTTCTTGGCATTGGATGCATGGCCTCTTTTGTACTCCACTGGGGTTTGATATTGTTCTTGGCATTGATACCTTCCGGCTAAAGTTGGTTTCTGCGCTCCTTATCACAAGTCTCACGCAGTGTTAATAACAGCCTCCAGCTCCTCAGTAATTTCTTGATGATAGATCCAGGAAAAGAAAAGCACACCAAACATACCATGACCTCTGTCCTTGCAGAAATCATTTCCCAAACAAATCCAATAGTCACATTTTCTGTTTCATAGACCAGTGACAGTACCTTTCTAGGCTCTGCATAGTTGAGGGAAGGGCATTCTGCCATCACAACTTCAACTCTCACCTTCAGTCACACCCACACAAGTCCCTCCCTGTAAGAGGACAGAATATCCTCTGTGCTGTTACTCTGTGTGTCCACGCACGATGTTATCTAAGCAGTACGGGAAGGATATTGCCCTTTAAAGAAATATGCAAAGGACAATTTTTGACCTGGGAAGATTACAAGTTAAGTGAACAAACAAAAATGGCACAGAAGAACGAGTAGGATCTGGCTGATAATTTACAATGCAATCCAGAATTCTTCTCCACAGATAAAACAGAAATTGAATCTTGTTTGCTACAGTAAACTGAGCAGCTATGACCTGGACACAAACAAGGGATAAATAAGTTAAATGAGGAAGCGCTATTTTCAGTCAGTTTTTGGATCATGGCCAGACTTTGATGAATTGCAGCCTCAGAAAGACACTTTCTTCCTTTTGCAAAACAGACCAGTCTTCTGCAAGTGCTGCTGAGACAGTAAACAGTTTCTCCTGTGCCTGTACAGCATCCAGTACAACAGGATCCTGGTCCCTGACCAGACTCCCAGGTACTACAGCAACACAAGTAACATACTGCAGGAATTATCCATTCTGTTACCTGCACGGAACGGGTAGGTTCATGCCGTTCTCTGAACCTCTGCCCTTTCCGATGGACTCCGCTGCCCAGAGCTCTCCTCTCCCGTTTACCCCAAGAACAGGTCTGGAGAACACATTGCCCTGAGGATGTCCGATACAAGCAACAGTCCCAAGCTGCAGGGAATTTTAATACCAAGGTTTCAGCTAAGCTCCGTTCCAAGTCTTTTATCGTAAACCCTGATCCTTGTATTGATATGGCTGAATTGGTTTGACTTCTCCAGATGAAGCTGCAGTTGATTTAAACTACATTATTTGAAGTGCAGGCATGCAGAAAAATAGACAGGACAGAAGCCTGGGCTGTCCAGTGGATTCTGGTTGTGTCCTCATTTCTGGCATAAACTATTGCTGTAAACTGTTTTACCCTATTCTGGATAAAACTCAATTTTGGGATCACAGGTCTCCAACTCGTCTGACTTTTCACGTTCTAATCAGTCTCTGTGAAGGAGAATCCCTAGCATAGCTCAGGAGTGCACTGGCAACAGGAACCCAAGCTCCATTCCCTGGGAGGAAAGGAAACACAGAAGAGAGTATGCAGAGCTTGGGAATTTGTCTTTGCCCTAGAAGCAAAACCAGAAAAAACTCTAGTACCTAACTGGGGCTGGTTGCCTGCTGCTTCTAGATTACCGTATAACCTTGGGGATGAGAAGCTTTCAGATCTTCAAGGTCTACTCATTCCTGCAGAGCTTGGCAGATTACTGATTAATTAGTGGAAAAATGAGCAAGTTGCAGCTCTAATACACAGCTTAATGCCTCTTATTTATAGAAACCGAAGGCATTTTTAGCCACCTTGCTGCTGCAGATGGGTTGCTTCCATCATGCAGCATTTCTTCAATTTGCTAAACAAAACACGATATTAAGTCACCATCGCTGAAAGGGAGGAGACTGCTCGAAGTCAGTTCAGACTCCCATCCCACCTCTCCTCTCGCTAGCAGGACATCCTTGCTGAGCCGATCTCACTCAGCAGTACCTCCTCTTTCTCTCCTCCACACACAAACACTTCACTGAACAGTTCTGATACGAAGGCAGCTACAGAGCACGCACCAATAACATGAGTTTTTTTTCTTTTGGCCAGCACAGCACCCACAGCAGGCTGTGCATTCCATCACACAACATTGCCTGGAACACAACTAATCTGCTTCGGCTGAGATAGAGACCTGGCAGCAACATTCAGCAGAATTAGATGACAGTGGAACCAATAACCAACACTTTCTTCAACCATCTTTCAAGCAGAAACCACAATAAACACCAGGGACGAGCTTGCATGGTACCTTTCGGCCTGACCATCAAGAGCAGAAGGGAGTTTTCTTTCACCGACCTTTGCATTTGCACCTGCTTGCTCCCTGTAGGGTGGTGGTTGTCTGGCATCTGAGGTTTTTCTGCTGCAGAGGGTTGTTTCGGATCAGGCAGTGACAATCCAGGAGCCTGGCTTTCCTCATTGCTTTGCACCTGAATGCGCATCACCATCTTTAGATCCTGCAGAGAAGACGCATGCATACTTAATACACACAAGCTCCTCATCTTATCAGACACCTGCAGATCCCCCTTGCATTTGGGCAGGCTTACGGGCCAGAAAAGTCTTTTGTCAAAGAACAACAGGTTCAAAAGTGCTCCAGAACAAATCTACAGTCCTGTCCAGCCAGCCTGCAGCAAAAGACGCCCTTCTCCTTCCACACAGCCATGAGGAAATAATTTGGATCCTATGTGACCCAAGCTTGTCTTGAGTAGGTGAATCTCCAAAAAAAGAGGAACAACACAGCCACCTCTAAAAAAAGAAACCAAAACCCATCCATTGCCATTATAATAGTTCCTGTAATTATAGTCTAACCACACTGCAATTATTGTCATTTTTTCAGAGGTTTGCTTTCTATGAGCTCAATCCCAATCACCCCAGGAGACAGGAGAGCTGCTTTTATGATTTACTCTTTGCAGGTCTGTCAGGATCCAGAATAAGAACCCCAGCCCGTTCACCTGTGCCCAGCAACTACACCACAAACTTCAAGAGTGCACAGGAGTCTGAAACCCGAGGCTGGGACAGCTTCCCCATCAGGGAAGTGGAGCACACAATATGCACGTCAGCACAAATATCATAGTTCTGAGCTTCAAGAGCAAGGGCTACACCAAACAAGCAGCGAGTGTGCAGAACTTACTGGGTTCCCATTTGGGAGGCTGTTCATGGTCCGGGTGAATCGGATCACGTGGTTGTCCCCACGTTTGGCTGGCCAGACTGGCATGGCATCCGGCAGCAAGTTGGCATCTTGCTGTGGGGCTGGATGGGTGAAGAGCACATTAGCCTGTGGCCTCGGGCCATCGTTACTGTACGAGTTCTGGCCCAGCAGCAGAGGGCTATCTGCCTGCTTCTGAACCCCAGAGACTGGTGATGCCAGCGGGTTCGCAACAGGACGATTCTCCTGATTGACTGGAAAAGCCTGCAAGGGACAAAGGACAAGAGCAACCTCTGAAGGAACAAGCTTGGTTCCCTCCAAGTTCAAAGCCCCATGCTGAAAACCCAGAGAAGCCCTGCAGAACTCTCCTCCCCGGGGTTCCCTGGGAGTACCACACCTTCTGCCTCACGAGCTGCAACGGGCTGTTGGCTGGCACCACGGGCTGCTCCTTCAGCGCCTGAAACTGCTGCTGCCCCTTCCCAGCTCCTCCTCCTTTGAAACTCGGCATCTTCTGTAGAGCTTCCTTGAGCTGCCTGAACTCTTCCATCTGGGCCTGAGGGGATGAGAAGGGTACAGAGAAACCTCACATGGCAACAGCGTTAAACTCCTTGCTGAGAACAGCCACTCTCTTATGGCCAGTTGGTCAGCACAGATACACTCCTAAAGACGACATATGTTTTATATATATGAAAGACTGGAGATAATCCACAACCATTAACGACAAACCCAAGCTAGTCTTCAGCTTTCTCTCCAGATTTCACAGATACTCTGTATTCCTCCTTTGCCAGTCTTGTGTCTTATTTTATTGCATACTATTACCCAAGAAGTGCTGACGATGACTCCAGTTCTTTGCCCAATGCTATTCAGTGCACCTTTGCACAAGAGGAGTATGCTAGGTCTTGTTAGGTGTGGCTGCCCCTCCTCCTGTGCCTCACATGCAGGTACCACCTTCGGGTCAGCTTTTTTTCTTCCTGTGGAGGCATTTCTCCATGGTTGCACTCATCTCAGCAGGGCTGACAACGATTGGCATAATCCTACTTGACAATTCAATTTACTTTGCAAGACAAATGAAAATTGATTCTCCTATACCGTTAAGCAAATGCAATGCTTTTCTCTCTACTGCAGCTTATTTCTTCCATCTCCAACCCTGAAAACTAGGGCTTGAAAAAGCTACTCAGGAAAAGCTCCCCACTCCTACTCCAGTTATTTATAGGAAAGTGAGGAGGGAGAGCTTTTCATATGCTCACCAGGGTACCTGGAAACAGACCAAATTAGGGACTGGGCAAAGTAGGAAAGCTTCCAAGCAGCAAGGAAGGTTTAGCAGGATATTAATTCCTAAGCAGGCTCTGTTGAGTTCAGTTCTTGCCCCCGAAATTTGAGCTTAAGATTAACATTAAAAAAACAAAACATAACCCAACAAAACAAGTCATCAAAGGTAACATAAAAGGAATGAGGGAAGGAAATGGAAGCCAAGAACAGTTCATGGGATATAGCCCTAGCTAGTAGGAGAGTGCTTCTACTCACAACAAGCCATATGGAAACAAAACTCATCAAAAGCCTTTTCAGGTGGTCAGCCCAGAGGGAAAGAAGCCTAGCCTTAACGCACAGACTCCCACATGCTGTTTGCACCCCATCACAGCAAGCTGTGCATACATCACTTGATGCCTCCATACCTCATTTTACCTGGCAGACCAACTGATACGACAACTACTGCAGGCTGGGCTTGTGAAACGCGTTAGAATCCTTGGAACACAGACGTGTGGTCTCGAATGCAAGTTACTGCCCTAAACTTTCACCTGCCAGCAGGAAGCAAGATCAACAACAGGATGCTCAGTGCAAATTGACACCGCAGAGCTGATAAAGGAGCTGGGAGCCTTTGTGAGTGTCTGCTCTAACGTATGGCATCTTGCCCCACTGAAGGCAAACACCATTCCATTCACCTTTGTGTTATGAAACACTGGTGAATCAGAGAACGGTTTGGGTTGGAAGGAACCTTTAGAGGCCATCTAGTCCAACCCTCTGCAATGAGCAGGCACATCTTCAGTCAGATCAGGTTGCTCAGAGCCCCTCCAAGCTGACCTTGAATGTTTCCAGGGATGGGGCATCAACCACTGCTGATTAGACACTATAAAGGACTGATCAGAAAACTAAACAGAAAACTAAGATTTAAAACTAGGGTCACTGTCAAAACGATCCAAAGTATTTTCTGAAACCACTGGGACCAACCTCTGCCACTTCTGTAAGAGCCAGAAATAGCAGCCAGACCGATGGCTGGAGCACAGCTTTGTTACACGACTGTCTAGTACATTCGGAGCAGGGGGCTGAGCTGTGTCTCCCACACCCAGGGCAAATCCTTTTACTCTTGCTCACGCTTAGTTTTGGCAAGGAATGACAGTGAGCTGTTTATTGCAAACTGCTTTTCCCACTGACCACAACATGGAAGGGGACAAGTTAAGACTGGCAGAACAAAAGCTGCCACCATGTTTTCCAGTCTGCGAGCACTTGGCTTTGTAGGCTCAGCCATCTCTAGACAAGTTTTTTTTTTAATGCTGCTCAGATTATGTGCTAACTTGTGCATTTGAACTGCTGACTGCTTTCTCTAATGCAGTACCATTAGTCGAACAGCATTTTAAGCGTACTCTGCTGAAGAGTAATTCAGGACTGGTCCTACACGGTGTGCCAGATGCAAATGCACTCAGCACTGACCGAGCAAGACAAAAGTGGAAGTACGTCATGGCAAAGAGGACCTTCGATCAACTGATATTGACCCAGGTTGTCAATGGCAGAGGCCTGTATGATGGGAGCTGGCTGGGTCTCAATGTTGCTTGAGAAGGTACAGACCAGTGATAATTGCCAGCTACTTTAAAAGTTTGGTCAGGAGGCCAAAAAATGAAGGCTGAGACACATTTTGATAGCAGGAGGTGTGAATGTAGGCTGGCCAGGGCACTGCAGAAGCTTGGAATCACCTGCTGTTTCAATTCCTAGGATGGGCTTGTCCCGTGTGGCCACAAACAGCCCGCTGATGATTACCTGGGCACTAAGGAGCTGCGAGTGAACTTCCTGGTGGGCCTTCCGAAGAAGCTTGCTCTCTTCTCTGAGTTTAAAGACTGTATCTGTAAGAGAAGAAATCTGCTTGAGAGCACTATTTTCACAAGTGTAGCATTTCTCTTCCTTATGATAAATTCCTCTTGACCTCATAGACCTCTCCAAGCCCAGGAATTACAGTGAAGCACTAACTAGGGACTAGCCAAACACACTGACAAACCTGAATCACCATTCTTTTCAGCACTGCCCATCCAAGGAACTCCCTCCTCTCCGGAGCGTCTCTGCTAACTTTTGCTATCAGGGTCAGGCTCTTGCTGCACTTGCTATCAGAATAAGGTATTTGTTTCTTTATTTTCCTTACCCATTGCAGCTGAATCGCAGGGAGAGCAGTGAGCAGTGGTCACTGTCCCTCCCTGTGGTAACTGGAAGGTTGAGAAACAACTACAAGTGAGGGCTGTCAGGTCTCCTGAACCCACAGCAGATCCAACAAGGAGGTTCCCTCCTGCTGCACAGAATCTGCCTCTTGAAAGGATGGTACAAAAAAACCCCACAACCCACTTACAGAAAGCAATCACAGGACAACTTGATCCTTGGGTGCATTTATTCCTGTGCTGCTAAGTAGCAAGCTTGTGCCTTGCAGCCCCTAGCTTGGGCTCCTTTCAAGTTCTCTGCACACTCTCAAGCATGTCAGTGACAAGACACAATGCATCTGTGTTTCACTGCCTTGAACATAATTGTATATCCTCCAATAAAAGCAAAGACTGTCAAAAAGCATCAGCCTTATTTTGGATCTTGAAGCTCTCTTAAAATATCACTAGAACTGCATGCACTGGGATTTCTCTGCAAACACAGTGGCACCTGCCAGGACAAGGATGGGAATTTTTCCCGTAACAGGATGGTCCCTTTGCTGCAGGCTGAATTTCATGCGAGATTTCAGCTCAAGTTTACAGATATTCCTGATTACAGTAGTGTATCTGTTTTTATAACATTCACCCGTGGGACAGGACATTTTGCCATTGAGGTTGGGTGCTGAGTTCTTGCCTCACAGTGAAGGTTAACGTCAAAATGCGAAAAAAGGCTCTTTCCTGCAGCCAGAAGGAAATCAGGAATTATGTCCTACGGGACTACAGCTAGAACAGCTTTAACCGAGTTACCTTGTGCACAGACAGTGCGGAAAGGCCACAGAGCTGTGGGCGTTTCCAGGCAGCTAGTCCAGGCTAGGTGACAGCTAACACATGACTACTACTGCTAAGACCTCTGACTACAATACAGCCATTCCCCCAGGCCTTCAAGAGAACCAAAGGCACCTCGACTGTGGGAGAGACGGGTCCAAAAGAATCCTGCAGTTTCCCTGAGCCAATACCTCAATAACATCTAGGTCTTCAAAGCATATTCAGAAACTGGAAATCAAAACCTTCATGCCATTGTACGTCCTTCCTCTACCACCAGCATGGCAGACATGAAATCCTGGTCCCAGTGATCTCATCAGGAGTTTTACCACTGGTGTCAATGGGAAGAAAATTTCAGCTGTAGCTACGGGGTCCGTATCTCCGACAGAAGCCCAAAGATCAAAACTAACCCTCTGCCTTCAGAGAACACTGTGCCAATGTGGGATGAGAAGAAAACAGAGAGTACAGAATTACTGTGGGGGAGCACAGCAGAGGACAGGCTGTGCTGGGGGTGTGAAATGCAGCAGAAATAGACTGCAGGTCCTATAAAGCAGAGGAAAAAATAGTTCTTAAAGCAGCAGGAGAGGGCCTGGAGTAGGGGGAGGAAGGATTAAGCAGGCCCTGGTTAACAAGACTAGGAAGCTTCAGCTATCTGAGCATATAATCACAGCCCACTAACCAGCATTCAAACACCACTTGCAGAAGCAGAGATTTTCAGGAGCAGGACACAGATACCCCACCAGCACCACAGCCACTGGGTCACGTGGCACAGCTGCATCATCCCCAGATCCCAGCATCTTCTGCATGCAGATAGCTGTGTCACCAACCTGAGAGCTTCCCCAAAGCTGTAAAGCAACCAGGACCACCAAAAGCAGCTACTAAACCCAGCCCCACCCATGAAAGCAAGCCCTCCTACTTCCCAGTGTGTTTCTGCTGTCCCCCGGCATCCCTGGGGTGAGGGTTTCATTTTTGCGATTGAACCTAACAAAAATCCCTCAGTTCCATTTTAACGGCCCTGAGCAACGCCCCCGGCTCAGATACCTCTTCTGCTCTGTTATACTCGCTGACAGAGGCATGTCTTCCAACACACCTCTCCTGAGGGCGCATTATATATAGAAAGTAGTGGTGGAACATAAGGAAAGAAAATAAGGCATTAGCAAGGCTACTAGCTCTCCATCTTTGCCACCTCATGAGACTGGCTTGCTCTTCCGTATGGCATGGTTACCAGTACTTAAGGGAAGATTCACCAGCCAGCTCTGAGCTTCAAGCACAGGAGAGAGATGGTACCAAGTGAACAGTAGTCTGGGAAGACGACAGAGAACATGAATCTCAGCCTTATGCCCACCTTCCTCACTAGCTTCCCTCTTTGAATTCTTTTTCTGATCTTTATTCTCCTTCCTCTGGCAGAATTAGTTTTCTTACTTCATTGGGGGCTGCATATTTTAAGAGGAGACAAAATCAAATATTTGTGTTTCACTTGCTTGTGCTCAATTTCCCCCTTCTCCCCCAGGAGTGATCATCAGATACTAGGGCTTTGTTGATCAGATAAAGGAACCAAACAAAACATCAGCAGATTTTGCTCTCAGACCTCATCTAAGTAAGAACAGATGCGAACCTTAAAAAAACGATAACCTAATTAAACAGCAGACTAAATAGAAACTACTCTTTGGGAATTAAAAGGATCAGCATTATCTGCAATACTTGCACTATTAAATGCATTTTATAGACCTACACCATTAATTACAAAAAGTATGTTTAATTTGCTCCCAAGCTTAAATGTTAGAAATTACAGGATTCTAGTAGTATGGAAACTGGTTTCCATTGTCAAAAGTGTACAGAGAAGTAAAAAATGTATATTGAAATAGATGGGATACGTAAATGTCACAGTGTTTTATCTCTGCCACAAAACGCATCTCTGCTAACTTTGCTAACTTACAGTTACACTCTCCCACCAGAGAAAGCATAGGGTAAGGCACTATTATCCTATGGATGAACTTGTTGTTTCTGCCCCAGCCTACTGTGGAACCACAGGCATGTACCTCTACTTTAGCCTCATGCCCTTTATTTTTGGATTATCTTACCCATTTTGAGTGTGACCTCCTTGGGATGTGGCCTGCTTCACAGTCTGACTACGATCAGCATCTGGCACAATACTTTAACTTACCTTGCTCTGCACAAATTCTACACAAATAAGATCAGTAACAGCTGCAATAAGAGTAAGCAGCCAACAAATGTCAATTAGGCTTTTAAAATAACACCATGAAAGTGCTGGTGTTGACAGAAGCCAGGGATGCCCCACGCAGTATAACAGCGCAGAGGTCTCTGAACCCCAGAAAACTCAAAGTATGGTCAAACCCAAGGTCACACAGTCTCCCACAGGGCTACAAAAAAAGGAAGCTCCTCTCCTCTGTGATCCTACCCTGCCCATGCAATTACAGCCCGATCAACGCACTTGCCAGCCCGAGCAGCGCAGAGGCTCTTGTGGTGTGTATCCCTGCACAGAAACACCGGCTGTGAACCCCAGCAGCTTCGCCCGCAGGGGAAAGCCACTTGCCAGCCCGCTCTGCATCTCGCCGCCCCTCAATACAGCCTCAGGACACCTGGCTGGTCTTGACACTGCCCTTGTTCCTGCACCACCACCCCGAGACAGGACAACGCTCCAAGCGAGGTGTGGACGGGCTAAGGCGCTGCACACTCACACAGAAGGGTCCTGCTGTATTTGCAGACCTTTGGAGGCCTGTAGAACAAACACTGTCCTCTCCTGAACTCAGTCCTTCAGTCCTTTCTCTGCCTGGTGTTTTCTCAGCTCTCCACCACACTCACCCTGCAAGTTTGCCACTTCACTGTCCTTCTCCTGCTGCAGCTGGGCATATTTCTGGCTATGGCTCTCCAGCGTCTTACGATGTTCCAGTTTCAAGCTGTTGTGCTGCAGCTGCAGGTCAAGCAGCTGCTTCTTGACATCTTCGTGCTGGTTCTGAATATGAAAAGAAGTGACAAAGAGTCAGTACAATGAGAAGAGTAATTTAGCTATTGCCAAGTGCTACTCGAGTGCCTCGGGGAGGCAGAAGAGATGTTCATTCCTCCAATAAGGTAGCTAGAAATCCCAGACACAATGAAATATTCTTTATGTTCAGTGGTTCAGGAGGGATGTGAAATGCCAGTTAAACTCTACGTTGTGAAGCAGTTTGGGAGGTCTCCTTGGAAGCCACTAAACTGGAAGCAGAGTGTGGTGGCAAGTCCACTCCTGCCTGAAAAAGAAATGGAGACTCTGGGACACAGCCAAGAACTACTCCTACTCCTTCCCAACTTCACTGCACACCCTGCTCTGACAGCGATGCAGGCTGTAATATTTGCTGATATCAAGCCAAATGCCTGCGGAACGCTGCACAGATCCAAGGTCCTTTCCAGAGTCCCAGACATGCTGAAGAACACCAGTACCTGCAAGGATAGCTTCTGTGGTGCACACCGCATCCGTCTGCACACCACGTTACAGGAGCAGTTTGCCTTTCTGCGTGTAGGTATTGCTCGTCACTTCGGACACACGGACACCTCAACACTTAGGTTGCTCTCTGCTTGGTTTGCTTCCCGACAGCCTGGCCGTTTGCCCACCCACCACTGCTGCTAGAACAGGAGGGAGACCTTCTGCAAGGATACCACGTCCTCTCACATGGCGAGACTAGGGAGAGCCTGCATTCCCCATCATAACATGGGGCTCACAGGCATCCCACGCCAGGATATCAAGGCTCTCCAAGACCACAGACTATTTCAAGCAGGTCAAGAATTCATCAGATAGAAGCGCATTGAAGAATTCTTCTCCCTCCCCTCTTGCAGAGCCCAAGAACAAAACATGCTGAGACATCCTTTTGCTCAGACCCACTGAACCAGAATTCACCTCCTTTTTTTGTTCCCATGGTAACCCAGAGAGTCCTTCCACATTCAGTTTGTCAACACCAATTACATATGCAGATTGATTAGCTTGCAGGTGAACCCTGGCCCTTCCACACAATAGCTCCTTGAGACTTGGGCAGCAATTTCAATCAGCCTTCCTGTAAAAAAAAAACAACCCATCTTTTTTTAAAAAAACCAAACCTCTAAATGCTATCAATGCTTGCATTTAGCCCCAGTAAAACAAAGCATCTTTGGCCCAGGCATTCACCCCTGAAGCAATTATCCTCCACTAAAAGGAGAGAAATAAATGCTCCTAAAATACATGCAGTGCAGAGAAAAAAACTATTGGTATGGAGGGGTCCCATAGACAGAACAAAGAAGAGAGGCAAGGATGTCAGGTTAATGAGATCACAAGATCAGGAGGAAAAATAAAGAGAATAAAAGATTCCTGCTTTGGCTTTCAAATACATTAGGTACTTCCAGTTCTCATCAGAGCCACCAGCAGAAAGCACAGCAGAGCAATCACCTCCCTAAAATCATTTTGATACAACACCTCAGAAGCCACCAACATTAGCAAGTGAGAACCGATTTTAACAAGAAACTAAGCAATTCAAGGAATTTTAAGTCCTCATCAGCTCAGATCAATTAATTCCTAGCCCATATTCTGTCTGGCAGGTGATGTGCATAATGTCTGTCCCCAGACTGCTTGCAGTCAGGAAGGGAGGGAATATTCATCCTTTGATAGCAGCAGGAAGCCTGAGAGAGAGATAAGTGCCTTGACCAAGGTCACACGAAGCACCTGAGGCCCCGTCCAGCTCATTACACACACAGAGCATCCTCACTCCCAGCTGGGTTCTAGGGATGGCTGTAACCAATGTACACAAACTTCAGGAGGAATCTAAAGATGCTGTTTTGTTGTCATTGCAGCACAGGAGGTCTGTGCGTTCTTGACCCAGTCAAGACCAAACCCAGGTATGCCAACAGCCCTGAGGAAGCCAGGAACCTCTCATGTCCAGAGCTGCCCATCTGACTATTGTCATTCCTCCTCCACCTCATAGATATGCTGCTTCACTCAGTCAAACAGAAACTGCAGGACACAGCACATGAGTGTTGTGCAAATCATGTGCAAATGTAGCCGGGCGTGAGGGAATACAGAGAGACCACGCTGCCGTGACATCTCCCTCTGTGTCCCGACCCATCATGCCTGACACTGCAATACGGGGAAATCATCTCCCTCAGGAGGTCAGCTAATCTTTCAAAAATCAGGAGTCCTTCGCTCAGCCGTATGAATACAGGCTTCTCATCCCACCTCCCCTCCCCTCGGCTGCTCAGACACGCAGTGCCCAGGACGCATCAGCTACGCAGTAGCTCTATCTCACTGATGTCTCCGGGAAAAACAGGCAGGTGGGGGGGGCAGGTGAAGAGAAAGAAGAAAATAAGAGTACCTCAAAGCCATGTGTGTCTGCCACAATTTAGCAAGCAGCTTTGCAGAAAGCATTGTACAAAATGGAATTGGCAACTGGATCCTTAGCCCACAAGCAAAGGAAGGGCACACCTCATTGCAAGCTGCCAGGTTCCAGCAGCTTCAGGAAGTCCAAGTCAAAAATCTTTTGTTTAAAGCCACTCGCCTCCTTGCCTGCCTATTCCAGTGAATGCTAGGATGCATTTTGCAGCGTGACATTAACAAAAAACTTTAATCTCCACTCAAGAGGATAAAGGAATTGTAAGACAAAGTCTGGCCCCAGGAAGAATCCAGACACAGGCAACTACCGCAGCTGCTATTTTTGGACAAAGCCAAGCCCCTTGCCCCTTGGAGTCTGGCGTGCCAGCTGCAGATGTTAATCAGACACAGATGACTTCAGTACAGACCAGAGTGACAGCAGTAGCCACAGACACCAGAGCCAGATACATTGAAGTGGCTTCACAGAAGTTTTTGGTCATATTTGGGACCTCCAGCTCAACAGACAGCATTACATATCTGCTTGCTAGGTAATGACATTGCTGGCAGCAATCTTCCTCCTGAGGAAGCTAGTACCAGTGGGAAGCATTTTTCGCCTGTGCTCCAGTAACAGAAGTGTTGCTCAGTCTCGTAACTACCTAGAAGTTGAGCTGAATACAGCTTTTTCAGTGTGGGAGGGGGCTGAAGTCTACCACACAGCAGCCCCAAGGGCTGGCCTGTCTTTCAGCAGCTGTAAATGTAGTTACAAACATAGTTTATTCCTCCCCCCCTCCTGCCCCAATAAAAGGAAGCAACAGAAAGGGAGCCAGGATGAACTGCTCTGGCAGTCCCCTTGCGACAAGAAACGAAGAGCATCCTGCTCAGACTGCAGTTGCTATGAAGAGGAACGTTACTGTTGCGAAGTGTTCCCAGAATCTGCAGTGCTGGATAATACCCAAGAGACAGAACTGTACTTCCCTTTTCCCGAAGTTTTAATCCAAAAGCCAGGCACAGCTGGAGGTCCGACCCTGCTCAGGAAACACAACCCAGCGGTGCTAAGGGTTGCTGGAATCTAGCCTTCTTTCTGCATCCCAGAATTAAATTACCATTTCACTGCCAACGCTCTAACTAAAAACATTTAAATACCACCACCACCAGCCATGGTTGCATTGCTCTAACAAAAACAAACTTTAAGATCAAGATATGCTTCAGGTAGAGCATGCGATAAGCTATAAAATGCCATAAGCTGCCCCCCTCTGAGCCTCTTACATGGACTGGAATACACTGTATTAGCCCAAAGGGCAAGCTGCAATGAATAGACCCATTTTCACACTACGAGACCCAGAAAAGAACACACTGAACAACAGAACTCCTGTGCGATAAACGGCACAAAGGCTACCATTGAAATGAGGTGTAGGTGAAGGCTGTAATCTGATACAAAGCCCAACAGAATAAACAGGGAACTCCCATGAACCTGAACAGCCAGGAAGGAATGTAGATCAACACGGCTGTGTGGTCTCCCCGCTCCGCACCAGCACAAGCTGCAGGGAAGCCTCGGTCTCTGCCGGTGCGTTCGCTTACCAGAGATGCCCAGCTCCTGCCAGGGAGCATCCTACCCCGCAGCAGACGAAGCCAGAAGCTTCCCTTACCTTCAGTATCTTGTGCTGGGAACTGAGGGCCCCGTATCTGTTCATAGAATCTTGCTGGAAAGAGAAAGATTCAACAGTGCCATTAGATCCCCGAAAAACCTAAGGCAGGGAGAAACACCCATGAGAACCCGCCCAGCCACTGCACCAACAGCACGTCCCCGCTGCCCCTTCGCACGCACACGGTGACTGGGAACGGGCTACCGAGGTGACCAGCGGAACATGCAGCCTGAGCACGGCTGGAAAAGAACCCCTGCAAAGCAGCCGAACCCCCAGCTCATGAACTGCGCTCTCTCCATTCGCTTTCAGAGCGGTTCTTCCCCCCATCTTCAGTTCTTTATCTAGGACAGGCCCAGCACTGAAAGAGCTTTGCAGAGTAAAACCCCCCGGAGCAGGCTGAGCACTCTTCGCAGCGCCTGAGGGGGAGGCAGACAGCACCAGAGTGAAGACTTCTGCCTACACACAAAAATCGCACCATTTAACAAAAAAAATTATCACTAAGCAATCGAGTAAGCCTCAAGCAAGCTCCTATAACTAGGTGCAGCTTTCAAACTAAGTTCAGCTGACACAAACCAGCAGCAGAGAGGGACTGATGCGTGTCCACAGAGGGTCTGTACAGGTTTAACAGATCTGCTTACGCCCTGCTAAGAGTCACGTTCTTCCCCTTTGTCCCCAGGGCACCATCCTTCACCACAGCAGGCCTGAAAGCCACCAGCCCCGTGTGCCCAAAGGCCAAGTCCCCACAGCAGCAGCGGCACCCGAGAGGGAACACACTGCAGCATTTTCCATTACAGGCAGCTTCACAAACATCTGCTGGGATCTATGCTTAAAGCAACATGACCAAGACACTAAGCAGCACCACAGAAGTGCAAACTAACCACCATGCAGAGATTTCCACTACAAGCCACAATTCAACTCATATGATAAATACTCACTACGGCATGAAATATTACCAGCAAATGAGCGCAAATTGCAAGGGAGCTCCCCAGCCAGCAGAGTATTCAGACATTCACCCATGAGTTTTTCTGTAACAGGATGACATTCACCCACAGATGAGCAGGCTAAAAGCAATTCCTCTTCTCCAGCATCTCATCAACAGATGCTCCGAGAAAGGAATAAAACCAGCCTTATAACTTCAAGCGAATGGGACAGACTGTAACCCAGGGATGCATTTCTTCCTAACCCTCACTGAAGAGTCCTCCTCCTCCCTGCTGAATGAGAAGTCCCCAGGCTAGTGGAAATCATCTGACAATCCCTGGAGACAGAAAACAATGGCTATGCTTCCCCCAGCAACACCACGGCCTTTCTCCTCCACGTTCCCTGTGGTGTGCCTTGCATTCAGTTTCCCCAGGACTCTTCTGTACCACGGAACAGCAATTCTCTTCTCAGGCTGCAGCGTGGGACTCCCTGCTACGCCCGGAGCTGAGAACCAAGTCATCTGTCACACATGGGAGAGTAGGCAGAGCAGCTCTAGCACAACACAGTCTTTCCCTAAGATGAAGTCAATCCTCACACACCAACAGCCTTGGCAAGGTGGAGTCAGCCAAAGTTCATCTTGTACCGTACACACTCAGTCTGTCACGCCTTCCAGACAGCAGCAGTGGCCTCACGACTGAGGTGGTACTAGAAAGATCTTTACCACTATTATACACACACACTCTGAGGAATAAACCATACCTACCTTCTCCTTGTTGAGAGCTTCCTGAGCTTCTAACTTATACACTAAAAAATCTAGAAATGGAAGAAGAGAAGACAATTTAATAAGCTGGAATTTAACAAGAATCTGTTTTATATTTTGGTGGGGGGAGAGAAGGAGGAAATCGGCCCCTTGCTGAGCAAAAGGCTGCAACTCAACAAGCTGGAATGCAGCCGGAATGCTCCTAGATGCTGCTAGGAGACTCCACCCGATGCCCTTAGAAAGCTGGAAGTGGTTCCCACGAGAGCTGTCCACCCATCCAGACTGGCCCAGCTGTCCTTCGTTTCCCATGCTAAAGGGAAGTGCATTGGTGACTGCCTACTTCAGCGCACAAACAGCTACATTTTGATGTCACTGAAACTGCGCAAGGATTCGGGGCGCTCTGAAATGAGAGATGACTCTGGAAAAGAGAAACCAAAGCTTCTGTGAGACCACGAGGAACTAATCCGCTGACCTCATCTGTGCCACCCTCTTAAAATGGGAAGGTCCTACGACAAGATAACATTAGGATGCTTCATTCTCTCAGTCAGTCCCCACCAAAGAAATGAAAGAAGAGACAGAAATGCAGCTTCTCCCTCAGTACATGGTGACAGCCAACCCTGGATGCTGTACACCAGCATCTCCAGCAACAGAGTGCACGCAGGAGTAGAGAGCAGCGATGTAGCTCCACATACCAGTTCTGAAGGTAAAACCCAAGCTATTAACTTGCCAGCAACAATCAGGTGCAAAGGGGTCTGACATCCAAGCGTGCTGCTCCACTGAAAGGTACATGAGCTGTCTGTTCGCTTTCTACTTCCTGCTGTATTTCATGGTCTTACAACATCCTGCATATGTCTGTCTACTTTGTCTGATCCTTTAAAGCTGTTCTACAAGTCTCCACTGTCCATGTATTAGGGAGTGCAGTGATGCTAATATTAAGCACTTCTAGAGCTCAGCATCTTCAAGATCACTGTTATATGAAAGTTTACCTATTTCCAAGAATAAAGCATGGCCTAGCGCAGGGTCTAGCTATCACTTAAAGAGCACATCACGGGTACTGTTACTTACAGATTAGACTGAGGACATATGTAAGGATATGAGAGAACAGGGCCCGCCTCCCAGCACCTTTTGCCTCTGGGCAACAGACAAGTCAGTTAAGTATTCCTTTAGGTACAAACCAGGGATGAGTCTCACCTGGGGGACGTTCAGTAACATCCACACACGGCCCTGAAGGCAGAAAATGCCTTGGGTGCGACACACACATCTCCCCATGGGACAGCTGGAGGGTTGGCTGGTCACTGCCATGCCACCCACGCAAGACACTCACCTTCCTTTGTCTTCTTGTGTTCCCCTCGCTCCTTCTGCAAGGATCGTTCTAGCCGGGATCTGTGCTCGTACACGACTAGGGAAGCAGAAAAAGGCAGAGCGTGAGATAATTCCTGAAGTGGCTTCCGGTATATTCTTTTCCCCAAAACAGGCCTCTCGCAGGTCATGCAGCCAGGGACACGTGGACCTCAATTCCTGCTGTGGACTGCACCAGCAAGTGCCCAAGAGAGCAGGTTTGGGCAAAAGAGCCTTTCCTGTTTCGAACGGCCTGCATCACTGTTTCTAGGCTTCAGCACACAGCAGCTCACAGGTAAAATCCAGACCAAGCAAATCAACAGTCCTGCAATACGTGCAGATACCCGATCTCCTAAGCAGTGAAAGGGTCAGGCCCAGCTACAAACTGTTTGCACTTCCTTGTCAGCTGTGAACAGATAAGGTCTGGAGCAGAGTGGGGACAACTGGACTAGAGACAATGGATATTCCCGATATAACACACCGGTCTGCCATCCTGTCAGCATTTGCACTCAGGTTTTGCTTTACAGTCTAAGCTGCCAAGTCCAAGAGCTGGCTTTAGTGGCCAGTGGGTAAACTGCACATTTGCGGGCCAAGTCCACTACCAGGCTCAAGACAGCCAGAGCCTTCCAGGTCATCTGTTCTATAAAGACATCAGCAGCACACAGGAGAGACATTTTCTCCCTTTCCACAACTCAACCATTAACTGGCCCTCAGGCCACTAAAGAAGAGCGAGCCAAGCAGCTCCCTCTCCCATTACACACAAAAGAACATCTGTACTCTGCACAGGAGCCGGGAAGGGAGAGGGATGAGGCTGCTTCATACAGCAGCCACATGACAAATGGAAGTGCCAGAGAAGCTTGCTGATGGATGGTGATTTTAATCCACCCTGATGTCTGAATGCTGAGAGCTTTCCCCGAGTCCCAGCACTCAGCTGCACGAGGCTCCTCCATCCCCTCTGCACAGAGACCACCAGCACCATGCCAGAACCGCCCTGGGCAGCGATTCAGAGCGGAGGGGCGATAGCCGAAATTGGCCTCTGGAATCAAGATCTTTGGGGGCAAGTCGTGCCACGACGCACAGTCTCCAGGAAAACAAACAAAGCGAGATGATATTTGCAAGCATAAAACAAGTGCTAACCCATTCCTTGTTGAAATCTTGCCAAGCCAAGGGCCCCAGGTGACTCGTGCTCTCACTGCAAGTGAATCTATAGACACTGCCAGCTCCACTCCGGTCGTACGGGAGCAGCAAAAGCAGCGTGTGCCCTGCATTAACAGGCGGTTTGCTGCCTGAGAGCAGGCTCTCCAGTCTGGGGGAATAAGAAACACAAAACATCCACATGTATAGCTACTGTTTTACACCGTTAGTGGCACTAAGCCTATGGTAGTGCAGATGTTGCTCTCAGTATGTATGTAGAGAGGAGCTCATAGGTAGTTCTAGCATCTGAAATATCAGGCTAGGGCATTTTTCTAAACAATACTAAAGCTCATCCAGGAACTGCAAGGCTGAGGTAGGGACTACACAAGAATCAAACTTTGTGATCAGAATAGTCCTTCCTTGCCCTACCATCTGCAAGTCTGCCATCTCTGCAGTCCCTGAAGGAAAACAAATGAAAAACCACCCAAAGAAAAACACTTTTTCTGCTGTCCCACCCATTTCTCCCCAGGCAGAGAATCAAGCCACTCAGTTCTGCAGACCTCCACCGAACTCACAGCCTCCCTATGCCTCACCTCTTCCTTCTGCATTGCAAAAAAGCAACTATTCCTTGCATTTTTAGACTGTCTTCCTCACAGCGGGTCTCCTAATTACCCTAAGCGCATGGAAGACTATAATTTCACCAGGCAGCAAAGCACTGCTGCCATGACCATTCTTCAAGAGCTTTTTAATCAACGCTGGACATTCAAGGGAAGCATTCCTCACCTTCATGAGCCACATCCCCCTGCAACTTCATGCAGGCAGACCTGAGAGTACAGTTTAATCATTCTCTCCAGCTTCTTTAAAAGCCTAGTTCCGCACTGCGTGTTTCTCTTCTGTTGGATCACAACAAATCCAAGTCTGGTGGATTTACCAGGACCCTCACAATGACTACTATTTTTCTTCCCACCTGGAAATGCCTTTTCTGCACAGAAAAAGAACCTCCACATGATTTAACTCCATGATTTTTAAGCCAAGCTCCTGACACTGGCTGAGTCCAAGCCTGGGGTTTTTGCAATACTTCGGTTTACCAGCAGTGGATCGGTTAATACTCAGTGATCTCCAGCAACAGCTGAGTGCCTGAGAGAATCAGGGGAAAGCAGCAGCAGTGATAAATGAAGCCAGGCATGATAAAGTGTTGAAGCCTAAGGGTTTTGCAGATTGTAGTTCAACTGCTTCCCAAGCCTTCTGGGGGCACTAGCCCAAGGCAGGCAGGCAAGCAGCCTAGATACTGAGGGTAGCTGGAGCAGAGGCTCTGGCTTCAGGACACAAAGTGAATCCAAACATCTCTGTATCCCACTGTCCCCCACTGAGCATCTTCAGTGCCTCCGGGCAGTGACTTTTCCTGTGCTGAAATCAAGGCTTCAGCGGGACAAGACAGACAAATTGGCTTTTGCTGGACTAAGCTGGTTTTAGACACTGCAGGTACAAGGACTGTTTTCAGCTCTGCCAGCCTGGGCTCATCATGCGCCAAGCTCTGTCCCACCCCAGACTGAGGAGCCATTCCCCAAGCACACATCCACCACCAAGCTGTCTCCCTTGACCCACCAAATTCCTTCTGTCATTTCTGACCTCAGTCAGGGAGCAGGAGGGGCCAGTGTCCTAGGTCTCCTTCCTCCTTCCTTCTCTTTGTCACCTTCCCTAGTTAACAGACATCCCAGGGGTGAAGATGCCTCCCCTGGGCTGGGCCACTTCATTAATATTTTCCTCTGAAGTAAGGAAACTACCATATTCTTCAAACCATTACAACAGAAGTATTTGTTTGCAATGTGAAAGGGTTTTTGCCCCTGCTGAGCACACTGATAAGCAGCAAGCCCAACACTGCAGCTGTCCAAGTGTCTACTTCATGACAGCTTTATTTTTAGAAACACTTCTCCCAACAGACTACTCAGATGTCACCCCGAGGGCTTCCCCAGCCCAGCTAAGCACATAGAAGACTGTGGGTGCTTCTTCACTACATGCTAAAAAGCTTTGTTCAACGAAATTGTCATTCTAAGAACATCAGCCACTTCCCAAAAGATCTGAGAGCTCTGGGCACTCATGTTTCTGACACAAGCATCTCTGCTTGCTTGCAGTCCTATCTAGCAGAGCACTTGAGGACAACTCTTTGATGCAATGGGAACCTCACACCAGCAATTAGGGATGCCCAGCAATTCACAGCCTCTACTGTGCCTTTTCACATACTCTGAGCTTCCAGTCTGCATTTCCCTCAGCAGTTCTGGGCCTGGAGGAGTTCCCCAGGCTGGAGTTTCTCCTGCAGGCATTTTATTTAGCTCTCTAGTAACCCAAGTATACTGGAAGAAACCGGAGCCTACGTCCAGGGTTAGAAACTCCTCCTGCACGGGCAGGTTACCCACCTCTCCAGGACCCCACAGCTGAAGAACCCAGAGCAACCAAGGCAGCGACCAACCTCCCTGACAGCACAGCTCAGCTCCATCATCCCCAACGGCAAAGGGCACCGCGTCCCACAGGAGGCAAACTGAACAGCTACAGCCTCACTCAAAGCCCAAGCACGCCCAGCACACGACCAGGCAAGTAAATAACTATTTTGTGCAGAAAAGGTCTGCTTAGATGACCCCAAGCTACCAGGTGCTATTGATCTCACATAGTAAACGGGAAGCTAAAGCACAGGAAAGCGTCGATAGCAATAGGCTTGTGCTAACACTCGTAAGCACAAATCCTAATGCAAGCCCACAAAGCAGATGAGTCTTCAGGGACAGCTCCATATCACAGGCTGTTTATTCACAAATTTAGGATGCAAAACCTGGCTCTTCCGACACTTTTTTCATAAGTAAGCTGAAGTAACCTCCAGTAACTAGAAAAAAAAAAAGTTGTAATCTGTGCTGTGATTCCTCCAGGTCTCCAGAGGCCAGAAAAGGTGGGTTCAGCTTTACACAAAGCAGCGAGTAAGTAGTCTCTCTACTCATCTTTGTGGTGGAATACAGCAACAACTCAGCAGACCAAAATGGCACTGCAGAGCTTCAGAGGACAGGAAGCCAGGGAGTCTTTAACAATTTGCAATTAAAAGAAAGAACGAGAGTGGTCAGTGTCTAAGTCCAGGCTGGAGTTCAGCCAGAACTCAGCACTAAAGCACCATCACCTGCTGCCAAATGAGCTAAAATGCAGAACTTGAACTGCTGAAACAATGAAATCTCTTGCAGTGCATTGCCTTTGGGAAAGAAGAACAGGTCAGGCCTTCCACAGACTTGTTCTTGTCTTAAAAGACCACAGGAAACGGGGTGATTGAGTGAAGGTGTTGCCTCATATACCCCAGAGTACCAAGATAAACATCTGCCAGGGAAAGTTTAAGAGCTCCATAATGAGAGAGTGATTCCAGTCTTGCCAACAGTCTCAGGTTTTACTCTCCTTCCGTTAGAGTGTCTCCATTCTACCCCTGCCTGGGAGGGCCACAAGTACATGCCAGCTCCCTGCTTTCATGGAGCAAGGCAGCCAAGGTGTCAGATTTGCTGCTCAGGTCCTGCTAAAACTACGCAGGGTGCAGATTTCGTTCGGCCATTTCTATGCCCGTAGCACATCCTGTGGGAAGAGTCAGCACCCTGCCCATGGCCCGCAGCCCCAAGCAGCTCTCCGCACGCAGAGACCAACACTAGCTTCCAGGCTGCACCGTGCTCCTTCCCCTCTCACAGCTCATCACTCCTGCCAGTCTCCATCCTGTCACATCACAACTAATCACCCGCGGCACCAGTCACCCAGGCTCACGAATCATCCAGAGCAAGTGATAAGGGGAGCAGAACGAAAGCCAGACTCATCATACCTCCCTCTCTGATCGAGAGAGATGGCAAAGAGAAGACAGATTGTGTAAAACACACCCGATGGCGAGGACAGGAGCGTGGCATCCTCACACTCAGCCACTGTGCAACGCCAGCCTGCTGTGGGAGAGAAGATTCCTCCATCCCAGACACCAGTTTGATGTGCCCTTGTCAGGCCACGCCAGGAACGTCAGACAGAAGTGGATGGTACCACAAACACACCCTTCCTTCCCAGCTGTTCTGGGAGTGCCATTGCTAGTGAACTGACCGAAATAAGCACCTCTCATTCCACTCAGCACCTCCACAGCCAGACACCTATGGAAAGGGGGAGGTGGCACAGCCGCACTGCGCTTAGAGCCACCTGCTACGTAACTCAGCGTGACACGAGCTTGGGGTGGGGGCTGAGACAGAACAGACTCATCTGCAGCGCACACCAGGGCACAGCTCACCAGACTGAGCCTCTAATGCCCTCCAAGCCTCGTGACACAGCACCCGAGTCCCCCAAATCACGGCCCATAAAGGAAAGCCCAGTATTTGGCAAGGTGTCTCCGTGTACTTTCAGACATCCTCCAACCCCACCCGGCAGAAAGAGAAGAGATGGAAGGACAGAAAAGGCAAGCAGACTTTCCTCCTGGATTCCATCTGGACCACAATGCAAAAACAGAATCACTGGGTCACTGCAAACAGCCGCCTCTGTGCGCAGCAGCAAGAGCTGGCCGGGACGAGGGGAACCAACCACCAGGGAAGAGCTTGGATGGGGTCACACACACGACACCACCTCCCTTTCTTCTTCTCACACAAGGTGTTTTACCCTACAGCAAAGCCAGCAGCTGCTTCGCTCTTATTGCAGAAGAGCGGATGAGATCCACTCCCCTGCGCGCAGCCGGCAGCGGACAGCACGTGGGACAGGCAGTGCTGGTTTCCAGACAGCTTCGCTCCCGTTTTCCCTTTCACTCAACTCTTGGCCCAGCCCTACACTTTCAAGCTTTATTTACAGAGGCTACCAGAAGTATTAACGATATATTATACTCAGATATAAAAAGTAGGAAATACTTGATAGCTGAGAGGAAACACCTCAAGCACTGGTTAAACAGTGCTGAACTCCACCTCAGAATAACACCTCCTCCTTTTGTAGGCAGAAATCAGAAGCAGAAGACACGGCAATTAAAAGCACACAACAAGTCAGCACCGGGGCAGAGCCCAGAGCCCTGCCACCCCGCTCTCCTGCGCCCAGCACCAACGCAACGCAGGGAGCAGCGCCGCGAGACGACAGCCACGGCCGTGTGCGCAAGGTACCTCTGCGCTGTGAGACTTCCACGAACACGGCCCCCCTCTGCCAACCGCTAGCCTTCTCCCACCAGCCAAATCCAAAAAGCAGCTTTGCCTTTGTAAAAATTGTTGGACGAGTGCGTGTCTTCTCAAAATAAAAAGGGTACCCATGGCAACAACAGTATTTTGGAATGGGAGGGCTGACAGGGGGTTAGAAACCCCAGCAACAGGCTACAGCTCTGCCAGTCAAACATCTTTGGGTGGAAAAAAATATTACGAGAGTGTCTCAGTTGTTTGCTTGAGCCTGCTGCTCCCAAAACTGGGGTTCCCCGAGGCTACTGCTGTCAGCTTATTCTCTGAAGCACCAGCCCCTCTCTCCCAGAGCAGCAAGAGATGCTGACACACCAGGAAGGAATGTGGGCTAACTTCTGCCCTGCCGATCTTCCCATCTCAGAAACACAGGACGCAGGTGGAAATCGCTGTGGCTGGAACTGTGCAATGCATCAGGAGCTGTAGTTGTTTGACTGCCTTGTGATGGAGTGAGAAGAAATGGAAACAAAACATCAGGTGACAGCAGTGAACCCCTACACACGTTAGACCGGTTCACAAGATCGGTTTTTTTAGAGCATGTTTCCTTGAGAGACAAATGAAACCCACACACCACACTCTGCCCCCCAGTTTACAGGCAGAAATACAGAGCCCGGAGCACATGTACAATGCCACATTTGCATCACGACGCTGCACACAAACCCACCAGAAAAGACTGAACCCTGCAAGGCAGGGATGTGGAGTCACAGATCGGCAGCATTCCCCAGCAAGACAGGCTATCGAAGCAGCGTCACTGGATGTGTCAACAGAAGTCAAAATGGATACCCCGCATTTGATTTGAGCCCAAGGAAGAGCTCTCGATTTAAACACTATCATATAAACCCACTTGTTTGAAGAAAAAGTATTAAATGCATCTCAAACTTGCGTCACTAGAGCCACAGGCAGACAATATTTTGTCTATGTAAAATTCATTCTGCAGGCACTCCAGAACCAACCCGTCCTCCAGCACTACACACGCAACTGCTGGCTACCAAGGAGTGGATTCCCACCAAACCCCTCTCGAGACTCCAAAGCTAGCGACAGGTGCTGGAAACGTAGCTTTGGTGGATGCAGCCAGGCTAGAACGACAGACTGGAGAAAGGAGATAAGAGTACAGCAAGGGAGTAACATGGGTCCTCAGCCTTCCCTACTGGGATCTCTCCATGGGCTAAAATGTCACCCTCCCGCCGTCAGACGTTTACGCAAGGAGGACAAATGGGGGGGACAGAGGGAGGGGCAACATAAACATTCTGCTTGCCTTCCGGCAGCTCTTGCCAGAGGAACCAAGCACTGGTCAGCAGGCTCAGAAAAGCCAAATCTTCCTCCTCCTCCTCCCCCTTTACTGGGGAGCCCTGTGCTGCAGCATCTATCCGCCCCAAAGAAGCTGGCAAGACTTTCCCAGCCCCAGATCACTCTCCCGAGATGAAGATAGGTTTGTTTTCCTTGCAAAGGCAACGGGCAGTAGACAGCATGAAGACAAACTTTCCTAAAGACCCCCTGCCTCTCCATTCACTGCCCGGACAGACGCTTCGCGAGAGCGGAGCCACATCTCAGAGCCTGCCCAAACAGTCTCGAAGGCCTGGTTTAATTTTTACTGCTTCACGTTTAGAAAGCTGTAGGACTAGTCTTTGTGGCCAAAGGGAACTACGGGGAGAAGAAATGGAATAGACGTGACGTAGCTGAACTCGCCAGTCCCGCACACGCCGCTCCCCTTGCTGCTCCGAGCAGCGATTCAGACCCAAGGCTACCCTAATTCTAGGCAGCAAAGGGGGGAAGGAAAGAGGCAACGTCTTCCTAGGGCTCTTTAAAGCCAAAAGCCAAACCTCGCTCCCCAAAGGCACCCAGCTGGTCACTGGGCTGAGCGGCACCAGCACCAGCGGGTGATGTTGGGAGAGAGGGAAGTTCAGACGGCGCGCGTGCACCCACGGAGAGCAGCCACTCACCTTGGAGCTGCGCAGACAGCGCTTCTTGCTGCTGTTTGTATTTCTGGGCCAGGGCTTCGGCATTCCGCACCTTCTGCTGCAAGTGGTGGTACATAAAAACTCCCGAGCCCAAACACGCCACGGCCACCAGGCAGAACCCGGTCTGCAGGAGCCCCTTCTGCCTCCTCGAACACAAGCTGGTACCCATGGCGGGCCCGAGGCGCAGCGATGGAGCGCTCCTTCTCCGGCGCAGCTAACGCATCCGATGGCTGTCGCCCACCAGCCCCTTCCCGCCGCGAAGCCGCGGGTCCCGCTGCCAAGCCGCGATCCAAGTCTCGCCTTCGCTCCTTCCCAGCGCTCACAGCAGCCGCGGCCGCCCCAGCCGCGTCTCATTCCTCACCGCCCGCCGCAGAGGAAGGCAGCCCGGAGCCGGGAGCAGCAGCCGAGGGGCCGGCAGACGCATCCTCCGGTCCCCAGCGGCTCCGGGGGACGGGACCGGGGCTGCCGGGGCGCAGGGGGACCAGCGGACGGGAGAGAGGAGGAGGAGGAGGAGGAGGAGGAAGAAAACTTTTGCTTCCCATGTGCTGCAACGGAGGCGGGGGGGGAAAGGGGGGGTACCTCGGCTCTTCCCACCTCCCCTTCTGGAGCGCCGACCGGAAAAAATAATCCGGCGGGGCGAGGAGCGCTCCCGCCGCTCCCCTCCTCCTCCTCCTCCTCCTCCCCGGGAGGAAGCGGCGGCGGCGGGGCCGGGAGCGGGGCCAGGAAACCGGCGGCGGCATCCGGACGGCGGCGGGTCCGCCCTGCGCCGGGGAGGGGGGGGGCCGCTGCCCCGGGGGTTCCCGCATCCCCCCGGGGGGGGCGGGGGTCCCGCTGCCCGGCCCGCATCACCCCGGAGCGCGGGGGCTTCTCCCCACCCACCCCTCAGAGCCCTGGTTCAGGGGGGTGTCAGCATCACCACCCCCCCAAGCAAACTCGGGGCACCAACCTCACCTCTCTGTTTAACGCTCCCTTTTCTAAAGGAGCTGGCCCACCCTCTGCCGCTGCCGGGAGACAGATGAGGGACACCTGCGCTAATGAACAAGGAGGACACATCTTGAAATGATTTCTCGAGAAGCTGAAGGTTTTGAAGAGCTGTTGTTTCCTCTCAGGAAAGTGTGGGGGGATGAAGCCCTGTGGATGCTACGCAGAGAAGGATGCACTGGAACAGGGAGGCTGTGGAGTCTCCTTCTCTGGAGATATTCCAGACCTGCCTGGACAAGGTCCTGTGCAGCCTGCTCTGGGTGACCCTGCTTCGGCAGGGGGTTGGACTGGGTGACCCACAGAGGTCCCTTCCAATCCCCACCATGCTGTGATTCTGTGTGAGATGAGTTAGGCTCCTTCAGGGTGTCCAGGCAGCCGCTGGCTCTCCTGAGCAGCTGCCCTTAACACGGGCTGTTCTCTTCTGGCAGAGCCTGACTTGTTTTATCCACGTGTGTGACGCACAGCTGTGTCCTTAGCAGCCCTGCTTCCCCATCCCTGGAAGCCTTCACGGTCAGGTTGGACAGGGCTCCGAGCAGCCTGATCTGGTTGAAGATGTCCCTGCTCATGGCAGGGGGGTTGGACTAGGTGGCCGTTAACGCTCCCTTCCAAGCCAGACGGTTCTATGATTCTATACTTCACGGGACAGGCAAAACTTTCTGGAGCCTTGCCCACATTCTGAGCTTCGATCTGCTACTTAAGACCCCCAGGTTTATCATGAAACTTGGCTGCACCAACGGCCTGCCTGTCAGGTTGGCTCATCTCTTGTCTGAGCTCACAGGGATAATTCCTCCGGAATTCTGCCAAGCTCCGTATTTCAGGCATCTGGGGAACAAGCAACAATCATAACAATTAATTCTTCAGCAGCAATTCCCCTCCAAGAATCATGCGTGGTTTTATAAATGTTCACCAAATGAGCTTCACAGTGCTGCTGGGACGCAGCTGAGTGGCGTTCCTGTCTCCCTAATTTGCAGATGGGAAAACTGAGGCACAGCATTCCTGTAAGGTTATGATTTATCCAAAGTAACTATTTTTTTTTATATTTGGGGTTTTCCCCCCCCACCCAAGCATTTTAAGTGGATTTGGTGTGTTGTTTGAGCTGTCTGCCAGAACAAGGGTGCGACTCAGCCTACTGGAAATCGGGTGATTTGGCGAACAGTCCTGGCTCTGAGCACAGCTTCCAGAAAACATTATATATTTTCCTTAATGAATTAACTGATTATTCCAGACTTACTGCTTAGCTCTTTCTGAAAGCCAGAATAGCACTGATGTGATGCTTTGTGCAGCCTATGTCTGCTGTGGACCATTTGCCTGTAGGACCAGGGATAATCTTGTTGATTCACGTCCCCTCAGTTCAAGAGACACCCCAGCTACACTATACAGAGGGTGTGCATCAGGCAGCCTTACTGTCCAACTGCTTCTTCACATGACTGTCCCGGGGGCTTGCTGGACGCCCCAGCATCTCTCCAGGGTGTTTGTCAGGAGCTGGAATGTCTTCTGTCTGCATCTTGAGGACTGAGGAGGCAGCCTGTGGGATGAGGGAATTGAGTCTCAGTTTTGCCTCTATTCAGCACATTCTTTTTGTTTTTTTCTCCCGCTCTCATTAATTACTTCCTCATGTGCTGGGTCCTGCCTGAGAAACACTGGGAATTTCTGAGGTTTTGACAGAGAGGACTCTGGAAAAGGTTAAAATCCTGAATTAGGGAATGGCTATCTGAGAAAGATTTGATTGACGATGTTTCTGTGATCTTACACTGTTCTACCACTGTAATAAACTCAGTTACAGAGCTAGCTCCATATTTCTGCACCAGCTCTAGGGCCAGATGAGTAGCACAGCCCCAGCAAAGAGCCAAAGCTTCTTGCTCGTGCTCTGCCAGTGTTTATGTTGTGTGGCCTGCTAGCGAAATCCCAGCGCACTGAGCACTGATCCCACTTCCCCTGCACTCAGTGATAAAATCCCCCACTTCGGTGCTGTTCTTCCACATCAAAATAATATAAGGGTCCAGGGCTTTAGCTACTCTTATAAGATGTTTTCCAGTTTTCAGGAAAAGCTAAACGACTGCAGGACCCCAAAGAGATCAGGGCATCTCAGTAGAGCACTCAATAAACAGCCAAAATGGGAGCAAGCTTGTTCACAAAGATGGGAAAATAGCAGCACTGAGATTGGACTGCCTTGTTCTAGGGCACATTCCCCCAGAAATGAAGTCTCTGTTCTAAGATCCATGGCACAAACCCCCATCTTCAGGGAGTTCATTTTTATCGTGCCCAATTTGTATTTAATATTTTAGCGTGACTACATCTTTATGCTCATCTGACTGGGATAGATCAGAAGTTCTCTTTGCCAAAGATTTCTGTGCAGCAGATGAAAAAGGGACAAAGATGATGATTTTGCAAGGCCCACGTTGGATATTTACCCGCTATTCACTTTTGCACTTTTTTCTTTTAACCATGCACTGTTTCTGAAAAGGTGTCACATCAGCCAGCTCAGAGGGTACTTCCTTGAGCAAATTACGACAACATCCCACATCCCTCGAGGTCTACAGCCACTAGGCATCTCAGCAAGATACAAAGGAGGAGGGAAGCACCCTGAGCTAAACAAATTGACTGTAGGTGACAGCTCTCTTCAAATCCAACTCAAAATGCTTTGTGCCTCAGGGATTATCTGATCATCTCCTTTTGCTTCCTCTAATCCAATGGGTGATCACATCTGACGATAGCTTTAAAATAATAATCTGAACCAAACAAGCAATTCCCATGGGAAAGCTCAGACTGTATGTACTTGTAAAGAAAATGCCACTTTTCCTCCTGTAGAGCAAGCCATGGGTATTAACCATCTGCACAAATATTGCAGTCCTGGAAAGCTCCATCCAGCTTTAATCAGAGCTTTGGATTTCATAGCAGGCATTTAATCGGCTGTGGGAGTGTTTTCAGCCAGGTTATGTAAATGCTGTCAAGAAACCAAAGACACATGTAAGGAATGTGCTAGCAGGAGGCAGAGGGGAGGCTTTATTGCTTAGAGATTGCTGTTTCACAACAGTTTTTTAAACACCTACCGACCAAATTGGCCACATCCACACCCCATTGAAGCTGGCTAAGCAGCACACTGTAGCCCTACAGCCTTTCTGCGTCTTGCAGGGAGATCCACTCGAGGAATCTTGTGCATAAATGTTGGAAGGTGTAGGCTGAGCAGGAGAGGAGCTGGAGGCAGGAGTCTAGTGTCTGAGAAACGACAGGCACAAATGTTTAAAAGAGAACTTTTTCTCAAGTGGGCATCTGTGCATGTATGTGCATGAATTTACAGCGTTAGAGGCATCTGTGCATCACACACCTCCTGGAGGTGCCCGCCCTACCACACGCAGAAATTCCCAATTAATTTCTTGCAGGAGTGAAAGTGCCCTAAATTAAACAATTCCTAGGGGCAGCTCTCGTCCCAGTCTCTCCAAGGTTAAGGGCTGGGAAAGCTGAACTATTCCTTCCTTCCTGTAACAAGAAGTGACAACTGCTAATTAGGATCCATTAGAGGGTGCCCCAGGGAACCGATGGGACCGTTTTTCGGCATGCATTGTTGGAATTATTTTTTGTCTTAGAGTGGCATGTTGCCTCAGCCATCTCGGTTATCTTCCCCAAGCCTATGTGTGTATTTTGAGTCATCTTGCTGCTGTGCCATGCTCCAAAGTAAAGGTTATGAGATCTCAAGAAATCCTGATGCTCTCACAGCCTTGTCAGACCTTAGGGACAAGTGCTGAAGAAACTGTGGGCATGGTCACAATATAAGAGAATGTGAATGGGGGGAACATAACAACTTTTTGAGGTACAAGGCTCCAGGCTCGAACTCGTCTAGCAGACTATTCCATAGAAACTGGAGCTCAAGGAGGTCTGCGCTCACATCCACGACTGCCAGAAGATGTGTCAACACAGCTAGCAGGCTGGCACCAGCAGAAAGCCACCATCTATCTATAAAAACTGTTGGTAACTTCAAGTCCACAGAACACATTTTAAGTGTAGGGCAATCAAGGTACAGAACAGATAAGCTACCTCCTTGAGGCCCTGAAGAATCACACCTTACCCAGCTCAGTGTACCGCGGTGTCCTTCCATCAGAGCACAGCTGTCCAGCGGAAAGGCCAGAGAAGCATCTTTCACCAACAGTCAGAGATGCTCCAAAATGCAGTCAGGGAGCTCAGACAATTTTGAACCCACCTTACTGAAATCCACCCTGATGATATCGACGTCAATGCAGGATCCAGGCTGGAAGGAACCTGTCCTCCATGCAGCTGAGATCTCAAATCGATGACACGTGCACAAGACTAAGCATATTTGAGAATGGCAGACACGCCTCAACAACTTCTTGTAAGACCATTCCAAGACAACCTAGATTCAGCTATTTCTGTTGAGAAGCACCCATCCATATTCCAGCAGAAAGTGGTTGGTGTCTGGATATTTTCGCATGTTACTTGGTACTTTCCTTAAAACATCAGCTCCCAGAGTCAAAGCATTATGAAAGAAAGTCATTATTCTTTCAAAAAACAATCTACATTCCAAGCACTTATAGTGACAGAAAAGCTCTGGAATGTGAACTACTGCATCTTAATTCCTCTGGAAAAAGAAAGGACATTTACACTTTAATTCAACCTTATCTTTAACAGGTTGGACTGGTAATCTTCCTGCAAAGAGGGTACCTTGCCTGGAGTGAGAAGAAGCTGTTCTGAACCAGTCTGGGTTTTGGGTTCCTTTTTAATCAAAAGCAATAAGAATTGGTTTCAGAGGGACAGAACAAAACAAGAAGGGGCAAAGAGCATATTCTCCATGGAAATGCATCACAGTACAGAGGCCTGTGACTCCATTGCCTGTTTTCAGTGTCTGCAACACACACCAAGCCGTGTAAAGGGAAGCCAGTGCCCTTTAAATACGCACAAAGCCTTTGCTGCCTTACCAAGGTACAGACATTTTTATTAGAGCCAGGGAACATTCCAGCTCTCAAAGGTAATAAAAATGCAGTTTGCCAGAAAACAATAGCAAACTAGCAAAGGGGTTTTTGGTTTGTCGAGGTGCTGCTAAACTCTCTGCTACTGCCTCTCTCAGTGGGGTTCTAGCATCAGCCCCCCTTATAGGACAAAGACTCCTTGTATTCCTAAACTCTCCGGGGGCTGCTGCGTCTGGCCCAAGCCTCACAGCTGCGTGCCTTCAGGGCTCGGCTGAGCCTGTCCCTTGGGGCTTGTGAGCCTCCGCGCATGAGCTGAAGGACCTGGGGATTCCAGCTCTGCGCTCTGCTCAGCCCCGGACCATCAGGTGGCCAAGTCCGTGGTGGTACAGGCTCCTCTTCTTTCCCTGTATCCTTTCGTTTCCGTGTCAGGTTACAAGCAGAGATGCCAGGAGAAGTCTTTGCACATGGCTAGCGTGGATAAAGCCTTAACTGTCCATTCCAAAGAAGCAGTAGTGGAAAAAGATGGTTGAACTGGAGTAAAGCCAGCGAGCCAAGACCTGCCTGCCCATGAGGCAGTCAGTAGTGGGAAGGTGAGGTGGGGGGAGAGGAGGGAGGACTCGTGTTGAGCAGCAGGAGAAGAGCTTGGCAGGACTAATCACAGCCTGCTGGGCTCAGCCACAGGTAGAAGCCTTCCTCATCTTAAAAGTGAAGGAATTTATCTCCAGGATTTCAGTTTCCTTCTATTCCACATGGGCTCTGTTCTAGCTAGAGAGAAATAGTGCCATGCAGAGAGGGAACACTGGCACTACCACAGAAATTTTTCTTTCTACATGACCACTGAGTTTTATGAAGTCCAGTGTTAACCACTGCTGAATTCCATCTGTAGAGCAGCGTTTCAGACTCATGCTGTTCATATTCATACACTGTAGCACGGCCTGGTGAAGGACTCCAGATGTTAGTACAACCAAGACAGCACAGCATTTTGCAATTCTTTCCAGCACCTCTGTGATGCTGGGGTTTATTTCTGCCTTTTCATAAAGTAACCCAGCGAGGCACTATTCTATAAACTACAATAAAACATTGCTGGATTTGTCTTGTAGTATCTATTTCAGAAAGTCTGCATCAGCCACACCATTCTGGATTGTCCAATAGTTTCTCACACTGGCAGGAGGCAGGATTCTGTGGGTACAGATATTTTCTTTGCTCTGTGTGATGTGCCATTTGTCACTGTACTCTTGTGGGGGAATTGCTGGGAAAAACAGGACTTTTTAATTGTATTCCCATATGACTGGTTGGCTTAGCCAAGACTGGAGCCTGACGAGGCAGTCCGCTTCTCAGATAAACAGATAATGGTGAGAGGAGAGGTGAGCAGCACGGAGCTGACACAGCACCCTCAGCAGCAGAGCTCCAGTTCCTCTTCCAGGATTTTCCGCTGCCTCACGCAGCATCTGGGGATGACAGAGAGATGTGAATTACTCTACTTCATGGCGTCACTCCAGTGTTTTTCCAGGGGAAGCTTCATGCCTGCACATGAATTCTCTTGGAATCACCCAGCCTCGTCAGTCAGACATGGGAGTTTTTGTTTCACTTTAGGTTTGGTTTTATGTTATCCAGATGTCCGTGATACATTTTGAGCATCAAGCTGGAAAGATCAGTTATGAGCAACTTAAGCTGGTGTCGCTGCACGCTGGGTGTCAGCCAGAGAGATTTCAATCTGTTTTTTAAGACCCCCATAAGCCAGGAGCTGAAGTCATCGCTGCTTTGCCATTGTCTCTTAACTGTGGACATCAGCAGATAGGATACGGACTTAGGGTGAGATTTCCTAAATTGCTTAATCATTGTTGATTTTAAATAGAATAGAATTTCCTGAATCATGCATTTGTTTTTTCAGATTTCACTCAGTGTCCCACGTTTCCTGCACAGGGATAACGGGAACATCGTCTAAATGTTTTTGCCTGAGAGATGCTTCGTTGATTCTGAGGTCCACATCTGTTTGCAGAACAGTGACAAGAGGATCTCATCTACCACTCAGATTGACTATCTGGGAATCCATCCAAGGTGATGGTCTTCAGCAGCCTCCTTCTAGGCATACATCTCCAGCTGGCGTGGAATGGATATGTTTAATAGTAAGAATTCAACAGGGAGAACAACATGGAGCTATAAAAATGGAAATCAGTTCCTGTTCTATATTAACCTGTCAAAAATTTTCTCCATGGCCAACAATCAAGCTGACACTAAGCTAATTACAGAAAGACCTCTAAATAAGAAAAATTATTACCTGCTTGTATTTCCAGCTCTACATGTCTGACCAGCCCAGAAATCTTAAAATACTGTTGCTCATTTGCCTCCCTGCACACATACCAGAGGCCGTATTCAGAGATAAAAGCTGCAGAAGTGCCTGTTACTCTCACAGATCCAGTAGCTGTACGCACAAACAGCCAATTTGGCATGCAGGCACCCAGCTCTTGCACAAAAATGCACGCTCTAGCCAGCGCTGCCTTCAAACTCAACCTCAAGGAGCAATTACAGCCACATAAACTCCATTTCTTACATAACGCTAAATAACAAGCTTCATGGAAAGTGACTCTCCTGGCCCTCTTTATATGATTTAGACAAGAAAAAAGCCCCTTTAGGGCAAACTCAAGCCCCTCTTCTCCAGATGATGAGGGACTGTTGATGGTTAGTACACTGCCTGTTGGACTCAGTTCTGCAGCGCACTGTGAAACACCCCGAGGAACACAGCACAGGGCAATCGTGCTGATACGCACGCTTTTTATCTCTGCCAGTTACTTCCCTCTTTCCCTGCTCCTTCTTTCTTTGCCTGCTCTTGGGTTACCATTGGCACGCCCTCCGTACCTCCAACTCAGCACAAAGGCACGCGGCAGTATCTCCCACTCCTCACTGCAGTATGCTCCCACCAGACTTCGTGCCTGGAGTGTGGTAGGAATGAGTGATGCCGTAAGTGAAGGAGAGCCCACCACATCCCCTTCCCCGGGCACCAGCTGCCCCGCAAGGACCATCGGGAGCGGAGAACGGACTGTTCTGGTAGGGGAAAGAGAGAAGTGTCAAATGTTCAGCATTACGATGCTTCCTTCCTCAACAGCCTAGAAAACTCCGCTGGTCCTGCAGCCACGACGTGATGCCCCTTCTGATGGATCTCCCACTGGCACTAGGATTTCATGGCCTGGGTTTTGAGCCACTGTTTGCAGAGATCTCTAAACCTGGACTTGCAAGGGGCTCCCAGCCTTCGTTCAGGACTGAAAGGGTGGGGCTGCTTTGCGCGTGTTTACTTTTAAAAATGAACATGCTTTTAAAAAAGGATCTGGCAGCATTTACAACAAGAGAACTATTTCATAGAAAGATTGTGAATACAGTCCAGCCAGAGAGGCATGAGGACCTAACTCCCCGTTGGTGCAGGGAGGTACAACGCCGAACATTCATTTACAGCCACACAGAACTTGACCTCAGGTACATGAGTAAGTTGCTTAAATAATTGCAGCAGCAGAAAAAAAGGGAGGATTAGTTTCCTTGTCTACTCCACGGCTGGGACCAGATTCATCACTGGTGTAATCCCACTGATTTCACTGCAGTCACACTTGGGAGCACTTTGGGATTTTGAAGGCTACATTAATGCAGCAGGATGCTGCGCTTGCAGGCTTTCCCGACCATTAGCATTCTGATGTGGTAGAAATTCATCCCATAATACAGTGCCGAGAATTTTAAAATAATAAGGAAGCAAAGATGCCTGCTGTCACCATTGCTAGCTAATTATAGCAGCATGGACAGACTTCCCTTCTCGAATTCCATATGCCGTATTTATCTGTCACAATAAATAAACCATATGAAAGAGGGAAGGCTGAGAAGACATTTCTGATTTTGAAATCCTCTAACCCTAAAGTTAGAAATAGATTAAATAATTGAATGGCAATTTGCCTATTTATGTTTTCATACAGCTTTTCCTCATATCTCTAGATGTGCTTCTGCAGAAGTGGGTGGCAAAGAGGACAGGGGAAGGACTCACTATTTGGCAATTCATTAAGAGTTTCCCTATTAGACTCCTCCACTCAGCCCTGGGCTTTCAGCACAGCCATCCCAGAACTCCACTTGCACTTGGCTTCTGCAGGGCCAGCCTCAGGGCACGCATCTCCAGATGGCATCACCGCAGCACAGCTGGCAGACAGGTTTTGGTTTGCTAGCCAGAAGCTGGACCACTGTCGAGGCTAACTACAGCTGTTTCCATGAAAGCCACAAGGCCACCCACCCTGTGTCCTCCCCAGAGGAGTGTCATGAGGGGAATTTTGCAATGAGGGCACCACAGGGGCTGATACTGGCCCCTCACCCAGGGAGATGTCTCTGGTCTATCACCTGTCCGGTACCACTACTCTTAATTATTATTCTTGGTACGTAGCACCTTTTTTAGACTCCAGCTACCCAGAAAGCCTATTTTGCTGCTGCTTGAACTGGTCTGGCAACACCACCAATGTTAACTCTGAAGTTATCACAATATCTGTAGTAATATCAATATATTCTGATGTCATATATCAGAACCATTCTATGATTCTAAGTTGCCACGACGACATTGCTGATCGAACACGGGGAGTGGAAAGGATGTGCGTTGTCAAGAGGTGATTGTTCTGCGTGGCTGACCTACTCAGCAGCTCGCAAAGAGTCGCTCCCCCTCTCTTCTCATGCTCTGCTCTTTTTTCTGCATGGAGCTTCTTGGGATACCAAGTCTGGTTACTACCTGCTGCAGTACGGCCTCAGTGTTCTTGCAGTTTCAAGAACTAATGCTCCACTAATTTATAAATAAAGAACCAGTGCAGGTAACAGCATGAAACCTGCTGTAGTTTTGGGGATTAGTCTGCCCTGGCCCTCCAGTATACTAAATCCTGCTAAACCCTCCTACAATAAACTATGCAAGGATTAGTAAGTGCCTCCACCACCCAATTAATCATGACTATGTGAGCCAGTCATTGCAAACAATAACACTCTTGACTCGTGCACTACAGGTTGGACAGAATTGCTTGGCCTTGGTTCCTAGCCAGCACTGGCATTCGTACACCCTTCCCAGGGTACCTTGACGTCAAGTTTCCAGATATGGTTTCTAAAGCTCAGCCAACGCCGTGTCGTGCAGTGCCATATATCTCTCTGCTGATCACAGCCCTGGCTGCTCAGCAAAAAAATGTAAAAGTAGATGGTTGCTTATATTTTCCTGATCCACTACCTATTTGTGTCACATAGGGCAGTAAAGTGCTTGTTCAAATGTTGCCTCTGCAAATAGTCATTGCATTAAAATGTTTGTCTCTGTAATAGTTGCAAATTGAAATAAGGCAAGACTACATTGAAGGGGGAAAGAAGGGAAAAATGAAAGAATTTGTATGTGAGATAACACCATCAAACAAGAGACATTCCATTATTAAGGCTGTTGCGTGGTTTCTCCCTGCACAGAAACAGGGCAGGAGACTGGATCCCAGCTTTGCGATGTAAACCAGCCGGTGCCAGTCACGCCAGAGCAGCTGGCTCACTTCTTTACAGGAGTGACCCCGGAGGAGCATCAAGCCTGCTGCCCTGTGCCCCAGCACGCCAGCACAGTCAGCTTCTCAGATACCCACACTCAGAAGAACCAGAGCACGCAGCCCGGGCTGAGATACACAGGACCTCCGCAGTTCCCACTGCTACCAGGATTTCTGCAGCACCGAGAGATCACGCTCTCAGGAGACAGATTCTTGGCGCAAGGAGATCCCAGACCTGGATGTGCAGACTATACTTGGATTGGCAAGGGTTGGGAGGGTTTTGGTTCACAACTAAGAGATCTGTGGCTGTCCATCTGTAGTAATTTTACGAATGCATGAGTAGCAAAATAGTAGCTGGAACAGGCTGCAAATTTAGAACCAAATCTAGATTAAAATAAAGCAGTGAAGCAGGCAGAGGAGCTTCCAATACAGTAAGCAGCAGTGGGATCTCATCTTCTTTTAGGAAGCCACAGTGGACTAAAAGACCTCAAATGAGCAGTAACGAGACTATATTCTGAATCCATCTTTGACTATATTGCATTAGATGCGAATGGGTGGAGGTGACCTGGGTAGCAATGACTTTGCCTTTCCCTAAAATAGCTAATCCTCCACACAGCAAGGCTGGATTTGTACAAGCCAACCTCACCACTTGTCACTAGACTGCTATTCTACAACACCAAACTCCATTTCCTAATATGCATCTACAACTGCCTGGTCCCTGCTCTTTGTCTGCTGGTCATTAACACCACATTCAGGACAAAAATGCAGGAAGGCTACAGTCTGGCACAGCTCAGGGCTGCTATTTTCTGCAGCTTCCAAGGACAGTGCGCTTTCTCATTGCTGCCACGCGCTCCCTTTATGAACCCAGATGGTAACAAGTCTCAGGATTACATGCCAAACATGCTGAGAATTTATCTGACCATGTCTACACCAAGCCGCACGTCTCTATCCAGGATTTCTGGAGGGCTGCAGGCATTCTGGCTTGTTCACGGACATTGCTGATAGGTTTCCAGTGGGAGCGCGGAGACCCAGCGCGCCGCTTCTTACACGGTGTGTCGCAGCAGTGTAGGGGGATCGGACCCCGATGCAACCTTGGCGCAGCGAAGTGTGCAGGCTAATTACGGTAGATCCCCCTTATCTCATTTTACAGATGAAACCAAGACAGAGGCTGCTTCTTATAGGACTCCAGGGAACTGGATGAAGTTCAGCAGCAGACAACAGTGCTGCTCTCGACGCCACTGCCAGCACGGCTACACAGCTGCAGCCCCCAGGCTGAATACGTGACACCGTTATATTTATTTGCCATTTGCCTTATTGATGGCAGGCTCTATTCAGCATATGCTTTGCAGAAATTCGTTAGCAAGTGTCTTAAAGCTCCCCCTGAGGTTTCAGATTGATATATGAAGATCCAAGCTGTCTCTAGTACTTTTTACCACACTGACTGGGCTGCAAAAAGCAAGATGGCAAAGGATTGTCAGCTAAGTGAGTCAGTAGATTGTGCAAACACACATAGATGGCTCAGAGGAAAAACTCTACCAAATTCAAGTTAACAGATCTACACCACTGCAGGCCACACAAAGCTGGACCCACGCTTTGCCTCTTACGTATCAGTTACCTTATTTACCTTTATATTTATTGGATATAGATGGTGTCCCAAGACACACAGTGGCCTTTTAATCTATACATCTGTTATACGATTGCCACAGCAGCTTTGCCCCAACTCCTGGCTCATTTTAAATCTCCTGTTGTTTAAACCAGCTCCTGAAAGACCAGTGGCTCGAGACATCAGGAACCAGTTCAGCTGCTACAATCTGAAGGATTCAAACCCCAAGGTTTGCATTAACTTGGAATCATATTTTTTTCCAGCAAGAAATGTGGACTGAAAAATCAGGATAGTTGTTTTTCAGTGCTAAAAATTGTTAGAAAGGAATAAAGAGGAATTCCCCTTGGGTTTGGGTTCTGTTAGGCTGCGGTTCCGTTTGTTTCAGCGGAGAGACCTAGATGTGGAATTGACCTGCCTCAGAGTTAACTCCCAAAGCTGGGAATTGGATGTAGGTTGCTTTCTGGCTTGTTCTGAGACTCAGCTGAGCTTGAAACACTGTTCAGCTTTCACTAAAGAGTGGAAGACACACTTACCCTTTCTGTTCTATCCAGGTCACTGCCTCCAAAGGCAATGCCACAAGGTGTGATCATAAAATCAGTGCCTGTTTGCAGCGTGTGAGCCAGGGAAAGCTGCCATTTCCAGGCTTTGCTTTTAAGGAGAGAATTCTCTGGACCAGTCTTTCCACATACAAATTCCTTTACTAAGCGTGCGAAATAGGCACTGCAGGACATAGCTGTTGGAGAAAGTGTCCTATACATGACCTGAAGTCACATTTTGGACCTGTTTTCCCCCTAGCAGCCAATATTTTTTGCCCATGTACTGTTCAATCACCTCTAAAGAACATCACTAGATTGCTGCTGCTGGTGTTGCCATCGCATAGGCACCGACCTTCGCGGCCCAAGGTTCACACGTGCCATGTCAGGAAGCTGCAAAATGTTGAGGAGAGTTCCTCTGTGGGAAAAAAAAAAGCTGGTTAACAGGGCTAAATCCGTATAGCTTCTCTGACCCTGACGTGGCCTTCCATGTCTGGTAGAGAAGGTGCCTCGAGCAGAAGCCCACAGAAACAGCCCGTGAACATTTCTGTCTAACAGCGGCATCCAGTGGGCAAAGAAAGATTCCCAGTAAAATATTTGGAAAATCAGGATGGGGCCCTGGAAGAGCAGAGGTTTCGCTCCCATACCCACAGCGACGCTTCCCCGCTCCTGCCCCTTGCAGCGAGCACTGTAACGTCTGAGCAAGAGACGGAGGTGAACTCAGGGTTACTAGATGCCAGAGGATGCGTGTTGCAGGAAGATAGGACCAAAGCAGCGTAGCAACACAGGGTCAGAGGAGGTCCCAAGAGCCCCTCCAAGCCATGCCCTGTACCAAACAGCATCAGTCCTACCCTGCCATTGCAGCAGCGCTTGCCTACACGGTTCCTCATGCCATTTTGGGTAGAGATGTCACAGCCCCCTGCCAGCTTTCTGCAGCATCTCATTAGCCTTAGAAAGTTTTCCCTAACCTCCAACCAGAGGTTTCCTTGGTGCATTTTGACCCATTGCTCCTTGGCCTACCCCCTCAGCACACAAACCAGGCTCTTTCTCTCTTCTCAGCACCAGCCTTGTGCCTGGGACAGTTACCCCGTTCCCTCGTGTCCTGCCTTCTCTTAGGCACAGCGCTTCCTACGCCTGTCCTGCAGCCGTTAAACCTCAACAGGAAAACTCCTCACGTCCTGCAGACTGCCTCTGGGTTATACGTGCCAGGCTGCCTCATTTCTTTTCACAGATGTTGCCCCACAAGGGAAAGTTCACTTGAGCTCATGCTTTTTCCCACACCAGAGAGGTTCGCCATTTGCAGTACCTTTGGTGTTACTGCACAACAAAAACACCACCGCTCCAAAGTGCTTATGTACGAAGAAAGGCAAAATCTCATCAAAATAATCACAAAAAAGTTTTTATCTTGGCAGTGGACTAAGGTGCTGATGCTGTATGACTTCGTGTTTGCCTGAGCAGGTGACTCACAGTGCAACACAGGTTTCCAGTTCTGTTTTATTAAAAAAAGCCTGACTAAATATCTTAGAGTCCAGGCATGCAAGTTCACACGTTTACAACAAGCACGGGCAAAAGTAAAGCCTAAGATATGTTGATATTTGTAGAGTGAGCACAAAACAAGCTGCTCTGAATGCGAGTGGACCTTTCCAGACGATCGATGCTGGCGGTACTCACCTGCCCCAATGTATTTCCGTGTTTATACTGACACTTACACCTGCCAGGGAAAGAGCAAGCTGAGGGAGGGGGGGAGCATCAGTGCGTGCTTAGGTCCACTTACAAGGACTTGCTATGCCAGTCTACGATAGAAAAGGACTAGGAGTAAAACAAAACCCCAAGCCGTTCGCTCCAGCGGAGCCACGCGTGACGCGCCCCTGCGCAACGGAACGGGACTGGCAAGCAAACGGGTGGGTTCACCAGGAGTCTCTGACCGCAGCAGGGCTGAAGCGATGCTGTGAAAAGCCAAAATTGAAGACTCAATAGTCAGAGGGCTATTAAGCAGGGATTCTTTATTGCGGCGCCAGGCACATGGGGGATCTCTCCTCCAAACGTGCGTGCCAAACACCCTGTCGTTTCAGGTTAAATACAATCACAATATACATATTAATTATATTTCTGAGAAATGCGTAGCATGTTCATGACTTCCCCATAACTAATTAGCATATGTTAATGTCTTTCCCGCATGTCTGTTAGCGTCCTCGGGTGGTCTTTGGGGGTCTCAAGATGAAGGCTCATTCTCCTCATCACAGTGCCCGCTGGTTGACCTTTTTTTCTGCGCAAACTCAGTTCTAAGATCAGTATGCCGTGTCCTTCCAGGTTGTTTTGCTCTGGTCTTGTTGTCCTCTTGGTGCCTCTTTCTCTCTGTAGCTTGGTGCATCTGCCCTCCCAAGGCTGAGCTGTCCAAGTAATGTTACTTAGGAGTCTTTCTATCTCAGAGCTTTCCTATCCCTCCCCAAAACAGCAAATCAAGTTTGTCCAAGTAGCGTTATTGAGGGGCCTCTTTATCTTAGNGCTTTCCTGTCTTCTCAAAACAGCAAGGATCTACTTTAGTTTAATTACAATCACTCNAGTAAGTGGAAATTTTACNTTTACAGGTATCATAAGTCAGCAGAGTGGGTCCTGCCGCGGGGACATGGGGCCCGCGCCAGCAGTGCCACTGGTACCAGGGGCAGAGACGCTGCCAGCTCCTGAGGAACAGCTTTTAGGTCAACACGTTCCGTGCCTGCGTGCCACCCCCGACCCCACGCAGGCCCATACCCCAGCCGGCACCTTGCGAACAGCCGTCCCTGGCAGGGGACCTGGCGCCCGCGAAGGAGTCACCCCGAACCCCAGAATCTCCCTCGCCGTGGGCCGCGTCACCCTGCAGCCACCCCAAAGGCTCAGCCGCCTGAAAGCGGAGCGGCCGCAGAAAAACGATCCCAAACACCGCTGACCCCCGCCGCGCCCGGGCCCGCCTCACGCAGCGGCGGTGGCGGCCGGGGCAGGAGGGCCGCGCCGGGGCAG
>Ga0065711_1001380_pt1 | contig 44034 bp, 72 predicted proteins | sample Hoacrofraction12_FD_59098 | JGI IMG/M metagenome (GOLD analysis project Ga0065711, IMG submission 59098) | Hoatzin crop microbial communities from Cojedes, Venezuela - Epithelial fraction 12 v2 (version 2) | ecosystem: Host-associated > Birds > Digestive system > Esophagus > Crop | place... | reverse complement strand
GACGCCGCGGTGAGGGGCGCGGGGCTGCGGGCGGGCTGCCGGCGCCGGGCGGGCAGGCGGCTCCCCCGGCTGCGTGCCGCTCCTACGGGGAAAGTTTTGGGGGGGTGTCTCGCCTGGCAGGGGTTTGCCCTCCCGCTTGCCCCCCGCCTGCACCGGGGTTACCCGGTGCTGCTCCCCCTTCTCTGCCTCCGCCTTGCCCGGGGATGCTGCGGGGAGAGGGGGGATGGACGGGGTTCGCGGGGTGGGATCTTTGAGCCCCCTTCCTCAGCTTCCACAGACGGTCTTCCCGCCTCCCCCCCCAGGATACTCAGCTCCCCCCCGTCTACGGCTGGAGTTTTCTGGAGGAAAGCTGGAACAGCACCAGGCAAATCGCCTCCCTGGCAGGGCCCCTCTTCTCCTGGGGGGTCCGGGGAGGGAAAAGCTGCTCCCAATTACAAGAGGCGCGGAAAGAGGCGCTTTCCCATGCGCGGGCACTGGCAGGGCTCTCTGTCTGCCTTGTCCCTCCTTGCCCCGGGACGCCATCTCAGTCACGGCTCCTCCATCCCCTGCCAGCCCTGGGCTGTGCCCACTGCCACCCTCGCAGGCTGGCCGGGTCACCCCCTGCGTCCCCTCCGGGCTCTGGCTCTGGGCGTCAAAGGGGGCCGTGGGGTTGAGCTTGGCTCGGACATCGCTGTCGGCAAACCCAGACCCTGCTGTGGCGGGGCCAGGGGGTGCCTTGGCCGTCTCATTTTCCTTGCGCCTGGTCTCCGTGGGGAGAAACCCGACGCTGCAGCGGCTCGCGGCCGCGTTGCTGTGCCTGAGCCGGCGTTGGATTGACCGGCGTCGGTGGCGCAGCCGGTGCCAAGCCGCCTCGGGTGCCAGGAGGTGCCCGCTGCTTGCAGGCTGCAGCCACGTCTGGCCGCCGCGTTTGCCAGAGGAGGTGGGGTGTTTGCAGTCTGGCTCTGTTTGCGGGAGGGCAGATCGCGGCGCGGTTACGCACACGGCTGCACGGAGCCCACGGCATCCCAGCCCGCGGCGAGGGCAGAGGAGCCGCAGAGCGAGCTGCGAGCTGGTGGGGCTCCTGCGGCACGGATGGGGACACTACATGGCCACGATGTCCCCCCAGCACACGCGCACCCTCTGCTTCACTGACCTGGTCCTTTTTTGGGGGGAGTGAAGGGGGCCACATCTCCTCTCCAGAAACCCGTGAGCTGACCTTGGCAGCTGAAGCGACATGGAGCGGGGGGACGGAGGTTGTGCGCAGGGCTGCAAGAGACCGGCGGTGGGTGGGCAGGGGATGTGGGGTGCGGCAGGATGATGGGGAGGGGTCCCTGGGCCGAAACCTTGGGGGATGCAGCTGAAGGCAGAGGCTGCCTGCGGGAAGCTGGGAGAAGAGCAGCTCTGGTTTTGCCCTGCCTCCCACTCCATGAAGTTCAGTCTTTTCGGAACCTCGCAGGGAGGGGAAAACTTGATTATATCTGATAAGCCACTTTTTCCCCGTCCCAGAGAGCTGTCCTGGCGGTGGGGGGAGGAGGATGCTTGGCCGAGTGCGGGCCCTGTTTGTGAAGGATGAATGAATGACTCACGGCGTGGCGAGTCTCCCCGCCGTCTTCATCGTGGCAGCAGCAGCGGCGGTTCCCCTTTGTGGCTGCTGGGTTTATCAGGAGCCGTTACGCTGGGTGGGCCCCCCGGGCAGCCCACGCCTGCGTCCCCTAGCCTGCAGGTACCCTGCCTCACATGCCCTTCTCCACTGGCTCTCCTGGACCATTCTGAGTGGGGAAACCCCCACGGATGCTAACGGTGCATGACACCCTCACCTGCCATGAGCTAGCGGAACACTCATTTCAAGCCCTCTCTTTCCGCTCCACTTTTGTTCAAAGGCGACTCCAGACTCTTCCTGCTCACGCAGGGCTCAACCTCCCTCCGGTTTCCTGCCTAATGCGTTCCTGGAGAGCTTATTCCCCCGTGGGTTTGTGCCAACATTGTGCTTCTAGTTCAAGACCTCTTCTCCCTCTCCGGTGTTTACCCTGCTGTATTTATAGCTTCCTCATTAGGTTAAATAAGCTGGAGGATTCTTGCCTCCTCTTCTCCCGTGGGTTTGGCTCTGGAGGAGAACCCCTCACGAGATGCTGCCCGCAGGAGGGGGCAGGTGCCAGCTTGTGGCTCTGCTGTTCTCCCTTAGGAAAATTTCAGCAGCTCTCCCAGCTTGTTTGCCCCCTTCTTGTTCAGGTGTGGAAGAAGGTGGCTCTGCCCCCGCCAGACGTATCTGAGGATAGAGCTTGGATGGGACGGGAGCTTTTCCCTATGGGGGCTGTGCCGGGGCCTCGTCGGCGTTTGGGATGCTGATACAAAGTCAGCGTCAGGAATTAGCCCTGGGGTGTCTGGGGTGACTCGCTGGGATGTTTAGAGAGCTTTTGGTTTTTCTGAGTGTTCCTGTGGTTACGACAGCATCGCGTGTGTGAAAATCACCAAATCTCTCCAGCCGGGGATCTGGTGACCTTATGACCCGAGTTCCTACCAGAAAATCTCTCTGCATCTCCCGGTGATGGTTTTCTCCTCCCAACCAGGCTGTGAAGGTGGGGAAGGGTGCAGATGCCTTGGAGTTGTGGTTGAGTCGTCTTCTCCAACAGCCAGATTCCCATGTACCATTTCCATGGAAAAAGGAAAATTCCTCTGGAAATTAGAAGCAGGTTTGCCGTGTCAGGGATCAGCATGTTAACAGGAATTATCTCTCATATCTGGCTGCTTCCCAGGTCTCTGAGTCACCCTGGCACAGGAGTGGGACAGGGTGAGCTTCAGGCTCTTTAGGACAGTCACAGCACCCACAGCCCCGGACCATGTGCTGCTCTGTCTGGTACAGGCAGAGGGCTGGGCTGAAAGGTGTGATTCTTCCTTCTCTCCAGTGGTATGAGTCTGGGATATGGAAAAAGAGCCTGGCAAACGTCTCCTCCTGTTGTGTTTGGGGTGGGGGAAGTCCAGGAGAAGAGAGACAAGAAGTATGTCAAGACCTGATTCACCTCCATCCTAGCGGGACTGTGTGCTGTGGAGACATCTGACCAGAGGAGCTTGGGCTTGCTCCAGCGGGATTGGTCCTTACTGGAAAAGGTTACAAGGGATTTCGGAAGGGTCTGGATAGGGGAAGGTCACATCCGCGAGTGCCCTGCTCGTACACATTTCCTGAAGATGCTTTTAGAGAGGACAAGCAGGCTGGAGGGACCTTGGGTGAGACCTGGCGTGGATGTGGGGCCAACCTGTGTGGGTGGCAATGGCCAGGGGACAGCAGGTAAGACCATGCATCGACCAGGAGAGAGGAGGATGCTGAAAGCATTTTGGAAATCAACCTGGGGCTCCCCAGAAGTTTCTCAGCTCTGGTCCCTTCCTCTCAATATGGAGATGGCCGAAATAGAAACAGCCTAATGAAAACAATTATGGACCCGCCGAGATTGCCTTATAGGGAGAGGTGGAAAAGTTTAGGGCTCCTTAATATAATAAAATCCTGACAGTGGAAAGAAGGTCGTTTGGGCATCTTCTGGTTTACCCCAACTCCTAAAGTGAAAACAAGGGATGCTGAGCCTTGTTGAAAAGCCAATGCTGGGGACGCACAATGGGGAAGAGGGTGTGGGAGAAGGTGCCAGCTTCGGGGGAGCATCACCTCTGCAGCAGCTTGGCGAGGGTCTCCTGACTTCGGCAGAAGGGGACTGTCCCCAGGTTCTGTCCCAGCTTGGGGAGCCCCAAACAAGGCTCAGGGCTGCTGCCCACCATCCTGCTGGCAGCCCTAAGGGTGTGGATGTCCCCGCAGAAGAGCACATGGGAGGCGGTGGGCTGGCATGGCGTCCCTGGAGCCCGTCCCTGCAGGCTGGTGTGGCAGTGCCCGTCCAGCTGTTTCCTTCTCCTTCCTGTGCTTTCACCAGCCCTTTCCTTTGGGACCGAACACCCCGTGCGCTTCATCCTGGCCGGACCGATAGCTGCATCTAGAGCCAGGGGCCTCGCCAGCCCCTCTTTGATGAAGGTCGGCGTGGGCATCGGTGCCTCGCCGCGGAAGGCACGGTTCGGCCCTCACCTTCCTGCAAAAGTGGCGAGACAAAAACAAAAAGTGCCGTCGTGCGAGGTCTCCATCGCGGGCCGGCCCAACACCGTGCCGGTGTTGCGACAGAGCTCCTGACAGCTGTGCTGCAATGGCCCCGCAAAGGTCCCCGGGGATGACTGGGCCGCGGTGGCCCGGCTTGGCTTTGTGAAAGCTGCTGTCACGCAGAGTGCCCGGGCCAGCTGGCGTCTCCCCAGACTTTCTTGCAGAGCCAGGGCCAGCCCCCAGACCCTGGGGAAATCTGCAGGAGCCTTTCCTTTGCTTTCCATGAGTTTTGCCCGAGGCCTCAAGGCTTAGGAGGAGCTGGTGGACCCGACCAGCTATTGCTCCATCCTTGTCTTGCAAGGGCCAACACGCAACCCCAGGGGTTCCTTGGTGCTTTGGCTGCTTTTGATTTTTTTAGCTTCTGTGAGGCTCCCGGGGGGCTGTTTTGTAGCTCCTCAGAGGCTGGTCCACCCCATCCCAGCTTTGAGTTTTGCAGCTCTGTGGATGGAGCGTGGCTGTGCCCAGGCAAGCATCCCTTTTCCCTCAGCGTCCCTGATCCTGCACTCAGCTCCGTTCCACCTCTCCAGCTGGGGCTGTGCCCAGGATCCTTGTACCCCCAGCACACAAAAAACAGTTCAGTGCCTTGGGCTCCCTGGCTGCCATGTTCCCCCTCCCCGCAGAACCGGGGGCAGGTGGTGCATGCAGGGAGCAGGATGCGGCCCCCCGGGTGGCTGTGACCGTACGGGGAGCAGCCGGCATGAACTCCGGAGGGACCAATCTCTGGGAGCATCCTGTTGACACAGCTCTCGGTCTGCTGCATGTCCCCATCCCTCCTTCCCCACTGGAGGCTGCAGATACACGCCGGGCTCTCTGGCGGCTCCGACAGCCGGTCATTTTTCTCCGGAGATGCCTCGGAGGGCTCCGCTCGCCTGACGAGGTGCAGACGTTTGGACTTGGAGTGTTCCGGGAAGAGGAGGCTGAGATGCCCAGGCTTGGATGGAGCAGCAGTGGTGCTCGTGCTGTGCCTGGGACGGGTGAGGAACGTAAGCGAGGCAAGGTCCGTAGGGCAGGTAGACTTGGTTTTCAACCCTGGGTTGCAGCTGGAAGAGCGAGACGGGTGCTGGGGCAGCGTGTCCTGCTGCATCCCCAGACGTTGTCCCCATGAGATGTGTCCCCGGTAGGGTGGTTAGTGGCGAGCAGGTCCAGCCATGCACAGAGGATTTTCTTCCTCCAGTGCCCGGAAGGGTCCCTGGGAGCTTTTTTCCCCCAGTTATTTTCCTGATCTAATGTGGGCAGAGGGACCCTGCAGCGGTGTTTAACCCTCCCAGGGTGCACAGGGGACCTCGGCAGCGCTGCCGGCAACATGGCCACTGCATCTCCATCGGCAGCGACTTTTCGGGGATGGCAGCAAACGCCTTTCCACTATCCCTCGCCGCAACCAGGGGAGGGTGGAGCAGAGCCAGAGGCAGCTTTTGTGGCCAGCTCTATGAATTTCCAATTACCAGCTCGCCTTGCCACCGCGCGAGAAGTTCCTGCACCTAATTTTTGGTGAAACGATCCATTTTTCTCAGTAATTTAATAGCGTGGGCAGGCTGCTTGCTGACTGAGAGCCAGCAACCAGCACCGAGGAGCCTGTGTGCCGGGCTGCCGGCCGTAACCACCTTCCCTGGGCGATGCAGGAATGCTGACCTAATAGAAAAGACATTTAAAGAGGAGTTTTGGAGAGCGGCTCGGCTCAGATTTGGCTCAGCACGCGGCTGCCGGCTGCAGCGGGGTCTCCATGCCCCGCCAGGTCCCGAGGACCGGCAGAGAGGACATCCCCAACGGGAGCTGGGCACGGGGGCACGAGCCTTCCCAGCTGCCCGTCGGCACAGCAGCTGCTTTATTCGCTGGAAAAAAAGGCCGTTTTGGGGAGGCCGTCGCAAGTTGTGAGCTGAGGCTGGGTTCAGCACCGGGCTGTGGTTCTCCCAGGGCTGGAAAAGCCGTGGCGTTTTGCTCTGACATTTTCCAAATGAGATGTTTTGATTTTTTTTTTTTAAATTTTATTTTATTCCCCACCCCAAGGTAATGTTTGGAAGCCAAATTTAGCTCGATTTAACTTGAACCATTTTAAAAAAGTAAAACCACTGAAAACTAAACAAGGCCTATCATTTAGAACAAAATGTTTTGGTTTTCATTTTCCTTTTGGCACGAAAAACACAAACTTTTTTTTTTTTTTCCATTTTCCTCTTGACCCACAAACAATTTTATTTTTTTTTATTCCTCCTGGTTGTTTCCCAAGACTCTGTTGTGCGTTGTGGCAGAGGGGCAGGCGAGCCCCTGTGCTGTCCCCAGTGGAACGGGGGTCCCGGAGCGGGTGCTTCCCCGTGGAGGCCAGAGGGATTTTGCAAAGGCGAGCGGGAGCCGCTCTTCGTGCTGCCAGCACTGACTCAGCCGGGAGCTCCTTGCAGAAAAGGAAGGCCCCCGGGCGTGGGATTTGGGTCTGTCCTGGGTCTCCAGGGGTGATGCGAGCCCCAGGGCTGAGCCCTGCGGGTACCCGGCCAGGCATCCCCACTGGGAAGGGCGAGCTCTGGCATTGCCTTCTTTCCTTGTTTATTCAGGTTTAAAATTAATCTGACCTTCCCCCGCTCAGGCTTGTGCAAACACAGCGTGTCCCTGAGCAGGGAGCTCCCGCCGGCCCAAGGGGAGCCCTGTCCGTCCCCAGCTCGTGCCATCGCTGTCCCCACTGGGTGAGGTCCCCGCCAGGACTGGGGTGCCAGGCGATGGTGGGGTGCCCGCTCTCGCTGTCGCTGTGCCAGCCCCCCTCCCAGCAAAGGCACCTCTGGCCGTAAATCAGGGCACGGTTAATCCTCCGGTGCAAGCTGCCAGGAGGCTGGGTGCCCGGATCCGGCGTCTCTGGGCTGGGCGAGGGGTGGGTGGCTCTGATGCCTCCATCCCGGGCAGAAGCCTGCGTGCCGGAGCCAGCAATCGTTCCCCCAGCCTTGACCCACTCCGTTGCCTGCCGACCCAGCCCTGTATCCTCCGTCCTTTGCCAAATCTCAGCTCTCCGCTCTGCCCCAGCCGCACTGGGCTGTCAGCTGGGCAGGGAACAGGGTGAGGACAAGCACCGGGGCCAGCCGTGGTGCAGAAGCAAGCTCCCGACTCATCCACCACCTGATTTTATTTTACTCCCCTCTCAGTGCCTCGCTGCATACCACAGCCGTGCTTTTTATAGCCCCCAGCTGCAGCCTCGGCGTGCTCCCGGCCAGCTCCCCGCCGCGGCCCCGCTCGCTCGATGCCAGCAGCCCTGGCCGGGGAGGGGGGACGGACGACGTCCCCAGGGTCCCCGCGGCGGTTCGGCAAGAGGAGACCGCGGGCTGCGGAGGAAGGCAGATAATTAAACCCTAACCCGGAGCCACGCTCCCGTGCCGTCGGAGGCGTTTAAAGAGCCACATTAGTCACCCCCGTTGCAGCCGGCGCGTGCTGCGTGCCAGGTCGGAGGCGAGCGGCGGTGGCCTGTCCCTCACCGTCCCTTCTGGTGCTGCCCAGGGGGTTTTCCAGCCTGCCAGAGCCACCAGCTCCTTCCATGAGCCAGTTTGCTCTGCCGTGGGGGGTGTCAGCGGACCCCTGCCACCCCCAATCCCCCCAGCCAGGCTTTGGCAGGGTAGCACTGCTACGGGAGAGGTTAGAGGGAGGTTAGAGGTTCCTGCCCACTCCCCATGAGCGCTTTTATGAGTGCCTGGGGCTTGCTGCCGCGCTTCCACGTCCCGCAGCCGTTTCCACGGCTGGGATGCTACTACGGGGTCCGGAAAAAGGAGGAGGAGGTGAGATGTGCGGTTCTGTTGCGAGCTGCATGCCTGGAGCATCCCTCTTGTCGGGATGCAGGGTTTGCAGAGCTGGGGCGGCCAGCCAGCGGGCATCGAGCGAGCATCCTCGCTGGGAAGCAGTGGGGGTGGGGGGCAGCAGCTCCCTCCCCATGCTTTCTCCAGACGTGATTTCACCGCCACAGGGAGGGAGCACAGCCAAGGGACGGGCCCTGCTCGTCTCGACGGCACCCGGCTCGCTTGCCGGGGCGTTAGTCATTTGGGCCGTGGCTAGCGGTGGGGTGTGCCCGGGGTCCCCAGGAGCCGGGGGGACGGGGGGGCTCAGTGAGCTTGTACTTTCAGGATTCTGCCAGGGAAAAGGCAGAGAGATGGAGAGAGGGATGGATGGGGGAGTTCTGGGCTGGCAGCCCACCATCCGCCTCCTCGCTGCTCTGGGGAGGGGGCAGAGGGCAGCGGTGAAGCCAAATGTGCGCTGGGCATCTCCGGCCGAGCAGGTGGAGCTGGGATGGGGCCACCTTTGCTAGTCTGATGCCTGCGGCTGCTCCCCAGCAGCGGCTTGTCAGAGCTGGGCATGGCAGCGTGAAGGCAGAGGAGATGTTGTGGGGAGGCAGCATCCCGCTTTGGGGTTGGGTTTGGGGAGGTGGGGGTTTGCGAGCCGCTGGGAATGGGGGGAGACCCCGAGGTACCAGGGAGCCACATGGGACTGTGCCATGGCCCCTTTGTGCAGGCACCGAGGGTGTTGGGTGCCTGGGGCTAATTTTAAACCTTGGCCAAGACCCCGTCCGGCTTCTGCGTCCGGCAGGGAGGCAGGGAGAGGCCAGGCGGTGAAATGCTGGCGGTGCTGCCATGCCAATGCCACAGAGCAGCTGGGGCCGGGCAGCCTTGCAGGGCAGTGAGCAGGGGGAGGCAGGGAGCTGCGAGGGCACATGGAAGGGATGTGCAGGAGTGGGTTTTCTAGAAGCTCCAGCTGTAATTTTAACCCAGTGCGAGTGGCTGCAGCGCTGGGGAGGGGCTCCCAAATCTGCTCCCACCCAGAGGTGCTGGGATTTACCCTGTGAGGGTTGGGGTCTTGCCGGCAGCACCCCAGTCCTTGGGTGAGCCGGGGGTGGCTGGGGGAGCTGCGTTAAGGGGGAGCCACTCGCGCTGCCGGCCAGGTGCCGAGCATGCCGGGAGAGGGGAAAGCCTCGGAGACTCGTTCCGAAACAAGGCTGCCCTTTTATTCTCCTTTACGAGTGCATTTTAATATCCACAAACACCCTCCCTCCCCGGGCTGCTGCCAGCAGAGCCTGTATTGCCTGCGCTTGGCCTGCCGAGAAACCCCGGCCAAACCCTGGGCCCCAGCTCAGGGGAGAGGATTATTTTTCCCCCATCGTTTTTTTTTAATGTACGTTTTCAATAGCTCTAATTAGACAGGCTTGAGCCCCAGCCAAGGCCAACACACCTGGGGGAACCTTGCCTTACAGACCGCATCTGCCGTGTCGGGGGCTCTTGCCTTTGCCTGGCCCCTTTGTAGGGGAGGGGGGCTGCTGGGGGGGGGTAGGACCGCTCGCACGCCAAGCCACTGAGCAGCCTCCGCGGAGGAGGAGAGCCCGGTGAGGCGGCGCAGGGAGATGGTGCAGAGGCAGCGGGGGCACCCGGCGGAGCCCCGTCCCACGGCAAGACCCCCGTGCAGCGTGGAGCCGAGGTATCTCCCCCCACCGCCAGCGCTGCAGCGGTGGCACAGGGCTCTGCACCCGCCGGGTCAGGATGCTGCGGGAGGGGGGTACGGTGGGTACCGGAGAGGCTTTTCTCTCTTGGGGTGACAGGAGGGGTGCATCGAGGGCTCGCAGCACCCAAAATCTGTGTGTGCCTGGGGAGGGAGGATGCAGGGGCTCCCCAGCGTGTCGGGGTGTGTGTTGGGCTGTGAGACCACCTACCCAGTGACACCAGTCCAGGGACCTTTCGGGAAAGTGAGCAGGGGACATCAGTGTGCCAGGCCGCCACAATAGCTTGCACTGACAGCCAAATCCATGCTGGGCTGAGCTTCGGGTGCTTCTTCCCATGACTGCTGGCTTTCTTGTGGGGCTTTTTGGCTGCACTGTTCTCTCTCTGGTTGTTTCAGGGGCCACCCCCGGTGCTCCCGTTCCCAGCGGGCTGGGCAGTGCTGGCACCCCCATGCCAGGATCCCGTGGATTTCACACCACATTTGTTCCTAGCCAGAGCCAAGAGAGCTCCTGAGAGTCTCTGCTTGCCCACGCTGGGGTCTCACCTCTTCTGGGACTGGGGTGCACACCCTGACAGTGTGTTGTGGGCCAGGGAGGAGCAGCACCTTTGGTGGCATCCAGCACCATGGCTCATCCTGGAGGACATTTCACAGAACCATGGAATGGTTTGGATTGGAAGGGACCTTATAAATCATCTCATTCCAACCCAGCTGCCATGGGCAGGGACACCTTCCACAAGATCAGGAACTCCTCCTCCCTCCCACGCACCATCTCCCAGGGATGTGCAGGGGACAGCACTGTGCCCCCCGCTGCATCCCCAGGGATGGATGCAGTGCACCATCCCCTCCTTCTCCGTCTGCCCAAGCACTGAGCAGGTGGCATGGATGCAAACTGCCCTCCCAGTTGCCTGGGGTGCCACTGACCGCTCCTCCAAGGAGCTCCAGCAGCTGCTTCACCCTCTCCTTTCCAGCTGGTGCTGCGGAGATGCCGCCTGCAAAGGGGAACACTATGTGCTTTGGGATGCAAACCCCAGACTGGTGCACCCAAGCGCTTTGCACCAGCATTGCCATCTCGGGGCAATAATAACAGCAGTGGCAGCTTAGAATATAAAAAGTAGGATCTGGCCTCACCAGGACGGGCTGGCTCCCTTCAGATGATGGGCTGGGCTGGGGGATTTCACAGGCTGGGATCTGCCTTTCAGTCCCCTCCGGCGAGTTTGCCAGACTGGAGGGTTTTCCTGAGCACAGGGGGGCTTTTGGGCTCAGCGGCTGCTTGTCCTTGGTGCCTCCGGCCGGAGCCAGGGCTGTGCAGAGTGCAGCTCGAGCATTTTGTGAAGCTTTTCGGAGCTGCCTTGGCCTCCAGTCAGAGCAGGCTGCAATGGGAACATTTCGAAATTCTTTTGGACGAGGAAAATTCCACGGGCAGCCCCCCTCCAGAGAAAGTTTGGGATGGCTGAAATGTTTGGAGTGAGAGGCTGCTTGCTTTTGTTTACTCTGAACTATAACATTGGAGGTGGGGGGGGGGACGACGACACAAAAAACACAAAAGGAAAAATAAGAGACAATAGGAGCCTGTAAACAGAGCTGGCCCCGAGCAGGGCCGGGGCGTCTCTCCAGCATCGTAGGAGATGTGTCAGCAGGCTCACCGCATTGCCCTGCTTTCCGACCCAGCTCGGATGCGATCGCACTCAGTCTTTCAGGAGAACTTAGTTGGTGTTTTTTTTTTTTGTCCCCCAGCAGAAAATGAGCTGGTGGGTGTTTTTCCAACCTTCTCAGATCAGGCAAGGCACAGCCCCCATCCCCTTGGCCCTGCGCTGCAGCTCCCAACCTCAACGGGTGGGTGGGCTTCTGCCCCAGCTTTTCGCCACTTCTTGCCACTTCTGCACCTCACCTTGCAGCTTGGGGGCTGACATCTGATTACCCCGGTGCAAGGCAGGTCCATGGATGCTGCCGCAGCGAGGTGTTTCCCCATCCTCCATCCCTGCCCTGTGCCTTGCACCCCGCTGCATCCCCTGAGCTGCCTCCCCTTAGCACAGCAGGAAGGGTTGCCTCCAAGCCTGGAGAAGACAACCCGTGGTTATCCCACCAGGTGCCGGAGCCTGGCACCAGCATTCCCACATGACACATTGCTGGGGCTCTGCAACTGCCATCGTCTCCCCATGCAGAGACACTGCCGGTGGGCTGCAAAGGGTGAATGGGCCACCCTTTGGTGGTGGCTTTATTTGGCCTCCCAGGTGGCCCTTAATGACACCTGAAATCCCTCTCTGGCCCAAAAGGGGTTTTGTTTTGCAAAAGGAGTGACAGCAGATTGCTAGCTGGGGTAGCGTTTGTGGCGTGGTATGGTGAGCTGTTTGTGTTGGCCCTGCTGCCCGGCAGCGTTTTGGCTGACCCGGGCGCCTTCGTGCCTCGGGGATGGAGCTGAGCCTGATGGCTCCCAGGCACTGGCCAGCTTTGGAGCACGGGGAGGGATGGGGCGAGAGCACCGGGCAGGGGGATGCTGTGGGGCCCCTCTCCTGCTCGGGGTTCCCAGCTCCAGGCTGGAGTTCATTGGGAGCATCAGGAGGAGCTGGGCTTACGTGAGGCACTCATATATATGTATATATCTGTATGTATGTGCCCAACATATATGGATGCATGTACTCTTCTATCAGCTCCAGGGCCAGCTTATGCAGGGAATTTGTTCTGGTGGGTGCAGATGGAGGGGTGAAATGCCAGGGTGCAGGCTGGCACCCGGCTGCCCTGTTATGCCAGTAGCTGCGGGTTCACCAGAACCTCTGCTGGACTGGGTTGAGGCCGGGAGCAGAAAAATATCCCAAATCCTAAAACGTTCCTGGGACAAGAAAAGCCTTTCCCACCCTGTTCTAATCACAGGGTGGGCCAGCTCCCTGCCAGTGGGTCCCACCCGTGTCCCTGGATCCGGCACCATGCCTGTCCCCATCCCGTGACCATGTGTGAGAACCGTGGGGATGCAGACCCCCACGACTCCATCCCTCTAGGTCCTAAGGATCATCTCCAGGCTGTAGAGAAACCCACCAGCACTACAGCTACAACACCAGTGGGTTTATTTACAGCCGGGAGATTAGGAATTTATCCAGCACATGGCTTCAGAGGGGGAGTGTGGGGTTGGGGACAGAGAGGGGGGACCCCTTCTCTCCCCTCTGTGAATGCAATGTTGCCAGCTGGCGTGGCGTCAGGGCTGCTGGCTGCTAACAGAGCCCTTGCTGTTTTGGCCCTTGCCGATGCCTCCGGTTACAACTGGGAGCCAGAGACTTCTCCTTCCTGCAGGATGGAGCAGGGGAGGGCGGAAATCGGGGTGTTGGGGTGGGAGTTTCCCAGCCAGGGTAAGAGCAGAGCCTGAACTCCATGAAGCTGCTGGCATGCTGAGGTGTGAGGTGGTCCCCCCAGCCCCTCCAGCACTGCATCCCGCTAGCAGTTACTGGCCCCATGGAGGAGAGAGGTGACCCTCAGGATGTGGTGGGGGGTTTGGGCTTGGCTTTGGATGCCGGTGGGTCTGCGGTCAGCTGGGCATCACTGGGGGATGTGGGGGGGTGTTGGTCTGGGTTGGATGGAGATGTGCGTTGTACTTGGCTGTGGAAATGAACTGGTTCCCTGGGTGGTGCTGGGGTTAACCCTGTGTTTGGGCTGAGCTGGGTTAACCCCACTTCTGGGCTGAACTGGGTTTATCCCCACATTTGAACTGTGCTGGGGTTAACCCTGTGTTTGGGCTGAGTTGGAATTTAAGCTCACATTTGGTCTGTGCTGGGTCCGACTCCACATTGTGGCTCAGCTGGGTTTAACGCCACTCCTGAGCTGAGCTGGGCTTAACCATATATTTGAATTGCACTGGATTTAACGCCAAGTTTGGACTGCACTTGATTTAATCCCACTCCTGGGTTAAATTGGGTTTAATCCCACTCCTAGTCTGCGAGGGATTTAATCCTGCTTCTGGGCTGCGTGGTCCCGTGTTTGGGCTGCCCTGAGTTAAGCCCCACGCTGGGGCTGTACTGGGTTTAGCCCCACATTCAGGCTGCGCGTGGGGCTTACTGGACTGCACTGCCCTCACAGGGAAAGATTGTTTTACTGGTTTAACTGGGGCGATTCCAGTGTGCTGGGATTGCACTGGCTGCAGTTGTCTGTGCGTGTGTGCTGGCTCACCTCAGCCTGGCGCGGTCCCCCCCAGCAGGCATGGGAGCCCATGGGTGCTCGGCACCCCACTGAAGCGGTGCAGAGGAAGGGAGCCATTTTTGAGGTCCACAAGGCACTGGAGGAGCAGGGGAGGGGGAGCAGGGCTCTCCTCTTGTTCCCGGGGAGCATCACCCCAGCAGTGCCCAGGGAGGGTGAGGAATTGCCTCCGGGTGCTGCTGGTGGTCCTGGGGACTGTCCGGTGGCCCTGAAGGTGGTGCGGGACGTGCTTCCCTCCCTGCCAGCACCCATTGCCGGACTTTCTCCAGGCACCCAGTGGCTGGGAGGGTGCCGGTAGTTTTTAGGGGACAAGGGTGGCTGGTGGGGGGGACAGTCCCAGCTGCACGGTCGATGCTCCTCCTGCCCCGAAGGTGTGTGTTGGTGCAATGATGCCGGAGCTCACCCGTGCCTCGGGAGTGGGATGCTGCTGGGTTTCTGGGCAGATCAGCAGCCACGGGGACGGCCTCAGGCCATGCCACGGCTCCTCGGAGCAGCGCACAGTGCTTCTGCAGAGCTGTCAGGAGGAGAGGGGGTTAGCAGCACACTGCACTCCAACCCTGCAGGACAGCAAGAAGGGGGAGAATTCCTGCTGCTTCGAAATGCCACCGCCCTTGGCCGCGGGACTGGTTTCCCACAGTGGGCACTGGCAGAGAGGAGGATCTGGGGCACGGGGCCAGGGATGCTCCCCATCTCAGAGGCAGGAGTGCAGCGTGTTGCCTTCTCCAGGGCGTTAGAGCCAGCCAACATCAGGCATCGCCTGTTGCAGAGCAGCTTTTTGCAGGTGGTCGATGCCGGCAGGGCCCAGCACGTGGTGGGCAGAGCTGCCGAGTGCTCTTGGGTTGTTTTATTTGCCACATCTCCGTTGCAGCGATCCTGCCCCGGACCACCCCGGGGAGAGGTTAGGAGGAACCCCAGCTTTCTGTGCTTGGTGGAGAGCATCCTGTGTCTCCCTGCTGCCATCTTCAGCATTGCGGCACAGCATCATCTGCTTGGGTACACCCCCCGCCACCACCCCGGCTGTGCCTGCGGCTCATTCTCTTTGAAGAGCGACTTCAAATGAAGCAAAGCAAAAAAAAAAAAAAAAACCAAAACCCACTGTCTTTTAAATCGCTGAGCGCAATGGAAAGTTGGCCTCCCCCAGGAATCTGTGCCCAGCTTTGCCAGGCCACAGCAGGGCATGGCACCGAGTGGCTGTGCCGGGGGGACTGCCGCACCCCACGTGGGCATCGGTGCCGGTGCACATGGCTGTGACTGTGGGGGATGTTTTGGCTCGCGGTGTTTCAGCTGGGATGCAGGAAGGGGCTCATGGCAGGATTTGTCCCCGCAGCTCCATGAAAACTTTTGGGTGAGCTCAGATGATGCCCGGTGGGAACGCAGGGTTGGTGCAGGGCAGAGAGTGGCACTTTGAGTTCCTGACTCGCACCCGTGGGTCCCAGGCACAGCCTGGACACCCTGGCCGCACCGGTGATGAGAGCATCCCGTGCTGGGGGAGCAGAGCCCAGCATCGCTGCACTCCCTGCTGGGGCCAAGCCATGGCCGCAGGCTGGGCTGGGTCCCTCTGCCCCGGCCATGGCCGCGGGAGGTCACCCAGCCCCGGGCAGGCGACAGACGCCTCTCGGGCCAGGATCAGCGTGCAGGGAGGAAGAAAAGCTCCGATTGTTCCCTCTGTCCTGGCTTGGCTCCAGGACCACTGTTCTGGGACTCCCCGTCCCCAGGATGTGTCACCACTGGTGCATGCATAGAGGGATGCTTTCTCCGCCTGCGTGGCCGTCCGTGGGGATGCAGAGCCACGAAGGAAGGTGGCCTGGCAGCGTGGCAGCGTTCGTTTGCACGCCTGTTTCACCCTCAGCGAGCGAATTTGGTTGGAGAAATTAAGGGGATCCTTTCTGGGCAGGCTGTTTTGCAGCTCTGCCTGGCTCGGAGCGCCTGGCCCCTTGCCACACCACTGCACCCGGGGCGGGCAAGGGCTCCGGGTCTTCCCCCACTCTGCGGCTCCTTCCTCTTCTGTTTGTGGCCTTCGGGCGGGCGAGGAAGGGCTTGCCCTGTTTCTTCTATCTGCGGTGATGCTCGGTCTAGGTTAGGTTTTGGCAGTGCTCAGGCAGGTCATTTACTAAGCCAGTGTGTGTGTCTGGGGGGGCTTGGTGCTGCCTTCCCCCGTGCTGCACTGGCAGGGGTGGGCAGCTGCCCAGAAGAGCCCCTCCAAGGCTGGGGAGCTCATGGGGTGCTGGGGTGAGGGTGGGGAGCGCTGAGGGACCCCGGGACAGAGGGTGCTGAAGGGTGGGAGGATGTGGGTGGCCCTCAGGGTGAGCGGTGGGGGACCGCTGGGCCGTCACCATGGCAGTCAGGGGTTGGGATGCAGCTGGGGACAGGGTCTGCGGAGATACCCCCTGCCACCACATAGGGGTCTGAGTAGCAGTGGTGGCTGCAAATCGTGCTGTGCCCCCAGCTCTTCCCTTGTGCCTTCAGACAAAGATGCCTTTCAGCATCGTGACTTCAGGGTCATTTTTCCAGACTGGCCTTGAACCAGTCAGCGGCCCTGAGACCTGGCAAACTCATGTCAGCAGTGAACCAGCACCTGGACGATATCCCCTTGCCACAGAGTGGCACAGTGGGCGGTGGGTGCGGCAGCTCTGCCTTCACCCTGTCCAGCATTTGGATGAAAACCCGGGGCAGTCAGGAGAAGAAATGATTTTGTTTTAAAACTATTGCTCTGTCTCCACACTAACACACTCTCCCTGCTCCCTGACCACCACCAGCACCATCCCCTTAGCTCTGGCCCACATGGTGTTTGGAGTTATTTTTGGTTGCTGCTTTTATGTGTATTTTAAGTCTTTTTTCTTTTTTTTCCATCATCAAAATATTTTACTTTCGGGCCAAATGTTCCCGGTTAGTTACCAGCATAGTTTTGGCAGAGGCCTTTTAACTAATGTTTCTTGGGAACGTTTCTACAAGTGGTTTGGTAGGAAAAGCTTATGACAGTCTCATGAAATTATTTACATTTGGGGCTTGCATTTGAGGCTGCCTGGGGTATTCAGGACGGGGCTGATGTGGGGTGCCGCACGCCTTCCTCCCTGCACTTTCTGGGTTGCAGCGCATCACCTTGTAGCTCTTGTTTTCTTCGCCACACAGTTTTGTCTGCGGCCATGGGCACCTGCCCGCAGGAGAAGAGCTGGCAGCTGCTCCAGGGTACCTTTCCAGGGCTGCAGCATCCCTCCCCTGAGCATGCCCCCTCGGCTCTTGAGCCCAGGAGACCCAGGGGGATGTGGATTTATATCTGCGAGCTGCAGCCTGCGCTTGGGGCTGGAAGGGAGCTCACTGCCTCCCATGCCCCTGCTTGCCTGCAGCCGGGAGCAGAGCCTGACGATATGGGTGTAAATAGGCAGGTCTGCCAGTTTGAGAGGTGGGCAGAGGTGGTCTTCCAGGGAGAAATTATTCGTCTGTCTGTGCCTGCTGGGGCAGGCAGGGCTGGCTGACGGGGACAGTGTGACACTGCTGATGGGGATGGCATGATGCTGTCCAGGATGGATGCCCTGGGGTGATGCTGGCTGGCCCAGGGTGATGCTGGCTGGTATGGACAGGGTGACAGTGGCTGATACATGCAGTACTATGCAGGCTGGATTGGACACCTCAGGGCAATGCTGGCTGGGATGGGCAGGGAGACGCTGACTGGCACAGACAGGGGTGGGGAGGCCCGGGTGTGTGGCTGGGATTGACCCATGGAGAGCTGGTGAACATCCCTTCCTCAGCATTCCCCCATTGGTGATCTCTGAGTGGGAGGAAAGGATTTCAGGGCCGTTCTCCCTGGGCCCAGAGACCCCAAATGGCCCAGACCTGCACAGACCAGCCCTGCAGCGGGTGTGAGGATGGGCAGTGACCTGGGACACCCAGCCAGCCCTGCTCTTAGTGCGGCCTGAGCTCTCACAGACCTTCTGTCCTGGCTGTGTGAGCCTGTTGGGATTAATTGCCATCTCCTGCTGCATAAAAAAAGCCCAGAGTTTCTGCTCGGTCACTTCCCACTCCAGCTGCACCAGCACAGGTCTCTGGACCACCCCGGGGCTGGGAGCCAGCCAGGGCTCCAGGCACAGGACTGCAATAGCAAAGAGCCCTTAATCCCGCCAGCCCACGCCGCCCCAAGCTGCCTGTCAGTCTTTGCCCTTTGCATCCCCGCTCCAGTCACGGGGACTTCTTGGCAACCAGGGACTGCCACAGACCCTGCCAGCCGTCCTGACTGCGGTCCCAGCCGTACGGTCCACATGCTGTCCCTGGCAGGATGGGTTGAGAAGAGGGAGAGATGCAGGGTCCGTGGTTCTGCAGGGATGCTCTGGGCTGTGGATGCTGCTGGCTGCCCCGTTGCAGGGGATAACGCCGGCTCCCTCCCCGCTCTGCCTCCTCCAGATGCGCAGTCCCATCCCAGGCCTGGGCAGGGTGATGGTGTTCCTCGCAGCAGCTCTGGCGTCAGCCTCCCTCGCCATCCCCGAGGGCTGGGGAGAGGAAGGTGAGCCTCCCCGAGCCCCCCGCGCAGCCCCCGTGTCCCAGGCGTGGGGATCCCGGAGGCACCCCATCCCCCCAGGCAGGCACAGACCTACCAGAATCGGGGTGTACACAAAACGCAGCCCCGTGGCGATGGGTGTCCTCTGGGCACCTCCACCCTGCAGCCCCATTGCCCAGCCCCAGCTGGGACCAGTCCTTCCCAGTCCCCCATGGTGGTACCTGCATGAAGCACGACCCCACAGCCAGCGCCCAGCTCCTGAGGGGGATACAGCTGCTGGCATGGGGTTGGGTGGGGTGCTAACACCCATCTGGGGCTGTGTGTCTGTCCCTCCAGGTGTGCAGTACGGACAAGTGGGGACAGATGTGACCCTGTCATGTGCCGGTGCCCGCACCGGGTAGGTCTTTTCCATGCACGCCGGGGGATTTATCCGACGGGGTGGTTTACAGGGTGGGCCTGAGGTGACCCCGCGGTCCCCATCCTCTAACGCTGCCCGCCTGGTCTCTCCTCGCCAGCTTGCCGGTGCAATGGAGACGGGCGGGTGCTGCGGTGCTGCCGGAGGGCTCGGCCGTCCATCAGGGAGACCTGGTGCTGCCACACGCCGGCTTGGCCGCTGCGGGGACCTACAGCTGCCACGGCGAGGACGGTGGCCTCCTGCACGCCCTGTCCCTGCGGCTGGGCTGTGAGTACCGTGTCTGCGGGCTGGGGTATGCTGAGGGGGGACTTTGAAGTGACATGGGGGGGCCCTCGCTAACCGTCGCTTTTCCTCGGACCCCAGACCTGCCAGGGGTCCCCTTTGTGTCCTGCAGAGCATCCGACTATGAGAACTTCTCCTGCTCCTGGACCTCCACTGTGGAGACCTTCCTCCCCACCAGATACATCACCACCTACAGGTGATGTATCCCTAGAGGGCATGGGCTGGGGGTCTACAGGGTGACCGCTGGGTCCCAGCCAAGGATAACTACCAAATCCTGCTGGCCATCTACCCCACCCCCTAGGTTCACCTCCTACCCCAAGGACCAGGCTGCACCCCAGAGCAGGTCATGTTTTGGGGTGAGCAGTGCACCAAGCATTTGCCTGCTCTGAGGGGGGGGCCCCCGGCAGCACTGGGGGGCCGGCACAGGCAGGCTCCCTCCCTTCCGACAGCTTTGCCAGCACTGGAGGGGCTCTAGAAGAGAAGCAGGTCATCTGCAAGCCACCGAGTGCTCCGGCATGCTTCAGGATGGGAGGGGCCCCGGCAGCATCGCTGCTTCTAATTATCCCGGCAGGCCAAATTAGTGGGCTGCTTTGAAGTCAGGCGGAGCTCGTAAAGCACAGCCTTGCTGAGAGCGGATGGAGCAGGGGGTTGGGGGTTCAGCTCGGTGTGGACTGGGCTCTGGGAAGCAGGGGGCTTTGGGGGCCATAGGGTGAGGGTGAAGGTGAAGCCAGCTGCTGGGGAGCTTTTATCAGTGTCCCTGTGCCTTTGCTGCTGCTGCTGCACGATGAACCCTTGGGTGGGCAAGGGGGGGTCCTTCCTGGCCACCCCACTGCCTCATTCCCCTGGGACCCTCAGCTTCTGCTGCCAGGCTGCTCATCAGCGGGGCTGGGCATGGCTTTAGCTCCATCCCCTCTGCCGTGTCATCTGTGTGCTTTGATGTGGGAGCAGGGGGCTGCTCTGCAGTGCGGAGACCCCTGTTCGTCACCTGGGTCATGGTGGTGTTGGCTTCATGCTGTCCCCTCGTCCTCACTGTCTGCTTTTCTGTCTCTCTTCGTGGCAGGAAGAAATCACTGACAGGTGAAGAGAAGCGGAGGTAGGACTGACTCCCACCCCGGTCCCACTCCCTGGGGTCTGCCCCTCATCCCAAAGGTTCTGCCACTGTCCTCAGCGGGGTCCCAAAGCAAAGGCTGGGTGTTCCCATGGTGTAACCAGCTCCCCAGGCCTAGGACCCTATGCCCCAGGGGAGGGACCTTCCCAGGAGGGACGGTGGGACTGGGATGGGTGTCACTTCAGTCACTCTTGGAGGGACATGCTGGGTTCTGGAATGGTGAGGGCAGCTGCTGGACCCTGCCTGAGCTGTGACAGGGGCTGCCTTCTCCACCAGGCTCTTGGCATGGAGGTCCCCCACATGCCACAAACTTGGTAGCACCAGGAAACTATGCATGGTGGGGGGGGGGGACAGGTCACCACCCTGCCTCCCCATCTTCAGGAACAAGAACGGGCACATGGGGCCATGCCTGCAGGATCTATCCCGCCCTGGCACCTGCACCGTCCATGGGTCGGAGTTCTGGAGCTCCTACCGCCTGAACATCACCGAGGTGAACCCCCTGGGCTCAAGCTTCCGCCTCCTTGACATCACCATGCAGGCCATCAGTGAGTGTCCATCTGTCATCTGTCTGTCCCAGCATCTGTCCATCACCCAGGCATCCAGCCCTGGGTGGCAGCGGGGAGTCCAACACCCTTCCGCATGGCAGTCTGGTGTGACAAGGTCTCCCCATCCCGTCCCATGCAGTTAAACCGGACCCTCCAGAGGGCTTGGTGGTGGAGCCCATCCCTCGGGCCCCACGGCGGCTCCTCGTGAGCTGGAAGTACCCCTCCTCCTGGCCCAAGGAACCCCACTTCCAGCTCAGGTTTCGGCTCCAGTACCGGCCCGTCATCCACCGCTCCTGGTCCGTGGTAAGCAGTGGGCGAGGAAAGGCGAGAGTGGGCACGGGGGCAGCAAGGGTTGTCCCTGCCTGCCTCACAGCTGCCCTCTGCCCGGTGCAGGTGGAGACGGTGAACCTGTCCGAGGTGATCACCGATGCCTTCGCTGGGCTCGAGCACGTGGTCCAAGTCAGCGCCAAGGATTTCCTGGATGCGGGGAACTGGAGCGAGTGGAGCCCTGAGGCCCGGGCGACGCCGGTCAGAGGTGCGAGGGCGACAGGCTGCAGACCCCAGCAGCCCTACCAGGTTGTGCCGTACCTCCCCGAAGTCCCTGCGGCGTGCTGGGCTGCCCTCCTCCAGCCCCTTCCCCACGGCATCCATTCCCCCAGATATCACACAGAGCAAGTCCCAGCTCCTGGGGTCCCTCAGAGTTGACCCAAAAAGCTGGTCCCGTGCACCATGCAAGAACTGGCCTCATGGTGGGGAGCAGAGCTGCAAGGGGGCAAAGCGTCTCCCAGCCCCACGGCAGCTTGCAGCCATGCTGCTGCCATTTGGGGGTGGCCTCGGGGCAGAGTGGGGCTGCCACAGCACCAGTAGCACCCCGAGGACACCCCTGGGCTTGTGGGACTCCCGGGGCAGCAGGGGCACCCTTCTTTGCTTGTCTACGTGGGTCGCTGGGATGCTGCCTGTTATTTTGGGTGGGTGATTCCCATCCTCTCTGTCCTTCCAGATCCAGCCACCACGGCGAGTGAAGAAACCACTACAGACACCAGCCTGGAAAGCCTGGCTGAGGAGCCCTCCCAGGCTCCTAACCCTGAGCCCATCAGTGAGTAGAGATGGGGGTGGCAGGCAGGAGCAGGGACTGCGCGCAGCCACCTGCCTGCCCTGGGCATGTGTGGCTGAGAGTAATGGGAAGGGTCTCTTGCCCCATACCCATGTGTGGCTGGGGTGCTGGGTGTGCAGGAGCGTGCAATAGGGTCCCCTGGGTGCCGGAGGCTGTGGCATCCCTTGGCCGTGACAGCCTCTCTGTCCCAGACCGCAGCGACCCCCTGGAGAAGATGGCCGTCCTGGTGTCCCTCGGGATCTTTGCCTTCTTCGTCCTGGCCGCTGTTCTCGTCATCACCATCCTCATCTGGTAGGTTGGGTTTTGAGAGGCAGGGGTCTGCATGATTGCTGTCTGCATCCCACTCTGGCCCCTGAACCCTCAGCATGGGGTGGCCCATGTCCCCCCAGCCCCTGCTCTGGGGTCCCTGCTCAAACAGACTTGATGCCAGCCCCGTAAACTGGTTCATGCTCCCCTTGCCCCCGTGCCACATCCGTGCTTCTTCCCCGCACACGCCTCCAAATACGGTACTGCCCAGCTTGCCTGGGGTCATTCTGATGGTCCCACATCAATGGAACCTGTATGCCCCGAAGATGCTGGTGCTACTAACGTTCCCCCAAATGCTCTCATGCTCCAAAGTCAGTGCCGAGACCCCTCCATATGCCTTTTGCCCCTGGGAGTCCTACTCCCAGGCACTGCCCGCTGGTCCTGTCCCCGGGTCCACTCTCATCCTGCCACAGCTGGGCTCTCCCTACCTTGCTGTGCCTCTGCTGTCGGTCCTCTGTCCCCATCCCAGCCCTGCTCTATCTGGTCACTGGCTCCTGCTGTAGCCCTGGAGCTGACCCGCTGGAGTGGCTGTGCTCAGCTGGGCACAGCTGGATGGAGATGCAGAGCGAGATCACGAGGGATGCGGGCAGTCCCGGTGCCCAGGGGAGCTGCTTGGGGTCCTCAGTCACTGCTGCTCTGTCCTCAGGCTCCGGGTGAGGAGACACAGCAAGGACAAGACCAAACCCCACAACTTCTTGGTTGCTGCCACCCACTTGAAGGCACTGCCGAGTGAGTCGGGGTGCAGGGGGTGTAATGGAGGGAATGCGGGGGGGACGGGACAGGTCAGTGCCCCCCCCGACCCCCTGCCCTCTCTCTTGGCAGAAGCCCAGATCCTGTAGTGAGCCCTGGCCGATCCCTGCACCCGCTCACCCACGCGTGGGACGTGATGCCACTGCCGGCCCCCGAGGACCCCACGCCTCCCGGCTCGCCCTGTGGACATTGCCAGAGCCCCTAGCACTCTGGGGGTGCAGGACGGACCCAAAGGAGAGAGGCTGTGCTCCCAGGAGCTTTGGACTGCCCGTGCCCACCAGGAGCACCTCGGACTCGGGGCGACGGGCCAGGCCCACTGCCGGGCGCTGCTGAACACATGGGGATAAGACGCTGAGCCAGCTCAAATTCACTGTCCGGTGTTGAGGGGAACGGCGGGTGCGAGCTCCCGGGGGTGCCGGGCATCAGTGGGTGGGAGATGCTGAGCCTTGCCCGTCACCCCCCGGCAGCAGGCAGAAGGGACCCCCACATCCCTCTGCCCCTCGCACCCGTGCTGTGGCTGGATGGAGCAGTGATGCCAATAAAGGGGATAGCGTTGACACTACCCAGGCAAGACCCCCTTGCAGACGGTGCTGGGCCAGGGGAGAGGTGAGTGGCACCTGGTGAGATGCCGGTTTGGGAACGGTCCTTGCTGGAGGTGTACAGGCAGCAGGGCTGGTCCCCAAACAGGTCAGCCCCCTCCCCGGGTGCTTGGACAGGCTGAGAGAGTCCCTTGCCCAAGCCAGCCCTTGATGAGTGCCACAAGAGGATGCAGGCAGCTGCCTGGGACATCTCCCTTGCCCTCGCCAGCCCGACAGCAGGGACAGGACCCTCTGCACAGCCCCCTTCTCTTGGCATGTGGCCCCCTCCCCGCACCTCGACCCGGCCCCTCTAATGGCTTCCATCTGCTGGCACCTCCCGAGCCCAGTGCTCAGCGCCAGCGGCCCGATGAGATCCAGATGGGGCTGGGTGGAAATTCAGGCAGCAGCGGCACGGGGAGCAGAGCCAGCGCGGGGTGGGTCCCTGCGCCCGTCCCACCGGGAAGATGTGTCACTCCCGGCGGGGCCCCGGGGCTGCCCTTGAGGGGTCCTCCTGGGGACTGAGTTGGAGGGCACCAGGGCAAGGCTGTGCCTTTTGCAATGCCTTGTGTGCCCACAGACCCCTCTGCTCTCGCTGGATGCCTCTGCACTCCCAGCCTGGGTGCAGGGGCATGGGGGCTGCCTGTGCCGGTGCATGGCTTTGCGGGGTCCCAGCCCCTCGCTGTCCCTGCTGAGCACATTCACCTTGGATGGGGGAGATGGCCGTTAGCCCTCCACCTGTGGTGTGCTACTGGGATGGCAGCATCCTTTGACAGGAGCGGGGCTCTCAAGGAGCAAGTAAGGCAGGTCACCAAGGTGGGGAGGTATAAAGGGCCACATCCTCCCTGGGCTTCTGGGCCCGATAGCCACATCCTCTCTCAGGTGCATCCCAGAACTTGCCAGCTCCAGCAGTGTCACGATGCCATCACCTTCTGCTGGACTCTGGTCCCCAACCCAGCCAGCACCTTTTCTGATGTGTCGTGGTCGCCCTTGTATCCCCTTGGTCCCCAGCTTGGCATGGGCTGCCTTTTCCACTTGGAAACCTGCTCTTATGACCACCAGATCCCACTCCCCTGCCAGTATGGAGGGATTCAGGGCTGTGGTTGTCCATTGAACATGGGTGATGTGCATCCCACAACTGTTGCTCCAGCGTTTGCAAACTGAGCTCAGTGGTTTCCTAGCACCTGGTGCTGGTTTTGAGGCTCATGCCTGCTCGAGACATGGCCAGAAAATGGGAGAGAGTGTGAGCCGGCAGCTCTGGCCCTCGTATCCTGCCTGCTTATAGACTCAAGACAGTCCAGGCATGCTCCAGGTAGAAGGGAGTTGCTGCTGCCCGGGGGAGCAGAGACCACCGGACCCTCACACATCCACAAGGAAACGTGCCTGCGTTGTGCAGGCAAGCTCAGGTGGGTAGATCAGAAATGACAGGCAGAGGGGACACATAGCTGTGCTGTCCCCATGTGCTAAGTGCTGTGTCCTCTTCCTTAGCTGGGTTTTGCCTGGCCAGGAGGTGGGGACACCCAGTTCTGGTGACCAGGGCAGCTTGAAGGCAGCAGATGCACATCTGGTCCTCATCACTGCATCCTGCTGCCCTTGGTCCTGGAGGGTCACCCCTTTTGTCTCTGATGGAAGCGTTAGAGATGGGACCTACCACCCGTTTGGCAGCTGCAGGTACCAAGATCAGGCGAGAGGTCTCCATAGCACCATGAGGTCCTGCCTGCCCCCGCTGTGGCTGCCTGCTGGGGTACCCCATGGCTCAGCTCCCTGCACCAGCAGCCTGTAAATGTGACACACGGGCATCAGGGACCCCAAGGAAGCAGCCAGTTCAGTGCTTGGGGGGCTAAAGATGCTTGATGCTGGGTGCTGCACTCCCAGCTGCCTGGGGGCAGGATGCTCTGGTGCTGGATGTGGGTGACCAGGGCTTTCTACCAGACCAGTGAAGAAGCAAGGGGAGGGCTGGGGTGAACAGCAATCTGGGATAAAGGAGAGGGCTCCAGATGCCAAAGTCAACTTTGCCTTCAAGCCGTGGAGAAGAAAAACAGGAAGGTACCATGAGAGCAGTCCCAGTGCCGGCACCTCCCTGTCCCGCCACGGGGCCAGGGAACTTCCTCCAGGGCTGGGGCTCTCCAGTGGCTCGCACAGCGAAGGAAGGAGCCCTCCCTGCACGCACCCTGCCCAGAGCAGGCAGAGGCACTTCCAAACTTGCCTTGCTGCTGTATCCCACCCTCCCCAGGCTGCACACTGTGCCAAGGTCGCAGGCCTGGGGATGCTGAGACTGTGCCAGGTCGAAGCAGCCTGTGGGTTGCATCCACAAGGAGCAGGGGTGGATCCAGCTGGCTGGCATGGGACAGGGAACAGCCCAAGCCCAGGAGGAGAAAAGCACACAAGAAAATGGCCTGGGTCCTGCTGGGGGTACAAAATTTACAGCAGGCAATGCCACACACCGGGGAAGGTCCCCGGCACTGAGGTGCGGAAAGGTCCATGTCCGTGTCTCCATCCAGTGCAGGGTGGCCCAATCCAGCGCATCCCTTGGCCAGGGGCTGGGATGCAACCACCGCCCAGCTGTGTGCAGGGCTCATTTGGGAAAGCAGCTGCCTGGGCAAAAGCCTTTGCAGCAGGGCTGCTGGTGTGGACAGTTGTGCAGCAGTGCCTGGGCTGCTCGACTGCTGCTAACCTTGCCAAATATCTGGGCTGTCCCTCAGGCCTAGCCTCCTCCTCTCCCTGACTCGCTGCCAGGACCAGCACGCATATTGCGGGGTGGGGGGGAGGCATGTTGCACAGCACCATGAAGCAAATCAGTCTCAACTTACCTCTCGTGGCTGCTCCTGCTTCCTTCTCCACCACCTCCTGAGCCAAGGAAAGAAACAAAAGCAGCTCCAGCACATTGTGGAAGCCACAGAGGCACAAAATACACATACCATGAGGTGAGGGATAAAGGAAAGGGTGTGTACACAGTCAGTGGTTCAGCAGGGATGGAGGGGTGCATGGATTGAGGGCAGGAGCCATGCAGATATATAGGTGGATGCATACAGCTGATATAGGTGGATCAGTTGGTGGAGCGAGGGAGGGATGGATGTACAGGTGGATACATGGGTGTACGGATGGACAGGCAGTTTGGACGCTGAAATGCTATCCAAAGTATCAAAGATGCTCATTGTGCAGGGCTGACTTGTGAAGATGGCTGGGAGGCCAAGTGTGTAAGGCTTGCAAAGGGATGCCCATGGGCAGAGAAAGTACAGTGTTTGGGAACAAGTTCGAGGTGTGACCCGTGCACCCAGTCTCTGTGGTAGCGGCATCACAGCTGACAAAGGAGACAGAGCCTGATTTGTTCCCAGTGCAGGGCCCGAGAGCGTCAGCGGAGAGCGTAGCGCATCTCCAGAGGGATTCCATCGCCCTCAGGAGCTGCTTCTATCTCACACTGTCCGGCACTGGGAGTGGAGGAGCAGCAGGGGTCCTGCCCCAGGGACACAGTTAATCCAAAAACCCAGTGCTGAGCATTCACCCTGGCTATAGCTTTCATCTCACTGCACATGGCATACCTCTGCCTGGGGTCTCGCTAGAGGGTCCAAGCACCCAGCCCACAGGAGACCCCTGAGATCACCCATACTCCTTCTGATGCCTTCCTTTCTACCTGCCACAGGCCTGCAAACTCCTTGCCCACCATCCGCTCTTCCCTGAAAGAGAGAAGGGGAGGCATCATCTGCCAGGCCAGATGTGCTGACACCCAAACTGATGTGGACAGGGGAGAGGCCTGAGACATCGCTTCTTGCTGCCCCACTGTAGGCTTCTCTCTGCAAGAATGGGTTGTCTTTTTCTATGCTTGCTGGGCCTGGCCCCTTCCCCTGCCTCCAGGATGCTTTTGGTCTTTCAAGGCATGGAAAGGCCAAGCAGGTGGCCACAGAGATGCTGGGAGGCTAAAGCCAGCAGCTTAGCTGTACCCAAGCACCACTGCTCGTGATGCTCTCAGGAACTGGCTGCTCCCTCCTCAAAGTAGCAGCAGCTCTTTGGATGAGCTCACCAAGCCCAGGACTTTCCTGCCAGCTTTCTTTGCAATGGAAACAGTCCTGTTGTCCAAGCAAGAGTTCCCATGTGCCTGCAACAAAGTGTGGTGGCACTGGGGGACACAGGCCGTCTTATCGCTTCTCATAGCAGTGCCCACTGTGTACTCCCCACGACACATCTCTGTTGTCCAGTATGAGGACCATATCTCCGCGATGCTGCCATGTCACTTGCTCAGAGAAGATGATCTCCTTCCTTCTCCATGGCAGAAACTCCATCTTCTCCTCTAGCTACCTCCAGAGCTGCAGGCACTGGAACAGGTCAGGACGCTCTTTGGGAGCTTCACTGGGGAAGGACAGGGAGCCTCCCTACCTGGTGTCCTCCCACCACCTGCACCTTGTGGTCCCCTGCACCCACTGCCCCATCAGCTGCTTCATCTGCAGGGGCAGACCAAGCAAAGACAGGTGATGGACAGCATGGCCCAGCCCTGCACAGGAGCTCCTCAATCAGCTGCAAGGCTCCAGTGCTCCCCAGGTTTCCAGGATTACACAGAGCAGGCACTGGGCATGCAGACAGCCCTGTACAGCAGGGCCATTCTCTGCATCCTTAAAACGATGGGGCAGAGTTAGATGTGACTCTGGGAGTCTCATGTGGCCTTGCAGGGTTACAACGCACGGGGCCTTCCCAGCATACAAGCAGCCCTCAGCCTTCGCTCCACACTGGGAGATCCAGCAGACATGGCAGTGGCCAAGCTCCACATATATGCTGGGCACTGGCATAGTCACCTCTGTGCTGATGGGTGTGGAGCTTGTAAGGTGCTAGAAATGCCAGGTCCATATCTACACCTGGGATCTCCTGGAGGATGCTGGCTGATACCCAGGAGGATCTGCTGACCTGGAAGGCACTAATCCCCATGGGAATGCTGACCTGGAAAGCACCAGTCACCAGGATGATGCTGACCTGGAAGGCACAAATACTCAGGAAGATGCCAACCTGGAAGGCACTGATTGCCAGGGGAATTCTGTGGATGCCAGCCTGGAAGGCACCAATCCCCAGGGGCATGCTGACCTGGAAGGACACCAGTCCCCAAGGGGATGCTGAACTGGAAGGCAGCATTTATCCAGGACGTGGTGCTTTCTCCCCTGCTCCAAAGCGGTTCTTTCAGCTTGCCACTGGCTCTGGGCACCAGCTCAGCCAGGGACCACTGCAAGAGCTTGGGCTGGGGACCCACAGTCGCTCAGGCATTCGTGGCTGGCTGCGATGAGCCCGGTGAGCTGCCTGCAGGAACCTGAGCCAGCACCACCCCTCCCAATTTCCCCTCCTCCCCGGAGCTCCCTGCTGGGGTCGGGAGCTGCTGCCCAGCTACGGGACGGGGGAGCGTGGCCCCCACCTCCTGCCAAAAAGACACCAAGCCCCGTCCTTCTGCTGGCAAGAGCGATGCCCAGACTCTGTTTTCCCACTAGATGGCAAACATTGCCTTCAAAACAGGCTTTCGAGTAATTACGTGCCTTCCGTAGGGGAGGAGGCTGAGAAAACCCTTCCTCGGGACAAAGCCCTGGGGGAGAGGGGCCTGCCGCTGCTCAGGACTGGGGCTGGGGGCGGCAGGGACCCCTGGCGTGCTCCTCGTCTTGTTTTTTTTTCTGTCAATTCTTAAATTGTTTTCCTTTCCCACCTACCTGATTTCTCCCCAGCCATGGGAGACCCATCCCTTGCCCTGTGCTGGTAGGGCTGAGCACTCCGGGGCATGCAGGAAAGGTATCTAGTCAACCCTGGGCAGCACCTTGAACTTCCACAGCCACAAAGAGAAATGCAGAAGCTTTGCTGGGAATTAATTACGCTGTGGTTTTGCAAGCCAAATACATGCTCATTCCTCCTTGCAAGCGCCCAGGTCCACAGGCAAGCCATTATGCTGGGTGTAAATAAAGGAGGCAGGGATGAAGGCTGTGCAGGTGGATGTGCACATTTGTCTAAGATCTTCTGCCAGCTCAGATGTATTTCCAGGCTTGTGTATGTTTGTTTTAATTCAGCCCCACATTTGCTTATGATCTCTGTATTAACCTTGTGCAGAAGTTTCCTGATCGTTTGCTGCTGGCTCTGGAACTGCTGCAGTGTTGCCGGGTGGTTAAACATGATGTGTCACAGCTAATGAAGGAGCTAGCTGTGGACGGTAAATGTTTAACACGGACAAATCAAGCCAATTAGACAATCTCAAAGTGTGTCGACTCAGCTGTTTCTGTCCTATGTGGAGGAGAGGGTCTGTGGAAGGCTTCAACCCCAGCCACTGTGGGATCAGCAGCTCCCAGCAACAGCCAAGGGTAAAGACCCTGAAAGCAGATCTTCACCTGGGGGAGGAAGGCAGCCTCTTAAGAGGAGGATTTTGTTTCTGAAACAAAGGCCTCTGGGAGGCTAGAGGGGACGGCAGCCTTGGCCATTCAACAGCATGCCTCATGCTTTTGTCGCAAACCTGGGGCTCCAGAGCTCGCCTGTGTTTGGACAGGAGAACCAGCGAACCCCAACGTCCCGGTTCCAAATGGCTGCCCCCCGTCAGAGTGTTACTGAGCTAGCAGCACCAGCTGTATTTCCTCCACAAAGCGCTCGAGAGCCCTGCTCCTGGCAGCATCCTCTGCCCTTGCTGCCTCCAACGTTTCCTGCCCAGAGGTGTTGTTTGGTATCATTTACGCTTGGGTGAGAAGGGTCCTTTAGGCAGCCAGGCTACTTCCTTCGGGAAGAGATTATTGCTTCTTCCTCTGTGAGGCCTGAGTCCCTCTCAGGACTATTCATAGTCAAAGAGAAAAATGTGAAAAAAAGAAGGGAAGAGGGTGACTGCAGAACAGAAACTGAAGGAGCTGTCAGGAGCCAGTCTGCAGTGTGTGGCTCAGGGCAGCAAGCCACTGACCCATGGTGACAACCACTGAACCACGAGCAGAGAAGGCAGAAAGCCCTTCTGGGTCTCTCCAGCATAGCTAGGCTCCCTGCCAGCCCTTGTGTTGGCATGTGCTGATACCCAGGGACGTGAGATCAGGGTGGAGGCAGTGACAGCATGGATGGCGTGGGCTCTGGTGTGTCCCTGTGGCTTGAGGCTTCCCCACCCCTTTGCCAAACTCACAGCCTCCAAACGCAGAGCAGCCGTTCAGCATAGACGTGGCTGCATCACTTCTGAAGGTGGGATTTTCAGATCCAGGAGGATGTGGGGGTCTGTGGGGCTGTGCATCCCCTTTATGCTGGTTCAGATCCCCTAGCAGGTGATGGATGAGAGACATTAGCAAAGCAAGGTGGCTGGGGAAACACTTTTGTTGTGTGCAGAGCTGAGGGATGAGCCTATCCAGACTCAGCTGACATTGCTCTCCAGGGGAGTAAAGGCAATAACCCACCACGACACGCGGAGAGCCCCAGCAGAAGCATCATGCAGAAACCAACACCCAGGACTGCACAGAGCAGAGCAGGGACCCTCCAGCTACATTTGCGGTAGGAAATCAGCTTGGCTGGAGACTGCTTTCTGGGTCAACAGGGGTGTGACAGCCAGCCTCCATGCTACGAAACTTCTTCACCCTCCCGGACTGCACCCAAATTGCCTGTTGGGAATGATGCTTACCCTTGGGGTCAACAGCCCAGGCTAGCTGACCTGGGCCAAAACCTGTCAGGAGTGATGCTGAGGGTGCTGCAGCACAAGGGGACATTTGCTTCAGTTCCTGTCACCCACACAGTCCTGATGCCCTGTAGTAGGCACCACTACGTCTTCAGGGGGCACTGGGACAGTCAAGAAGTTCAGGGTCCTGCCCGTAGCATGGATAAAGATAACCACTGAGTTAAGGGGCCCGTTGGGAGGATAAATGGAAGGAAACACGGTACAATGTGTGTGCTGCCGTTGCCGGGATGGCAGCCTGCTGCGGCTTGACAGGAGGGGAACCCAGCAGAGACCGAAGCCTCAGCGTGGAGGAAAGATGAAGGAGTCGGTGTTGTTGGTGGCTCAGATTCTGCAGTGGGTTAGTGGCCTCCGCTTCCTGCGGGATTTCAGCTGTTTGCTTATTCCTCTTGCATAGCACGTTGGCTGTGCTCCAGGGCCAAGTTCTGCAGCCGATAACCTTTTTCTCTACCTTTTTACATCGCGATCCTTTAAATGCAGCAGTTCCAAAGATGTGGCCTGAGGATCGATCATGAAGACCTGACTGGTGATCTGCAGACCTGCTTCACCTCTATAGTGCTTCCTGCTCTACAGGGCTGGAAACCTGTAAGAGACTTCAGAGCTGACCAGAGTCTGGAGCTCAGAGGAAGGGTACCGGTGCCTGAAGGGTCATGCTTTCATTTCCTCCTCATGGCAGCCACTTTGAAGAAAAAAACACAGAAAGGATCTGCACCTTCACTGGGGCACTGACTGCACGGGAAAGTGCAAGTTCCCTTTGCACAGGCTCCAGCACAGCCCACGGCGACCACTGCTGTGATTCCCCTGGTATAATAATCCCCATATCCTTCCTCAAAGCACAGCTGGGATCCAGAAAGTATGAAAAGCCAAAACAGACAGCTGCACGCAAGGGAGATGGGTGTTGGGATGATGGGCAGCAGCAGAAACCCCACAAGGTGCAAGGAGGAGTTGCTGCCCAGCCGGCCATCAGGTTTCACTCCTGTCACACCAAGGGAAGCCCAGACTCTTGGTGACTCTAGGATCTGGACTTTTGATGTCACACCTGTCAACTGTGCTCCTCAGCTTTGCCAAGAGCAGCAAGGAGACCATGCAAGCCCCATTGCCCCTCTGCTTGCTTCTTGTGCCAGGAGGCAGGACGCAGAGTGGCAAAGTACGTCTGCAGCCACAAAATCCGTCAGCAGCAAAGGACAAATTAGCATCGGCAATGCAAAAAGAGAAAGGGCAAGACTGAGACATGGGAGTTGCAAGTGTGCCTTCAAGGATGTGAACCTGCATCGTATCACTGTGAGGATTTGCACAAATTCACCCAGGGTTATGTAATCTGCATATCTGAGCAGATTGTAAAAAGGGGGATAAAGCGCTGAGTTCTCTCATTTAGATTTACCTTCACTTTTTTTTTTCCTTGAAGACAGTTACCAAGCTGAGTTTCTGTATCTTGTACCCAATAAAGATATTAAAAGCCCTTTAATCTACTGCTGCATAATCAGGAGCTTATTTCACTGCGGAGGTAAGCGGCGCTGATGTGAGACATTAGCTGTGCATGGCTCAGAGCTCACTGGAAAACATTCTTGATCAGCTGGGAAGTATTCACTGGTGTGCACCTGCTGCAGGCCGGGCAGGCTAGCCTTGATAGAAGGGTGAGGTGTTTTCTGGGTGTCAGCAGGGACGAACCCAGGGAACGGCACCATGGAATGTGTCTGTACCACTGATGTGATGTCAGTTCTGAATTGATGCAGGCTTATGTGTACTGGCATGGGAGGTTAAAAAAGAGTAGCAGAGACCTGCCAGGGTGGAGATTTGGGCTTCCTCCCATGCTTGTTGTGTGTTGTGCAAGTTATTCTACCGTGAACAGCAGGGCACATGTGGGTATCTCCTGTGGTCAGCTCCCTCTTCCTCTCTGCAACCACTGCTGGTGCTGATGGAGGTTTGGGAGATGCTTTCTTCTTGCTCTGTGTTTGTGTGAGAAGGGAGTTGTGGGGAACAAGGCTTGAGGACCCACCCTAGCGTATCACAGAGTCCTTGAGATAGTGTCTACAGCAAAGACAAGCATTACATGACCAAAGCAGGGCTCCCCTGGCCTGAGAGAGTGTGACAGGCTTCTCCTGGGATTTTAGGACAGCAGAGAGGGAAAGAGTGCTGAAGCATTTACCATGGACAATGCCAGCACTCAGCACCGTGGCTTGGGTTTCCTGCACACTGCAAGGAGCATCAACACACAGGTCGCAGGGACGTGCCAGTCACGTGTGCCTGTCCAAGCCACACAGGAACCATGGCTCTTACAGATGCTGTCAATAGACCCAGACCTACGCTGGACCCTGAAGACCTTATAATCTCATCTAAATAGACCAGGCCAGCAATGAGTGGAAGAGCTGATCTGTCACTCCATTCCACAGGGAAGGAGGAGAGGGACAGTGAGTAACATATGCGCAGATCATGGCAGGGCCACAGCAGAAGGATGAGCTCATTGTCACTGCAGAGCAGAGCTCTGCAGGGTCATTACCCATCAACCCACTTGCTCCCGGGACTCAGAACTGCAGCCACGTCTGCCTGATAAACTCTCCGACACAGACAGGTGTCAGTCTGTGCTGCTGTGTCTGCTCCTCCACCGTGGGACAAGCGGGTGACAAGGGGTGTCTTTCCACAAGATGACTATGAACCTCTTGCCTCTCCAAAAATGGTGTTTGGGATGCAGCAACAGCAGCCACAAGGGATTAAGACAGAGGGCAGGTATCTCCCAGAGAAGCCCCTTAGCTTGTGCCCATCTCTGAGGCTTGCTGTGTTCACCTCAAGCATCCATAAAATCACTCTCTTTTTAAATTAAAAAAAAAAACAAAACACAACAAACACAAACAACAACTAAACCACAAAATATTTAAAACTGAGTAGACCCATAGACCCATCAGCAGTTTTTGACTCCACAGTCAGCACCAGAGGTGGTCCAGGCTGCTCACAAACTCCATACCAGACCTGTCCCCCACCAACCTCCCTGGGCAGATGGGACCTAACCATTTCTCTGCTGTAAGGAGCTGGAGGGCCCCATCATGGCGAGCAGAGAACGGCACATGGAGCACACAAAAAGACTGCCCAACTTCACGTATTGTGTCCTGAGCCCTGGGCCCCCTGGATACCCTCAGGCAAGGTCCTCTCCAGCTTGTTTTTCTCTTCTGCCGGTTCCTGTGGGTCTCCAGGATGTGCTGGAACACACCCATGGCCGGGAACAGCTCCTTGTGACAGCTAGCCTTGGACTTTGCCTGCCCAAACAAAGGCAAGAAGAGGCTCAGTGTTACCTTCCTTCTCCTTCCCGGCGGGTGGCTGCCTTTTTCTGCTGGCCAGGATTTTTCGGGGAGGCAGGGACATTTGGTTAAGCATTGCTAGGGCAGGGCAGGGAGCCAGGAGAGCTCTTGTTCCCGCAGGATGGGAGGTCAAAGGACCAGCACTCTCCCTCCCGGACAGTGCGTGTGGCTGCTCCATCTGCAGCTGCTTCCTCAGGATGTCAGAAATGTCGGGTAGGTGAAGACCTCCTGGGGATGAAGTGCAGCGAAGAGCCTCTGCTGGTGCTCCTCATCCCAGCCTTGCTGGGGAGCTGCAGCAGGCAGGGTGTTTGGAAAGGGCAGCAGCTACAGGGCTTGGTCCGTCGGCAAGCTGCCCTGAGGCCCTGTGGGGCTGGTCACGGGAGGCTGACACCAAAGGTGGGAGCAGGTTAATGACATTGATGATTCAGAGGAGCGGCAATATATCTTACAAGAACAAGTGGAAGTAATAGATACCGGGTGAAATTTAGCAGTGCAAAGGGCAGAGAAGTCAGTCCAAGAACAGCAGTGTTGGGTCAGGACTGAGGCTGTATCACTCCGGCTCTCTTTCCAGCTGAGACCACTACTAGATACATAGGAAAAAGCACCAGAAACAGCAAACCAGAGCCATCCTTCCTTGCCACCCCCTCCCAGCACCCAGGAGTCACCAGCACAGAAGTTTCCACAGCTGGAGCTTGCAGGGGACCCATGTGCACCCACCTGCGATGGGTTTGTCCAGCTGCTGGCTGCAACTCTCCAGCATCCGCCGTTGTGGGTTCCCATGACTTATCTACGGAGGGTCCAAAAAGGGCACTCCTGTTTGCTTTAACCCTGCAAACTGACCATTTCAGGGATGGACACAGCTCATGTCAGGCCTGGGGACAACATTAGCACAGGAGCAGATGAGTTGGCCCCGGCAGTGCTGCATTGGGCTGCAAGGAGGGTGTTTCTAACCAACATTGAAGGCGAGTCCTGGGCCACCCTCCCTGAAGCAGGAGGAGGCTGTAAAAAATCTTCAGGGTGTGCAGGGGGTGCAGTGCACTTCTAAGGGGACCGTAATAGCGTTAGGACAGGGGAGCTCAGCGGCTTAGCAGGCTTTGGTGCTATACTGCCAGCCTGCAGAAGAGAAGTCCTGGACCTGCTGCCCAGGACCTCCCAACAGCTTTTCCATGCAGTTTAGGGGCCCAGCTAACAGCACAGCTGTGCTTGGAGCTGCCTGAAGTAAGGATCTGCCTGCCTTTTCTTTTCCCATCCTTCTGACTGCTATCCTGATGACTCTCCCCTTGGTTTCCTGTAAAAGAGGATCCACAAACAAGTCCTTCCTTGGCAGGGCATGTAGCCAGCCTTGCCTTATCAGGCACAGAAGAGCCAGCCAGGGACTTTCCACTCTTTGCTGCTGTGCCCTGGTAGGAATACCAGCCTGGTATATCTTATTTTCTTCAGAGACTTCCCTAGGTCCCCTGCCTTGTGCTGCCTTTGCACTCTTGACAGCTCTGCCCCCGCAGACTCCAGCTTTACTCTCTTTGATGGCTTTTTCCTGTCCCTGGTCATCCTCTGCCTGGAAATCCTTGGACAGAAGTATCCCACAGGAAGGCTGGGAAGGAAGATGATGCCTCTGGGGCAGCAGAGACCCCTCTGCTCTGTGGGGAAGCCCCCAAAGACCCAGCCACCAAGGACTCCTCCAGCTCCCTTTGCAAGAAGCTGAGAGAAAGACTCATTTGGGAATTTCTGTGTTCGACTCTTTGCCCATGCTGTCCTCGATGGCCCACACAAGTGTGGCATGGACCTGCAGGCTCTCTTCACACCAGAGCTGTACCCAGGCTCAATCTCCTAGCTTTCAGAGAAAGCCCTTTGTAGCAGATCCGTGTCAAATCATTGCAGAGCTACCTGCCCTCCATCTTCACACACATTGACCGGAACAGGAGAGCAGCCACTGGAAGAGAAGAAAAAACACTGAGCAGATGGGATGGTTCAGACTGGAAAATACTGACCCAGAAGGCTTGTGTGAATGCAACCAGAAATACCCTATGAGGGGCGAGATCCAGACCAGGAGCAATTCCTTCCCAAACTGAGCTGAAGGGGTTCTGGGAGCAGAGAGAGCAATGACACTCCTGAAGCCCAGCCAGACTCCTTGCAGAAAGCACCACAGGGTCACATTTGCAGGGGTTAATGCCCTGTGGAAAGAAGTTGTCCTCTCCCTGTGCTTGCCTGCATGCAGTACGGGAAAGGCTGCAGCCTCAAAACTGGTGATGTGAATGAGGCAGAGCCCCCCTGGATAACTGGAAGCTTCTGCTTGTCACGCATTTGTCCCAGCTGCCAGCACAGCCCTTGATGAATGGCCTCGGCATGTTCTGGCACGCCGCAGCCCCCCAGCATTTACTTTAGACAGTTGCAGCATGAAGAAGACAAATGAGGTCCAGAGAAACCCAACCTGCTCTTGGCCCCCTTCGTCTCCGTTTACATGTCTGTTTTCTCCTCCAAGGCCATGTATCTCCTTTGTTTAGGAGCGTGTCTGGCTTCTGATCCTGTTCCAGATGTTTTCTGCTCCAGCACATCCTCATTTTGTTTAAGCACTGAGCACAGACACTTTGGGCCCTGCTTTGGATAAAACTTCCTTGACTCAGATGCCTCAGACCTTGCACCAGCCCAAAACCACAGCCTCCACTCAGTACTACCCAGGGGCCAGGCAGTGCACATCTCCTGCCAGCTAAACTCTCATGGCTGCCGCCCACTCAAAAATCCTCAAAACCTCACAAGCGTGAGTTTAAACCACCAGGTGGAAAGGTCTCCATGTCTCTGAGCTCTCCAGAGACAGAAAGGACCCCTTGAGGGCTTCCCTCTCTCCACGACATGCCTCTGCTCCGAGCCTGGGCTGCGCATCGGGGTCCCGGCGAGACCCCCTGCCACTCCACAGGAGCATGCAGCTCCACGGCAACTCCTGGCAACTCTGTGGGGAGCCCAGCCCTTCAAGGACAGGTGGTCCAGGAAGCATTTGGCAAGATGGGAACAGTGTGTCCTGCCAGCTAGCTCTCCAGCTTCAAACCAGCCTTTATTTATCTCAGAGCAAGGCTCCACAGCTGCTTTCAAAAGGGATTTGATGTTAAACTCTTTGGCTTCACATTAGCCCTGAAGAGCTCTTTTCTTTTCTCTCTTTGGTTTTCTTTCTTTTTTTCTCTAACTCAAACTATGCTGGTGAAACACCGGCAAGGCTGCCAAGGAGCTTGCCAGGAGAACACTAGCATGTGGCACAGATGGTGACAGCAAGGACATTGTTTTCCACCGCCAATAGTTCGCACTCTACTGTTAGGGTCTGCACAGCCTGCTCGGCTTTGAAGAGGGCTCATGGATGCAACACAAGAGCTGCTTCCTTCAGCCCAGCTTGCCAACCTCGTCCCATGCTCCCAAAACAGCTTCGTCGCGTGGGCACTAGGTCAGTTCCTGGATTTGCCCCCGGGGACAAGGGTTTCTTGTGGCCATGGGCAGCCTGACATCAAGCAGCCAACAAATGAGCGGGGACTTCACACTGTGACTCCATCCTCCCACCTCCACCTGCTAGAGAGGTTCCCAAGGTCACAGTCCCTGTGACTTCGTGCAGCTGTCAGAGGAACAGAGTAAGGTAGAGGAAGCCCACCTCACCTGATAGGAGCCTAGTAGACCAGAACAATAGAGGAAAAAAAAGATTCAGAAGGACTGCCCCAGGTCATCTAATTCGTCCTGTGCTGAGCCAGGGCCAGCACTACTTACAGCTTTCCGTCAGGCACTGGTCTAACCGTAAAAGTTTCTGTCAGTGGAGATGTAGCATTTCTTCAGCTGCTTCTTCCTGCTAAATGGAATTTCCCCCTGAAGGCTGACCCCAGGGACCCCTGTGGTTTCTTGACCTGTCAGAAATAAACTCAGAGAGTACTTTTTTCACTTTCTCTTTGCAGCATCCCTCTGTGCACTAGGAGACCATCTTACCCATTTCTGGAATCAGGGTAAACCCAAGCTCCTCCAGCCTGTGCTTGGAGGCCAGGTCATGCATACCTCTGACCAAACTCACTGCTGTCCTCCATAACCCCACCAAGTGAGTGCGCACCTTTCCAGAGCCCAGTCGTCCCATCCAGGACCACCTCTCCCACCAAGACAGACTTCTGTAACTCCTGTACCACAGTATCACTCGTGAGTGATACCCAAAATCTTCAGTGAACAAAGCTCAGAGATAATTTATAATGGTTGTCCTTGCCAGGAGGGAAGGGGACAGAGCCTGAATGCAGTGACAGCAAGCTGCAGGACGTATATCCCCTTGTCCTCATCCCAGCAGCTGCGACACAGCCCCCATTTCTCCCATTACCATTGCACCAGCTGCCAAGTTAGGCTGGAGATCTGGGCACCTCTTGATATGAGGCTGACTCACAAATGGCTCTTTCCGGTGATTTTTTGCTTTAGTCTGCACTAACACAGTTTTAAACACCAGTGCTACAGCACACAAGCATGCCAGCAGATTCTAATTTTTGCAACAAGCCACCTGCATTGGATTTGCTAGCAGCAGGGCTAGTGAGCAGTTTAGCTTGAAACCAGGCCAAGGTGGACCGAGCTTCCCTCAGACCACCCTCTCTCATGCTGCGAAATATCTACTGCTCCTGGTGAGATGCGGGGGAACGCAACCCTAGCAGGGCAGAGCCTCCCTACCCAAAGTGAGAAGTGCAGAGCTGAGTGCCAGCATCTCCGGGACCTGCTGCCCTGCCCTGGCCAACTGAACCCCACCGGCTCAGCAAAGAGCCATTGCACAGCACGGACACAGCCTTTGGAAACAGCAGGGATCAACCCAGCGGACTTCAGCCCCGCTTTTGCCCCAGGCAGGCAACGAAACCTACAGCCCTGCAGCCTCTGACACTGGGAATTCCCTGGGGTAGCTGGCCTTGGCAGGGGCAGAGGAGGATGCTGGAGCATGGCGTAGTAGCTGGGAAATGAAACAAAATGCTGTGAGAAGAAGGCAAATCAGTAGCTGTAGCATATCTGGGACACTTCTGCTTTTGTTCTTTGAAATACAGTGGCTGTCATCCACCACAGCAAATGCTGACTTGTGCCTCTCCAAAAGCCATTTCAGCTAAATAAAAGGTGGGAAACTACAAGTTGCAGGGTCTTTCAAGGAAAGCACTTGATTTCTTCTCCGAAGACCACCTCAGCAGCTCACAAGACTACCGATAATAAACGTTGCTTTTCTGGAGCATTGTGCCCCCAGTGTCAGTAGAAAGTCACGGCTTGATAATTTAAACAAGATTAAGGAACATGCATGTAAACACAGTTGTGTGCTTGCAGTGTGGGGACAGTCAGTGCACAGCCCAGCGGAGGAGGGGTTTTCCCAGACAAAACATCTGCAAGAAAGAAAATCTTGTTTTCTGTGGGAAAGTGGAGAAGAGTGAGATGTGTTTGTGGAGGAGGCAGACCAACGGCTGCAGAGCGTGAACCTTCCAAGCTAGGCAGCCGTACCACACCTGGCATGTCTGCAGTGACACAACACAGTTGCCAGATCCCTCTGGACACGCACACATAGCCACCACGAAAGTAAAGCCTGGGGCAGAAGGGTCCAGGAAAACTGAGCAGCATGGGGCCAAACAGACAGAGGGGCAGGGAGACCCCAGGATTAAAGGATTGCACTTGATAAGAGCTAAACAAGGATGACAGAAAGAGCCTCTGAGTCTGCCTAACTGCTAGCAGTCTGCTGTCTCTCCCTTTCCACTCCAGACAAGGTAAGGTTTTTCACCCTTACGGGTTTAATGCATCCCAGCCAGCTTGAGACTGCACATTAATTTCCCAATTCATGAGAAGCTCCAAATTCTTCTCTTTTTTTGCTGCTGTCCTTCCCTAGTTCTTTCACCATGGTTGTGCCTCCCATCTGCTCCCAAGCGGCGTTAAGGGAGCTCCCAGATCTTCATTAGTCCCCTCCAAGCCCCATCCCTGTGGTCTGAGCTGGGTGGTGGCACTTCGCCGCAGTCTCCTACAGACCTAGCTCTGTTTTGCCATGCAGCCATGCTGTTTTGCTATTGTTGCAGACTGACTGAGAAAAGGAGGGAGGGCAGGTTCCCCCCAAGCCTCCTGGTGTGGGGCACACTATGGGGTGCACAGAAAACCTTACCAAGAGGCATGGCCAGGCAGGAAAACAGGAGGGGGAGGTGGGGAGTGCTACAGAAATGGCACTAAGCCTCCTGTCACTGTCTACCGGTTCATTGGGAAGGATGGATAATGGGGAAGGTACTTTCCAGAGACTTCTGGCAGCGAGACAAGTCTCCTGTGTGCTTCTCCTCATGATTTTCTTTTTAATCTCCAGTTTTTACTGCTACTGTGCATAAAGAGAAGATCAGTGCACCTGAGGGCAGAGAGGATGGGTGCCCCTTCCCTTTCCAAAGGGTGCCCTGAGCCCTGGGATCTGGGCAAGGGTGCGGCCAGCTCGTGGCTGAACCTGTGCTGCAATGAGCTGTAGCACCTGCAACTTGTGAAAGCACAGAGCTGAGCCCTATGCGGGCGCAAGGGTCCCTGTATTAGAAAACTTCTGGCTCAGCTTGACTCCAGGGACCCGGGCCAGGAAGAGCACCCTGGTACCATGCTCCGGTCCTGGGGATCAGACCCAAGAAGCCAGACCATGGCAGTGCAGTGCGGGCAATACCAGCAGGGAGAGTCCAGCTGCAGGAGGAGGGTGGCAGGGATGGCACCCACTCCTGCTCAGAGCTCCACAGACTGCCCAGGGGTGCTGGCATCTTCCCACAGGACAAATCTCAGCAGAAAGTGTCTGGGCAAGCAGCACTGGTGAGCCCCACAAACTGGCCAAGGGTGCTGACATCTTCCCACAGGACTAATCTCAGCAGAAAGTGTTTGGACAAGCAGCACCGGTGATGACATGCTAGGAATGAGAGGGAAGGAAGCAGGGGCCTGGGGAGGAGAGATGCCAGGCCTGGATCCTCTCCATCACCCACACACGTTACTGTTTAGGCAAGAGCAAACAGCGTGATGGGACGAGACTAAAGGGGCTTTTCCTCACCTGTTTTCCCACCCTTCCCAACCGTCCACATGTCCCATGTCCTTACAAAATCCCAGGCAGATCCCTGAGCCCCTGCCAGCCGGGTAAAGCACTGGTGCCAAGTGAGCTGCGCCCATGGAGAGCAGCCTCTTGCCTTGACGCCAAGCAGAGAAGACCACCAGCACGGTGGACAACTGGGCCCAACTTTGCATTGGCAGACTTTCCCAGGGCATGGTCACAGCACTGGTGAACACATCTGCACCAGGGATCAATGCGAAGAGGCCATGTGAGGGCCGCGGGAGTGGGAACATCTTCTACCTCCCGTGGTGCTGCTCACTTTGCCTGCGGGTGCATGCAGGGAGGGTGCAGCTGGCTCTTCCTGCTCCCTCCAGGAGCAACATGAGCAACACAGGAGGGATGCTGGTGACAGAAGAAGCCGCCATACATCATCCCTTTGGAGACAAGGGACAAAACCAGTTCCACTAAAGCCCCTGGAAAGAGTATTATGGCACCAAGTGAGGCCAATGTAGCATTTTCAGTTTGTGTTCACTCTTGCTCCAGAGAAGCAGGCAGGTGTTTTTCCCACGGACCTTCAGTCCTCCCTCCTGGCTGGGACTGCCCATGCCAGGTCAGACCCTGACACTGCAACAGATTGTGCCTGTTGTGTCTTGTGCCCCTTGAATGCACCCTGGGAACCACCCAGGACAGCTTTCATGATGCCTAGGAGAGACAGAAGTGCTCTCACGATCCCAGCTGTGAGATCTGACAACCCAAAGCATGCTCAGTTTCCTTGCATAGATGGTGCCTTGCCTTTCTTTCCTGGCTTCGTGTACAGTCGTGAGGAGAGGGGCTGTTTTGCCAGCCCTCTAGGAAAACTTTTCAGTTATAATGTCTTTTATTCCGTAAAGTGTGAAATACGTGTCCCAGGTGTGGATAAAAGACTGCAGGTGGTTCAACCGATGCTCCAGGACACCTCACACCAAAGTGATCCCTGCTCACAGGACTGCGTCGTGCTGCAACAGATTCCAATCCTGCCCCACCAACCTCTGCAAGTGCAGTGAGGGTAGGCAAAGAGCAGGAAAACACGGCTGGGAAGAGAGAAACAGGAGGGCCTGGAACATTTTTCACTGAATCTAGCTCTTGGCTGGGACCCCAGGTTTTTGACATGGCACTGACAAGTTGCTTTCTCCAAGGAAAGTGTCTGCTTCCCTCTAAAGAGATCTTTGACATTTTGTATTAGAAAAGCTCACTCCGTAGTTCACAAAGTACTGAGCCCTGCTGTTTTTTGACAGATTTCCAAGAGTCGGGCTCCGGAGTAGGAACAGCTGCTGCAGGCCCAGAGGAGGGACAGCCAGCCAGGACCGCGTACCTGGCCCAGGACAGCATCTCCTCCTGTCCCTCACTGGTGGGTAAGGGCAGCCTGGTGCCAGAGCTGGGGCCTCGCTCACCACCCCCTGGAAAGCAGCAGAAGACAAGGACCTGGCAGGGATCTGTGATGAACAGCTGCATTGCTCAGAGAAGGGCGCATTTATTGCTCCCATGAGAGCTGGGAGCCACAGGCTGTGCAGCTACGCTCTTACGTACAGGTCGGCCAAGCAGTCCCTCAAACCCTGACGGAAGCAGATAAACCTGCTTCCAACATCCAAGAGATCAGTGCAAGCCCCTTCTCCCTCAGCTCTCCGAGGAACTTGGCCAGGGCACCATGCTCCTTCTCAGTGTAGCCTCCAGCCAAGGATGAACCTGAAGCACCTCGGTCTAAGCCCCTTCTGCGGCCCCTGTCCTGCACAGGGACCTGCACCAGCTGCAGCAGCCAACCCCTGCTGTGGATCCATGCCGAGCATCTTCCTCCTCCCCAGCCGTGGCCCCTCGCGGGTCACCAAGCGAGCAGCAGGAAGGCTTCTGCCCAAGCAAGCACCAGGTATCCTCCTTTCCCACTCACGCTGTTTGTCTTGGCCTCGCTTCCTATACCAGCCTTCCTCCTCTGCCTCCTCCTCCTGAGGATTGAGTTGCTGGGGCTGTCACTGTAGTTAATGAGCTGGGACAGAGCTGGTGCTCTGGGAAAGCCACGCCAAGAGACAGCTGAGCCCAGGGCATTGCTTGTGCACAGATACCAGGGAAGAGGACCCCAGAGCGGGGAATACCTGCAAAAGAAACCCCAGCCACCAACCAAGGGAGCCAGCAGGCCAGGGGAGGAAAACAGCCAGGGCTAAGCTTGCATTCAGCAGGTCTCAGCAAAGGCCAGGCTGGACAGGGCTCTGAGCAGCCTGATGGAGTTGAAGATGTCCATGCTCACTGCAGGAGGGTTGGGCTAGATGACCTCTAAAGGTCCCTTCCAAACCCAAAGCATACTATGATTCTATGAAAAGCTGTCAGGTGCCTGGACATCCCCTGGCTTGGACAGCCCAGTGGCTGCACCACCGCGGTTACCATTCCCACAGGAGCTGGTGGCCACGTAACCCCTGTCTTCAGGAACAGTCTCCGGGCTGTGTCACTCCCAGCCTGTGCCCAGGCTTGCTGGGTGGCACCTAAACCAGGCCAGAGACAGCGCAAATAATTTAACAATGTGGACAACCACGTCTGATACTGTGGTCTTTGCGAGGAGAGCACAGTGCCTGGCTGTTGGCCATGCAAATCCCACTCGTGCACATTCATAGAATCATAGAAAGTTCTGGGTCGGAAGGGACCCCTAGAGGTCATCTAGTCCAACCCCCCTGCAGCAAGCAGGGACACCACTAACTAGATCAGGTTGCTCAGAGCCCTGTCCAACCTGGTCTTGAATGTTTCCAGGGATG
>Ga0065711_1028053_pt1 | contig 44044 bp, 17 predicted proteins | sample Hoacrofraction12_FD_59098 | JGI IMG/M metagenome (GOLD analysis project Ga0065711, IMG submission 59098) | Hoatzin crop microbial communities from Cojedes, Venezuela - Epithelial fraction 12 v2 (version 2) | ecosystem: Host-associated > Birds > Digestive system > Esophagus > Crop | place... | reverse complement strand
AGAGGGGCTTTTCACAAGGGTGTGTAGTGATAGGACAAGGGGGAATGGCTGTAAACTAAAAGAGGGCAGATTTAGATTAGATATTAGGAAGAAATTCTTCACCATGAGGGTGGTGAAACACTGGAACAGGCTGTCCAGAGAAGTTGTGGCTGCCCTCTCCCTGGCAGTGTTCAAGGCAAGGTTGGATGGGGCTCTGAGCAACCTGGTCTGGTGGAAGATGTCCCTGCTCATGGCAGGGAGGTTGGAATTAGATGATCTTTAAGGTCTCTTCCAACCCAAACCATTCTATGATTCTATGATGCTAATTTCATCTGGATAGAAAGAGCTGTCATGGAACAGGGTGTCCTGTTCAGGGTACAGGCTCTGTAAGAATAAAGACCAGGGCTGTGCTGGCCAGAGAGTGTCTGAAGCATGGGTGTGCATTGGGCTAGGGTTTTCCAAAGCAACCAGTGATTGCTCACCCACCTCTAAAACGGGTTTACAAAGGGCAGTTCCTGAATATGGCCTGGAACAGATTGCTCAGCAAAAATATTCAAGTCGGTTTTAGGACATTGTGGCTGCATGTAGGAAACCTCCTGTGAGAGTGGAGTAGGTCTGCGTTTAGGAGACTTGTTGGATATGTTGCCATTTACAGTAGTTGATACAGCTGATTACCATGGTTACCACACAGAAGCATTATGCACCTTGTTTGTAATTTTGGTTGCACGCTTAGAGAAAGAGAGAGGGAGGGATAAAAAGCACATTTGAGAAGTGTAGCCTGTACTTAACTCATAGGGGTCTTGTAAGGTTGAATTAGCTAATATTTTCTGCTTTGCTCTGGAGATGTTAAAACTACTTATGTTTTATTACTGTTATTTTTTTATTATTATTTGGACAAATCTTGCCAGGTTTAAGAAGTCATGTTTCTTAAATAGCTTAACCTTTTAGACCTGTAGGAAGAATTTTATATTCTGGGAAAACCTTTGCTCCTAAGGAGATGAGAAGATAGATGATCTAGTAATTACGGTGCTGAGCTGTACTTTAAAAGATCTCAGTTAAATTCCTGGCTGTGAGAAATCCTTCCTCGTAAGTCACTTCGACTAACTAGTACTCAGTTTACCCTTAGTGAAGCATAATACTTTCCTTTCTCATCTGGTCTACTTAAATTGTAAGTTCAGAGACCAGAGACTGCTCTCGGCTACCTGTTTGCATCTAGCGTGGCTGTAATAAGGAGCTGGTGCTACTGTGGCTTATGTTTCCTTGAACAACCGTGTCAGCCATTAACAATTTAAGGATGGGATAACTATTTTGCTTGAGTTGTTTAGGTGTCTTCAGTGGACAGTGAAAAAGGTGAAGGAGATATCATTGTAAATTAGCTACTTTTTCTGACTTTAGCTGTACAAACATTCATAGGCAATGGACTGCAGTTTTATTACAGAGTCATGGGAGCTATTTTACTCTGGTGCCTTTAAATTAACCAAGGTGTTAACTAGGGTAGTAAAGATAATGGCTCTTTTAGGCTTACTGAAGCTCCACGCAGACTGGGAAGCCAGATCTTCTACTTGCAAAGGCTCGTGTAGTGACACTGTCATCATTTTACGTCAGCTGGACGGCTGGCTCAGTATCCTGGTATTAGAGGGTAGATTCCCACTTTAAAACCTTAATCAAAGTGGAGAAGGGATGTCTCAATTACTCTGATTCATCTTGAAACTGAGAATCAGGAGATTAATGAAAACTTTAGTAGATGTGAATGGGAAGATAGGTAGAGAAATAAGCTTTTTTTCAATCCCTTTTGTGACAGAGTTACGTTAGAGGGCCATGACCTTTTATGCTATCTTGGAGCTGCTGGGCAGGATTGATATAAAACCTCAGGAATATAGTCTGTCCAAATTCCAGAGGGCTTATGCTGAGCTCTCAAAAGTAAAATATAGGCAGAATATGAGCCAGCAGCTCAGGGTGCAAATTTTAGGCACACAGAATAAACTGGAAAGCATGTGAACTCCCTCTGCCATGCAGAATGGCTAAAAATATTGCAGAAATCCAAGCTAAATGCTGGAGGCCTTTTTTTCTTTTTCCTCCTAAGCAGATCTCTGGTAATAATAATTTCTCTGCCACCAGAGAGCTACTGTAAGAATGTGCTCTAAGAGCTGATGGGATGGGCTAGTTGAATATATTATTTCCTAGAACATTTTAAAAAATATGTTTTTATTTTGTTTTGTTGAAGTGATGTTAAAGTAACAAGTGCTTTGTGTCTCTTTGGTATGTAACCTTGCCTCCAGGCTGTGCTGACCAGGTCTCCAGAACAAAAAAGATTAATATATCCATGTGATCCCTCTAAAAAGCACAAATGTATTATCCCTGATGCAAATTATTGCAAAGAAGAAAATGGTTTTTTCTCATGTTGGTAGGTATGACAATATATATCGCACTCCTAGTAAGAGTTTCTAAACCAGCTAGCTCTATGAAAAGGTGAGAGGCATGAATAATTAGGTCTAGGCAATGAAGAAGTATTTAAAAGCATTTGTCTTAGAGCTGCATCACAAGAGAAGCGACATGCCAGTTTTAATTTGTCAGTAAACTGGACAGCTGGATGCAAAGGAGTCACTCTCACAGAACATGGATATTCCGGCTGCCTTTCCCTCCATACATGCGATGAAATTTCTTTTCTTCTTTTCTTTCTGCTACAGATGCATCTGAGTCTTTGTTTCAATTACATTATTTAAAATTAATTGCACTTTTGAAGTGCGGTAGACACGAAGCAGAGGATATTCTGCAAATCCTGTGAATGAAGATATTAAGAAAGTATTCTGCATAAATATGCCCAGACTTACACTGAGGAGGAAAAGATATCTGATCAGAGGGTTTTCTTGGACTGAAAGAAGTAGTCCAGACCTCTGAGCAGCAGAGTGGTGACTGAGCGCTTGGCTTCGATGTCTTAAGTTGTATCTCAGGAAAAAGGTGACAGAAGGTACTGTAGATTTGATAGCAGAGAAAGGCTGCTCCAGGTCGCATCACCTCTTGTTTTAACTGGAGACTGGTTCTTCTCATTTGCCATTCAAAACTGTGGTTTATAAGAAGTGTCAGGACCCCTTGGGCCAGCAGAGCAGTGAAAAGGCCGGCTGTCTCAGCTTGGGACGGCTGCACTGAGTCCACCAGTGCTCTTCTCTGGCAGCCTGGCTTGCCTTGGCCATCAGCTCTTTGGCCGGCTGTGCAGTCGACACCTCGGACAGCAGAGGGGTGGAGGCAATTCCAGCTAGCGCTGGGTACCTACAGTATATTGCCTGTGCTTTAGTCCAGACTATTTCACACTCAGGGCCCTTTTCTAAACACTGAATTCGGTGGACTCTTTCAAAACTTCATGGGTGATAGCCCTGGACGTAGAAAGTCTTCATGACTTGCTGAGTATTGCCTGTGAGGAATGATTGAAGCCATCTACTCACAAGCCCACTAATCCCCTGCCACGTCTCTGAGACGGGACATCAGAATTCCTCCAATGACTGTATCAAATGCCATGCTCAAGTCCTGCACGAGGAGTTATTTTTCAGAATTCCGATAAAGGGAAATGTAGGTTATTATGAGAAATGGATATAAATTTAATAACAAGGTCTGATATAAGCAGGAAGGCTTTTTACATTGTCTGTTCTACTAAGATTACGGACAGCCTCTATAATGTGATGTGCCAGCAAAGCAGAAAAATGTTTTATGCTATTACAGCCTGGTGCTGGGAGTGTGGATCTTCCCTTTTCAGTGATTCAAGTGTAGTGGAAAGAGATTTGTGAGCAAATAGCAGAAACGAACAAACAAACATAAATTCAATAGCTGAGAAAATCTTTGGAGTACTATGACTGTTTTCCCAGAAAAGCTAGTAAAGTGTGTCAAAGCGAATGCTCCAAAAACCTGACTGTTCTTTTAGAGTTAAATCGGAATTTTTTTTATTTAAACAGAAAGCTCTATAGGTAGGACATAGCCTCTTAACATAGGGCTTGAGCAGTTTGCTACCCAATGCTTTGCAGCCTTGAGGAGGATATTCACAGCAAGAGGAACAGATGCTTTTGGAGGGTTTGTACAATTGGGTGTTTTGAGGAAGAACTGCTGTTGAAATCAGAAGAAACAGCACTCCTTTTGTGAAAAGGCTGATTTACATTTAAGTCAGTAAGCATTGCATTGACGATTGCTACAGAACACAGATGTAGTGGCTATGCTGAGTGTAGAATTAATTAGCAAAAGCTTTCAAGGTTATGAGGTTTCGGTCCAATGTTTCTGGTTTGAATACAATGCTTTCTACAGCAGAACGCAGCTGGGTTAAATGCAGGAATGAATCAACCTCAAGAACATCACAAAAAATGATGACCAGGTTTCAAGCAAAGAGATCAGCTGGGAGACACTTGATAAATACACAGAGAGCCTTCCCTTGCTGTTGTACAGTGAATTGGTTTTTGTTACTGCCTGAATGAAACAATGGCAGAACATTATGCACTTTCATAGCAGGGGAACATCCCAAGGTATCTCAAAAGAACATGAAGACAGCAAGGTGAAGTACCCACCACTCAGAGCTGGCAGTGCTGTTTCTTCAATTGGTTGTCTTTGATTATGTCATGTTCTCTTTCAGCAGGACCCATTTTTTGGAGTGTGCGAGAAAGGACACAGCTCAATGAATCTAGCAGTCTGGTCCATACGTTTATCCTCAGTGCTCAGGGTAAGGTCCCCATCTCATTTACTGAACACTAGTCAAATCTTGTTTTGAACAGAATGTTTTTCCTGCCTTGTAGAGGGATGCTTGTCGTGAAGGTGTCCAAGTGTCTGATATGTGATGACAATTTTACTCTTTCCATGTCCAAGTGAGCACAGGATGTGATATTAAGAGTATTTCATATAAGAAGGATACAGACATAGAGAAGTGAAGTGATTTGTCTGAGTCCACGTGGGAAGTCTGCAGCAAAGTTGTAAAAAAGACCACCACGGCTGTGCTTGCATTAGCCAGTAGTGGGGCACTGTAGAAAGGGGGTTGTGATGCTGAGAGGAGTGGCGCTGAAGACCTGACATCCACACTAGTGTTGTTCTGGAGGTTTTACTTTGGACTGGGTCTACTCTTATCCAGGGAAATGAACTCCTCTTGGCAGCTGGAGTGCACCTGGAGCACATCCTTTGGTTTGATGTAACCCCCAGAGTCCAGTTTGCCTACTCTGAGACCACTTGTGTTATGAGCCCACAGGTTATGGTCAGATTTACTTCTAGCACACAGTCCCGACTGGAGCTAAAGTACTGCTGTAGAAACACCCTCCATCTCCTTCCACGCTCAGTTCCTCTACAGTATTTAAGGTGAGTCCCAGGAGGCACTTCCTACAGTGTCTCTGACATCACGTGTAAAACCAGGCAATTAACTGCAGATTATTGATACTGTCCTTGACTCACTTTTCTCATTTAAAACCTTCCTCTCAGTGAGCTCGCTGCCTCACATGGCTTCAGCTATCTGCTTTGCATCAATGACTTACAAATCTACCTGTTCTTTCCTGACCTTCCTGCCTCCATCAAGTCCAGCAGCTTGTCGTGTTTCTCTCTGAAATTTCCCTCTGAATGTCTTGCCCTCCATTTAAACTTCACATGGCAAAAACATCATAGCTCAGTGAGCTGCTTGAAGTCATTACAGCAGGAGCCCAGACAGCCATTAAATATAATAAAATTGTACATATGTCTTAGGTTAGTGGTAGAAAGAAAAATGTTTCAGCTAATTGAGCTAATTTTTTATTAGGTATTTTATTTCAGTAATGTATTAAATAAGCGTACTTAAGTAACTGTACTTCAAGTGTTTAATAAATGATAGAACAAAGTTTATCAGCTATAACGTTTAGTTCAGCTTTTGAAATAAATTTCTTGGGCATCACAAAAGGCAGACATCCATTCTCATACTTGTGGATCCCTCTGTCATGTTTGACATTGTTGGCCACAAGCTATATTTTCTTGTCTCAGGGAGGCTGTGAGCCCCAGGGTAATGGGCTTAAATGGTGGGAGACCTGCTTCGAGGCGTAGTTGCAGCAGGCACTGATAGGAAACAGTGCTGCTGTCAGCAGACCTCTCAGTGATACGATCCCACACAGATTCCCGTCTCTCGATAGTGTTATTCAGTATATGAGTCAGTGGGATTTAGATATCTCTGAATCTGGGATCGGGGATGGCTAATCCTCACCCCTGCAATGCTGACCAAGACTGTGTTGCCATAAAAAGGCTGCTCATACCACTTCACCAGAGGGCAGGGTCGTTAAATGACTCAAGTGGAGTTATGTATCTTGATGCTGTCAACAGTAAGAGACATGTCTGGGTCAACAACAGCTGTTCTGTGACTCACAATGAGTCTGTAATGGAGATCAGGAAGGAGGAAAGGACCCAGGAGAGGTAGTACTATGTCCTGGGGCAGCAGCTATACACAGCTACCCAACAGTCCTGCTTCCTTGGGGAACGCCACCAGAATCTCCCCAAACCACCTCCCTTACTGCCTGTGCTGGGAGCTGTGCAGAAGATGTTGTGTCTGAGGAGTTAGTGATCCTGAAGAGTTGCTGGATAAAATGTGCCCAGACCTTGGCAACGTGGATGATAAAAACTGAAGTTGAGGTTTCACTTCACCTCATGAGGGCAGCACGGGGTGCTGCTCCCCACCAGTCCCCAGGAGACTCACCTTGCCCAGCCATCCTGGGCAATGCGTGTCTCTGGGTACTTCTGTTTGTCAGTCCCACAGCTTACTGGTCTTTTCCTCAGCAGGGGAATGTCTGCTGCGATTAGTAAGGAGAAGAGTGGAAAAAATCTCTGATGTGGCAGAAGTCCCCCTTGATTGATTTCCAGATCACAAAAGATAACCAGCTGCCAAGCCTCGGGAACACTCCAAGTAAGCATTCACATAAGCAGACACCACACGTTTGACAGATGTTAGTCACATTGCTTAATGCTCCACTGAATGCTACAGATGTGAGCATGGTGTAAGAACCTACAGCGGAAAGAAGGGGACATAAAAAAGCACCAAATGACAATTTCCCTTAAGAGATTGTTTCCACACTTCCTTGTCTAGATTCTCAATGCAGATTCTGTTGTATAATTAATAGCATATCACCTTTATTCCCATACCAGTCTTATGCCTTACACGCTGTCATCTGAAAACACAGGCGTAGATTTTGTGCTGTGCCAGATTTCAGCTAGCAAAAGGTTATGGGAGAAATGTTAAGAGTCAGTTGTAGAATTTTAATTGCAGATTATTAACCTATACATATATATATAGGCATAGGTTAAGTTGACCCATGGTACTCTCTAACATTTGCCTGCTAGAGACACCCGAAGTGCTTTCCCTAAGCTACAGGTGGGAAGGTGGAGGATAGAAGGAGCAGCATGTATCGACTTTGGTTAGTAGAGTTACATGGCAAGAAGGCTCAGCCGCAGGAACAGGATCTTAACCGGTATTCGGTCCTGGCATTTCTTTGAAGCTCCACACCACAAGTTATAGTCCTAAAGTCATAAGAAATAATGTCTTTCCTGAAACCAGCTCTTTGCTTTCTCCATTTGTGCTTGCCAGACTTCAAGACGTGCGTGAGCTGTGAACCCCATCATGCAGGACAGCGCTTTCAGCTGTTGGTATCCAGCTGTCTGCTGCAACCTTTTCCTTATGAGCTCAGAATGAGGGCTGTAACAACATAGCGTGAGATGTCTGGAAGAAGGGTGGCTGATGCTCAGAAGATTAAGAGGTTAGGGGACGTGAGTTCGGTTGTACGGGTATTCCTCAGGGCTGAACTTATCCCTAAATTTTTTACTTCGTACCATCATTACAAGGCACTGTGAAATCTCACCGTTAAATATTTTGCTCTGTCATCTGTGTTACATAAAGCTCTGGAATAAAATCTTGAACAATTTAGCTCTCTTGTGTGTACAGAGCAGTAAACAGATACAAATTCTAAAGGAAAAGGAGAAAAAAATGCCCTCGAGAAAAGTATGAATGAGCTTGAAAAGGGCAAATAAAATAGCGGAGACATTTATATTGGTCTCTCCTACTGCTCGGAACAAAACAATTATGAGATAAGAGAGGCAAGAATGGGAGGAAATTCTTTCATTTTTCACATTGGAAGTCCGAAGGATCCGATCGCCTGTTTATGAAGAGCAATCAAGAAGATACATGAACTTGGTAAAGATGTTGTTACAAATATATCAGCCTGTTTGAAAAGGCCAGGAGTTTGGGGTTTTGGGGGATTTTTTGGTTTTTGATAGTGTTTTTGCTTTTTATATAGAGCTATCAGCTAAATTTTTAAGGTTTTTTTTTTTTTGGTCAAAAGAACAATAACTGACAATAATGGTTTGTTATAACTAGCAGAGAGGACTAATGCTTTTATTTAGGATTTAGAAACGGTGTGAACAAGAGGCATATGGGAACCTGAATTTGATGAACATTATATAAGCAAATATAACATTGGCTAGCTTTTAAACAAAGTTAAAAGCAACTATTCCTTGTTCCTAATTTGAAGCTTTAAAACCAGAATGCATTTGCCTGATACAGTGATGCTAAAAATGGTGGCTGATGTTAGGAAGGGAGATTTATCATGTTTTTTGCTTTCTGGTCTGGAATATGTATTCTTTTGAAATGGTGCAGGGAAGCCCATCTTTCTGCCAGTTAAGGGATGATGTGCACAGCATTATGGCACTTAAAAAGCAATAAAATTAATGTACGTATATTTTTTCCCTAGAATTTTCCCTCTTGTATATAGAAAACAAAATACTGTATTCCAATAGATAAATGTGAATTTATTACCAGCCTAGTAGTGAATGCATTATCCTGTGGATGAAAATCCAGATTTAGGAACAACTGTAAGGTCTCTGCAGCCCTTCCACTGTCCCCCCTACTAAGAAACTTTTTTTCTTAGCAAAATCTAGCAGTCTGAGTGATGTATGTGCTGCAATAACTTTTACTAGTGCTGTATTTGCCTATCATAATTAGACATCAAAAAACGTTTAGACCAGAAATATCTCCAAGTCAAGAAATCAAAAATTAAGTAATTCCATAATCTTTTAAAATTATTATTGGTGTAATAACTCCTTCTGGGGATTAACTACAGTAGGAAAGCCTGTGATTAAGGTTGCTCAGCCCTTATCATTGTTGAATTCTGTTTTCAGTGGTTTATAACTTTGCCAGACTGTAATAATTTGGATTAAAACTTTCCCAAAACGTGAAAAGCATCTGTGTTTAGCTGAATATTTTAGGAAGCTTTCAAACGAAATGAGTCAGCACTTTTAAAAACTGGGTCAGGGAAAATATGTTTTTCTGCCAATATTAAAACAGAAATCTTACAGTTGTTTTATTAACAAGTTTTTGCCTGTTCTGCTTTTAACTGTTATTTCAGGCAAGGGCTTGAAATTTGGCAGATATATTGCCTGTGCGTCAGGGAAGTGTTGTCTTGGCACACAGCTACCTCCATTTAGCCAAGCTGTAGTCTCTGAAACACCTTTATATGCTTTCTTTGCCACTGGAGGGTTATTCTAGGTCCTAAGGGTTTCAGATCCAGTGAGGACCCTGAGAAGGTGAGGCGAGCTGGGGACTGCTGCAGCGCTTGTGGCTGGGATGTGAAGCACAGCAGGAGGAGGAAAATGGATGTGGCCTTAGTGGTTGGGATCTGGAGCTCAGAGGTGGGTCTGCAGTTTGGAAGTGGAGGAGAAAAGTAGAAAAATCCTGGTAAAGACCTGGGGGGAAGATGTGTGGACAGTACCTGGAATCAGTAGAGGAGCACAGGGTCAGGTATTTGTACAAGGACAGGCTGTTGTCACACCTGTATTAGTAAGACAGTGTCAGGGCACATATCCCAGCACTGGAGTACTATAGTTTATTTTGTTACATTTGCTAGCGCAGGCCCTGGTGCAGTTTTAGACTGCGTAAATCATCACACTCCCAAACGATGCTCAGGCATGGTCCCAGTGTTAGCGAGTGTCAGGGACTATCTGCAAGAGGCAGTTTGCATGTAGGCCCCCTGTTTTGGGGTGATGGCAAAGGCTAGCTGTTTTGAAATGAACCATCCCATTCCATCTGGCTCTAGTTATAAATCACATGGGAAAAATACCCATTTATTCCCCCCATCCACACCCAGAGGGTGAGAAACAGTGGCTACTGTCAGCTAGTCTCTTACCTCTGCTGAGAGGCTCTATGGAGCAGTCCTAGGCGTTTCTGTAAAGGCTGGGAGAGAGGCCAGGAGGCAATGTGATGCTACGCTACTTTACAGTTCTTTTAAAGACTCAAGTTCATAAATTCTTCAGAAGTTACATATAAAAAAAAAACCCACAGCAAAAGAATACTTGGCTGCAAAAGGGAGGTGATGTGGCACAAGAGAATGGAAGAGGCCGTGCCATGCCAGACTGTTCGGTATGGCTCTGACTCTCCTCCCTCAGCAGTTAAGTCAGGGCTGCCCTAGGACAGCATAGTTAGGCCATGCTCGCGGTTTTGCAAGCTGCAACCTCAGGAAACATCCCACTAGGGAGTGTCGGCCACTGGTTCTTCACTCTGAGAGCAGACCTGGGCCCAGCAGCCCCCTGGGCTGCACAATTTTTGTTGGGATTGCTGGCGTGGGCTCACAGCCTCCCGGCAGGGTTTACTTCAGGCTCTGAGTGAATGGACTACAAAATGGGTGGCCAGTAAGAGAGTGGGTTGGTACTCGGATACCAACTGACTTGGCATCTTCCTCTGCAAAGCCCTTCCCCAGGCTTGACTACAAATGATCACGTACGTACACGTAAACAACATGCTTGGGAAGTGTCCCAAAGAGTCGCTGCCCTAGGAGTCTCTTGGCTCACTGTATTGTTGAATTTCCAAGTCTGAGGAGAGATACTATGTTTAAAATTCTTTGAGCAGTCCAAATGGTTGTTCAGCTAGTTTAAGGGGAACTAGCTTTAAGTTCCAAAGAGGTGGTGGCCCAGGGTGGATAGGGTGGTGTGAATCAGTACTTTGTAAACCTTTGTAACTACAAGGTGCTTGCACATAGAAGCTTGTGAAGCCAGAGAAGGACTTTAGCTTTGCTTAAGGGCAAATTAGCTGTTTCTTTTCCTTTATAAAAATCCTGGCACATATTCCAGTCCAGTCCAGGGATAACCTGTTCCTGGTATGCCCAAAGACAGAGCCTTTTCCGCTTCGCTGTGTAGGTCTATGCAGATGGTTTATGACAAAATTTGTTATGGTCCCCAAAAACAGAGTAAAATCCAATGAAAGCTGACACAGGAGATGAAACAAGGAGGCAGGAGCAGAGAGTCTTGACCTCGTTGCTTGCAGTGATGGGTGGAACTGAAATGGTTTGCATAGCAGGTCTACGCTCCAAGAAGAAAGACCTGATCTTTCCTATGCTTTCCTTAAGTGTTTGTGAGCAAGCTAACATTGTTGTGGATAAGGGCAAAATATAAGCAAAGCAAAGGAAATGCTTTGATTTCCTATGATGATTGTATAGGTCTTCTTATTTCCAACAAAATAGAAGAACGTCAAAATAGATAGAGAAAGGTTTGTGTATTATTAGTACATGTGTGCTAGAAGTGCTAGTGTTGCCTTGGGTTGAACATACCTACAGGTGGGGCTTACCTCTCCTCTGACAAAGCAGGGGCAACAATGTCATTCCCATCTGTTGTTTTATCTATTTGGATTTGATTTTCAGTTTTAAATTATTAACTCAGATATTGGCTGCTTGGTGTGTGTGCGCATGCGTATGCATGTGTGAACGCATCTATCTTTTGCATCAAACCAGAAATCAGAAAACGATTGTATTACTTATGATTAACGTACAGTAGCAATATTTTTTAAAGTGTTGTTGCGCATAGAAAGGACTACAATGCCGAAAGTGACAGCAGAGGAATTAATGCTTTCTCCAGGCCTTTTCCCTCAGAAATGATTGACAAAGTAATTTTCTTCTTGTACTTTAATAAAAGTGTATACGTTATACACACCAATAAATCCTCACTGGGCCTATTGCACATCATATGACTTATCTTGTCACAGCACCTAATATCCAAACAATAAATTAAAAGGTGTGCTTTATATGCAGATTTGCATATGAGGATGTTTTCCAGTCCCTAGACTAGATTGTCTTACGAACACTACAACACACAAGAACAAGAAACAAGTTGGCTAGGGTTTGTGACTAATAAATTCTGCCTGGTGGAACAAACCACATCTGTATGACTTACAATAGTGTGCTTTATAAGTAACATTTGTTTTACAGGTTGAAATTGTATTGAGAGATGAAATACTGACAAATATTGAAGCGTTGCCTTTCACACAAGATACTCTGCACACATGCGGATGTATTAGCTATATATATATGCACACAATATGTTTGATTCCTATTCATACCACTTGGTAATGTAAAGGGACCTTTCTATAAATGAAGATCTCAATTATTTTTCATTTCCAAGTAAGGAATTTAAGGGGAGGTGGAGATTTGAAAATTTGCTTGCATCCTAGTGATACCTGCTGGGCTTTTGAAAAGCTTTGACTAGATCTGAATGCATGATTTCTACGAAAGCTTCTGGTCTAAAGGCACAGAGATGGCTATGGATTTTCATCAATAAGGGCTATCAACCTGGTTTGTCCTAAACGAGACTGTTTAATAGTATGGAGGCAAAAAGGGGGCATTTGTCTTTATTTCCACTGTCATAAATCATACTGATTCATAGCATCTAGTGCAACATGTGCAGCATTCCTCCCATTTTCCTGTGTGGGGTGACCCATGCATTGTAGAGAGCAACTTTGTTGGAGGAGCGACCTCCCAATGGGCAAGTGGAGGTGATGGATTAGGTCAGGGTTCTGCATCTCCAGTGGGCTTGGGTATTGCAAGTGCCTGAGGGGAAACAAACTGTTCAAAATAATGGAGCTGAGATGGTTGTGCTGGAAGGAAACAGGGAAAAGATTGTGGCCTTTGAAGCACAGTTCGTTTCTCATTCTGCTCCTGGGCAGTGAATCATCCTGCTGTCCCCTCCTCTGAGCTCCTGGCGAAGCCACAGTTTAGCCCTTTGTGAGTCTATGAATAGAATTACTCACTTTATTGCACTCATGTCGGTCAGGGGAGCTTGTCTGAAAATGAATAAATTTTTGTCCAGGTTTTTAGCATATATGGGATATTGTTATGGAAGTATGCACACATCTGATATTGGAGAGTGTCTTGACTTGGCTGAGGGAACTGAAATTGTATAGCACCTAGAAGCCCAGCTAGCACACCCGCCTCCGTATACATCAATAATCACTCTGGAAGGCAGGCCACGACAAATTAGTCTTCTTCTTCTTTCCCCTTTAGTTAATAGACTCTGCTAGTTCAGACTCAAAATATGTTTAAATTTCTGTGCCTTTCAGTTGTTTTAGGCTGGTAAGATATGTTCTGGGTCTAAACATTTTATTTTGACTATTGCTTTCACAGGAACAACGTTAGGCTCTAAACACTTCAGTGCAGGAAGACCCAGAAATAATTAGTGAAAATTAATAGCTCTAACCTGGGCTCTTAGTTGCCCAACATGTAGTTTTTTCATCAAAACTGCAACAAATACAGGCTGAGCCCGAGTGATGAATGTGAGACCTCACCTTTCATGGAGCATGAATCAGCATTGCTTGAGCTCCATTTTCGCAGCGCCAGCAAAGGGAACTGTGGCCAACTAGTATACCTGCTCCATAGACTAGTGCAAGGGAATATGTGATGCTCATGTTCAAAGAAGAAAATAAACAAATGAGGACATTTTGCTTTATGTGCCATTAAAGAGAAGAAGAAAGGAAAAGGAAAAATGTTGACAAAACACAGTCTTTTTGCAAGCATTTTAAAGGGTGGTGGTGTTTCTACCTAACTTTAGACACCAATTTTTGCAGTTTAGGTTAGGAGATGAGTATCATAAGCCTCGCTTGCTGGTCAGTAGAGAGTTAGAAACTCAGTCAAATAGTGAATCAACACAGCAGCTGGTTTGAGATGTTCTTCAGAAGAGCCAGTCTTTCTCCAGCATTAATAGTGAGAGGCTCGGATGACCAGCCTTCTAGCTTGGGCACCTCCAGCAAAGTGTCTGACTTCATATCAGATGAATATCACCAAAGACTCCAAGTGTTTAAGGCCAAGCTTAAAGAGGAGCTACAAACCCACGTTTCTCATTTGTAATGACAGCCACTGGATCACAGAACAGTAATCCCTGTCAGATCACGCAGACGCTAATTTATGATGTATTATCTTCAACATGTAATTGAGAGTAGTGAATAGAGTTAAGTGTGTTGCTAACTGCAGCGTGTCCCTTCCTTTTTGCACCATTGACTTCAACAAGCAGTCAGCACTTCACAGGCTGTTACATGGTGGTGAAATCTCATTCCATTGCGCTTGGCAAGGATAATGTATTTTTGTTTATCATGGGAGCATTACAGAATTTATGATGTCTTTTACTCTTCATTTTCTTGCTTTTAAGATTTCATATTTTTAGCCCAGTTTCTTAAGGAAACAAGGCTTACACCATCGTGCTCTCTGTGAGCTCCCTCTTTATAACTTCTGAACCTGGATGCCAATTTCAGCTCTATTTGACAGAGGAGTAAAGGTTTCAAAAATATTACTTTTCCACAAGTTTTGTGAAAATCAACAACTAGGTAGATGAGAGAACATATCATTGCTCCAGCTGAAGTCATGTCAAGGACAGTTCAACCCTTATTTATTCTGGCTGGCAATGGCCACCTAGCCAGTCCCCGTGCAGCGGTCGGTCAGCATCAAGTAATGCTGAGCAAACCGCAGCCCATGTCAACTTTCACCCGTTTAGCAAGCAAAGTGGAGAATGAGGGTCTGGAATTGGCTTTGGGAAGTTGAGAGGGATTTTGTGCCGTCGGGAATGGTGAGGAGTTGTAATAGTGGTAGTGGTACATTTCAGAAGACAGGGAGGAACTGCAAATATTCTGATGGGAGGGATTTTGGAAACGAGACACAATGAAATTCTTTATTCACCAGACAACTTCTTCTCTTTATGTGTTTTGTTTTCTGTAATTAACTGAAGATATAACACATATCCTCCTGGCTTAAAAATGGGGCTAGGAAGGACAACCACTGAAATAGAATGAGAAGCAAACACACCTCTGTGTTTGTAAAACAAGAAAAAAAGTGTTAAAGAGTGCACTGCAAATAAATTCATACAATGATACAATGATCTACTGGTCTATCATCTTTTCTTTACCCCTAGATGGAATTAATTAGAAAATGATCCATATGGAAAATATTTCCTATTAGGTTTTGCTTATTCTTTAGCCTCCAGTAATGATCTTCAATAAATTTTCTAACAGTGACATGTTAGGATCAGAGCAACAGCAGCACAGAGTCTGTTAAATTATTAGTCTGTTCCAGTATCCAGTCTCCAGAAGTCATCATAATGAGATACATCTAGGGAGGGTGCAACTAATCTCCTAATGAATAACTGTAACAATTAGACCTTTGGGGAGATTTCTTCTTAACCCCAAACAGTCAGTGATATGCTTGTGCCCTGCAGCGAGAGGGCTTATGTCCATAATGAATCTATTTTTCAGTCATTTAGCTATGGACAGTCTTATTAATAATATAAATGTAATAACTCAATGTTGGGGTTAAAAAAAAGAAAAGGAGAAGAATGTGTATGAAAGAAACTGTTACTGCTCAGTGAGCACAACGATGGAAAAATTGGAGTTTGCAGATGTGACAAAAACACCAGTGTCTAATAAAATTGCTTTTATTAGCTTAATTTGCCACATATAGCACAAATATTTAACTTGAATTAGGCATGAATTAGTAAAAAATATGTGCTGTATCATTTAAAGTGCTATACTTGAATAAAATAATGTATATCTTTTCATATGCAGTCCTTGAAGTCACACTACATACATCTTTAATTTCTTCGATTAAGAAAAAAAAGAACAAATGGAGTTAGATTTTAATTATTCATAGTTCATTTGAGAAAAATCTTTGTAAATGAGAGGAAGGAGAGTTGTGCTATCTATCACAACGCAAAAAAGAATAGATAGAAAATCCACTCTGAACTATTTGACAATAGGCTTCTGCCTTCATTAGGTACTGCGGCCTGATGTGTAAAGAAAGAAGCTTTATAGAAAAAGCTATTTAGGAGGCCACACCATGGAAACCGCCGCCCAAAAAACGGAACTGCTAGTAGACCTGTAACCACAGTGCACATTTGACAGAGCGCTACTGAGGGATGTATCTACAGGCATGTCCTTGAAGCTTATTTATTAAAAGATAGGAATATAAGGAAGTGCCATACTGGATCAGACTTATGGTCCATTCAGGCAGTCCTTGTCTTTGGCAAGGGCCAAAGCCAGCTGAGTCAATACACATGCGGGAAAGTTGTAGCTGTGCCCAAGGAAATCCATAATCACCAGAGTTTGACTTAAACCTTGGAATATTTATTCCTTCCAGCATACTTTCTTATGTTGTTGTTAAAAGGAGAGATATTTTTGTTGTCAATGAGAAAGCAAGTTCCTCTTTGGGTTTTACTAGACTATTGATCTCAAGACTGCTTTGCTGCGGTGAGTTCCACAGTCTTATCATGTACTGGATGAAAAATTATTACTTTCTATCAGCTTTAAATTGATTATCTTTCATTTTCATTGAATGTCTCCTTGGCAAAGGAGAACAGAGCCAGCAATCTACCTTTTTGAGCAATTCATTATTTTATACAGTTTAATGTAGGCTTTCTAGGTCTTCTGATTTGCAAAATCAACAATCCCAGTCTTTTCATTCTGATTTTACGTAAGAGACCTCTGTGCTCTTACTGATTTTCAAGCTGTCTCTGAACATGTAATTTTTAATAACTTTTTTGAGATGACAGAGTCTGATTTGGATACAATACTATAATGGCACATCATTATCTCATATACTGGCATTCTGATTTTTCTTGTTATTAAATTGCATTTGCTTGTTTAATTGCCATTGCAGTCTTTGTTACATGGCCACAATTGTGACTGACCTCTTTCCTAACATGGTTTAAAGCAGTGTGTGTTGTATGTGTAATTACGTTTCTTTCAGTTTGATGCATATTACTTTGCATTTTTTAGAGGTGAACTTTATTTACTGTTGTGTTCATTAAGCTGAGATCTATATAGGTTAAGCTTCTTTGAGAATCCTTGAAATGGTTCCCGGTCCTCAGTTATGTAAATAATGTATTGTCATCTGCGAATTGAGATGCTTCACTATTCATCTTCCTGTTCCAGGTGTTAATAGGTATGTTAAATAATGCTGGTGACAGTGTAAAATCTCAAGGCATCTGCTGTTAAATTTTTAACTCTGCTATTAATTCTGACTTTGTTTTCTGTCTCTTAGCCACTTCTTAGTTCACACTGATACTTTGCCTCTGTGTGACTTTCTAAGTTCAGTAGTAACATGTTGGTAGCAATTCTGTCAAAAACTTTGTCTAATCAGAGGAACCTTTTCTCCTTTACCTGCTAATTTATTGACACGTTCAAAGAATATTAATAGACTAGTGAGGCATGGTTTCTCTTTGCATAAGTTATGCTAATTAGACATAGTCTTATCATGATTTATCAGGTAGCCTCTTATTCTATATGTAAAGATTACTTAAAAAACAAATTATCAGTTAAAGATATAACACTCCCCAGTGTATAAACCAAGCCTTTTCTAAAGCATAGGGGCAGTGTCTGCAATCCAACAAAACTGTAACAGAGTAGCTGCCTGGAAGAGAGATTGTATATTTTGCTATCAGCTCAGCGATTTTATTCTTAAAACCCTTTGAAGACTTGAACTATATGCTCTTTTGTCCAGAAAGTCAATCAGTGCAAAGAGAGAATCAGTACGAGAAGGAGTTTACAACACTGGTTCCCAAAAAGAAAAATGTAGCTACAATAAAGCTGAGGCCTTGAGCAGAGCTCAAGAGAATAAAATCTATTCCCGATGAGGTAAATGTGATCATTTCTATGATACATCCTGTGCATCAGCCACCTTAAGAAACCGCAATTGTAGCAGCTCCTGTGGGAGCACCTGGGAGTGAGAGCTCGTGCAAAATGCACAAGTCCACTTAGCAACCAATGCCTTGAGCTGAGAGCACATACATCGCTGCCCTGCAGGCTGCCAACTCTGCCTACTGTCCTCTGCAGAGAATTTGGAATGCTGGTGGTAACAGCAGACCACGAACCTCTTTTCTTGGGAGACTATTTTCCCCTCGCCTTCCCTGAACCGGGGCAACCGAGGTTAGCAAGGAAGTTCCATCTGGACTTCACCATCTGAGATGCGAGGGAGCATCCTGCTACCTGGTTTTTGTCAGAAATGCTCTGATCTCCTGTTTGGCTCGGATTTCTTAATCTGTTTGGCCTTCTCCTTTGGTCTTTGTCCTGGAGAGGCCAAAGAGCTAAATTTGTAGTTGCTGTGAATGGTATTTCTGAGGAATGTTTTAAGATGGCCTACTGGACTCAGATATTTGGTCTAATTAAAAAAAATTTTTGTTGAATTACTTTTTAATCTTTCTTTCTGTGTTTTAATTAATGTATATGGTGCCTAGAGCAAAGGAGGCCAGGCCCTTCCAATTAAATTGAAATTAATAGTAATAAAAAAATACAGAAGAAGACAGGAAATAAATCAGAAGCATAAGGATCGAAATATATCACATTCTTCTTGGATTTCTCTTACCATATGTAGGAGTGCTAAGTCCGTGCCCAACTTAAAATATATTCTGGAATTCTGTCAATTTGCTACTAATGGAAAACTGCAGAACACCCCAACTCTCTGGTGGTCCTATGGCCACAGTAAACTAGGTAATTGTGACTTTCCCCAGCAGACCTAGCCACTGGAAGGAAGATACAGCTGCGTTTTAGATTTGCCACATCGTGTTTATTTCCTTGGAGTTTTGTTTTGTTTCCTTGATGACTTTTTTTGACACAAATTATGCTGTTTTCAGTCCAAAGGCCACTCTCACATGTCTGAGAAGAGCCTCTCTGACAAGAGTGGATCATCTTGTATGAAGAAGAACATCTATTACAAAAACACTTACTTGTCATATTGTATCCTAAATGCTACTGAAGCAACAGTTGTTCCTATTTTGAAGAGAGAAGACTTGAAGTAAAATAGTGGGACAAAAGATTATATAAAAATAGAAAACCTTCTGTGTGAAGTGTGTGTGCCAGGGGATTATTGCTCCCTTTTACACAAACTTTGACTTGCACAGACATGCAAACACACAAATGATCACTCACAGTGTCATAGGCTACCAGCAATGGGATGCTGCAAAAGACACCACCAAAAATTAGTCACATCACAAAAAACAACATAAGGTTTGCAGAACAACATATTGTGAAAACTGTTTTGCGGTAAAGTAAATTGTAAGTCTGCATGCCCCAAAGTCAAAGGAAATGTTAATTTTTAAATCAGTGCAATAGAAGTTTTGAACATCTTAAGTAAAAGACGGTGGTGATAGAAGTTAAAAACCAGGAACTTATTGAAAAAATGTTCATATCTCGCTGCCTGAAATGATCACATAAATCTGTTTTTAGGAATATGGACGTAACTTGTTTTTCAGATTTGCTGAAAATATTACACACAGTGAAGTGTGTTTGTATTCCCACAAAGGTACAGCAGATATGTGTCCTGGGAGACTATATTCTTTGGTGAGGAACATAAATCTCTAATTACTGACACTCAAAGCAATGTTCCTCCAGATTATTACACTGAGCCCTGCATGTACTGGAGCCTGAGAGGCTGAAGTTGGAGAATGCCTGGAGCAGAGGCAGGTGGAGTAGGAGTTGTTTGCAGATTCTCCATCCTCTAGCTGATATTGCAGCTATTGGTATTAGATTTGTGTAACTCCATCACAGATTAAGAAAATATAGTACAAAGAGAATAACAAAATTGTGGTCTCTTTTATACATTATCTGTGTGCACGCCTCTGAATTTCTTCTTCTGCCTTACTTGTGTCCTCTTTCTTTCTTCACAGGCTTCTTAAACTCCTTTCATGCTGTCTTAGCAATACAAACATGAGATTTTCTGGTTTTGTAGCTCTTGTCATTTAGAGCATCCTTCCTGTATCTCTTTGTCTTCTTGTTGCTTCATCTAATTGGAAAAACATGTATTTTCTCCAGGCTCAGAAAAGCCTATTGTTCAGCCACCCAGGACAACTTAACAACCGGCCTGGACAAATGTAATTTAATTACTTCTTCCTCACTGGCTAAGGTGCTGACCTGCATTTAAAGATCTTGGGTGTTCTCCAACCTCATGCTGAAAAGAAAACTAGCTTCCACCTCAGTTTCTTTCAAGTTCTGCCTAACAGCAGGAAAAGAAAGGATGGCTTTGTTCAACCAACCATTTTCTCAGCTTCTGCCTCTGTCTTGTTCACCAAGTGCGTCTCCTTAGAAAAATAATGACGGTGCTGACATATGTCGCAGAAGAACCAGGAAAGCTACAGTTCTTTGCCAGGCAGCAAATTTACAGATATTTTATTTGGGAAAATCACATGAAAATAACACACCTAGCTTTTAATTGATCTTTAATTCTCTTTCAAAATGCCGTTTATTTTTGCAGCTTCATTTAGCTCCAAAATAGGATTTAAAACATTAGTTCCTTCTCACCCTCTCCACCAGTGGTGACTGTTCAGGGACCTTGCCTAGAGTTTCAAGATGTAGTGGGAAGAAATCAATGACCATATTTCCTTGTCCCTGTGAGATCCACTAAGGACCCAGAAGTAGTCCCCTTCCAACTCCTGGCCTCTCTGCAACCCAGGCAACAGTTACAGGGTACTCATTCCAAAATGTGGACTCAGTTTGACAGTTAGTTGAGTAAAATCTATTCCTGAAATGAGAAACCACTTTATCTCTGGTAACCACTTTATTTCCAGAAGCTGCAAGACAACTTGTCTGGTCAATTGTCTTCAAGATGGGAAGAGGGTATTTGGAAAACAAAATTCTGGTTCCCTGATTCACCCACCCAGGAGAGAAATTATATCTAAAAGAAAAAAATAACTTGAAGATTGCAGGGTCTACCTTGGCCTTTTCAGAGGAGAAATGGCATTCACTGTCAGTAATGTCCTCTGTAGCCATGGTCAGCCCCTTGGGCTTTTTCAACCCCACAGCTCGTGCAGACAATGCTTGAACTGGCACAATCTGTAGCTATTGTGAGTAAGCTATCTTATATTAGGATCAGATCTGGCTGTAATTTAAGAGCACAGATCTGTCTCTCAGCCTGGATTCATAGGTGCATTTAAAATCAACCTTATTGAAATCAGTGGCATTTAGACTTCCAAATGACTTAGTCTCTCTGGCTAGCTCCAGGCAGTCGGAGAAAAGTGCTCTGCAGTGCACCCCGTGATCCTGGTCCTCTACCCTGCGGCATTCAGGATCTAGGTGGGGGTATGCCAGAGCCCCTTCCAGCCTCCAGGCTGGGATTTTCTTTACGGGGAGGATGCAGGGGGGGAGGGGCACTGGCAGCGGGACCGTGCAGTACACTTCCCAAGCTGCCAGGCTCCCCCAGTTCAGATGCAGGTCTCACTGACTGCTGTAAAAGGGGGATGCTAACACTGCTTTCTCAGTCTCACAGCTGTATGGGGAGGAAAAATCCATTAAAGTTTGTGATATGCTGATATACTGTGGTTCTGGGAGCCACAGAAGTACCTAAGATAGACAGCTAATTGTTACAATTTTGGCAGTACATCCCATGATGAGGCACACTGTGAGCTCTGTGAAAACTCTGCTTTTAGTAGATGATTTACTAAAGCTATTCAAAATATACAACTTTATGGTTTGGGGCATTCCAGAAGCCTAGAGGCCCAAATTGAGAGTGAGAGCCTGTTGAGCTTCATGCTGTCCAAAATGATATTAAGAGATGTACACACACTGCCCTGATGAGCTGAATATATTAGCTGAGAGCTGAGGATGTTTTGTCATCGCAGTTTTATTGATGACTGAGATTCAGGAATATGAAGCCGAACTCCCAAGGTCACACAGCAAGACTCAGCACAGCTAGGACCTGAATCCACTGCCATGCCAGATCTGTGGTCAGGCACAAGACTATCCTCCCAATACTGTGTTTTGTTTTTTTTTTTAAATGCAAATAGATAAGTGCTGAATTCCAATTGCTCCCAGCTGTTGTCAGAAGTATGCATAATTGATTATTGTTTTTTCACTGAGTTTTACTGGTTCTTTTGCTTGGAGTATCTGTAGTGTGTGATGTGTTAAAAAGTTTTAGAGGAGCCTGTAGTCATGCCCCGGTGACTTGATGAAGTGGCTACATCTATATGGCAAACTAAACAGCGCTAAGGCCTTTGGCTCTGGATATGGCAAGGTAGTACTGGTTCTCTAAAACAGGGTAGCTGCATTTGACCTGCCTACTGGGAAGGGACCATAGCCCATGCTAACTCCTAAACAGTGTCTGCAAATCTTTTTCAGGAGGAAGCTAGTTAGCTTTGGGCAAAAGCATGCCACACAGTGTTCAAACCGTTTAATGCAACAGACAATTGGGCTCCAGGGTTGTGCCCCGGCACTGTTGAATTTAGAAGTACAGATGTAGCCAATGGAGTGAGTTTGGGTATCTTGAATGTAGATTTTTTTACATCCTACATGTATGCCATATTCAGACAGCTCCTGTTGGACTTCTGTATTTCAGATCAAGATAATGGCTGAAGGAGTCAATGCTGAGATTCATCTGTATTCTCCAGGTGTCTTTGGAAAGCCAGCCCAATCCCTAGGACAAAAAAACAATCTAAAGTGAAAGTATATGAGATAATTTTAGACCTTCGGCACTATGATTGCTTCAAGGGGTGCAAAGTTGTAATGTAAAACTACGTTCTCTTGTGCTCACACACGGGCATAGATGCATGCAGAGAAAACATGTAACAGATATAACAAGCAGCCTAGCACTAGTCGGTAAAAAATGTCACATTTCATAGCTTTCACATAATAGCCATCTTTTCTGAAACTGAAATACAACATCCAAATGTCAGCCTACTCTGGGAATCTTCAAATTCCTTTCTGATTTTTTTATATGTTATCGTTCACTGTATTGCATTTTTCATTTCCACTTGCTGTGATATCATGGCATTTGCTTTTGTTCTGGCCAAGAGGCCAAGAAGCTCAATTCAGTGTCAGGTGTCTCATTGGTCCATGGATTTGCCACTGAGACACCGTGGATGATTGATTAGCAAGTGTCCCACCTTACATGCCATAGGAACCCATAACCCCCACTAGGAACTCATTCTCCACCTGGTTTGGGGCCAGGAGTATGCATCTGTCCTCATGCTGATGTCTTCTGGCTCTGTGACCCAAAGCCTTAGTGCATCTTAGTACATCTGGGGTTTTTTGGGTTGGTCTGGGTTTATTTTTTCTCTTGAAATTTTAATGTCAGGGGACGTTATTTAGTCTATTTCTTTCACAGATGAAAGAAGTGAGCTCCTTATTTATTTTTATGAGAAGGGATGTAGCTTTTTCATCTGCAGTTTTTTAGCTGTGACTAGTACCTGTATACATAAAGTGGCACGGCACTCCCCTTCTTCTACCCTTCATAATGGAAAAGTAAATGCTTATTCTTTCTTTCCACCTGATGCATGCCTCCAAAATACTATAAAGATATGAACCCGATGGAGTTTCTAAATTATAAAGCATGAGTTCTTTTATATTACCGTGAATAACAACTGGAAATCTAGTTCTTTATAATAAGTTATTTATTCTCCATTTTGAGGTTTTATCCACACCCCAGGAGGTGGCCATGTATATTTCAACAGGTGCTGCATCAAGATTGCTATGATACTCTCAAACCATATTAGATTGTATCCAGTGGAAAGAAATGAATTTGAGAGCAAGACTTACAGGCTGATGAAAAAAGAAAATCTTTTCTCTTGTTGAATGCAGAATTTTCTATTAGGTTCATAGCTGTTATCAGCATCAGCCTCATGTAAATACATATTTATGATCTAATATGCAGCGCTGACAGTATGTCTGGGAGAACAAGTATCTATGTAGTGTACTCTGGCCAGAAAATTTACAGAAGCTTTCCAAATCTTCTGAAATATGTGAACAATAGAGTTCAAAAGGGACAAAGGTGGTGAGCAGAAGGAGACATTGCGGTAGGATCACCACATGCCATGGTTATTTGCTTGCTTTTAAGGAGAAGTAAGTACACCTGTTTCTGATTCAGGACAGATGGAGGCAAGGAAAAAAAAAATAGTATATGATCTTAAGCGGAGAGAGGGTGTGTGATGCTGGAGACAATTTTTTTTCTAGATTGAGTGGCTCTTGATTTCCAGCAAATGCAGTCCCTCTAAATCATAACACTAGGAAAGAGCAAGTATGTTATTCTGAAACAGCCTCTAACGAGATGTGTGCTGAAGTTTCTGTGTATGGCTCATATAAGCCACATTACTAAAGTACACAAACAACTTCATAATCTTCAATGCTCTTTTCCTTTCAAACCTGGGAAGAGCTTTTGTCCTCCCAGCAGTTTTAAACTTTTATCCAGAAAGGACATAGCAAAGTCTGTTTCTGACTCTGCTGGGACTGGGCATGTGCACAAGGAAATTTATTGCAGTAGAATTGTAGAAAGGACTATTGCAAAATGAGATTGGTGGGACCTTTCAGTCCTCCCACCAGTACAGTACAGTTTTCTGTTCTTTCTGCTTTTATAGTTAGGTTCTTTTTATACATACATTTATCCACATACATATAAAATATGAAATACATAATCTAATTTTGATTTTAGTTTGGTAAGTGCAGATGGCTCTGTTTCACAACAGCTAAGATCACAAGAATGATAATAGCAAAAGCCTTATGTCTCTGTCTGTTTGACAGTACAGCAACTACTGTTTCTAGAGACCATTTCCTCCAGCTGCCTACTTCTTTCTCAACAAATTCCTCAAACTGTATTGGGCAGTTGGGGCAGACTTCAAGATTAAGAATCTAAGTATGCACCTGTAGGCAGATGCCTGTAGGTACTAGGCCAACATCTATAATTAGAGGAGAGGTAATCAATGCAGTCAGTACATCCTATAGAGCCATTCAGATGGCCAGCAGCTAAAAGAACGATTCAGTTGTCCGCGCAGTCATCCAGGGACATCTGAAATGGTCTAGGGTATTGTACCTGCATAGGAAGACTATGAGACTGCTTTGGGTCCTGTGCCAGCCCAATTAGGATATCCTATATGACATTAGATGCCGATATATATGCCTGCTCAGCTGCCTAAACATAGGTATCTGGTGTCATCTCAGGTGTGGTGGGTTACCCTGAACTCCTCCTTTCTGTTACTAGTCTTATGGTGTGAGGGTCCTGACCAACTTAGATGAGGTTTCTGGGACTGCAAGAAATGGTCTGAGACGTCTCTGCTATAAGGAGCAGCAGCAGCAGCAGCTCCGCTCTGTAGTCTTGGAAGCTGTACTTAAGTAGTCCCTGGTTGACCTGTGTTGACCTATATGACCATGAGCAGCCATGCCTGTGTCTGGCCATGTAATCTGTTGATTCACTCCCTGTCCTGCATCTACCTCATCACTGTGGTCTTGTCTGGCAATCTGAGCTCTTGATTAACCCTGGTTACCATCTCAGGACCTGCTATGCTAACCTTGCTGGGGTACCATGGGGCTGCCCCTTTGCTGGTGAGGTCTTTGCCCTACCTGTCCTGCTGTCATTCTTGCTCCCCTTGACTTGACAGCATCAGTCCTTGCTGCTCCCTGGTGCTTGTGATGTACTGAATCCCTGGGACATCTCAGACAACAAGGTGTTTAGACAACTGAAGTGGAACTCTGCCTACTTTAGGGTGTATTAAATCACTCTCTAGGTGCCATTGTCTGTGCTGACTAAAGAGAAATTTGCGTGCCTTTCTGAAGCTGCAGCTGGAAGTATCAAACCCTAGGGCATCTTAAATGGAGGGGTAACTAGTTATGGGCAACTGAGAGAGTTTACAGTGCTGACTGACTAGGAGTGGCTGAAGATATTCCAGGTTGTCTATAAAAGTGGGCAGGCAAGACCAAATGTGGGGAATGACTGAAAGGTGACAAACAGCAGAAGCTGAGAAGCGCACTCTCTCAGAGTAAACTGAGTGAACATTTTTGAGAGGCCTTTAAAATTAGATACAGTCTTTTCTTCTCTTGCAACAAATCTAGGAGATATGCTGAAACTTTACATAAATTACCGGCAGAATCAATTTTGTCTCTGGGTCAAGGAATCTTTTTCCCTACTCATCTGAAATGTGCAAGGTAATAAAATATAGGATTAATGTGTCTTAATGAAACTTCAGGCATACATATTTATGCATAGATTTTAGCATAATGATACACAAAAGAAAATTTCCAGTGAAACAATAAAAAAATATCAGCTAAACTTTGCATTGTTTTACTTTCCATTTCTCTTTTCTTTTGCTTTTGTTCTGTAACTTGGGGCACTTATCCAGCAATTATTTAAGCCTCATGCCTATTAATATCATCGGGGCTACTCACATGAATAAAATTAAGTACATACCTAGTGCTCTTCAGGACTGATTCTTCTATAGCCAGAATCCCAATATGCATGAATATTTGTTTCAATTCTGAGCATCTGCTCTACTTGGCCACAGTATCACCCACAGTATTTGTGGGAAAGGGATTTCCTTTGATAAAACACTTGAGGAAAAGAAATAGTTTTTGAAGGGCTGAGAATCCATTTTGGTTTTGACGGCTAAACGGGTTTCCCAAACATCTTTTGAATGGCCGTACACATGGAGTTTGCTTGGTTAAGAACAGTGGACTCAGTGCAACTTAAAACGTGGGGCAAGCATGTTTGAGGCAGTAATGTACATCTGCCATACTGTGCATTGCAGCCTCCCCAGACATCACTACAAAAGAGATCGAAGGGAGGCTTTAAAACACGTCGTGTGTTCCTGAATACTAACCCTATAGGAAAGTGACAAGGTGATGACGTGGAAATCCCACTGTCCTTTGTAGGGTTGGAAACCCATCACTACCCTCTTCTCTTTCCCTGCTAGGAATTGTGGAGACCTCCAAAATGCTATTCTGTTATGGGTCCTAAAGATCCTGTCCTGCTTTATACCCCTATACCCCGTGTCCTGCTGGGAGTTTTGTGAACCCTCCTGTGCCTTTTTGGATGCTAGAAAGGTATGAAGACGAAGAAGCCACAAAAGGAGTCCACTGTGCAATGTACAAAACCCCACCAAAATCAAGAGGGACCACCGAACAGAAAAATATAGACACAATTTCTACATAGATCTGTCTTGTAAAGCAGCAAAGGGAGAGTGAGGAAAGCAGAGGATATGAACTGGAGGTGGGCACTTGTGACAAACAGTGCCATGGACAGGTTAAAATCAAAGCCAAATTCGATTAGGGCTTGGAAATTTCCCATTCCTCATTTATGTAAATACCCAGATCCACGTGCAAAGAGAAAGATATCTGCTGTTCACCAGTGGTTATTTTTTGTTGGCCTAATTAAATTTTTTAAAAAAGTTCAAGTTATCCAGTTAGGAAACAGTGTCAAGTGACGTAAGTACCCTTCAAGTCCTGTGAGAAAAGAAATGCAAATAGCAAAGGAGCTAAATCAGCTTCCCTCCATCTTGGGGAAGTTTTTTCACAGAGATGACTTTGAGAATATTTGCCAGTAATGGATAAGTCCGTAGGAATCAGGGCTCATTTGCCTGCTGTTAGGAGCGATGCTTGTAAAACACAAGTGTCACTAAATCGTAAGGATTCTGTTCTCAGCTTGTGGGCAAAGCTGCCTCCCGTGCACTCTGCAAGGTCATAAAACTGCAAAAGACTGTTCGTGTCTAGTCTGACCTCCATCACACAGACAGGCCATAGAATTTTATTCAGCAGTTTCTGCTTTTAGTCCATAACATCACAAGTAAGTGGAGTATAGTGGCCTCTTGTTAGTTTTAGTTTGACCACAGAGGTCAATAAGCTGCCTGAGGCTGAGGAAGATCTGTCAGGGAGGAACTAGTTAGAGGTATGGATTAAATGTACTTAATCTCTTTCGTAGCAAGGGAATGATTAGACTGAGGTCTATTCCAGCTGCTGGCTTCTTTAATGTAGAGCCACAGTTATAATTTAATTTAGAGACGCATATCAAATCTCAGCACTTCATTTCAAGACCAAGAATGGGACCAAGTCTTTGCTTGGATTCTATTTGTTTTAATGATAGATTGAGGTTTCTGAATATCAAATCTGCCTGAGCTACTTCTGACTCTTCTGGAAGAGATGACAAGGGAAGAGACAATGGCAACAAACAGGTAGCTAGAGTTTATCCAAAACAGAACACGTCTATAAGGATGAGTACACTCTAGCTCTTCTAGCAAGGTGCAAGCTGGGTGTACCTGGGAGCTGGTGCTGTACCTGAACTTGTATATCCTTGGGGCTTTAGGGTCAGCTGTGTACTGCAGCAACAAAACTGGGTACAACGCTTGCATATGGGGTGTGTCTTCCAAGCCACAGGGCCAAATTCTGTTCTATAAAACTCCTTTAGTCCCGCATATTTAACTGATGTTGCTGCTGCAGGCTTACAGTGCTTTAATCTAAATTAAAAATTTGATTAAAAGTCTATGATTAGAGGTGGAAAATGCTGACATTTGTCTCTAAGCCTGGACCACTCAATTTAACTGTGCAAAGTTCTGTCCAGGCATGTTTGACATTATGCATGAATTTCAGCTATTAGTGCTGTGGAGTTAGGATAAGTCTTAAAGAAGGAAGCATAAAGCTTTTTTCTGCTTGCTCAACACAGTTCATAGGCGTCTTCTGACACATAAGCAAGTGTACCTTGAAGTTAATAATGATGAGGGGATTGAGACCTGAATCCCTAGGCTTCTCAGGTGAACGATTTACTGGATGAGTCCAAGAGATAGTTCTGAAAACCAGTGAAAGGTTTTTCAGGTGTGTTGCTTTGCATTTTATCCAAAGCTCTTTTCACAAGGCAGGAAGGTACTGTGATAGACTTAGCTGTGCTGTTACACTAAGGCTGTCAGGATTTAAGCATCACTATAATGTATCATGAGGAACGCTGTACCACTTGCATTGGAAATGTGTCAAAGCTCTTTCTTTCCCTCTCTTTTTTCTCTCTTCAGCTGCAAAAGACAGGAGCATTTGTAAGCCATGAAGCACAAAAGGCAAAACAAAAGCATTTTTACTACTATAATTGAGAATTTGGAAGAGGGGAGTTAAGTGCTTGTACCTAATTGTACTGCAATTACCCTGTTTAATCCAACAACAGGCTTCTTTTAAGCCTCATCACTATATCTGTGTAGAAGAATCACATTTCACCACTTACGAAAGAACATGTCACTTTGGAAATTAAGCACAATAAAGCTTCTCATTTCCTCTGCCACATTTTTCCATACATCTGGGATCATCAGAAAGATAAAGACAGACAATGCAGGATGTGGCCTCATTAATGAGATTGTACCGGGAATGAATGGGACTCAATGTCTACAGTATTTACAAACAAGTAAGACACAAGTTATTAGTGTCTGATTGCTTACCTTACCTTCATTGCTCATATGTTCTTTGCTACTGTTGGAAGCAAACTCTTCATCATCTTTAATGTGCTTCTCTTCTTAAAACCTAGGCAGAGTGAGATGCTTCTATCCCTGTTTTATGGATGGAGAAATGAAGTTCAAAAAGGTTATGTCTGGTCTTTTGAGGATATTACCTTCTATTTAAATCAGCAGGAACAAGGTGCCGGTGTTGCTCCAAGGATCTGAGCAACTTACCCAGGGTCATGTGCAAACTGTCAGGAGGTGACCTGCGTTCCAAACAAGTCCTTCAGTCACTGGTCTGACCCTCCCAGGTGTTGCTTATACAAGTGCTGGTTTTGTTTGCACTCTCTGTCTGAACACCACAGCCCTCCTTAGTCCTTTTTGTGTTACATCTGTTTAGGAGTACCTGATATGTATGTCCTTTCATCCCTTGCTTCTGCATGTGAAGAACACGAGCATATCTGTGTTTCATGGTTTGCCTGATGCCCTAGTCATGTGCTAGCACGCTCTTCCCCTGTGCTGTGCAACATCCTCACGCACCCCCTGACAGCTGCTATAAAGGATGCTGTAATACTTTGCTATTTGTATCATGATGCAGGCTGCTGTCTGTCCGTTGTTTCTAATGGTTCAAATTATTCTGGCCTCTCAACACCATGGAGCAACTTGAGGTATACATAGGGTTTTCTGCTACTCCACTTGAGTGGTTTAAACCTTTCCTGTCTGCCTGTGCTCAGTTTTTCTTGTTAGACAATGCTCTGTTTTAGCCTGATGAGATAAACTGTGGTGTTTCTCAGCACTGTACGCTGGCTCCTACCCTCTTTAGCATTTATGTGCTGGGATCCCACTTGCCTCTGTTATAAAAGTTTGATATAGCCAAAGTGCTCCTCCCAGCTCAGAAGGCAGTTAGGTCCTTTATGCTTTTGCTATGCTAGCATATCCAGGCAGTGTCATCTTTACACCTCTTCGATGTATGCTGGACATTTGAGGCTGCACATTTAAAAACTGGCTCAAGCTCAGCTTCCATAAAATGAGGATTCTACTAACTGACAAAAAAACAAACTCCCAGCCTGCTGGTTATATCTGCATTTTGATGGTAACTCCGTTAATCACTTTAATGATAATACAGAACCTTGCATTTTTATAATGTCTTGTTTCCCAAAGGATACTAAAGCACTTTGCAAACTCAGTCTAATCTAATCTATGTCTTCCCCCAAAGCTGAACTGCAGATTCCTTTGGAGTGGAAAGACATGGCAGTTGAAGAACATAGAACAATGTTACTGAAGAATTTGGGGTGGAAACTGTATACAAGCAGAAAGAATTACCATATACCCATTGCTATCTTTTGATGGGAAGTGGGGTGCAAAGCCACTCGGAGAAACAGCTCATATTTGGTCACTATTGATGCTGACAACACAGTCACTGGTGCAGGGGTAAGAAAGAGGACAGAGTAGCCTGGGGGGAGGAGAGGTGACTGGGAGGCAAAGCTGATACCATGAAGCAATAGGCGGCAGAGGCTAATCCTGCAAAGTACCAAATATAGCCAGTTTTCTGCAGTGATGCTTGGCTATGGTAAGATGCACTGTTCTAAAGTAATTTGGAATAATTTATTGAGACATTATTCTCCAGCTTACAAACAAAGTCCATTTTTGTTCAAATTGACTCCAATCCAGTAATTTCCCTCTTTCCTGGGGGAAATGTAAACTGCTGTCATTTTATCTTCTTGCCTCTGATCCTTTCCACTGCCAGATACTAACCATACTCAGACTGTATGTGTCTAACTTCAGTTCTTTCAATATGCTGTGTTTTTACAAAGATGACCCGTATTTCAGAATTTGGGTAAACAATTATCTCCTGTTCATGGGAGAGTGATAAAGGCACAACATGGTTGCACAGAATTTCACCCTGTAGTTTGCAAACAGTTTATTTCCCACCACTGTTCCTTGGCACTCAGGTAAGTGGGTTATTGCACATTAGCTCATAATATCTGTACCTTATGCCTATCACATAAAAGGGGTTAATGCATCAGTGAAAGATGCACCAAACATATGTTTAGAATGTCATTTAATGTATCTAGTTATCTGCCCAAGAAAGTATCAACAAACAAGACAGGTAGTCACTATTCATCTTAATTATTGTAATAACGTATCCAATATTCAGGAATAGTCTGACTGCACTGTCCTGTATTTATTTTATTACTGACATTGACACAGATCTTTAAAGTTGTGTGATTAATTAATGCTTTTACCAATAACTTCAGCATGTCTACTGCTGGGAAGGGAAGTTATGACACTGGGTTTTCAATCACTTTTAGCTTCTGGGATATTCTCATTAAGGAAGAATCCGTGGTCTGAGCCCTAGAAACCCCTTGGCATCTTTCATTGAGCCACAAAATGGGCAATTCTAGTATAGGAGCAGGAGGTCCGGATGCTTCCCTCCCTCTTAATGTTGGCTGTAAGTTCTGGAGTCCATGAAGATGTGGGGCTGCTAAACAGGTTACAAGGAGCCCTGAACAGTCCATGCAGTCATGTCACTATTTTAGATTGCACTTGAGATCGTTCACATCCCCATTCATCTCCCTTCACTCCAGATAGTGTAAAAGATACCATCTTCGCTTTTTCTCTGTCATAAGGTAACATAGCATACAGTCTGCAGCCCATTCACAGTGCATTTTAGTGACAATTATCTAATTTTACCTTTTTGGACACACTCTTGGTTCCTCCTTTGATGCTCTCTGTTGGCTGTGTATGCTGGTAAATACACCCGACACCATTTTGTGATCTGGCAGCCAGGTAGCACAGAACAGACCAAGGCTGCACTATCAAACTTTCTAACCACTCAAAATAAGGTCCCTGTGTCCAAACAGCCTGCCAAGAGTGATTTCTGGATCATGCTAATGCCTTCACTTTGCCTAGAAGTTACAAGAGCTTGTTAGCCCAAGCCAAAACCATGCCAGCAACTAGTGTAACAATTTAGAAGTATAGATTTAGTAGCAGAGGTAATTATTGTAGACATAGTCATTAAGTACATCAAGACAATGATCAAGTTTTATTAGTATAAATCACTCCATTGCCTCAAACACAGTTTATAACAAAGAACTTGGATCAGAATCATCTTCTCTGTATTGCAAAGGAGGTGAAATATGCGGGAAACAAAACTTCAGTTGCTTAAGGACAGTTTGGTTCAAAATATGATATTAGCAAATCAGGAAAAAGTACAGAGGGCAGTGGGAAATGTCAGGGGGCATGTGGTCCTTCTTACCGCCACCCAAGTAAGACTATGGGTAAAATTAATTTCTAGTACAGGCTGAGCCAAACTGAAAGGATTATCAGTGAAATTAGTTTTTGGAAAGAGGGGTTATTTTGGATTAAAGTCTTGTTTTATCTGAAATGCCGCGCTTTGTGAGATGGCATAGATAAATGCTTTCAGTCTGGACACGTCCTTCAATGCTGGTTGATAGCCCCACAGGATGAGAAAGTAAAGTATCAATACAGAACAGAAAATGGCACTCATTACTTTGTAATTAATGACAAGTGAGATAGGGTAGCAAATGGAAGTGTGGGAGTGCTCAAGGGAATTCTTCTACATCTCTTCCAAAAATATCGTTTAAGTCTTTATGTTTCTGAAATATAGTGAAGCAATTGCATTGGTTAAATCACCAAATTTACTGTGATTTTGATGATTCATCACTGGCTATATTGACAGAATTACCAGAAACTGTGATTAAAATTTGTTCCCATTGCGCTTGGTCTTGTATGTAGCAAAAGGCAAGGTCAGCAGAAGGGGAAGAGAGAACACTTATTTCCCAGTTTTACTGATGCACAGGGGGACTTACGTGGTTTTTCCAAGGTCAGGCTGGAAGTCTGTGGAAGTGTTTGAGAGAGACTTTGTCTCTGGGGTCTAATTCAGTCCTTTACCTGTAAGACCATCGTTCTTTCCTACACTAACGGTTGAACATCATAACCTGTGTTTTCAGTGTCGCACTAAGAAACACTGACCCAGTTAAGTGAGAAAAAAAGGTGCCTCAGAATGATTGAAGCTGAGCATTATCTTTGTCTCGATCAAGGACGAAATGTAAATCTTCACTGAAGGTGTGAATTCATAGCAACAAACACTGACGGTGAGAAAAGCATTCAGGAGATAAATGGAATTTATCTGACAGTGCAAGTTCAAACTAAAATCTAAAGTAATGCAGTGAACAATGTTTAACAAGATTTCAGTGACTCCTGGTGCCTTTATAATCTGCCTAGCCTTTTGAAAATGTTTCCTTTATAAATGTTTATCCCAGCTGTCTAGAGAGATTAAGAGCTTTTCTCCTTGAGTGCCATGTTCGCCAACAGTCCAGGATTTATTTGCATTGGCAGTTCCTCTGGCATCAAAGGTGTGGTCATTGCTCCAAACTGTCATCTTCAAGGGGTCATCCAGCTACTTCCCATGGGAACAGTCATGTCTTACCTCTTCATTTTGGGAGAGCGAAGTCTTAAAGCCCATGAAAGCATGCACTTGGCCAGTGGTCAGTCAGGCCTGTTGCCCTTTACAGTTTGTTCATACATTGTACATGAATCTTGCAGCCTGCAAGAGGTGTGTTAATGCCACCTGAGATGCCTACAGCATCCATGGCTACTGCACAGGCTGGCAGATGTGATGCAATCTACAGGAAACCTGTGTCCTTCTGGAGTGGCAGGTGGACCCTGGGGAGGACACTTGACAGTGCCTCTAATAGCATAAGATGTTTATGTTTGAGTGGCCCAGGGGCTAGGCATTTAAATGTCTGATCAGACTTCACTGACTGCACTGAGTAGCAGCTTGATTCAGTTATCTAACCAGGACAGATAATGACATTTTGAGAGACCATATTATGCCCTGCCTGGTTGCCAGCTGCTTCTGAAAAATAGGGTTCTTGTGGGTCATATGCAAAACAGAATCAATTTTGGAATTTTCTTTTTACAAACTAACGTGGTGGGACTCCAAAGTGGGATGTAAACACAGAATTTCAGCACCTGCACAGGACACTGGAATTGAATAAGTATCTCCAATATTCAGTCTCAGCTTATTCTCTATTGTCCGCCCCTACTGTGGCTGGAAAGCTATTATTCAAGAATAAAATACTGTACAGCAAAGTTGCATGTAATCACTGGAAGATCATAAAATCATAGAACGGTTTGGGTTGGAAGGGACCTTTTAAAAATCATCTAGTTCACCCTACCCTGCCATGGGCAGGGACATCTTCCACTAGACCAGTTTGCGCGAAGCCCTGGCCAACCTGGCCTTGAACACTTCCAGTGATGGGACTTCCACAACTTCTCTGGGCATCTTGTTCCAGTGTCTCACCACCCTCATCATAAAAAATTTCTTCCTTATATCCAATCCAAATTTACTGTCTTGATACTGTTGGGGATAAGAAGCTTGCTTGTCCGTCATAGCCAGAAGCTAGGACCAACTCTTGCCTGGATGGATCTCTTTCTGAAGTATTTCCTTTGTTTGGGCACAGCTTACTGGGCTGGGTGCTGGATGTGCAGGTTAAAATGCTGTACAGTATCATAAGTGGGATGTCGGACTAGGTTACTGCAACCATCTGCTCTAGCTTAGATAGTTCTTCAAGGGCAGAACTGATGCTAATATCAAGGTTTTTAGCATTGCAGGATGAAAGCTGCCATTGAAATACAAAATGAAATCATCAGGATTTTAGTCATGTGCTTATGTGAAGACAGACACTGTTAAATATTGAGGAATGATGTTACCAAGGTGGACAGGAAGATTACCCATAAATATCATAAAAAAAATTGAGTTTTAGCTCCCAACAACACTAGTTAAATAAAGACTTTTTGACAATGCCAACAACTTGGTAACTTGGAGCATAAATTGATTTATGGCCTGTATAGGAAGGGAATTCACTGGGGCAGGTTATTGCATTGAAACTATTAAAAGATTTCTTACTCTTCCTCCAAAACAGGTGATGCTGTTTACTGTCATTGGGGATCCAGGTTTAGATGGTCCTCTGACTAGATCAGGAGAGCAATTATTCTATCAAATATTCAAGAAGGAGAAATTTTCTTTAGGCTTTGGACAGAATTCACTTCTGTCTCTGAGTAATGATTAAGTTGAAAATATACTTTTTCTATGTTATGAGTTAGATCTTGTCTGGTGCCTTCAGAAATAAACCACTGTTGTACTGATCAATTCTATCTTGCCAATGGAATTCATAGGGTTCATGTTTTCTGAATACTCTACCTGGTAAATTACTACTCTTACACTCAGTTCAAACTCAGTTTCATTCCTTGAAGGTTTCAGTAATCATATGGCTAGGTAATAGCTGAGATGAAGTTTCCTTTATATCTGAAATTGTATAATTGAACTTTTGAACTGAAGTCCACTCACCACTTTCTAGCCATACTCCTTGGTGACTGAGATATTTTTCTTTAGTTTGATGATAGCTGATTACTAAAGCCTTGTTTTCTTCTTTACTTTCAATGCACCACAATGTGTATCTGTTTGTGATTTTACCTCAATCAAAGAAATCTGTTGTCAATGGTACTACTCCTTGCATTTATAACCCACCTTTCACTGCAGGCTTTCTAAGCACTGCAGAAGCACTAAGCTCCATAAGAGGTCTGTAATGAAGATATAAGCAATTTTAAGCTCTGGGGCAGAGACCGCAATTTTCCATATCTTACCAAAGCACAACGGGGTGCTGAGCTGGTTGGCCTCTAGGCAATATTGCTATATGAGAAACAATAATGTGCCAACATATTATAGATGACGAAACAAAGGTACTAAGAGCCACCACAGAAATTTTCAGAATCTGTACTTTCACAAATCCTAAAGATTAAGAACAACATATATAAGGAGAAGAAGCAGCATTTGGCTTATATAGGCACACTTTCTCTACCACAGTAGTAAAGTATATTAAAACCGGACACTGTTAGTGTGAGACATTATCTGACTTTTAAAACATCTTTGCAGTGTTATCATATGTGTTATCTTATTTTTATTTTAATTCATCAGTGTCCCTTACCTGTCATTAGGAAGATCAGATACCCTTGGAAACCGAATAATGTATTTGTGATAGGTACATTATATTAAAAGGCACGTTTTGGTTTCCAGTTGTGTTAGACATTGTACGGAAGAAATGTTTTTTTACCTAGATAGGCCATCAAGAAGACTACTTACACATGCAAGTTCAGATCCCCAGGCTGGGAGCAGAGGGAAGGCTGCCTGACTCACAGTCCAGTGCCTAGCCCGGTCCATGCAATTATTCATGCGGGCCAATATCAGGGAAGCATCCTCATGCTGCTTTGCAAGTGCATTTCATTCTGAAGGCAGAAGAAACACATGGATCACTGGGATTTTGGGGTTGGGATTCAGGTGTAATTTCTGGTTGAGGGGCCTAGTGCTAATAAATAATGTACTTTTTTGTTGGTTACAAAAATCTTTTGAGCTTATTTGTTTCAGACTTCTCAAAAGAAGCCTTCAGCTATTGCATGGTTTGCTTGGTTTTTCTCCTGGGCTGTACCTGACATAGCACACTGATCACAGAAGGCAGCTGAAAAACGCTGATGCTTTCAGCTGCTGCTCAGGATATGTTTTTTAATATTGCCTGAGTACCATACATCCAAAAATTGTTCTTTACAACGCAGCAATTATGAAAATGCCTCACCAACAAAGGTTTAGAATATACATATGGGAGCATGATCACATTGGCCAGGTCACCTGTGAAGTTAAGGAAGCTATTACAGTTACAGGACAGATAGATTACTGGAAGTAACCCCCTTATATTAGTAATTGTATTCACAGAGCTCTTAGCTATAAATATGCAGTAACGGAACATCAGGGCTAAGGAAGACATAGGTGTCTGCAGAGGGAAAAACCATACTCTACAGTGGGAAACATCTTCAAATTCAACAGCAAAAGCATTGGCTCATCAACAAGAGGTTGCAAATTAAGCTAGCAATGTTTCCCCTGGTTTGTTATTGGGATCTACAGCTGTCTTGATCCACCACCTTTAGGTGGATACAGTCATCTTAGACTATGTGGGACTCAGTGAGAAAGGTGAGCTTTAACCAGCCTGCTCTGAGTTATTCATTCGATGATGATAGGTCAGAGACAGGCATTTTCTTTTGCTTCTTCACATTTACTTGAGCCAGACAGAGACCATGGAATTGTCTAAATGAAGAGGAACTCTGCTGATTTCCCAGTGATGCTAGCTTTGAATTTGTACAGGTGCACTTAAAATTGTTTCCTGGCTTCCTGCTGGCTTTGGGGAACAGCAGATGATAAGGGTTGAAAAAACAAACAAACAAAAAATAAGGCAAACCAAAACCCAAACAAAACCCTCTCCCACTACCTAAGGAATGCAGAAGATGACTTTTTATTAGCCTTTTTAGGCCTCTGACAGATTTTCGGGTAGTATTTCAAACATCATCTCATAAGGACATGGAAAGGCCTGTAAAGCCCCATTGTAGGGACCTACTTCGGCTGCTCAAGTCATTCAACAAGTCTCCCAGGGCTTTCTGTATGGTCAGTGGAGAGAAACAGGCTGCAGAGCATGACTGAACACATTCTCAGTCTCTTCTGGGAGAAGGACATTCTAAGGTTCTGGTCTTTGTGTCATTTGTTTGTGTGTAGCACAATAAAAAAAAGAGCTTCATTCCACTTGGAGTCCTTACATACTTCTGTAGAAGAAGGAGTAGCTAATCCCAGTGATCCAGTGCAAACCATGTGAGCACTCACATTAAAATACTTGGGTGGGCAAATAAACTGGGGTGTCTTACTAAATTTTCAGAAATTGACTTTGTGGTCTGTGCAGAGCACAGCCAGTAGGAGATACTGGTCTGTTGAAGCATCATTCTGACACTCCAACAGCTTAAAAAAAACCTCCTTTCCTTTCTCATTATTATTAAATAGCACACTTTCCTCCCTTGATCAGGGAATAGCCCTCTACATCTGACTCCATCACCTTTTCGACTTCTGCACTATTGAAGGGCAGAACGGCAAGTTAACTGTCTGTATTGGGAATTTTTCTTGCGATTCATTGTGTCCATATTCTGTTCTTTTATGAATATAAATGCCACAAAATATCTGGGTCAATGATGTCTAAAGTTCTTTTTCTCGCATCTTTAATTGACTAAACTTAAAACAGGCCCTTTTGTGAACTTCTTTAGGCTGTATTGACAGCAAATTCTTTTAAAGAATATGTCGGGGAAACTTGCTTTCAGGAGTGAAATAATCCTATGTCTTATATGTTTCTCAAACCCTTTTACTGGAATGGGGCTTGAAATGCACTCACACTCCTCAGTGTTTGGATGCTTGGATCTGTACTCCACTTGTTCCTCCTTGTCTATATTTTCTAACTTTTGTAAGAAGAACAATTTTATGCCCTCTCTCTGGTGCCATTTGAATTCATTTATAGACTGCTAGGATTTCACAGAGATTTACAATACTAATTAATTAACTCTCACATTTCCCTTGGGTTGTAGGTAAAGATTATTATCCCCATCTTACAGGGGTCACCAGTGTTCTCCTCTTGTTCAACCTTGTGTAAATCAGCAGTACCTCCACTAAAATCAATAGTGTTATCCTGCAGTAGAATTGATATGAGTCAGGGAGGAATCCAGTTCAGAAAATGTATAACCTGAGCTTAACCGTGCTTAGATGTGTGTTTCCTTCCGTGGGACTTTGAGAGATGAATAGGGGTGTGGGTTTCATGAGGAATTGCTTGGAGGTGGGATCTACTGAAGTATGGAAGAGCCCATATGGTTGAGGCCTGAGGGACAGCCAGCTCCTGCAGCATTCCTGGATGGAGGCACTCTCACAATCATGCTCAGCAGGGAGATGCTCCAACCAACCCTCTGCACACAGCTTGGGTACTTGCAGGCTCTCAGAAGGGGCCAGGAGCTGGGATAGGAGACCCACAAACTCTCTGATGAATGCAGAGAGACAGAAGAGAGGCTGGCAGAGGGACTTTGTAGAAGCCTGGTCGCCTTCCAGCATTTCAGTGCTGTGCGTGCAGATGAGATCTGAGTGTGATCAGCCGGTGCCTACCCACACTGATGGAGTGATTCACAGCCAGTGCAAATACAGCTTTGAGAACAGATGCTGTCCTTACAATTCATAAAAGAGTACTTTGGCAGGCTCTGTCCTGGGGTGAGAAGCACCTTCTCTGTGCCCGCAAGAAACAGCAGTGTTGCCAAGGCATGTTTCTGAAGGCTTTGTTAGTTTGGGAACAGACTGGTCAGTACTTTTCAGGTCTAAGTCCAAAATATCTTCTCCAAGGTGAGACAGCAGAACAAGAAATACAGGCTCCTGTATGTCTGCTCTTACTTCTGAATTCCTTCTCCAGCTAAGTCTTTCATTTAATGAATTTGGTCTTGAACTGTGCATGGTGATGGTTTGTTTCTGATCTGTCCATAGCAGCTGGATTTATGGTGGCTCCACAGGCACCTCTTGATCTGTCTCTCCCAATGGAATTGTCTATCAGCACATTTTATGAGCTTCTTGATTTAGAATATGTATTATGAACTTTGGGAGCACTCTCTGGACAATGACTTGTTTATGGTGCTCACGTCATTCTTAGTTCAGACTGTTTATTAGCCCAAGTCTCCCTATCACTATATTACTTTGGAATAATATAGATCTTTATCTTCTGTGTCCTTTGATTTTTCTATCCATGCAGGAGACATAGCAACTCTCCAAGTTTTGACAATTGTCTCATTAAGATATTTTGCACTTTTCTTTACTAAATCTTGCAAGTATAATAAAGCAATTCCTTCAATTTACATGCTGGACATGCATCTGGACACTTTATCTACTCCTTCCATTAAATTACTGTTGCTTTTGCCAGATTATATTGGTGCTATCTCTGACTGCTTGAAAGATAAGACTAGCAAATAAGATTAAAAATAAACACAATTATTTTTAAAAGCATTTTGTGCATACATATTTTTTGAAATCTTGGTACAATTAAGCCCTCTTTTTCCTTGAAGAATTCCATCTAGGGCATATTATCTTTATTGTTTGAACTTCACTGAGGGCCTTTCTTGCAATTGGTGGTCTCATGTGGCAAGGTGCTGTGTGAAGAAAGGAGAAAAGACATGCCTTGAATAGGCAAAGGATGTGTTTTTATCCCGATTTTACAGGTAGGAAATCGAGGTAGGGATGTTCTCCAGATTTCCAGGGGACCAGAGCAAGATAATAGGGATTAATTGTGTTCTCCTGAATCCCAGTCTAGTACCTCAACCATCTGACCCAGCTCCCTCTGAAAAAATGGTGCTCATGAAATCCCAACAGCCTTGTTGACCAGTCCAGCAGTTCCAGGACACTGCAGTGGGGAATGGGAGGTAAGGGCTTCTGTGGGCCTTGTGCATGGTACGTCCTTGCAGTTGGTATAGCAGATGCTGCCACTTGTTTTACTGATGCATTCTCCCTACCACTGTAGTTTCCTCACGGTCTCCTCTTTGGCCTTTGTCAGTCAGCCTCACTGGATGTCTCCCTGTGCCACCTGCAGCCCATGGTGGTTTTCTCCACCTGTAGTGATGGAATGGTGCAGCCTCAGCAATGATTCACCGTGCAGGGAACTGCCTCCCAGACGAGCCTGGCTGGATCTTGCCGTGCAGTCAAAGACACAGCTATCCCCATAGCAAAGGCAGCACAGGACATTCATGTCCTCGCCTCGAATGTGACAGTTCGCAGCCCCATTGAGGCAAAGGTTGTTTTGGTCTAAGATGCCATCACAAACTGCAGTAGCAGGCTGTCATCAGACATGCGTGCTGTTTTGCTGGTGCAGCTCTGGCAGTGCTGGCAGGGGATGTACATTCCTCCATCCCTTAACAGCACGATTTAGCACAGCTCATTGCCCAAGCCCACAGTCAGGAACCCAAGTGAGGGCTGAGAAGGCACAGAGAGGCTGGTGAGGGCTGGAGGAGAGATTACAGATTCCACAGTCCTTTAGAACGCAAGGTTCTCTGGTACACGTCTGCTTGTACAAATACTGAACAGCGTGTGCTAGTCATACACCAGTTTAGACAATTCCTTTTTCCTTACCTGCATGTCAGTCACAGTTTGAACTGTGGATTTTTTTTTCCTCTTCTGTTTTATCCCATTCTGTTCTTTTCTCTTCTATGACGACTGTGCTCCAGCCCCGAAAGAACTGCTATGCTGCAAGATCCATATAATACTGGGCTAACGTCAAATTAGAAATCAGTTTTGTGAAATGTCCTTCCTTATTTTTTTGTTTCACATTGTTGTTCTCCCTGATCTCCTTGTAGCTCATTAATTCACCAACTGCCTTTCTCACTGCTTGTCCACATACTCTGTGGTTTTCCTTGCAATCTTTCCTTCTTACTTCCTTGTAGAGGAAACCTCTTACAGTCCTTACCCCACTGTTGCTTTGCGGTCGTGTACTTCTGTAGTGCTATAAATATCTCTGAAAGGAATCTCAATTCTCTATGATTATTTCCTAATTAACATTCCTAGTATCTTTGCTCATCGCTTATATTTTGATCTCTTTTTAAGAAGGCTCCTGTATCTCTTGCCTTAATCTCTCATTGCTTACCCCTCTACTTTCTTCTGTTCTTACTATTTTTGCTTACAGTTCGCTCTGTCTGAGGAGAAACGAAGATAAGGAGGCACCAGTCACTGCTGCGCAGCCTGAGGGAGGAATGGCAGCAGGGGTGCGGGAGGGATCATGCTGAAATGTGCCATTCCAATGGGAAAAAGCTGTTCTCAAGGTAGCAGGAGCAATGCAAGTACCTGCTCTTCAGGGGCAGTAGCTGTAGTCTTTCTGTAAGCGAATCTGCATCACTAGGACACTCTGAGTATCCCATAGCTTGTCAGGTTGGAGAAAGCTTGGTTTCTTACGGTATCTTCCCCACTGACCCTCTCTTTTCTTAATTTTCCAATGTCTGCATCTCCCTTACTGCTCCCACTTGCGCATGCCAACAGAGCTGTTTTCCTGTACAGTAAAAAACTCAGGCAAAGATGGGAGGAAGGGAGGGGAGATGATATTCTCCAAAATTCAGAGGTTTAAATGATGATTCTTCTGGGCTGGCCAAAATATTTTTGGACAGTGCCCAGCACCATGGTGTCATAATCTGTCATTTTGGTTCCTGCACAGTAGGTCTGTGGCTCACTGTGTCTAACTTTTATGTGTCTGAAAACTGGCCAGTGAAGTATGACCTAGTCATCCTAGGCTTCCTTCGTAGCCAAAAGAGAAAAGACAAGGCAAGTCCTCTTATCTGCTTTAGAAACGTGTCTTCCCTTGGAGAGAGGGAGGTAAATCACTGTCTAGGTCCTCCCTGCTTTTTTCATTTGATGGCTATGACTTTTGTGACTTCTTTGGTGATCATCTCAGATGTAGACTTTTTAAAATCTGTAATGTGCAAGGTAGGGCCTGCTCCAGAATAGCAACAATAACAACAAACATCATGATGTTATGTTAGTGATTGGAATAAATCTTTTGAAACTAGAAAGAACAGCCCCTCAAGAAAAATAATAGGAATCACGTCAAAAAACCAGACCAAACCAAAACAACCTAAACATGGAGCAGAATCAGTGGGGAACACTAGTGAGGTGTAAATGGTCATGGTTTGACTCAGCAGGATTGCCTTAGGAGGTAAAAGGTGCTGTTTTGGGTAAGTCGTTCAGCTGACGAGGCTGCTGGGTGCATTATTCATGGTGCATCCTGTGTGGTTCGTGAAAAGCTAGGCCAATATTACGTACTATGAGATAACGGAACTGGTATGTAATTGAAAATTTTTATGATATTTACTAAATATGGCAGAATCGAGAGAAGGTTTTATGATGCATATTAAGCTGTCTAGTAAAAAGAACAGCACTGCTAAAGCTGTAGTTAAATTAGCTTCTACTTTGAAAAAAAAGCAAGCAAGAACGAGAAGACAGGAACAAGTCAGGCTCCTAACAGGGTGCCTGTAACATCACCCTGCCCAAGTGCTGACAGCTTTGCTGACAGAGGGCAAGGAAAAGCCCATTTTCAGTAGGAAAGTGATGGCCATTAGTCCTGCTCTTTTGTTAAAAGGGTGTAAACCTTGGAAGCTGTATTCCTGTTAGACAGCAACCAAGTAACTTGTCTGGAAATAAAGACCAGAAGGATGAGAAATCAAGCAATGAATCTTACAAGAAGATGAAAATTTGAGGGGAGATTTGAGCAGGGGCAGCTTAGAAGAAATCTCAAGTTGTATTTATGCTTCATTTCTTAGAAAAAATAATATCTATACTAGTTATCCCAAAAATGCAAGAGCCTCGAGGCTAACTGTCCTCTGAGACCTACAACTCTGAGATGTCCTCTGAGACCACATCCACACTGTTCCTGGGCTCTGGAAACTCTCTCATCCCCAGAATAGGATAGCTGGCTGCACAGAACCCGGGTTGTTTGGGGAGCAGTAGCTGGACGTGCCGGGGGCCTCACAAACAATTTAACAACACAGAAAGTCCAGCTGTAGCTTGCATGCACGGTACAGTTGCAAAGTGTAGCAAAAGTGATCCCACTCAAATGCTTGCATTGTGCTAGAAAAGCAAATCCAAGCACAGAATCACAGAATCACAGAATCACAGAATCACAGAATGTTAGGGGTTGGAAGGGACCCCTGTGGGTCATCTAGTCCAACCCCCCTGCCAAAGCAGGGTCACCTACGGCAG
>Ga0065711_1028052_pt1 | contig 44045 bp, 21 predicted proteins | sample Hoacrofraction12_FD_59098 | JGI IMG/M metagenome (GOLD analysis project Ga0065711, IMG submission 59098) | Hoatzin crop microbial communities from Cojedes, Venezuela - Epithelial fraction 12 v2 (version 2) | ecosystem: Host-associated > Birds > Digestive system > Esophagus > Crop | place... | reverse complement strand
CCCCCGAATATCATTGCATGATGCCCGATTTGTGGCTTTTCTGGAGATTGTCTTTGATTGCCCAATACAACTTGTTTAAGAGACTGTTGGTGAGAAAGAGAAACTTTGTGCTTGAAACCAGCTTCCGTATTTGAAAGAAAGCCTCTTCTTTTTCTGATAATCATGATAATATGATAGAAATTAGGTTTCATTATGTTTGTCAGTTAAACTTTGAAAATACAGTAAACCTGGAAATGTGTCAGGAAAACATGTAGATTATGACTGATATTATCTGAAGTTTTTCCTTTAAAATGGAGATAAATTTCCCTATGGCTATCCCTGGTACACTGCTTATAATTAATGGCTAGCAAAGGAAGTGAAAATTCATAATTCTTTCCAAGTCTCTACGAGCACATCTTCACTGTGTAGTGAATCATGCAGATACCCCAGGCTGTGCCGCCTTGAGTCACTCCCTGCATGCAGTGCAGATCAATGTCATTAGAAGCACTCACTTCCATGTGGAAGTAACACAGCAGTGTTAGCCCAATATTTTGCCAAGGCTTTACACCAGAGAGTGAGACTTAGGTCTGTACAGCTAATTGTAACATTTAGACCCTTAAAAAATTGACAAAATGTACTGGTAACATTACTACCATTGACAGTTGTTTTATATGCGTGTAGACGGAGTTATCCTGCTCCGTTTGATTGTGCTTTGAAAAGTGACCCTGGGATGTTGCATTTTAACCTATGGCTTTATCTGTAGCTCTGGTTTTATGCAAAAAGCTGCTGTTAGACTCCCAACACTTGTTCCTCCCTCTGACACCTGTTCAGTCACATACTCAATTTTTAAAAAGCATGGAGAGAGACAGATTGAAAGAAGAGGTTTTCTTCTGTACTGGTTTCATTATAAGCTCTGTGCTTTTGTTGTTAAGCAAAGACACTGTCTAGTAAGCGATTCCCATAGCTTTTTCTGCAATTTGTTGAAGACATCCTTGCCGTACTACTGTAGATGGCATCAAATGGCTTTATTACTGCACAGAATGACATAATGGAAAATAAAGATGTGGATCTTAGGCCATAAACTCCATAGTCCCATCGCTGCCAGGGCCCATCAGGTATGAGCCAAGCATTGCCATGCTACAAATACAAACTAGACAGACAGTATTTGTGGAGAGTTTTCAGGGTGACAATAAACATTTTGGCCACCTGAGCAGGGAACAGCTGTGTGCTCTCGATGGCAGAGTTTTGCCCATATAGGTGGTGGTGCAAAGACTACAATCCCCTGTTCTCCAGATGGTGTAACAGGTCATAGCAGAACGTTGATCCTTTACAAAGAAATGCAATGGTTTGCTACTCATAATGATTATATAACATGCAGTAAGGCGTATATGCACACTGACAGTTTAGCTCTATGCTGGTACTATAAATCTGATAAAAACAATGTAATCTTGGGAGTGTTTGAAGACGGAAGTTGAGACCAAGTCCATTTTCTGGTTCTGCTTGTAGATTCCTTTGTTTGTGAGCCGTGTCTCAGCTCCCTTGTCTTTGCTTTTATATTCACGTGGCTATATTGGCATGGATTCTTATTTTTCTGAAGTAGTAGTGGAGAAGTGGAGGATGGAATATATATTTTTCCATTTCTTAATTCAAGTTTCATCTCCATCCATGTCCTAATGAACACTTTTATTTCAGTACTTAAAACTGGAAGTGGGCAACTAATTAGCAAGACTGTACTGTGCCTTACTGTTTCATTGTGTAGAATTCTTTATGATGCTGAATAGAGGGCTTAAATAACTTGTACTGAGTTCGCGGCTTTTTTTGTTTAAAAGGATTTCTATCTGCAAGTCAGAAGGGGAACTTCAGGCTGTAGAATTGCTGTACACTTTTCACGAAATAGGCTATTTACTGGGGATTTCCTTGGTGAAGTGGATTGCTTGGTGTGGGCTCAAAATTTGCAAGTTTTGAGCCAGTTTTTCAGTGGCCTATCTCAGTTCCTGGACCCTCTCTCCATTTTTCATCATCTTTCTTAGCACAAATATTTATACTCAGATCACACTGGAACATTGATTTCCTCTAAAAACAAGTGTCATCACTGGTGAATCACTTTATATTTGCATTAATGATGAACCATCCTTTGTCTCTTAATAAACACTCTCTGATTGAAAAGTTGTGTTAGAATCTAGGGTGTTTGTTTTGTTTTGTCTTATTGTGGGGATTGTGTTTTGCGTTACATATGCTCAGGTGGTTCTCTATAGCTTGACTGTTTGATGGGAGCAATCAGTGTATGAGCAGATGCTTTCAGCTGCTATCTGTTGCTGCAGTCTTGTGATTTCTGATGTCCCCCAGTGCATGTCCCAGAATAGAATGAGGATCCTCCAAAGAGCGCGAGGCCTCAGGCGGTCATCCCATGTGACCAAAGCAGAAGCTGTGGAAAAAGCAACTATCCTTAATTCTGAAAGGAAAAAAACCAGCAGCTCAAGTGAAAAAATCCAGCCTGGAAAACACCGAACAATTTCTCACATAAATCTTCAGCATTTTTCTTGTTTGCAGGCAACTCCAAACTCTTTGATCTTGAAATGGTTCGTACCGTCACAATATGAGAATTGTTGTAAAAGGTGTTTGAAAGTGATAATGTGGAAGAAGGTGAACACGTTTGAGAAGAAGGCTTTATTCCACGAAAAAAAAGGCAATGTGAAAGAGGGTATCAGAATACTTCTGGAAAGTTGCAGCCAGAATGTTTTTCATTGGATTGAAGTGAAAGAAAACTTGGAGTTAGCACACATTATGTAACCATGAAAAGCCAGACATACACAAAGATTTTGAAATTCTCTGCTAACAAAATATTGCTATTATGGTAATACAGGCTCACAAAATCAGCGTGGACGCTTCAGGATCTGGGCTGAGGGCCAGCAGACAGTGAACTCTGCTTCTAGCATGAATCACGATGTTGTTGTTTTTCTCAGTGACATGTTCTTTTCCTGGTAGATGCAAAAGGCCACTCTAGGGAAGACTGAATTGAATGAATAAATAAAACTTGTTGTGACAAATGCGACAAAAAATCCCCTAACAAAATGCACAACTTTGTCATGGTTACACAGCACTCCAGAAAATGTACCAGGAAAGCCTCAGCCGGTGGATTCTTGTCTTATGGTGGTGTGCTATGCACAGAAGAAAGAGCACGACTCTTATCTATCAGGATAAGGTAGTAAAAGAAAATGTAAGGCGCTTAGCTTCAGAATATGAAGGGGTTAATTTCCTTGGTTGTATCCTCCCTTCTTGAGCATTTGCTTGAGCATATTTTGCACACATGTGTTTTGGCATTCCTTTGTCATGTAATTCTGGTAAAGGCGTCCCCTGCTTTTCATCATTTCTCTTTTTGCATGGAGTTATCGCTAAAGCTGAGGCTGAATCTCCTTCTTTGGATTGTTTGTGCTGTGGATCGCGCGCTGTATTTATATATTTATTTCCAACAGTGAGTATTAGGCTGTGCTCTAGGGCTTTGGGAGTGAAATATCATGCAAAGTGAAAAAACAGAGAGAATAAGAAACTCTGTGTCCCACTATACTGCACCCCTCATTAGGCTGGATAGAAGTATAGGCAATGATGGTGTGCTGAGCACAGCCTGCAGCTCATGAGAACTGCATCCTGTAGTGTGGCATCACTGGTAAAGTGCAGCTGATTCCGGGCATTGAGAAGTTACTGATTCCTCCTTGTCGGACAATGTCCTCTGAATCAGCACCCTGCCTTTAAATCAGTTTAATGAAGGTTTTTTTTCTAATGTTTAAAACTATAATGGAAACTATCACTAGCTACTGTAAACAGCTTGGGGATTTTATTGACAAATTGTAACAAATAATTTAGAAAACTTATCTTCAAAAAACTCCAAGCAAAAACCAACCATCGCCTTTATTTTGAGCAACTCTGCATCTCTTTCCCATCCTTTTCTCATAACCAGTGGGTGACAGGGTAGCGTACAATTTGAAGCTGATGGCTGTTGAGACTTTCTAACAACAGAAATGTCTCCATTCTAGTTTACAGTTTGAAAAACTGTCAGAGTATATTTCTATTTCTTGGAAAAACTTCTCATTAGCACTACACACTTGCTGTGACAGGAAAACACAACCAACAAAGACACACTTGATAATTACAGAAATAAGACAGTTGTCACGGCAAAAGGCTCCAGGAAAAAGAAAAAAAATCACTCTTGAGTGCTGAAAATGATTGTTCAGACCTGTACTTCCAAGTCCCTCCTCCATTGTAGCAATCACTTTGTGCATCAGTCACCAGTTAACAGTTCTTTGCATTTGGGTTTTCGCATCATGCAAGGTAATATCTCTTGGATTTTGTTTTATTTTGGTTTTGCTTTGCTTCTTTTTGTGTTCTTTTTGGATGTATTTTCCCTGTCACTGAAGAAGTGGGAGGCACAAGTCAGGTGTGTTGAGCACTTGGGTAGCCAGAGGTGGTTTTCCCAACAATAGCAACACAAGCAAAAGGCTCCCCAGGGCTGGGCCGGGTGCTGGTGTGCCTGCTGCAGCACTGCACCTCCATGCAGATACCCCTCTCCTGGCCTGGCATCCTTCAGTTTTATGCTGTGCTCCAGAGAACCAGCCTCAATCTGGCAGTGATGTGGTGGAGTTTGGAGGTGAACAGGCATGCTGGTAGCTGTCACTGAGCCTGTTTAGAAGAGCATAATGTCTACTCTTTGTCATATGTTTGTCTACCGCTCAGGAGAAAGATGTGTAAGTGTGACATGAGCAAACACAAGCTGAGCTGATCAGGTATAAAGGTCAGAAATGCAATTTCTGTCCTGTACGATTACTTCAAGCATTTATATTCATAAATCTGTGTGTTGGTTTACATCTGGTATTTTAGCAGGAGGTTTATGAAAGTGGTAGATGTCTTCTGATCACACTGCTTTGAAAGCCAGTATTGGTATTTAGTGGAAATTTAATCTGATCAGCTCATTCTGACAGTCACGATAAGCTGGCCACCAAAAATGCATCATCCAATGGACTTATTAATGCATGAGCTGATGTACCAGGTATATAATGTAGCACTGGACACTGCTGTGGTCCCTGTAAAGTGTCAGGAGCTAAAGCATATCTTAATGCAAACTTTAATAAGAGTAAACTTCAAAGCCCCCATTAGAAGTGACCCTTTATTTTCATTTTTGGGTCCAAAAAGATGGCAATGTGTGAGCTTCTCAGCTGATTTAAATGTTAATTGCATTAAAATCAGCTGAAAATGAGGCTCACTGCCATGCAAGGCAATGAATATAAATAGGGGATGCCAGAGACATGTTCCGTGCTCTTGCCTGCCTCAAACCTACAGGCTAATTCTCACTTCGGCACTGGGAATGTTTCTCCATGGAAAGGCACAGAAGAAATTTGCTCTCTGTCAGCAGCCTGGCTTGGTCATTCTTGGGAAATCCAGCCTGACAGCCCTGGAAGCATTCTGATCTAGTGCTGTGTCCACAGTGTTAAATTCCACCAAGCGACACATAACTCGGGCCAAGCATTGTGTCGTTCTAACACTTTGGCTCTGCAGATTCCAGGTGGCAACTGCCTTGTACCCAACTGGTTAAGACACGCTTGTGCCCGTTCTGCCCTGCTCACACAGACATATGCCACTTTTATCCCACACCTCTGCCATATTCTTAGGGACTTGAAAAATCCTTCTGTTTGCATACATTCGCCTTTTCCCTTATGTGCCAAAGCAAAGGCTTTGTTTAAACCTGTTTGTTCCTGAAATCAGTGTTCACCCTTTGTGAGACATCTTTTGTCTAAGGACTCTAAGGTATGCTACAAATGACAACCGATTAATCTTTACTGTGGGGAGCTGGACTTCATTAGATTATTTTTGAGCAGCTAGGTTATGTTGAATGAGTTACTTAAAATAGGGTGAAGAGACTCAGTAGTGCTGTTGTAGTTATTGTGTTCTTTGTCGCTAGGGATAACAATAATTTAGTACTCTTCCTTCATAGACTGAGAAGGATTCCAAAAACATAAGTAATATCACTAACTTTGTTTTTCAAATAAGGTAACGGGTTCTCTGCTTAGTGATTTTTGCCTGATGCCATTTGGAGTTAACGGCAAAGCCAGGCAAACAACCCTGCTCTTACGACATACCATCCTGTGGCCCCTTCAGCTCTTTTATTGGTACAAATCCCACAAAGAAACCCATAGCAATACTGTCTCTCTTTGACCTTTCATCTCTCCTTTGTAGGTACATGTGGGAGAACTCTTTTTCGTGCAGATTTCCAGTAGAGGTAATGGATAGTTTGTACGAGTGAAGTCATTTCAAGTGCCTCTCAGCTTTCACTGAACTAAAAAGAGATTTCATAAAATAAAAAAGTTTTCTAAAGCTTATTCATAATCAGTCATAGTCCTATGAAAGTGAGTTGCAATTTCTTATAGATAGTTAATGTAGGCATATGATCTCCTGTGGAAAGCCCAATCAGTCTGCATTTAGCAAGCCTAATGCAATTCCATCCACTGAGGTTATTGTCAGAGTGCCAAAATATTTTTTCTAAATCTTCTGAAGTCCTTCCTTGTCATCGTTATGTGATACTAAATACATCTTAGCTGATTCGGAAGACAGATGTTATTATTATTTTTATTTTTTCTGCATCTGAAAAAGGAGTTTTTCCCCAGTTACTGGACGTTAAATCTGGATTGAGTAGAATTCTTTCCTCATTTTTTTAATTTCTTTGATTATTGTAGCATGTAGGCACACAAGGAGAGATTGCTCTCTTAATATCAATAGTTAGAAATTCCTTGATTTTTTTGCTGTATTATCTTTTCACGGTGTTTTCTTCTCTTGAGAAGAATGTTATGTAGTTTAATTTTAGATTAGGTAGAGATTAAGGTTTTTCATTTTTTACTTCTGAATTATATGGATTGCCTCATGAAGCTGTTCTCATTTGTAAGTCCATTGTGTAAACCTTTCTGCTTTTACATCTACTTTGTACAATGAAGACTTTCAGTGGTGAGGTTTGTTTCGTCTTGCTGGAAATATTGCAGGCTGAGCATCATAGAAATGGGTCTTGGAAGAAACCTGAGTTATCACTTCAAATCCACCCAAGATAAGGTACAAAATATTCTTGGCACATGGCTTTGAAATGGCTCTTTAAAGGTTTTAATGAAAGATATGTCTGTGTGTGTTGTAAACAAAACAATTGCAGTCTTTTCTTGTAGGGTATTTTCCAGTATTTTTCAATTCTCTTGCTTTTCTCTGGATGCTTCCTGGGTTATTATAGTTTGAAGCCCAAATCTGGGCACTACGTTCCAGCTGGAGAGACACCAGCATTGAAAAGAGCGGAGTAGTTACCACCACTGCTTGCATCTAACATACCTCTCATCTCTTAAAATTATTTTTTTAGAAATCACACTGAGCTATACTGTCTGGCTCATATTGTGATCCGCTGCACCTCCTGCTTATGGAGTTCCTCTGTGTGAGTGCCTTTGCTAGCAGTTCTCTAGGCTCATTGTGTACATGTCTAATTTGAACTTTGTCCTGTTATTTTTAAATTCCAATTTGACATGAACACTTCGAATTTAAATGCTGTCTTCCCAAGTACATCTCCTCCCACTTTGGTAATGCTCCCAAATTTCTCATACGTAATTTATATCATTGTTTATAGTGTTCATGAAATATTGAATAGACTGGGCAGAATACAGTTTAGACCCCATATAATCCCACTGGAGACAGCTTGCTGTAACACAGTAGCGAGCCACTGATAACTATGGCTCAATTATGATTTTCCAGCTGATTGTGGATCCTGCTTATGCTGATTCCTCGCAGTGGAAATGTTCTTTGGCTCCATTTGAGAATGCCCTCTGTGACAAACCAAATAGCTCAAACGTAGTTAAGATATGTCACCGCTACTGCTCTACCCTAGTCACTTGGCCAGTTATCCTGTCAAAGAAGGAAGTTAGAATGGTTTGACATGATCTGTTCTTGGCAAGTTTGTATTGGCTGTTTCTTATCACTATTATTCTCTAGGAGCTTACAAATTGATTCTTTTTCTTCCTGGGTCTTCCTGAGCATTACAGTTAGCATCCTTGTATGTAATACACAGAGTCCCTTCTGCTTCCAGAGTTTAAAATGCTGCATTTATCTTTCTCCAGTAATCTAACCTCTCCCCTTCTTTACTCTTTGCTGGTTACCAAGCAGTTCATTATGGAATTGGCACAAATAGAATACTGGAAAACTAATTACATATCTGTTCTCATGAGGTTGTCATCTGAATATTGCAGCTATTAGAGGATTAATTAGCTTGAACAAACATCAAATGCTTACGGCTAACTGATTTTTCAGCTTTAAGTCATGCACAATACTATTATGCTAAATTTGGTGTGATTTTTGCATTCAAACTTCAACAACAACGAATCCTTGGTACAATACAGTGAGTTTGCATGGTAACTTTTGCCAATTTTGCAGCAAGGTACTAACTGCCATGCTAAGCTGCCCTTTTCCAAATATACACTTCAGCCTGTTCAACAGCTCCAGAGAGAAGCATGTCTGCAATCCACCTTAAGAGCCATCACTCAAATATACATACAAGTACCTTTGACAAAAACAGTGAACAATACAACCTGATGCTGATCTACTTGCATTTCTCAGACCTAAAAGTTCACAAAAGACAGAGCAAAACAGGGGTGTAACTGAAATGTCAGAATCCAGGGGGTTTATTCCTTTTCCCTATTTGTATCATCTGTGCAAAGGCTATGTTGGCGTATTCCACATCCTTTCTCAGGTCCTTATTTATGAAGAAAGTTTGTAACCATTTAAATTTTGTTGTTGTTTCATTCAAGTTGAAGAGTTTATTCCCAAGCTTAGCAGTAAGCATACTTGCAAGTAGTTGCAGAAATGTTCCTCCAGGAAATCTGCTATATTTCTTGTGAGTGTTATCACAAATTGAATTGACAGCATTTGAAAAAGCAAAACCCTTGGAGTCTTTTTGCACCCGTTCATGGTATCTGGTTTCATGAACTGGTAGGTCCTCTTGTTGCCTCCTGTAACTCTCACTTGCACACTTTAACCTTCAAAATAACAATGTTCATTTATTTTAGGACTACAGGTTATGATAAATGACACTCTGACTGCATTAGTTCTAGTAAAAACATGAAGATGAGCTATTCACTGGGTGCAAACTTCAAGGGTTATATTTGTAGAAAGAATTCATATGTCTCATTTAATGTCAACTCTATTTTAGAACTGAATTTGTAGACAGCTGCTACCAGCTTTCTTCCTAGCACCTTACAAGTCTGCTGTGAAAAAGCCTGTCCTGAACAAAGACAAGTACAATTTATCATTTAGAACTAGTGTTTTTAAGGAGTCTCTGTCAGCCAAGCGGACAAGGGCTCTTGCATCCAGAGCCAAATATAACAAAGCACAACAACGAAGCATCTCATTCAGAAATATTAGTGAGTTATTCTGAACTTTTGTCTCTTGGGTTTGGATCTGAATTTGGCTTTCCTGGATTTAACCTCCTTTTGAAGTTTGTGGGGGGATTTCTGCTGATATCAAGGGAAACTTGATCAGCGCTCGCATGAACAGATCCTGTTAAAAGTCACAAATTTAGCAGGATTATTATGGGTAAAGATCACCTAAATGCCATCAGTCTACTATAAATGGAGCTGCTAGTGTGATTTGATCACAGATAATCTCTGTTCTGTGGATAAGCGTTTTCCTATGCAAGCATAATGACCAGAACCATTAATAACACGAGTGATGACTTGTGTGCTGAGATTTTGTAGCATAATTCTAATTTCTAGAGAGCAGAGGATCAAAATTAGGGAAGCTTACTAGGGTACTAATCTATTTTTCAGTGTAAACAGAAAAGTATAGTGTATTAATCAGACTGCTCTGAAAATAATGATGAGCATGCTAGGAACAAAAAATACCACTGTGCTATATTCCCAAGCACGTTTGCAGGTAGGTCCTTCATGAAATGTTCATAAACTCACCTAAAACATTGGCATCCATTGAGTTCACATGTAGTATTCTGAACTGGGATAGTAGGTTTATCCAAAATAATATGAAAATGGCTAGTTTATCTTAATGGCAGGAGTGCCGTGACAAATTAGTGATAAGGGATCTGGGAGTTAGAAAGGACTTTGGATGGGAAGCACTACTCTTAAAGTACTATGTTCAGTGTGTTAAGCAAAATGTGCAATATTTCAGTTCTTTGTACTTCCTTGATAAATAATCTTGTGGTAGGATAATAATTGAAAATAACACTGCTACAAACTATAAAGTAGTGTCTCCATCCACACACCATCAGCTAGTATTGTCTTGATCCTGGCTTTACTTTTCAACCAGAGGTTGACCAGGCCATTGAACAGAGACGACGTATTATTGTGTGTGATGGGTTGGTGTTGGAGTCTAGCTGGTTTTGGGGGGTTGGACTACATGACCCACAGTGGTCCCTTCCAACCCCTAACATTCTGTGATTCTGTGGTTTTGGTGAAATTGTATGGATATTGATTTGTGCGTGTGTGTGTGTGCATATATATATGGACACATATAATTGCAGTATTTTAAAAACTGCATAGTGCTTGCCACAGTCTTCTTTGGATTAACTATTTGTACGTTAGTGGTTTTACATGTGAAATGCTGATGATGATCACAATACAGGTGGAGAAAAGAGTGAGATGCAATAGCTACACAAATGTAGTTCTCATTCCCATAATCACTCAGAAATATAACTTGAGGTGAACATAATCACAATTGTATAAATATCTAGCAAGAAGTTAATTCTAGAAGACTGTACACAGTTTGAGTACTTGAAATAAACATCAGCTTTTTGTTGACTTGCTTTTTCTCCATGGGCCTTTGATTGTTATAAGGGAGGACGGGCTGCAGACCTATCTTTCAGTCGCAGCTGGTCTATGGAAAGAAGTGCAGTAATGTTGCAGGCTAGGGAGTATAAAAAGTCACAGAGCAGGGAAAGACAGAAGTGCCTGTGAAGCTGATCTTACTTGCCTTTTGAGGACTCTCATACTGTGGGGTTGTTAGCGGTCTCTGGTTGTAAGATTACTGTCAGGTAGATCTGAATTTGAATATGTGGAATCTTTTTCTCTGCTACACATAGCAACACAAAAGATCAATGAATTCTCCAAATGGTATAGAGAAAAAAGTCTGCACCCAGAATTTGAGCTAGGGTAGTCAAGAGCAGGGCTAATAATATTTGCATTAAAGGAATGACCTGTCTGATGTGGTAAACTCTTCCAGAAATGCGGGGTTTGTTTCTAGAATGGTTGCTGTTTGTCCTCAAGTGTTGTTCTTTCTCTATGCTTCCAAAGCAAAACTGATACTCTGTGCATTTAGCGTATAGAACACAAACTTCATCAGTTTTCTGTATTAGTCTGTGTATTTCAAAAGTAAAGCTAAAAAAGACATACTTTTGTCTTGTAACATATCAAGAAAAAGTGCTTTTTCTTTTTGGTATGAGAGTATTTTCATTCTTTAAAATGTATTGCTATGATAAGTGTTTCCATATTTTGTAACGAGTACAAATGGTAGATATTGCTAAATGTGCATTGAGTCGCTCTCTCTGCTGACTCGGGAAATTGGTAAAAGCAGACTGTTGTTTTTTTTTTTTCAGTTCATATTCTGGGTAATGCCAAAAAAGGAACCTTCGCTTCTACATTGCCTTTACACCTGACAAGCCTCCAGTCAGAGCTGCTTCCGAAAGTAAGTACAATTTCTGCCTCTTTCCTCTGGTCGCGATTGCGACAGGGTTGGCAGGGGAGAGAAAATCTGCAGAAGCAATTCCAGTTCTGATTGCCATCTCTTTGGCACTCGTTGTTGGTAAATGTTGTGAGAAAACTGTTGGCTTTTGGTAGTTTGATGAGCTTTGCGTTGGTTTTGCATGTTGAAATGGCTTGGCGAAAAATGCAGTTGCTGGTGGGAATTGACATGAAAAGAAAGCCCAAAGTTTACACAGAGGGGTGCAGAGGCTGGACTGGAGGAGCCAGCAATCAGGCAGGCTTGGGCTGCTGTGAAACTTGCAGCCTCAGTGGCTGCCCCAGGTGGTCGCCTCTGAAACTTGGTTTCCAAAATGAACCAACAACTTCACTCCTTGTCACTTAAATTCAGAAACCTCTACAGGTTTTGGCCCAGAAATCTTGTAAACAGAAGTCTGTCTGTAAGCTGCAAGAGATCCGCTGTGGCTTTCTTACTGTTTTTCTCCCATTTGCAATTTTCCAGAGGGCTAGAAATGATCTGTCCCAGTTTTATTTTTTTTCTGATTGAGATCGATGAGATGAGATTTCTTTGTCTTCAGCTAGCGAAGAAATATTGTACAAGTTTTATTAGTGAATATGCTAGCAACTGAGTCTCTTGCATAAAAATGCCTTTTGACAGTTAATACTGCAAAGTTGGTATTCCTTAAATTTTGCCAGTTCAATATGTGTCTGATGAAAGAACCTTCAAGATGGTCAGTTCTCAGAGTTTCCTTTTTCTGGTCATCATCTGTCACAGCTTGTGATAAAATAGTATTGGGATTTAATGACGTATCCTAAATCCCTGACTTGCCTAAGCACTCAGTACTGTGCCTGCACATGTTCGAGATGTGACTTCTGGTGCATCAAGACTGTAGTATGAAAATGGAGATAATGAATATTGATATTTCCCATTCTTTCCTAATGTTCTTTTGAGTTTTTAATCCTCAACAACTTTCTCTAGCTGCTCCCAGTTACACCCATGTAACTCACAGATATGTGTAATAATCCAAACAGATTATTGATTTGCTATTACAGCTCCAGTTGTTAACTGTCACTGCAAGGATATTTTACTTGGAAACGTACAAAAGTGAAATATCTGACTTTGCTCTTACTGATACCTGATTTTTGAATGCAAGTAGAACTGGCTGTAGTTTTTTCTTCATGTCAGCCTGATGAATTAGACATTACTACTTAGCAAATTTAGATTGATTCAAATTCTTACAGCTGTTTCCAAATCCATAAATTGTCTGGCTGCCATTTTGCGCAAAACCAAAATAAAATATTATACTGTTTCACAGTGAGGTGGTTTTACATCCTGTGTTGGAAAACCTATTAGTCACCTGAGATGCATTTCCACCTGCCTTTTCTATCTGGGTAGACTGGGTTGAGGAGTAATGGATCCAGCCATCTGTGGGTGGAAGGGTATCCCTGTCATAAAGAACAGGAGGAGAAGACCTTTGCTCATAGTCTTCGCAGAGAGGCCAAGGGGTAATTCTGCGTAGACTAGGGGATACCCTTTCAAATTTCCAGATCAGCAGCACGGCAGCATGTGGAAGGGAAACTGGTCCTCAGGATTCCTGTGCCATCTCTATCACTTAGATGCTTTGTTCACAGTAGCCATCAGTTTGTTGTTTCCTATATGTATTAAAATTCACCTTGAAATATAGCAAGAGTTGTTCTTATTAGCCTTGGAAAAACCCCTAGGCACAAAAGAAAGAAAAGTGCAAGAATATCCTATATGTTCTGGTTTTATTATGGGATGTCATAGAACCATTTTTAATAATTTTATGTACTGCATTTAATGGAAATTTCTAGCTAATGCAAAGTAAACTCTGACTAAAATCCTTACAGTAATTTTTGGTGTTCACTGCTCAACAAAGGCATTCCACAAGCTTCTCTAAAAGGATTTTGTACAGAGCTGATAAGAACCTAGTTTGTAAATGATGTCTTACTGAAAATGCCATTATACTTAGCTTCTATTCATTACGAATTTCCCATAAACAACAGTATCAGCGGTTTTAATATTAAGCTCTGCGAAGGGAGCCATAAACTAGCTGCACAATGATGGTGTATGGATAGTTTAACCCCTCTTTCTTCCAGAGTTTCTAGTGCCAGCAAAATTGGAAGATACTGCCAATTATTATAAATGATGTTTGCAATTTGAAGGAGCTGTGTTTTGCCAAGTTGTGTGAGTATGTACCGAAAACATAATGTGCTGCTTCAACCAAGCGCTGCTCAGTGTATAATTTTAGCCTGATGAATCATTATATTGTGCTAAAAGCTCGCTACAACCTTATTGCTGTAAAGCATTAACACAGTGTCTGTAGGCTTCCATCTCCATTAAGTCAAATTCCATTATAAATGCATCTCTAATGACATGTGTTTTGCTGTGGACTAGTAAATGCTTTTTCCCCACCAAGCATTTCACTTCTACATGTAGGGCACTCTGTGGTAAATAAAGGTTATGTGTATTATTGCGATGTGGGAGATACTTAAAAATCTATAACTGAATCTTCCCTGTTACTCCCAACACCAGTGCTTTGACTGGAAACCTTGAAGATTAATTCATTGAACTCGGAATCATATGGCAGTGATAAAGCATAGCACATACCCTGCAAGTTGTGCACACAGCAGTAATTGGAAATAAGAGATAATGCGGAAGTCATAAATCTCAAAAGTACAAACATCAGCTAAACATCTACATAAAATTACTGACTGTGGCTGTATTTTAGGGTTCTGTTGTTTTCTGTCATATAATTTGTTCTTTTGAAAAGAAAATCAAAATAGAAATGTGTAAAATATTTTCTAGGCTAATACTGTTTGTTCAAGTAAATGTGTAAAAGCTACATGAAAACAGATGCTCACAGAAACTTTCTGCACAGTGATTTATTTAAAAATAGCTGTTGCAGAGTAAAAAAAGTACAATAACACACAGTGCTTGATACTTCACATAATAAAAGATACAGGTGAGAGAACTGCAAGTGGTACTTGCAGTTGTAACTTTTAGTGTCAGAGTGTATTAGAGAACTATTTGGAACACCCACAGGAGGCAGCACATTGGTAGAGAGTGGCTGAAAGTTGCATAAGACTGCTCATAATGGGTACTGTCTGTTAGATCAAACAATAGTGTTATTCCTGGCGCACTTATTCCTCACGGAGCTCCATCAAATCATTGCACAAGTGTTTTTCTGGGGAAGAAAAAAAAAAAGAAAGGGGGGGATGCCATCCATTCGTTCACTGGAATGGAAAAAAAGAACCATTTCAGGAAGAAATGATGGTGATAGCCAGTTTACCAGTACTACCTTGGGGTCCTGCATAGGACATGAGGGACTGCACCATATCCAGATTCACACTGTAGAAATATTTTAAAGTAGCGAAGGTGCAACTAGTTCATTTAGAAGGTGAAGCAATAACATGGATTAGTAGCCAGGAGCAACTGCTCTGCTTCTTCAGTTGCCCAGACCCTGAAAGATTTTAGAGAGGAAGCCATCAAGGATCACTGAAATGCTGACCAGCACTTTGTTGAGGCGACAAGGTCATGTCCGTAGGCTATGCATTATTGTAATAATTATAATGGGATTTGATTATTGTGATTCTGAAATGCTGCTCAGCATGAGACAGTTCTTAGGAAAAACACCTGCTGGGAAACAACTTATATGCAATCTATTTGGCATCTTCCAATATTTCTATATGCGGAAATTACTGGGAATTTAGAGGAACTCTAAATTTTCCTGCAAGCCCACATAAAGCTAGTAAACTAGCTCTTTTTTGATTTAAAATCTTTAGCTGACTGGTTTTGTTCAAGGTCAGGAGTAAAATTTAAGCCATACAAAAAGGCAAATATGTTAACCATAGTTGCTGCTTGACTGTCTCATCTCTGGAATACTTTAAATTATATTTCAGAAGAAAGCAAACTAACCTAAAACTACATGAAGGTCTCCATGTTACAGCAAGTTTCATTAGGACTTGAGCTTCATTTCTCTCTTCCTAATCTCCTTTAAAGCTGTGGTTTAGATCGTATAATTTACTCTTGAAAATGATTTTTCTCCTGCCTCAAATAATAGAATAATAGAAAGGAAGGCTGCTTTCTCCTCAAGAGATTACCTAGTTCAGCACCCTATGATGAGGAACATCAGATTTGCCTGCAAATTTCCTGGTGGATACTTTTTCTGGACTATTTGCAAATATTGAGAAAGTACCATACGAAGAAATTTGTTGAACATTTTCATGTAACTAGGGGGTGTTTTTTGTAAGGACCCTCTTCCCATTCCTCACTCCTCTTTCTAATGTCCAGTGGTGGGTTCACTTCTGTATCGTGCAAAGCTTGCACTCTTTTGTCAGACCAAGATTGCATCAATGCTTGCCCTGTTAAAGTGATTCAGTAAGAACAGATTAACATTTTCACAGTCTATAACCTTAAAGCTCCTTGCTGCAAATAGAGATCTTTTCTTTGTGGCCTCCTTTTTCCTCCCCTTCCTAACCCCCAACGTATATGTGGTCATTGAGAACAGTTAATGCTGTCCACTTTATGACAACTTTTTACTTATCAGAAAATGAAGTTTGGTGCTCTTTAAATGAAACAGTCCAGTTGCATTTCCCAAAACATATTTTCATTTCTGCGTCTCTCTTCTGGGCCTTGTGTGCTGTCTATATCCTTTCCACTGTGAAGAACTCCAGTTTGAGCCCAGTATCCCGTTTGTACGTATTGACGACAAAGGCATGATTACCTCTCCTATCTTGCATATAACATATAATATTCCTGTCGTTGCCTACCAAGACGGCTTTTATTTTTTCTGCAGTGTTACATAATTGACTCAACTATGATTCATATCAGCTCTCTGGTAGTTCTCAGCAGTGCTGCAGTGTAGGCTGACAAGTTCTCCTTCGCATTTTAAAAAATTTTATTCTGCCATTTAATCCAGTGGAATTACTTTGTGCTCTCCACATCCCAAGTTATCCTTTGGAAAACTCGGGCATTAAAGATGCATCTAGTGGTACAAGCTAGTCTTCCAAGAGAAACCACTTGTAAATACCAGTGCTGAAGTGGTTAGTTTTAGGCTGCATTGTAAAATAAACGCAACTCTCTGCTGCTCTTCAAGTCAAAGTTATACGCGAATACGAGGTCAGCTGAGTTGCTTTGAAGAGCCAGCTGTGGCTGAGGAATGACATTTTTCACATGCAAAGCACGTGCTTGTAGGCCAGGTACGTAAGTGACTAGATCTTACTGCTGTAAAGTATGTTAATAGTTGCATGAACTCAATTTGAAAGATCAGGAGTTCCGTAGATTATCAAAACTTTCATCTTTATCATAAGACTATACAGATGAAGCAAAGATTATGTTGGCCTTGAAACTGATGTCTGTTATAATTTACAAAGATCATCCATTTCAGCTCAGTCACATTTGTTCAACAAAGTACCTTATTTTCTGCCCAAGTATGTCTGGCCTTCTGCATTCTCTAGAAAATTGACAGTAGCAGAAGTACCAAGCAGGTGTGTGTTTTGTTGTTTTTTTCCTTTCATTTCTTATTTTCTAATGTACACAACTTCTGCTTCACTGGAATTTCAAAAGAAAAGGGCTAATAGGTTTTAAAAATTCTTGCTTGGAGGTTAGTAAGCTACTGCAAAAGTGAGTATATTCTATTAGCAATGACTTGATTAATTTTTCTGCTTAACTTGCTATGAAAATTGGTCCTAATATGTTTAATCTTGTTACATGCTTTCTCTTGAAATACCCAATTGCCCAAATATTATATGGCATAGTGTATCAGCAAGTGGCTTTGCGTTATACTGTTGGTTTGAGAAATATCCTCTTTAGTCTGTCTACATTAGTAAAACATATTTTATCTTGATTAGATACTAGTATTTCCTGCCCAAGGGATAAAATCTCTTGGATCATTGTACACCAGAGAAATCCCTATCCTTTCACAAATTCAGCTATGTAAACATATCTTCTATGAGCTCCCAGTATCTAAAGATTTTTAAAGAACTTATGTGATTGCAATAAATAAAGAAATACGTAAATTGTGCTGCCTTAAAGACAACTAGCAGCACTCTAGGACCGAACTGCAACCTCCAAAGAATTGTTCTAGTTTGAGGGACTCAGTTTCTATCTCAACTATTTATTTTAAATGCTTTTTTGGCTCACATTCCTGCCCTGGCTATTCTGTTTTTCTTCTCTCTAAGGTCAGTATATGCTGGAGAGATACACATCTTCATGTGTAAAATCACCCTTAAGAGACAAGCCTGCATTTGTGAAGAAGTTCTTCAAGATCAGAGAAAACCTAGTTTAAAGAAACAGCCTACTTTTGTTGCTGTTCTAGGTTCAGGAACGTTAAGACACATACATCAAAACTAAGCTACTACAATGTGAACTAAACAAAGAGAAGCCAATCCTTACTTCAGTAGTTATGTCAGCTGAATGGCCTGGTTACAATCCAGTACCAAAACACAATTGTTTGAAGTAGTCACTTGGTTAAAAAGGTGAAATCTCTACCTCATGTTTAAAAAGCATCAGACTAAGAGTGTAGAAGTGTTCTGCCCAAATATCTTCCCTCTGAGAAATCCAGATTTGGATGAAACAAAATATTTCAGAATTTTTTTTTTTTTTTCCTGTATTATTGACTAGAATGGTATGACTTTCATTAACAATGAATGAATACGTAAGCAAGCTATTTTTACAGTTCTTTTGAGCTGTTAGAAAAGTTAAGGCATGTTGTTGCTGAAAAGAAGGGATAGATGTCAAAAGAGGGAATTTTGTGTTTCTCAGAGGGATTTTATCTTTTTTTCTGTTTTGAAAGATTTTTCTTGTCGCTTTTATAAAATCATTCAACAGTTTCTGTAACAAAATATTGAAAAAGAAAACGTGCTGAGTAAGAATCCCTGTACACCTCCGAGTTAGCTGTTGCATTCCTCTTAGTCTCTCAACAGTACTTTGGATGTTTGGGGCCACACAGTGTACTTCTGTAAAAAGACTGGGGTATTTTTCTTTAAAGAAGTCTTGTGCAATTCTCCTTCAGTTTCCTTAATCTGGGAGTGACTTGTCAGTTTTGATTTTTTGTCACTAGGAACAGTTATTTATATTTAAAAAACTGCCAAAACCATTTGATTGATTGAAATATTTGGCAAAAGGAGTTTAAAATAGTGCCTTTAGAAGATTATATAATGGGCTGATGTTTTCTTTCTTCCCTTGATCCTTGCTTCATTAAAAGTAATGTGGAAAATACACAAACATGACAAAACTTTTCAGAATGGAAGAGGAGAGAATAAAAACTGCTCAAAACCTATGGGGAAGTTCAGAGATATTCTGTTGATTTCTCCTCCAAGACCAATATGGTCTTTTTAATTGTAACCCAGTAAGAACTGCATCAGCTTTGAAGAAAATGGCTGAGACAGGAAGATTTTAGAAGAGAATCCTAGGATTTATTGGGTCATGCAAGTCGAGATTCATTTCAGTGCCTCTACAGAGGCTCTGTAAAAAGTTAGGGAAGAAACTGCTTGTTTTAGAAAAGGACAGCATCAATTAGAAACATGTGTTTTATTTGGAAGGTGTTCTAGTTGGATGCTACTAGTGTAACAGAAACAGGCTTAAGAGATTTTCTATGTTAGATCTCAAAGTTGCAATCCAAAGTTTGATGCTGAGTATGAAACTTCGTAGCTGCAAAGAGGAGATGAGTGCCTCCTCCCATAGCAAGTTGTAGTATAGACACTTGGTGAAGTACTTAGGTACTAAAGCAATGGCCTCTGAGGCTCTGTCAGAAAGATTCCTGTCTTAAAGCAGTTGTTGGTTAGTAAGTAATTTGTCATTTTGTCCTATGTCAGTGTGTGGTAGTTTACACTGAACAGAGAGACAACCTAATTGTTAATTGATGTCCGGTTCACTGAGCGCTGCCTGTTATGTACACATAGCGAGCAAAGTACAAGTATGTCACTTGAAGACTGGATCGTAACACCCCAGAAGGTGAAGTCAAGATTAAACAGACCCCTTTAATCACCGCATTCCCCTTGGAATGCTTTACTTGTACGTGTAATGATTACTGCAATCATTTTGCAGCCTTAATAACCTTTTCCTTAGCACACTCTTTTGATTATGATTTTATATTCCATCTCTTCTTCACATGTAACGTAAGAAGATATATGTCCTGTTTTTTTCTCCATAGCAATTGATCTAGAATTCCCAGTCTAATTTAATGAGAAAGAATAAGTGATCCAGGAAGCATAACCCACAGTATACAAAAATCATTGTAGAAGACTTGAAGTATGTGTATATATTTTAGGTTTTTGTGATTCAGGTATGTGTTTGCATGCATAAGTGATCAAGAAAGTACCTCTTTAATAAGTATTACATCAGTCATTGTAATTAGTCATCTGTCGTCTTCTTTCCCCAACAATTTTTGATCACTATGGAATGAAAAATGTCATTGAACCATATGTAAACTCTTGAAGGTATCAATGCAAATTCCTCACATTTTTCAGGGAGAAGAAATGGAAATTTTTGGCTTGCACTGTCAGTTTATGCAGTGTCTTTATCTTCCACAATGCTGCAGTTTGTTTAAAGGTTTATGTAGTTCGGTATTGCCCACCAAAAAAAGAAATGCAGGATAACGGCCCTTACTGATGGCAGTGTTCCTCTTCCAGCAATTTAACATAGAGACTTTTAGCGTTAAGCCAATCACTATACAAAGTCTGCTATGGAAATGGCTCATCTGAACAGCTTGAAGACTGTGATGCTATAGCTGTCATGCTAAAGTACTGTAAATTGAATGTAAGATTGCAAGCTTAGCCTTACTATTTCCTTAAGTTTCTGATATCTGGATAGGTTTTTCTTTATTGACTGCTAACAGGAAGTTATTTCACATGCAGTTACGTATAGGTAGGAATAAGGGGATTTGGTCTTCTGAGTGGTGTTCTGAAAAGGCAATTTCTTTGGGAAGGAAGTAATAGTAGATCCTTTCTTTGGAGCTGCAATGTGCTACAATCAAGTTATATTTCTGTTCTTAGGTCTATGTTCTCTGAGGTGTGAAGCAAATTTATGAGAGGATGTGGATGTAGAAGAGGTGGGAGGCTTTCTTCACTGGCTACTGCTGTTGGTATGTGGAGGGCCACCACTGGAAAGAAGGTTCTTTTTACAAGGGGGAGGAAAATAGTAGTGTATTATGCCCCTTGAAAATCATGAGTGAAGCAAGGGGCAAAAGAAGCTTTCTCGCTCTTACTGTATAGTGTTGCGGTCTGAGCATTTTCCAGATCAGAAGACTTAGTAATATCTGTGAATATGCTAAAAGATATAGTTGTCACTGATGTAGCAGCAGTGTGGAGTATTTGTTATGTAGACATATATTTATGCAAGGAAGTTGAGAAGTCTCTCCGTTAGTGCTGATCAGTGCGTGCACAGTCTGACATCACATAAAGTGGTGATTGCTGCCTGGTTGAGATTGGGTCTATCCACTCCTCTCCTTCCTCACTCACTGAGCAGATACCATATTTTTTCAGCAAGACTTCACTTAGAGCCATGACTGTTTCTGAATGACTTTTCAAAGCTTGAAATGGTAATTCAGCAGCAAGGCCAAGCCAGTTTTCAGTGTGGTACTACTTGGAATGGCTCTGGTGTGTGGCATTCCTTCATTAGGCATCAGGGTCATTTCAACATCAGTGTCAATATTTAATGCACCACTGCAAAGCCAAATCATTGAACTTTTCTTTTGGACTGGAGGCTTCTTTTGTAGGAGCTGTTATTTAGAGTGGATCAGAATTTTAATTTCACTTTCTGTGATTTAGAGTCCACTCTGGCTGCTGCCAACAATTTCTTGAGGCACTCTATCCATTAGCTACTCATTTTTCAGGGAAGGATATAAGGCCATTCCAGATTAAGATTACAAAATCAGTCTTTTCCTCGGATTTAACTGTTGCTTGCTCATATGCTGTCATCCAGCCTTCTTTCTACTAGACAGACAGTATTGTCATTAAATGAGTAGCAGGCCTGAAGTTAGTCATCTTGAAGATAATGTCCATTGGTGACAATGCAGCTGAGTTGCTGCTATCCTGCTGAAGTGAAACACGAAGAGGAAAGCAGCAGATTAACATTGCTTTCTGGTCTTACTACAGAAAATAATTTTAGCCCGGAAAAGACAGTTAAATTCCTTTGATCGGTGCCATATGCTTGAGTTTATAATAGGCTTTTGCGTTCCCTCTTAGCTGGATCAGATTGAAAGTCGGATAATTATCAGTGATGGTTAGAAATAAAATAATCAGTTTTCTATGTCAAAACATCTTCATTTTTATGTCAGTTGTGCTGTCTTTCTGGTATAGTGAAAACTGACTCCATGTTCAGCAGCAACAACACAATAATCGAACTTCAACCCTCTGCTTGCAACTGGTTGTGGAAGTGACCTGCCTGTTTTGCCTTGTGGAGAGGAGAATAGGGCATACATTTCTAACTATGGCTGGTATGTTGGTATTAAGGCTGAAAGGTTTGTACTGGTAAAAAATATAAGCATACCCCTCCACCCCCCAAATCAGAGAATAATCAGGGAGTAAACATTCCTTTCTTCTTTATCTCTGTTTTTTCCCAAAAAGATTCAAGTATGAATCCTCTATACTACAGATTTTGATCAAAATTATTATTTTGATGTTAAGCTTGAATGCTCAGATGCAATAGCTTTACTTGACTTGGACATCTGCGTGTTTGGGAGAGCGATCAGTGAGTCTGCTTGCTGTGTCAGACTAAAAATGTGTTTATTGACATTATCTACAGTGATGTAACAACGTTCATAAAGGTAAGTGTAAAGTACAAGCAAATAGTGCTACTGTGTGTCCTGCTACGTGCCTATGCTTCACACTCACTATGAATTTTAAAAAAAATTTTGTGCACCGGTGTAATTAAAGAGCTTCTAATTGCTTAAATGTTATGACCTAAAGGCTCTTTTAAAACCAAGAATATCTAAGATATATAAGGGAACCACTAAAGTCTCTATAGACATGGTGTTCTTTGTACTGTATTTTATTATATAATTTCAAACAAAGCTCCAGTGGTGTAGGTGTTGGGAAAAGATGATAAGAGATTGTTGCTATAGATGACTTGTATTGCCATGGAAATACTGTTCTTCAGCAGTAATAAGCCTCCTTCCTATTGTGCATTATGGACTGCTAATAAAGCACGTTAAAAAAAAAAAAAGTCAATTAACTTACTTGAGAAGCAGGCAATAATAAGTGTTTTTTAGGATAATGGAACAAGATATTGCAATTGGATAGCAAAATTGCATTTGTTTTACAATGGGCAGTAACACAATTATCTGATGATTAGTCTTTGGACATTTTCCAAAATTCATTTGGTACAGAAGGATATAATTTCTTGTTGGTTTTGGCACATTGGAATTCATTTCATAAAATCAATGTGCGAGAAATCTGTTTTCAATACTGTCTGGTGGGGCTTTTTCGCCCCTGGATTTCAATTATGCAGACATTATCTGATAGGGTAATATAATAACTGTTGGTAACTAAAAAATCTGTCGTGGTTTGTATAGAAATGGGCTATTTGTTCTTCACTCTGGCTGTAATTTGCATAAGACTAGATAACAGTTGTTCTTCAGCAAATGGCTAATGGAATTAATATAAGTGTGAAAGAGTTTGGGAAGTGTTCGTTAGTGGAAGCATTCATTATTTTTCATTCTTGGAAATTTCATTTATTAATATCCAAGAATAAAATCCTTTCCCTTATTTTCTGTCGCACTGCTCTGAAAGCCTAAAAGCCATGTCCAGACAATTCCCAAGAGTTTTATTTATTTCCATTTCACAATCATATTTTCATTTTTTTTATCTTAAAACACTGAAAAAAGTATGAGAGAAGAGATGTGCTCTATCTTACTCTTCAGTCTGCAGAAGCCACTAGGAGACTGTTGGTTGACCGTAGCTGGTTTTGGACTTCCCAAAGTGGGGAAAGAGATTTCAGTTTTCCTATTTGCTGTGCTGTACAGTACAGGAATAAAAGGATATGAAAGCAAGCATACATAAACTATTTAGAGTAGAAAAGTGTTACTACAGCTAACTGGTTGAGAGCGCTGTCATAAAACACTATCTAAGGCAAGTAATTTATCTTTGCTCACATAAGTATTAGGGGGACAATTCTGTTGCCTCAGCAAGGATAATGAGAGAGGTAAGACAGTTCTTGCTAATGGAGTGTCTTCTTTTTATGGAAATCAGTCTAGTTTTGACAACTCTTTTTAAAGAATTGTTGTTGAATCAGAGAAGTTCATCATTACCATTGCATGTCTACTGATTGTGTCATGAACCCAGCAAGCATATAAAATTCTTAATGGCACAGTAATAATTTCAGCTGTTTTAGGAACAAGAAAATCTCCTGCTTTATTGTGATTGGGATAAATGCTACAGACTTGATCCTAACATGGGTTAAAGGGGTCCTTTGACTATCAGTTCCCTGCCTCTGCAAATACACAGGATCTTAGGTATGTCAATTTTCCCCTGTATTTCTTTGCTCTCTTGTACAACTGAAGAAAGATGTCAGCTACTGGCACGCAGATATGATATGCAGAAGCAGGATCCTGAACTTTGACCACTGATTAAAAAAAAAGAAACCTAAATGATGCATTTCTACAATCCTCACAGAACTGTCTTGAGAGACAAAGTGTTTTTTTTCTGGTATTTTTGCCACTTTTCTTTAGGAGTGCCCTGTAATTGTAAGAAAACAAGCTAGGTCCTGTTTTGCAGTCTTTGCTGTTTATTAGAATTCTGGACCACTAATGCTATGCAGTGTAGGCTATGTCCACATCCTTTTGTTAAAGCAGGCAGAAAAAACAGTGCTGTGGAGGTTTTATTTTTTCAATCAATTTTTCTAAAAGAGCTTTAAAAATGCTTAACTCCTTATAAAAAAGAAACAAGTCGAATGTACTGCAAACATTTTATATACTGTGAGGCGCTGTCTTCCTCTGAATTACTTCAATACTCTGGTTGCCATGGCAAGAGAGAAAAAGAATAAAAAATTCCTGCAGTGAATACCTTTATAACTCCAAAATCATCACTCAGCAGGGCTGTGTGCTTAATAACTCATAAAAATGTTGTGGATTTTTCAGAAGGCTGGGAGGGAATTTCTGCACTGATTTGTCTCATTCTGTTCAGATGATTGCACATGCTGCTAAAGAGCAGAGGTGACCAGGAGGGGTAGCTACATGATGGTGTGATTTTTGGCTTTGATGTGGGCGTGAGCGTGTTCAAACCTTCAGGCTAAGCGAGCCTGGTTCCCTGGCATGGCACAGCGGAGGGTGGGATGGGAGTGACGCCGCTCCAAGCAGCGCGAGTGGCGTGAGAAGACGGGGAGACTGCTAGCATCCCTTGTGCCACCTCCTCTGCGAGGAGGAGGAGGAGAGACAGGGCAGCATGTTTTTCACCTAAGGATGATTATGTTAGCTGATGAAGTTGAAAGCCTGTGCATGTGCAGACCCACATTCAGCAAAGGGTCCCTGAACCCATATGCCTCATAGCTCCAAAGAAGGCTGAAGATGCTGCTTACATCTGTCAGTCACCACCCTTCACAGCCGTGAGCGGTCCCCTCTGTGCCAGGCCCCGACTCACACCCCTTCTGACATGCTAACAGGCTGGAGTATCTCTGTGTTAGGCTGTGTACAAATACCCAGGATTTCCAAAAGCTCTGCATGTTATGCTGGAAGTGTGAGAACAATTCCCTCAGTGAATACATGGTACAGATCTCCAATGTCCCAGATATTTTAAAAACATCCCAAGTCCTCCTAAGATGTAGGAATGTTATTTTTGAAGTTTTTCCAAAGAAGCCCGATCCAGAGGCACTTGGTACCCAATAAACCATGCTGGTACTTGAAGCATTTGACAGAGTTCTGTTTGAGACCTGCAGTGGGGTGATAGCATTTTGAGACTTTCTGTGATAGATGAGAGTGCCCGCAGCCACAGCGACTTGATGCAACATCCTATTGCTAGCACCATCTGCTGCAATTTTTAAATATAGAAGGGGATTTTTCTTAGTCAGCATGTTTCTGTCAGAACTACTTCTTCATAGGCCTAATCTGAATGCCTCTGCAGAGCTTCAAACTTCATCAGCTTTCTAATGGAATAACACAACACAGTCTAATCTTTTCAAAGTGTTTGCCTTTTCTGAGCAAATGGAATCAATTTTTACTCTTCAGTGATTTCTGTGGTTGTGTCTGCACTTATGTCTAAAATGCTTCCCGTCTTTGCACTATCATTTGTATTTCTATCAAGAATGATTTTAGGGTTTGAGAAGCCATCAACTGCTGAAATATGCTGCAAGTTGCCTTTCTGCTTGAATATTACTACTGTAAAGTGAAATCTGTGGTAACGCCGTCAAACATCTACCTACCTCACTTAGCTTCAGTTCAATCCCAATTTTTATTCGATGGATGCCTCAAAAACATGTACGAAAGCAATGCTAAATAGCCATGGCAACTGTCTGCAAAATTCCAGGTAACTTTTCTAAGATTGTTTAAGCATCTGGCAGCTAGGAATCATGATGGTTAAACATCTTTATTGCTTTCAGAATGCTTTATAGATGACAATACCAGGTTTTATGATATGGCTTGTTGGTAGTTAAGACAGTGCTGTGCAGGTGTTGATCCCAGCACTGCAGATAGCCTGCTCTCTGCTTATTGTGCCACTGAAACTTCTTGACATCTAAACTTTGCATCACTCGCACTGTCCAATACCTCTCTAGTGTTCATCTGTGTGGCAAATGGCCTGCTTCTGAATGTGGGGACACACCCGCTCAGAGGCAACAGCAGTACGTACTGCAGGAATATCTTTTTCCTGAGCTGACCGAGGGCTTAGGGCAACGCAAGCCATCAGACAAGATAGTTCTAGCCACTGGCCGTATTTTCTCCTCCCTCCCAAGGAGATAAAACTGTTCTGCTCCCTGCTGAAACTTTGACATGCTGCTCTGTGCTCAGGGTGGGCTCAGATGATGGCCAGGGTGGGGTGCCATGCTGGCCGCTCTTTCAGCCGAGTCTAGAAGTCACAAGTGATCGTTCAAGGAGTGCACAACCTGTCCTCACTTTGAGAGGCCTTTTTTCCCCCCCCTCAGGTCCCTTGGACCCTGAGGAAGGTGTGATACAATAAGGATGTCCCACAGGGTTGACACCCGCAGGCCACTTCTTCCTCTGATTGTTCCCTCACAGCTGTTCTGCAAACATTTCCTTCCCTTGCTGCCACTGAATAGCAGCTTGAGAAACTAAACGTACAAGGAATTCCTCACTGTGTAAATAGACTAGAATTTTACATGTGTATGTTTTACTCGCAAATCTTAGGACTTCAGCCTTGTCTATTTAAGAAAGATTTTACATTTAGTGTTTGTTAGGATCTTGCCAGGCAGCTCGTTATTTTTCTGAGATGCTTGCCTGTCTTGTCTTCTCAAATTATTTTATGGCATGGTTATATTGTATTGACCTGAACTGCATCGATAATTTGAACAGGTAAACAGATGACTTAGAAATGTGCATTTATGTAGCAGTCCATAACGCCCCCTTCTAAGCTGCTAGTTCATCATGCATGCATATATACCTTATTTAGTCACTGAACCGAGAATTTGTATGTGTATTAGTTAAAGACCCTCTTGAAAAATAGCTACAGCAATCATTCTTCATTGCTACATATCCTGTCTGACATATAAAACGAAAGAACAAAGTCACGAGCTGAAGCTTTGGACAGCAGATTAAATACATGACTAGTAAAGTCTGAAAATTGAGATTGGTGATACATTATCATCATCCTGGACAATGTGAGTGTTAGAAGCCTGAGATTATTTTCCTTGAAGACTCTTAATAAGAAAGAGAATGAGGAGTGAGAATCACTTGCTAGCAGAGCAACCTCTGGTAGGTGCTCTTCAAAGAGGGGTTTTCAGCCCTTAAGGAGATTGTTGTTTCAATGTCACTCCCTCTCTGAATAGCACATTTACAAATTAGAAGTAACAATTCCTCTTTTTCTGCATCTGCTGTTCATCACATCCCTCTGTATACATTTTTTGCCTTTTTTTTCTGCACTTGCGTATTAGCAAAGCAAGCTTCAGCCTTGACTGGCCTAAGTTAGTGCTGCAGTAGGATGCAAGTAAAACTCTTCAAAAGAGGGGACTATGCTGTGAAGTACAACAGCAGCACATGTGAAAGTTGGGGCTAATCCCCAAGATTTTGATCTTGTTTTGAATTGGAATTCAGTATTAGTCTAACGCAGTACATGACTGAGAAGTGGTAAGGCTCAGTATCTATTTTCAGAAAAATAAAGTCTGTACTTAGGTTTCCTATAATGGTGTTATATTTATGCACAGGATGAGTACAGAGGGCAGAAGACTAGGAATGATGGGTTCATGGGATTATAGGATATCAATGATAACAGGGATCTCAGGTAGTCAAGTAGTCCAGCCCCAAGCTTACTTGTTTCATTTGTTTGTTTTGCTAGAAGTCCTACCTGGTTTTGTGTAGGTGGTTCAAATTTTCTGTGCTCTCCTTCATGTTTCAACAGAGGAACAATGTAAGGGTATCAAATGCATAATGTGAATGGTAGGCAACTTCATGAAGTCTTGTGAGTGCTAAGATAAGCAGTATTTCTTTAAACCTGCATGCTATTGTTGATCTGTCTAAATCATATATGGCACCAAACAATTCGCGGAGTAATCAGAAATGATTTGTCTAAGCCTACAAAGCAATGGCTACAGCTATTGCCTGATTTGAGAAATACTGAGCTCTAGCAAGGTTGCAACAAACATTGAACTCATAAGTAATCCACAACTGAGCTGAGAACAGCCGTGGACCCCATTGACTTCTGTATTAGCTCTCTGACTTCCAGGGCAGTTATTACATAGCCCGTAACGATGTCTCATGGGATCCCCATCAATCCTGCCCTACCTCAGGCAGTTGCAGCATGGGCAGGAATGGCATTGCAGGAGTGAGTACTGGAGTCAGATTTGACACTGGCTGACACAGATAATCGAATGGTTAAATTGCAGGTGATGTATAGTACAAAATTTACAGCTCTGCCTGCTGTGAAATGTTTTGGGGCAGCTGAAATTCTCTAAACCACTTCAGGATGGAAATATGTCTAAAGCTACAGAACTGATGGAGACATGATAATGTATTGGTTCCATATAGCTTTTATCGGTAAATTATAGCTGTAAGAAAGTTGCTAGAAGATAATGCTGGACACTGAAAGATTGCTGTTTTTGAAGCAATTTGCACAAAACTGACAGTGAGTGTGCCATCTATCTTGATAGATTCTCTTTTGCTAGGTGCTACAAAGATAAATCCACCAGGGCAAAAACCTCTTATGCTTGTGTATACTTAGGCATCAGCAAATGGTCTTTGAATAGTGTGTGACCTTAATTTCTGGAGAATGATACATTCTGTAATGCATAGCTTCCAATTTCAGTCACTTCTGTATTTAATTTTCTTTTTAGTTTTATATCTGTATGTGGTATTTCCCATCTACTTTCCATAATGCACACATAAATAGGTTCAGTGCTCTAATTTCAGACTCTGATGAATACATATCATCTTCCTATGTAGTTTTTTGTAGATTCAAATCAAGGCTACTAGAATTGTTACAAATCACATTTAAGGGAAAAGGTGGAAGTTGATCCTTAAAAACTCTCACCCTCCTTAGCACATTTTAAACTGTGAAATCCCAATTATTGATACCAATTTACTAAGAAGGCAAGTGATGATTAAAATTTTCAGGTGTTCCAATTTCATAACTGTGCACATTTATTTGCAGATACTTCCCTAAACTTTCCCTAAACTTTACACAAAGCTTTCACCTGCATTCTTGATTAGAAGCCTCTCCATGTTCCGCAGAAAGCTTCTGGTTTTACTATTTGAGAGTAGATCAAAATCACTCACTCTTACTCCTTTCCCCAAGTTTAGCCAGTGCTTTAGGGTGGAAACTTGAATTAGTTCACAGTAGAGGATATATGTTCTTTCTTAGCCAATGTGCCGGTTCATTGTTTGGGTAACGACTAGTAGCAGAAGTAATTTTCATATTGTAGATCTCTATACCATATATTTTTTTAATAGAAACTTGTGGGGCATTGAAACTGTCACCTTGGTTTTACCCTATGAAGGTCCAATAGAGTTGGCTTAAGAGCACTTACTTTTTAGAATCAGTTATCTGGAAGCCAACATATCCATTCAGCAGACTTGTCTGCCAAAGCCACCAGGTGACTGACAGATCATGCTCCCTTGGAACTCATCTGCACTTTATGAATCTGTTCACGAATGCTTATCTGTCCCCAACAGATATAATGAATCCTTCCCCTGCTATTCAGGGTCTTCTTATTCATACCTGCTTTCTTATGACCAGTAATATTAGAGGCAACCTTTTCAGTACAAGATTTCTATACCCAGATATTACAATATAATGAGCAAGTACCAAGCCTATAAAAAGTGGATGATAGAAAATTTGTATTTTTTTTCTTTTAATTTGCTGTTAAAATTGGACTTGGAGTGGAATCATAATTGGGTTCATGACAATTTTCCTAATATAATTCTACTTATGATTACATCAAAAACTCAAAACTTGGCAAGGAAAGTTTTTAAAATTGGTTCTCTATTTACTTACTGATGGACAGTTTCTCAGCTTGTGCTAGTTGTTATGGATATCATTCATACGTGAGATGGTTAACAGTATCGAATTAGTAAATTGATTGGAAAAGACCTCTAAGATCATCAAGTCCAACCATCACCCCAACACCACCATGCCTACTAGACTATATCCTGAATTTACAGGCACTTCTCATTACAAGTTGGGAGCTCTTTTGCGGATTTCTTGTGTTACTATTTTTGTAGGTTGTTTTGTTTTGATTTCTGATAAGTTCAGGAACAGAAATACAGGATTTTTCTTCTGCTAATACATTGAAATGGCCATTTCTTGGAATAATATTAGTGTACTTCATAGCAGGCCTTTATAATGAAGTAAGAAGAGGGTTGCCATCGCATTTCTCATGGATTTGCCAGGTGGAGGTATATGTGTTTGGTCTTTGTCACCTGTGCTCAGCAAGTTCATTGCATCCAGGACGCACTGGGCTTACTGGGAAGGTACGGCACAGCTAGATTGAGTGTCAGGGGGACTTTTGTGTGCTGCAGAGTGGCTTTTCAGGAGCGTGGTGGCATGGCTGGGTGGCTGCAGCTCGGCTGTGTGATGCACACAGTGTACAGAATCCTCCATTCCTTCCTGGGCAAAATATTCAAATGGGGAAAATAAATGTGTGTCAGGCATGTTCTAATCCAAATGATCCCTACATAATTCCAACCCATTTTGGGGGCCACATTTGAGTCCAGCTAAGTATATTTTTATTCCCTAGAAAGAAAGACAGCAGCTATAGCTGCCGTTGTCAGATAAAATGCTCTGTTTTTCATTAAAATCAAAAAGGTTTATTCGCAGTTGGGTGTTTGGTTTGCTTTCTTTGATATAAATTGCAGTCTAAAAATGAACTTTGGAGAAGGAAATTTCTCTTACTGAAATGCCTTCTGTGGATTTTCTTTCTTTTTTCTTTTTTTTTAAATTTTTTTTTAATTGAATGAAAGACTTTTGGAATTGATTTGTTTCTATGGAGTTTTGCAAAGCAAGTTATCAAAATTCTCAGCAAACTAGTTGACTGCTGCTGACTCACACAGGTTTCAGTATAGTGCGAGATGCTAAAACTTCTGGGTTTCTTTTCCATTTCTTCTTATGCATGAAGGCTGTATGTTACATATTATTAAACTTGCAGTGTCAAGTACTAATAGAGATCTTCCATTTTGATATTACTTTTATAGCTTAACAGCTTTTACAACTTCTGCTTCTTTTATGTGTATATTATTTTTTACTCTTTAATTACTGTAGCATTTATTTTCCACGGGTTCTTTGATTCACTCAAGCATAGGATAGCTCTCCTTTGTGACCATGACTGCTTTGTGAAACCTCTGTATCGTGTTGCGCACAATGGGAGTGTTACCCTTTTGGAGACAGAAATGCATGAAGAAATGCAACATTTTAAGCTGTTGAATACTATCTGGGAAAAATGGGTTTTCTCACAGTCTTTGTCACACACAGATACTATCTTGAAGTATGTGTATGAAAGGATTAGCTGAAAGTTCTCTAGGATTTCTTTTTTTGTGTTTGTTTTGTGTTATGTTCCACCTTCTAACTGTTTGACTTGGGAACTTTATTAAAATATTCCTAATGTGCTTTTTCCTGTTTTTCCCTGTAATGTATGACTGAATGACTGCACTTACAAAAATTTGTATTTTCTTCTTTTTTTTTCTTCCCACTCAAATAACATTTAGTATTTGTCTCAGTTACATCGAGGAAATCCTTTTCGTTTTGCAATAAAGTCAGAGGATGAGAGCATGTGCTCTGACAATATTCTTTTATTAACGTGAGTAGCTTATGTAGTCCTGGAAGTCTTATTTTTTGTGTTGCTTATTGCTCGCAAAAGTTTGAGGAATGTTGATTTCCTCTACGTGCTTAGTTGAAGCAGCTATGCAAATAATTCCCCTGCCTGCAAGTCAATAGGTAAATGAAGTTCTGTTTTTGTTTTAAAAATAATCTGTCTCAAAAAAATTGACATAAAATCTGCTGCAGCCCATGTAGAGTGGAATTAAATTCCTACAGGTCAGTCAGGTCTATGGGATGGTGGTGATCTATGACAAGCATGGTAGAGTCCTGTGTTCTACAAAATATTCCAAAACCATCAATTGATTCTACAAACATCTAGGATTTTTAGTCCGTTTATGGTCTTGGACCTTAGGGGAAGTAAATTCAGCGATGCTGAGATACGTGTGGATTCTTTCAGAATTAGGATTTAAATTAGAAACAATCACTACGAATATATAGGTGTGGTTTGAGATGCAAATACCCCAAATAACAATGATGAATGTTTCAAATGTAGATATCTATCTGTCTATAAACAACTCTCCATCTCTCTTCTGCTATAGTGTTTCTTAGCAACTAATGAGTTTCTCTTTGAGCTAGTGCTTCCTTGGCAGTAATTGGGACATATTGTACCTGTATATGAGGCATTTCGTTCAAAGGGCTTTACAGTCCAGGAAAGTATTCGTAAAGCATCACTGAAATGCAGCTGCTGTTTGGCAACAAGGAGAAGTAAGCAGGCACAGCACTGTTGCATGATTTGGTAGAAGGAAGCAGAGAATAGCAAAGAGGAGTTTGAGCTAATTGTGACACAGATCCATTTAGATGTAACAAAGGGAAAGTCCGTGGCTAAAATCAACCCTTTCTATCTTCAAGTTAGCAAGGTGTCTTTTAGGCTGGTGAAGGTAAGCAGATGAATATCTTGTTAGGGCATCATTTGAGCAGAACAGTGACGTTCAGCTAAGTTATAGTCTGCTTTGTTCCTGGGGAATTTTACAAACCTGTAGTCCTTCAGTAGTTTAAGCCTCTTCACGTGCTATTTTGAAATTATTCATCCCCTTCCCTACATCCTGTCTGCACCCTGTGTGCCCAAGACTCCGGGCTTCTGCACGGTTAAATAGCCTCACCTCTCTGTGGCAAGCGGTTTAACCAGCTATGTCTAACTGCATATCTCTCACTGGCCTTGCAACTCCCGCATCATGAGTAAGCATCTACTGTATTCCAGCTGCCTGTGATTTGCTTTTAAAACACAGACAAGGTGCTGCCTTTCTTGAGATCTAAATATATTAGAAAAAATCTTGTATATAGGGGATCTCACCATGCAAGTTGCTATAAGTTTCTGTATTTCAAATTCTAAATATCAAGAAATTAATATTCTCGCTGTTACTAGATGATTTGGTTAAAGATTTGCAACGTTTTCCCAATTCAGAGAAAGCAGAATTTTTGTTTTGAGTAACTGTCAGGTCCAGACAGGGAAATGCTATTGTTTTTCAGCTCCTCTACTATGTTGCTTCACTATTATTATCTATCTAGCTTTCCAGACAGTCTGTCCTTATGAGTCAGTAAAGGACATGAACTCCCTCAGATGCTTTTAATTGTATGTTTCTTTCCATTTTTCATGCTTGCAGCTTTTGTTGTTTTCCATTTCCATATGTCTCATTGAATTTTGTGAGCAGAAAGAATTTGGAAGCTTAAGGCTATTGGTCTGGAACTACTCATCAGCTAGAAAAATTTGTCATGGATTGTAATTTAACATTTTGCTTCGTATATTTTCTTGAGAGGATGATTGCGGTTTAGTGGTATTTTTGCATTCCAAGTAGTTGTAGATTCCCTCTCTGTTATCAGACCATAAGACTTCTTTCTGAGCTCTCAAAAAGTCCTTCAGAAGCTCTCAAAACTTCTGTCATTTGGGATGCTAAAAAGCAGGTTGAAATTTCAATGGTAATTTGTTACAGAGAAATCCATGAAATTTGAATAAATCATCAAATTTCTCTTTCCATCACCAACCCATTTTAATAACATGAGCATTGTTAGAAGTTTAGTTTATGAATTTATTACTGATTGCAAGTTAGTTTGGCACGCTACTCTAGAAATACTGAGTTGAAATCAGTTCAAGAGCTGAAAATAGATGTGCAATAAAGATTGCAATGGAAAATAAGTGACTACAACTGGCTGTTATCTGATTAAGCTAGATGAAATGGATTATCGGCTTGGGGCTGCATGCCGTATATTTGCATTATTGAAATGTCTTTCCACCTTTGGGAGAACAAAACAGAAAAACCAAAACCAGCCCTAGTTTTGACATACTATGGAATATTGACTGAGAAGGCGAAGCAAGGAAAGCAATTGCTTGGGCAATCAGTGCTGGCTCAGATGCATTGGCAGGACAGTAAGAAAAGAACTACCGCAGCTGCTTCTGCAGTTGGCTCTGCTGACTTTTGTGCTGAACTGTTTCCGCCCTGTGATTACTGGTGAAGTTTATCTTACAGAGTTGTCATTTTGGCATCTTTCATGAGTACAGCAATCACTTTAAGGAAAATGAAAAAAGGGGGAGTTAAACTGGCCACTTTATTTTTGTAATCAAGAACAGGATGCACCAGCTTTTAACTCAAACTGGCCCATTATGTACACTTGAGAAATGAGTCACAGCGAGAACCCCTTAGAATAGGTTCTTGTTGGTGGGAAGACAGACAGACTCAAATTCCCAGATATGAATGTGTTTCAGTGTTTGCATACGGTGATGAGATCCAAAGCAGCAAGGGAAATACTTTGAAGTTCTTGGTTTAGAGTTCATAGATATGCTAAAGTGATGATAACTTTATCTGAGACATGTTTGTGGTGACATGATGAAACCATTAGATATGCCAGTTAATGTAGCTTCTTGGGCGCTTAGCCACTGAGTAAAAGTAAGGATGTTGATTGTTTCAAGTCTTTAGTGCACTCTCATCTATGTTTTCCATCCATTCTTTTCAGAACTTGATATTTTCACTCCATTCATTTCATCAGAATCTGTTATCTTGGTTTCATAAAGATATTACTGAATAACAAAGGTTCTGGAGCATGTTTGGTTTAAACAAATTACATTGTCTTCCCTTTTGTGTGTGTTTTAAGTCATAGACCAATGCTGATGCAAAGGTTTCCGTCTCTTTTTCTGGCTTTCTGGTTTCTTGTTAATTTTGTATGAAATGTGCTACCCTCCGGAGTACGAAGCTAAGTCTGGGCAGCCACAGGTCGGATAATGCAGATCTTCCTGCTCCTATCTATGACTGCCTCCGCTGTTCTGTTTTGTGTTCCCCTCTGCCACTCAGAATGCTATTTCCAGGGCTGCATTTCTGACTTCCTATCTAAAATTTTCACTTCTAAATAGAGGTTACACCCTTGATTGAACAAAAACTGAACCTTTAGTTCAGTCAAAAGACTGTCAATAGTGAGATATAGGCCTTATTTGCCCATGTGAATGATTCTGATTGTGTAAAATTGAAGAGATGTCAAATGCAGTTTTCTAACTAGAATTTGCCTTCTCCATTTGCCCAGAATCAATTTGATCCTCTTATTGTATCACAGAAATCTCTACCAAAAGAAGCTACCTGTAAGAACAAATGTTCTATCACAGCTAAATTTCTGCTTTCACTGCTTTTGGTTTTCAAAAAGGAAAATGCTTCTTAGGTTCAAATTTAACAGATGAATTGCAAAGAACTGATTTCTCATTTACAGCAATCTGTTCCATTAGCTATGCAAAGTGCAAGGGTTTCTGCCGCCTTCTGTTGTACACCAGAGTGACACCATCATTTGCCACTCACTGCAATGATCTGCAGCCTGGGTAGGAAAGAAAATGCACTCCAATGCATATGAAAAATAAACCATACTATTACCATTTTAGCTTTTTTTTTTTTTTTTTTACCTTAAACCTTGTTGTGTTTTAGTCAGCTCAGTCAGTGGGATGATAAAGATTGTCTTGCTTACAGCATTTATTTTGAACTCCCCAAGCAGATTCCAATTAGTTTCTAGCTAAGTGCCTATCCAAAAATATGATCTTTTGGAAAGGATGGTCTCTGGGATGAAATATTTGCTAGAAGCTTTCTATAACTCAATTTCCTTATAGTTTATGGTATCTGTCAAACTGGTGTTTATGTGTGGCAGTGACTGGGTGTGCAAAGAGATGTTCTTTTATGTTTGCATCTTGCTCCCCATCCTCAGTACCTTCATAACCTTCAGAATCAATCAGGATTTGATCGTTACATTTAAGTTGTAGTTTTGACTAGCAATAGGTTTTTAACTAAGTGACAGCAAAACCCAACAAACAAATAAGAAAACCAACCCTCACAAAACTGATGTAAAATGGTCAGCGATAAACCAGTCTTTGGCTTTCTGAAGCAACTACACAAACACCTGTGCTAGCACAGGAAGGTCTAGCAGAGAGGGGGATGCAAGGGAAAGTGCCAGTCTCTGATACCTTAGTGTAGCTCAGTTTTTTACTTTATCCTGCCTTGGTCAGCAGGCATTTGATTCAATGCAGGACCAGATTTTGCTTCTTTTGTGGCATTTATTTGGGCATAATTCACTAAAACCCATAACCCTTGAAGTGATGTGAAGCTTTCCTTTAGGGAGTTGTATATTGGTACCAGGTCTGGTCTAACTCATGCTCTTGTGGTTTTGCTTATATAATTTTTTTTCTCCTGGCTTTTAGAGCTGCAGGTTTTTAATTGTCTGAAAACAGACAAGGTAGACTCTCAAATCTCAGAAACTGAAGGCTTGCATGAACGTGACTTTTTTGGCAGGATATGCAAGTGTGGAAGTACTGTTAAAAATTATCTTTTATTGCTGCCCAAAGTTACAGAGTCACCTGTTCAGGTAGTAAGAAGTTAGCAGAGCTAAATTTCCCTTCTGGCAATTTTAATTTGCTTATGTACTTTCCAATTTACATGGTTTTTTTTTTTGGTTTTTTTTTAATGCACATCTGTTTTTTAAGTGCTTTGAAACTTACAGATCAAAACACAGTGTAGATAGAAATGTTATGAAGTTATACAACAGGTGAAGGGTTGGAACTAATTGTTTGCTAAAGACATTCTGCCTAGGATGAAAAGCTTATTCAAAGAAAGCCATAACAGGAATCTGTTGCTCACTTTAGTCAGTATGAATGGTGCTAGAGATTCTGGAACAGGAATAGGTATTAAAATGTCAAGAGGTGATAAGGAAGAATGGTACAAAGCACATTTTTGTTTCTGTCACTACATGTGACATTGCATGCATTTGGTAACTTGATTCTGTATGAAGAAGAGCTTTAGCAAAAAGATTATCTTGCCCATTGGCAGCGTTAACTGGAATACAATGAATCTTAAAGTGAATTTTCTACAAGAGAGGGAAGTACAGTTAGGAGAATGGAGGAAGATCGACAAGACACTAACCTATAATCTTAAATGTACGTAAAAGGAAACAAAACTGATTTTGTGGAGGTTGGCTAAAGGCTAAACATTTCATCGACTGGTTTCACTAACAGATATAAAGAAACAAACTCTAAATAAAATCAGAGGAATTCAAGTTAAATTCGCCATCCAGATCAGAACTTAGGATGTGCTAATAACTAAAAAAGAGATAATGCTGAAGCATTCTTGAAGAGCTAAATACTAAACTGAATAGAAGGAAGCAAGGTCTCTACATAAAAGGCATAGTGAATTTAGATGGCATCTTAGATGGCAACAGTGGGTACAAGATTCAGAAGAAGCAATCATAACGCAAAATAAAAAGCACAGCAAAAAACCACAAGCGCTCTCATAATGCTGTCTTTAATGAACTAAAATTAGGGTCTGACTGCTCTAGTAAGAAGCACAGTTGGAATAAAAACATCTGGATAAACTGCAGCAGTCCAGTAGGATTTATGCAAATGATGATGCTTGAACCCTAATTCTGTTTCCAACATTTATAGCTAAATATTTCAGTTATGGTTCAGTATGTTTTAACATTTTCTTTTACATTAATTATTGTTTAGGGAAGATTTAGACTGCTGGAGAGATAGCAGTTAAACATCTTACTGACATGTAGAAAAGGCTCCTCTTCTGCTCTCATTATCATGTAACCAGATCTTCAGTGTGACTGAAGAGCAGACAGAGAAATATGTCTATATTTGCTAGAGTGTTCCCAGTAAATAACTTGGCTGCCTCTGCTAACTACACAACTCTGCCAAAATAGTTCAATATTGTACTACTACATCACTTTAGATTAAAATTCATGCAGAACAATGTGCGTGGTTTCCTTGTGCTCTCTGTCTGAAGAAGTAAACCTTTGGATGAACATTAAATACAAATACATCTTTTTCTACAGCAGGAAATTTTCAAAGCCTTGCCTTGGAGTTGATTTGTGAAAGGATGTTATAATACTGTATATAAAACTGAACCTTTTAGAAAAAATGTAGACCAGTATCACAACGAATCTTTGGAATTGCCTGTTTTAAGGACAAAATATAGATTAAAATAACAGGATAAAACTTTCTTTTAAATTTGACATAAAGATTTTAATGTTGGTCCAGGGTGTTAAAGCATAATATCTAAAAGAGGCCTAAGTCTGAAGAGTTGTTAAAACTCGCATGAATCCTTTGTTCAGGTCTGCCTTTGTGAAGGCTCGGCTCGGACTCATCATGGTCTTTGACAGAGGTTGAAGCATCAGATGGCTTTTTCTTTCTGCTAACTGTGATCAGGTACTTCATGTAATTAACGGGTGTACTAAGGAGGACAACACATTGAAACAGAGCATTAAAAATAGCAAGAAATGCAGTAATCACTAATGTTATGAAATACAAGTGTTCCGAGTTAGTTAATTCCAAATTATGTGAAGAACTAACTACAACAGTGTTGCTGAAATGTTAGTAGCCATTTTTGTGATGGAGGGTGAATGGTATCCCAACCAACCAGAGTGCAAATGCAGTACTCGGACATTGGAACAGGAGGAAAAGACAGAAATAACTCAGAAGTCTGTTAGTCTTTATGAGTTCTAACTGCGATGCTTGAAAAAAAACTATGAGAGCAAATGTTTTGGCAATCAGTTGGTAATGTCAGGGCCCTGGGGGCACTCTCAGGCTTCACTGGCCCTGATCCCTCTGCCCTGCAGTCTTCCCCCCAGCCTGCCCATGGCCCAGGACCCCGCTTCAGCCCAGCCCAGGGCCACCAGCTCCCCACAGCCCTGCCCAACCATGGGCCCTACGGAGCCGGGCCTGCCCACGTCCCCTGGCTGCCCCGCAGCATGCTGGGCCATCGGTCCAGGCCCTGCCCTGCCCTGCCTGATCGTGGGGGTCCCCGGCCATCACAGTACGATGGAGATTAATCCAACAGTAAATCACAGACACTCTGGGTTTGCCAAGAACAAATAAAATTGGGATTGTTTAATTCACCTCCACAGAGAGGACGGCTGGCCTGGTGAAGGAAAGGGCAGTAGCTGGGTTTCTGCCATGATTCTGCCCGTTCCACACACCACCATCACTGTTAAGGAGACAACCTCCTGCTGGCAGGTCTTGCGCTCATCTCAACTCCTCTGAAAGCGAGAATTTCTTCAGTTGCTCAACCTCGTATACTTACTCAAAATAGGTAAATGACATTACTTGTGACCGGGCAGAAAGTGGCTTATAATACTATGTAGGACAGTGATCTGTAGTTTGAAGAGCAGTAGTACTGGCAAACTTGTCATGAAGCAAGTTAACAAATGGCTGTAAAGCACTTCAAAATAGTTATACAGTTCATCAAAGGCGAGATCATTATATCACATTTCCCAGAGGGATTACTGTGCTTCCAGGTCTATTCATAGTCCTCAGCACGTTAAGTAACATAACTGGGATTAACTAGGTAAACCCTGCAGGCATCACCAAGCTGAGGAAGGAGAACCGGCAGGGTGGCGCGCAGAGCTTGGTAAACAGCGAGATGGCCTCCGAACTACAAGGTGACACTTGGGAAAGTACTGCACTGAGATGCAAAGCCACAAATGCAGAAAAGGGAACAGCTGGCTAGATGACAATACAGCAGAAAAGATTATGGAAGTTTATAGTGAACGGCAAACTAAATGTGAGCCAGCGGTGCAATGGTATGGAAAAATGGCAGAGCTTGTTCTGGGTGGAATTAGCAATGGCAGTGTGGGTAAACCATGGGAAGCAATCATCTCCCTCTGGTCCCTGCTGGGGTGTGCAGGTGGTGAGGCTGGCCTGATATGGGCACTGCGCATAAGGGAAATGCAGAGCAAGAGGAAAGAGTCCAAGGAACTGCGAAAAAATGACAGCTTTAGAAAATGTGATTTGTGAGGAAGAGAAGAGTTTGCGGAAGTGTTTGGCAGAGTTCAGAGACCAGAGCAGAGTTTTTAAAATCTGAAAGATACTGTCATGAGTTAAGGAGTATTCCCACCAAGTGCAGGATGAATGCTAAGTTGCTTAATTGCAGCAAGGGAGATTTAGGTAATGAATTAAGAGTGCAGGTTTTATAGATTAAGAAATAAACTGTAGACCCATCTCCTTAGGACGCTGCAAAATATCTTTTCTTGGAAGTGTTTGAAAATGGATTAGATGGATATCTGCAAGGGTACTAATTCAAAGAGGCAGTTAGCTTGGCTCGTCTCTTGTTTAAATAGTGAAATTCACAACCAAACCAATCTCATAGTGCTAATACCTCAGCAGAATAATTTTGAAAACAAGCTGAATTGACCAAGCTGAATTCAAATGGAGTGAACTTTAGCTGTGTGACCCATGTAGGAACTACAGGGAGCTGTAGCTGGTATATAGTTTGTCATTTCAAACTGATAAGTCACTGACTAGGATTTCCAATTTATTTATTTTCTTAATGAAATTGGCAGTTTCAGAATATAGTTGGTGCTTCTATGCAGTTTGTTTTCACCTTAAGCATATAACCTTTGGGAAATGCATTGTGAATTGTTCCGATGCTACATTGGGGTCTACACTCAGCTAATACTTCTGGAGTTTTAATAGTCTAGTCTGAATTGTTTAAAATATATCTAAAGATGGGGAAAAAATATTATAGCAGCCAAGGTGAAACACTTGTGCTGTTGCTGCTCTGCCTATTAGCAGATTCCAACTATTGTGGATGAGTTATCACCCATCAGATTCTATAGAAATTAGATCTCCTTCCTTTCCTGGCTATTGCTTAGACCTACCTTCCCCATTTCTCCTTTTCTGTAATATATTATGGTTATAGCCCTTGTGAATTGTTTATAATATTTCCCTTGATGTACTCAGTTCTTTGCAAAACCTCTGACTTTCAATGTGTATTTACTTGTGTTAGTACGCCCTTCTCTTTTTCTCAGATCTTCCATATTTCAGTAGTCTCTCCATTTAAGTAATGTCAAGTCTTTTCTCTGCTACTGAGATAGATAGAATAAAGGAGATCTCTGATTTATTTTGCTGATTCCTATAGGGAAGAAACAATTGTTAAAGATTAATAAGACTGGGAGGAGAAAAAGATGGCACTACTCTGCAGGTAGATTATAATAACATTACAGATTGTTACAAAGATTGAATCATGTAATCTTTTAGCTAAAAGTACAAATGCACATATTTCCACATTTCCATTCCAAAATCAGGGCTATGCTTTACAAATTTGGAGGAGAATTATTTCGTGTCAAAATTAATGAGTGTCTTCCTTATCCAGGAGAACAGAATCTGTAATGTTATCTTCACTTTCCTCAGAAAGCATTTTATCTTTGTTGTTTTAGCTGTGTATTGGGTGTCAGTTCTTGTATTTGAACCAGGATGGAGGAAAGAAATGTGCAAATATGCTACTTTGCCATTTTCAAAATAAAGTAGTGGAAATTTGTGGCATCCATTTGTAGGAGCTTGTAGACAACAGGCGGATTATGATAATTTATGGTAACAATTCAGAAAAAATAAGATATTACTGTAAGATTTTAACGATCTTACCCCATTGAGAGCAACCCCACTGTTCTGTCCTCTCATTACTACATGCTCTTGCAGGTGAACTTTACTCCAGTTGTTAACTAAATATATACGTAACTTGTTTTATGTTTTCTATCAAATTTAGAGTTTGGTGCAGAGGATTGGATTTGCTTATGATTTAAACCTTTGCAGCACGGTCATATTGCAGAGCCAGGGAGGGGGCTTCTACTTAAGTAGAAATGTGCTGCATGCTTATGAAGAAAAATTAAGAAAAGTTAGTAATAACACTCATTATGTGAAAGGAGGCATCAGGACCCCATTCTTTTATCTATTGTATCAAATGTCAGAAAAAGCCTCAATTGTTAGCAGAAAAATCTCATTAATGCCTGTTAATTTGGAATCTGGTAGAAACGTGCTGCTGCTTAGCTCGTGTTGATGGCTGAAGGTAAAGCAGCACTGATACTGAATTAACAAACACTGGATGCATGACAGTCAAATGTTAAAGAAGCCCCAAAATCAACAGGGCTCTATGGGAAAATGGTTTAGATGTATGTGGTTTACACGTGGTTGTAAAGGTTTTTTAAGACTTGAAAGTACAGCAACATTTTCTAGAATGGTAATGCAAACTAATCTCCATGAATATTTTGTTTCAAATTTACCAGTAATACATTAACTAAACTAGGAGCGTAGTCCTACAGGTTTTTACTGTGCTGCTGTCCTTGGGAAAGCTTTCAGTCTGCGCTGCATCACAGTGATTCAAGAAAACATTAAATATAAGAGGCTAAGAAATGGTTTTGCTATTCTTTCCTTGTGCTGCTACCTACTTTCTATCAAATTGGTTGTTTAGCATAATCAAGTCAAACGGAAATTATAATTGATTGCAGTTGTTACTTAAAGCTACTGCTTCAGTTTCAGACTAAGGGAGAACTTGTGGGGACAAAACCTGTCTGCTTCTCCCAGCAATATCAGTTGGTCTAGTTTAAATAAATACATTTTTGCACAGATTATATGGTGGCAAAAACATATATATTAAATGAGACAATCTTTCAGCTGTAATGACACTAATGTGTTCTAATACAGTAGCAGACCATTTAGTTTAATCTCACTGAGATGAAGGAAATGCCCATTACAGATAGTTTTTTCAATTACATGATCATTTCCTTTTGTGGATAACCACACTCAAAAAATCCCTTATTCTCAGCGGTCAGAAGACTTGGCACATTCTCACAGGCAGTCCACTCTCTCTGAGCCGACATCTCATGCTAGGCTTGGGAAAAGAAGACTCCACATCTGCTGTACTTTTTTCTTCCACACGCTGTGCTTCTATAACGTTGTCTCTAAGTTTCTTCCAAAAATTGATATTCATGGTAGCCAGTGAGGAAAGCAAGGCCAAAGTACACTAGAGTAAGCATTACGGTATTGTCTTAGAGATCACCAGCTTTAGATCATTCAGTGAAGATGATGCCTTTGTCACAAAGTGCTGTTGAAGCTTGCTGAAAACAAATGTGCAGTCAGAAATATGTAGGAGTTAGTCAAGTATTAGTTTTGTCAGTTTTCCCCACAGATTTAATCACATAATTGTGAGACTGCTATTATCTTGATTAGGTTTCCATAATAATGAGTGTTGCTCTTCTCTTTGGTCTTTAAACACAGCTTTGCTAGTCAAGGATTTGAAAAACAAAATTAAAGAAAAAATCCTGAAAATACTAGGCATCTGACTATGAGGTGCTACACTGTTGGGACACCACTTGACTTGCAAAAAAGTAGAAGGCGATCTTCTATAAATGCAAAAGGAGTTTGATGACACTAGTAAAATTAGAAATATGTTCTTCCCTCATGATGTTATAGTAATGTGAGTAAAAAAGCATAGCTTGTTTGACTGATAGGGGTATGATGGTATAATACCATTTTGTTAAGCAAAACAGCGTTTGGGTCAGGGTGTAACCACAGTGATGGAATTAGTTAATCATAAAGCACGAACAATACTGCTATGTCCCTTGTACAGCCCTGCCCATCTGGACATTAGGTCTGGGAACAGAGGGTTTAGTCCCTAGGTAATCATTAACGTT
>Ga0065711_1004050_pt1 | contig 44053 bp, 18 predicted proteins | sample Hoacrofraction12_FD_59098 | JGI IMG/M metagenome (GOLD analysis project Ga0065711, IMG submission 59098) | Hoatzin crop microbial communities from Cojedes, Venezuela - Epithelial fraction 12 v2 (version 2) | ecosystem: Host-associated > Birds > Digestive system > Esophagus > Crop | place... | reverse complement strand
CCCCCCCCGTGTAATTCCCAGAGCTAAGACCTTTTATTTAGTATCAGCAGAGAGTCTCATTTAGTTTTTTCCGTCAACACATCTCAAAGCACTTTATAAAGTAGGTCACTGCCATTTGTTCTATTTTGCAGATAGGGAACAGATTAAATTATTTACCTACTGTGGGCAAGTAGAAAGCTGGGAATAAAAACCTGGGTCTGCCCAGTCCCGTATTTCAGCCACAAAGACACATGGAGTTTGCAAGTTTTCTGCCATGAATGTGCTTTGAGGATCACATTTTTGCTAACCGTGTAATGATGTACCAGTGATTTCATGATAATCATAATCAACTTGAAAAAATACAAAATAATAGGTCTTATTTGGTGGACTTTGAAGTGTTTTTTGTACAACATTAGTTCCTAACAGAGTCTCCTTCCCTTAGAACTTTCTTTTTGCCATGCAAAAAATATTGCAAGCATCTCTAAAATGTCTAGAACCTGTCTTCCTCCATCAAAGTCAGCCCACAGAAAATTCACTCCAAAGTTATGTTCATGTGATAAATGAACTATCTAACAGCCAGAATACCATGCTATAGCAGAATATAAATCAGCCAAAGTGTGAGCATACAACTAATTTAACAAGGAGCAAGAAGCAATAAAAATTATTGCATTGAAACACCTTCAGGATGCAGAGATAAGCTTAGCTTAGGTTTGCAGTAAGGCTGTCCTAACACTGAGCTACTAGGTAGTGGGCTGCTGGCAGATATTTTTTCTATTGAATGTTCTTCCTCTGTCACTGGAACCTGAGGGATGTAGGGACATCTCCATCCTTGGAGTTTTCTGAGGCTCAGTTGGATACCCCCACAACTGACCTGATTTAATGCTGGCAATAGTCTTTTTTTGAGCAGTAGGTTGGACTAGATAATCTCAAAAGAGCCCTTTCAAACAACATTTCAACATTCCTGCAATTTTAAACTTGGTGTGAATGCAATGGATCTTACGTTGGGATTGGCCTGTAGTATCTGAAAATAAAGCATGAGAATCTATGATCTCTTGCAGAATTGCCAAGTCAGTAAAATTCTTCATCTCAGAAAAATGGAAACACTTGATTTGCCATGGCATACTGTCCGTTATGGTAGGAGAGGAATTAATCAGGTTTTTATATTAGCAAAATGACTGATGACAGTCATTAACTCAGTTTTACAGGTGAATAAGAAGGTGAGTTCCTGTTACGAATGATACTTAGCCCGTTTCTGGACTCTGGTATTCATCTTTCCCTTTGCAATAAAAGAGAGAAAACTGCAGATCAGCATAAATATTGTGATCTGTAACCTTTTTCTTTGTCTTACCGTTGCGCCCACTAATTCTAAAGGCAACTAATTTGCAAGAAGGATCTGATTACGGGAAAGATACTACAGTCTCATTTTATTATCAATGCCTTATCAGAACTGGGAAGACACTTAGCTCTTTTGTCACAGGGAAAAAGCCAAAGCAAGAGGAGTACAAATACCCATGTTGTATGCTATGTGAGGCATAGCTAGTCTGAAGCTACCATATTCACACATATACTATGCATTACTGCTAATAAGAGCCAGGCAGAAATGTTAAGGGAACCATGTTCTGCCTGGAAATGCAATCACATCTGGAACAGTGTTTGGCGTACAGTTATTTGGCTAAATTTTGCTTGGGTAAAAAAGCTCTTTAAGGATTCTGATAAGGTCTAAATGTCCTGTTCTGTTGTTTTCTAATTATTTTTTCTTTCTGTGCATTTTAAGTTATTTATTTCACGTTACAGTACATAAATTCATCATATAGCAGTTAGACCTGAAATGAAATGTCTTATCAGAACAAAATGTTTTGTTGATTTCAGCTGAATTTTTTTTCCTCAGACTTTTCACTTGGAGTGTTAATTATGAATTCAAAAGAAAGCCAGATTTGGAAATGAAGAAATCTTTCTGCTGATGGATTCCTGTGCTCAGGTCTCTTACTAGTCATTTTTGCAAGATACTGGAGACCTCCTACAAACAAGTGTAATCTTGGCTTCCTTTAAGTCATTGGGAGTTTTTACTCTGATCGCAGTGATAACGTTTAGGTAGAAATATTATTTTTTTTTAACAAATGAGGTGCTTATGGTCAAGGCCTTTCTTTGGGGACACCTAAAATATATTTGGTTTCAAACATTTCTATATATCATGTACAACTGCGAACAATCTTTGTATACTGCTGAATTTTCTCAGAGCAGTTGATGATGAAGAGTTGCTGGAGCAGCAATAAAGCAGAAATAGGATGGACATTTATCTAAGCTATCAAAGCTATTTTGCTTAGAGTGAAACTTAATAGTATTTATTTAGTGTCTCCTGCTAAGATCATTCACAGAATAGTCTCGTACTAGCAGAAATACACATAAATCAAGACAAATTCAGAAGCAGACAGTAACATCGTGGGTACATTGGAGTTCTTGTTAAGCACAGATTCATTTTGGTTATTTTACTACTCTAGAAATCATCACTTCAGATACAGAAAAGTAGCAAGATGTTAAGGAGACATTTTCAAAGTCCCGTGGGGTTTTTCCCCCAATTTTTTTTTTTTTTGTGCTGAAAAATAAAATTATGTACATAGCAACACATACATATCAGGCATATTTTAGGATGTTAAGAGTCCTGATGACTTTTGTTGGTACAAAAATCATATGTCATCCTTTTATGTAACTCATAGTACCATCATATGAAGATCAGCTGACAAACTGTCAACTCATCCATCTGACATGACTTGATACATCAAGAAAAATGGATAAGCCATAAATTAAAATGAAGTTTCAAGTTGAATAATCTTATTTTTTTTGGAAATGCTGAAAGATACTTTAAAATACTTTTAGAAGGGAAGAGTATGTGCAGGCTTTGTGACAATGTGTATTTAAAGAAGAATGCAGTACAGGAAATTCAGATATACATGTGGAAGAACCTGCTGCAAATAAAAATTTGCAGGAATAGGCCATGGATTTCTAACTGTTCACATTTAACATTTCCTTAAGTGTTGGTGTATGAAGAAAGCTCTTTTGTTGCTTCATTTTAAATTAAATAAACTTCTGTTTCTTATTAGTCTCTTATACTTTTGGTTGGGGTTTTTTTTAGACACAGTGGTTTTTTTCACCACATGAAAACCAGAGAGTTTTGGGAGCATAAACCTCCAAACACTGGCACTGGAGAATACATATGTTCTCCTTTCACAGCTTTCTGAATCATGAACTGTGTCGCACTCAAATTCTGCACTGTGATCTGGGTTTTCTCAGCGTCCAAACTGGATGCCCATTACAGATGATTGATCTGTTGGGAGCAGATCTGTTCAAGACATTACCAAACTTCTGAGCCCAGCAGCTTAGTCTCAGCATCCCAAAAGTTTCTGTCCCCACAGTTCTGTCCGTTCTATTTCTTATATGGCTTGTCTAAACCAAAGTTGTGCAATGACTCTGCTTAGAAACCCAACAACTCTACCAACAGCGCTGACTCCTGAGCAGACACGGCTTGGCTGAGGCTGGTGACTCAGGACACTGCTCTCCATGCATGGGTGGCTGAACTGTTCACAGATCAGTTGCCAAAATACTGGAGATTATGACATGGAATTTGCCTTCAAATTTTGCTGTAAACTGCACTGGTTCAGCAGCTTGTTGATGTATGTATCTCAGCCATCCATGCAACTGGGGAGTGGCAAATGAGATTGTCAATAATGACCTTGTCAGCTGCCCTGAGATATGCTACCCCCTTGGTGAGTTAGAACCCTTTGTAAAGGCCACTTTTTTCATTTGTTTGCTATTTTTTGAGTCAGATCATTAGCATATCCAGTTTAAAGAGCAGCCACAGCAACAGCTACTGGCACAACAGAGAAGATGGCAGCTTCTAGCCCAGGGGGCAGAAATGAGGTACCACGGCTGATAACCTTAAAATCCACACTCTGTCTTGACAGAGTCCTGATGTACAGCCACACCCCTGCTCTAATATGACAATTCTGTCTACTTCTTGCAAATATACATATGCAGTTGTTTGTTGTTACCTACAGCGAGATATGCCCTGCTGTCCCTACCCTAATAATGCCACCTTCTGTCAGATGGGCCCTACAAGCATTCTCATCCTCTGCAGCAGTTCTTCCCAATGGCACATGTGTGTGAAGGACGGCAACTTCAAGAGATCCTGGCATGACCAAGTCCTGGCAGGTTTCAATAGAGAAGTTGGTGGGATGAGGCTTGGGGGACCTGGGATTTTTCTGGAACTCTGAGTAGTCTTACTGACCTTGGTGTGATGTCCAGGGAGGGACTGTACATCCATGTTTTGATACTTGTTTCTGTCTGCCGTGGCTGGCTGTGGCTGCCACACTGGGGAAATTTTGATGGGCAGGGTTTGAGAGAACTGAGAACAGGGTGTGCTGGCATGGAACATGTTAAGTAGCCAGGTTCCTTCCCTCCGAAGAGAAATGAGCCAACACAGGCTGGCAAAGGGGCTGGATGCAGCCCAGCCTGCCCTGCAACAGAGCAGCGGGACACTGAGACATCACCCTCGTTTCTGTCCAAACCACTTCTAAACCTCCTTCTACCCAACCACAATAACCAGTAAACAGAGGTAAGAAACAGAAAGTTTGCTTGCATTTTATGAGCCAGTCACATAAGAACCATGTGTGAAGAGTTTTAATGGTCCAGTGGAAGAGCTTTCAAGATCAGCAGCATCATTTTTTCCCTAACGTCTGAACTATGTAAACAAAGGGCATAAGCATATGCATTTAAATGTAGATCAAAGTCTTACTGACTTGAAGACATGTGACACAGAAGAATTAATTTATCTGGAACTGGAACATCAAAGACCTTGAAGAAGGCAATACAGATGACTGTCACCACAACACCGTTCATATTTGTGACTTCTAATGTTTCCCTCTGTAAATAAAAAGAATAAGAAAACAACACAGTTTAATGTCTGCAGACAAAGAAATCAGTGTAGCTGCCTGCTTTGGAGTGACTGGAAATCCTCCGCCCATGGCAGCCACATGATGCTCAGGGCCAGCACAGCTAACTGCAAATGATGGACAGGTCCTTGTTATAAATGTGCTGCTAGCTATAAACATGCCCCACTGCAAGCCTATGATAATGGCACCAGCAGTGAAGGACAACATGCTTTCTCTTGCTCTGGGAAGCATTAAGGCAAAGGCAGCCACTTGGCAGGCCAGTTACTACAGCCAGAGAATATGCGTTTTCTAGCAGCACCTCCCCTTCCTCAGGATTTCAACTTAGAGATATGGTCCCCCAGTCACCCAAGCCTGTGTTTGCCACCTAAGCTATCCCATCTGCCTCCCATGAGAGGGCAAAACCTGAGTAAACCTGTGTACTTGCTGAGAAGAAGCTTGAGACATCAGAAGTCACATAAAGATGAATAAATTGCACTTCCTATTGAGCTCTTGCAATTATAGTCAGAGGTAAGCATTAATCTCATATCTAACTCGATGGCAATGATATTAAAATATATTTTTGCAGCAATCCCCCTCCTCCCTAATTTTCCAGCAGTATTTAAAAGGAAATGTAAACAGATAGCAACGCCTGTCGCCAAGGCAGACTAGTTTGTCTGTTCCCTCAGCATTGTGAAACTGATGTTGTGAAACGGCAGCTGAAAGAAGCCTAGCCCAAGACACAAAAGGGGCAATTTGTGCTACTGACTTGAGAAAGAAAACTGTCCAGACACTTTAAAAATAAATAACGCACTGGGATCTTTTAACTTATTTCTGTAATTATTGCCAACCGCATACTGATTTCAAATTTTTATACTACCCAAAACTGCCAGCAGTGAAACTTGGCAGGGAATTAACAGCTGAGAAAGACAGAGAAGATGAATCATGATCATATGGATACAGTGTTGCATGTACTAAGCACTGAAAGTTGTATATTTTGTAAATGCAGACTAGCCATGCAAAATTTCAGCATTCTTTCAATTACAATGCGTTCACATATTTTAACAACCTGTAACATAAGGCCTACAAGAAAGCCGGAGGAGAACTTTTCACAAGGGCGTGTAGTGATAGGGCAAGAGGTAATGGCTTTAAACTGAAAGAGGGTGGATTTCGATTAGATACAAGGAAGAAATTCTTACTATGAGGATGGTGAGGCACTGACTGGCACAGGCTGCCCAGAGAAGCTGTGGCTGCCCCCTCCCCGCCAGGGCTCAAGGCCAGGCTGGATGGGTCTTTGAGCAACCTGGTCTGGTGGAAGGTGTCCCTGCCCATGGCAGGGGGATTGGAACTAGATCATCTTTAAAGGTCCTCTCCAACACCAACCATTCTATGATCCTATGATACTAGGGTGGCAAATTTTCTTTCTTATTTCACTTATTTTTATCATTTAAAGCTCTGTAATTTTTATGACCTATTCAGCAAGTCCACAGAAATATGCCCTCTAGCACTCATAAAAAGAAGAGAAAAAAAGAAGTGAAAATATTCCATGCATGGATTTGAATTACTTTTGTTTTGTTCTTTTATAGCTTCATGTAGAGATAGTGAACTAAGTAAACTGTTAGACGGAATTCAGTGATGGCTGACCATCTCTGAGAATAACAAGTAAGAGATATTCATCATTTTGCACATTATTAGATTAGGTTAGAATAGTTAGATCAATTAGAATAATTTCCTGTTCAGCTCTGAGGTAGGTCATAGTAGTAACTAAAAAAGACTACTGTCTCTTTTCTAAATACCAGTCATCTTCCATTTCTTAATGGCTACATATCCTCATCTCTACTGCTATGTGGTTGACAGTCTAAGGCTAAGGAATGATCGTGAGAAGATACCATCTTTCTAAATGAGAGGTCAAGAGACATTCAGGGCAGGAAAGGATTGCAGAAGTAGCACTGTATTCAGAAATTAGTACTATTGTCATATAACCTGTGATGTACTGCTTAGATGAGGGAGCTTCACAGTTGCTCCAGTCACAATAACATAGTACTTTTATTAAACTATGAAATGGCTCTATCAACAAGAGATATGGAGCCTAATTCAAGTTGTTTATTTTCTCCCAAACCATGTGTGACTTTTTGGCGTAGCAGGGAAAATTTCAGGCTTAATGCATCTTTTCTTAACTTTTTTCTGATTGTACCAATTACCCCAACATAAAACTGGGGGAATAGTTATTTCATGCCTGGAAAAACAAAATAATCTAATAAAGGCTCTTTTTCCCCTAAGGAAAACACTTGAAAACACTTTCTTTTTGAGCAGTTTGATTCACAAGAAAGCCTTGTGTTCAGGGAAAGGAATTTACCATTTGTATAAGATCAGACTGTTCTTATAGCACGATGCTGCTACACAGCATGTGGTGCCTCGTCTGAACTCTGTTGTTAGACCATACTGGCTTCAACTCTGCTCGGCTATAAAATATCAAATACTGTTGGGAGCAGAGGGACAGATTAGGGAATATGTGTCTTCATTATGGAATTTTGAATAAAATTTGCACTGGAATGAGTGTGAAAACATATTCCTATGGCACTTCTATTAAAGACAGAGGAAGATTAATTTTTCTTTAAGAACATAAAGTAACATATGGATATAGACATGGAAGAAGGCAATGGAATTTAATCTAAATAGAAACTGTTTTTATAGTAATGTGGTTGTTCAAGGTGAAACATACTTTCCTGGACTCAAGAAGAGAATACAAAATTCAGAATCTTCCATTTGGTCAAGATGTATTTTGCAAAATACTAAAGATGGCTTAGAAAAAGCTTTATCACTGCCTTATGTTGTTGGAATGAACTGAATCAGCTAATGCTCATGGTAATGTCTATGCTGCAATGCCTCCTGATGTCCCGTTGTTTGGGGAACATTAGATAGGCTATTTGACTGGTCATGAAAGTTGTCATATTGTAGTCATTTAGGAAGTACTTACGACATAAACATGTGCAGAGTTTAACACGACTCAGAAAAATCTTTGGGATTGTCTGTGAATCAGTTATGGGACTTAGATCATCAGGTCCTGAAGGATTACAGAGCAAGTTATATCTGGATTTCTTTAACATGATTTGGAGGCTTTCCAGTTAGCTGGAATTCCAGTGCAACAGACATTTTATCTTTCAGGAAACTCATCACTCTCATCAGGTCAAAGCTGCTCTGCCAAAAGCACTGCTGAAGACTTCAGATGTATTAGTGCATAGCTTGCTCCTAGCAGCTGTGAGCCAAGGGGAACAGAGTTGCTCTCCTGGACTTCAACTTACTTGATGTACATGTGTGATTAAGCATCATTAACCCTTTAGCTGACTTGAAGTAAAACCCTATGCATTTTCATTTCAACTTATATAACAAAAAAAAAATTTGGAAGCACATTTGGGTATATCTATTGCAAAGTTACACTTCAGATTATATTCTTGCAGTCTTGTGGACCCAAACACTGGAAAATTTGATTCAAGATGTGCATAATTATGCACTTGCTATTGTAGATGCAAGGCTGTAGCAGGAACATCATCCACGCTTACTAGGACATTGTGCACTGATCACAGAGAAGATGGGATAGCCCTAAAATGCAGAGGCTTACACTGAGCTATATGATTGCAGTTCATCTTACTCTGTCCTGAGACAAAAAATTATCTCAGAGCCTTCAATGCCCCAAGCCACCCAGGACCAAATCAATACTCAGGGGAGAAAAAAAAGAAGAAAACACAGCATAGATAAAGGCAACTTTGAGGCGATAAAATGCAAAGACCGAAAAGCAAAAATACATGACTGGACACAGAAAGCAGGCAGACCAAAGGTTTGAGTCTTATTTTTTATGAGTGAACACATATTATTTCTGCATGGTTTGAACCCGTGTGCTGTGATCACGAACACATGTTTACAAAATTCAGAGTATTGTTTGCCTACACTTTGGGGAGCAAGTTTGAACACTAGTATAAGAGAGAAGTGATGAAGATGATATAAAAATGTATCTTATTCGCAGCTAGTGTATATTTACTGCTTTCCTTTGATTGATCAGAGGATGAAGTTAAAAGTACTAAACATTTTCTCTTCCAGATTTTAGCAGAAGGATTGATCATCCTGCATTATTTTTAAACTGTGGTAAGAACCCACAGAAATACTTTTAAAAACTTAAGTGCTGTCAGAATCTTCTGTTATACGAGCACCAGCAGTAAAAGCTGTAAGCACTGCAAAACATGCTGTGAACAATCCTTATGATTAATTATAAATGTTTTATTATATGAGAAAACAACATAATCTACTGAGGATGTCAAAACATGAAAGCCTTATATGTTTGCGCTATTCACTTAATACCAGCTTCTTTGACAAGAATGATACTTAGCTCTTACAGCGGGAAATTTTATAGTCTGAGTATCTCAGGCAGAAATTTCCTCTAATCTCAGTGACTGGCTGTGGAAATGTTAGCCACACATTTGGGTTTCTTCAGACCAGTACTCTACAACTTTGCATTAATTTAGTGACCACTGATGTTACGAGAACCACAGCAGTAATTCTATGTTAATAGAAATCATAACTTGCAGACTTTTTTAAAGATCTGCAAGATAACCAGCTCCACAAAATGGAGATAGCCTTACATTTCGCTTCTTCGAGATTATTTGTGTGTTATAAAATATGAAACGGAGTTCATAGAATCCAAGAATCATAGAATGCTTTGGGTTGGAAGGGACTTTTAGAAGTCATCCAGCCCAACTCCCCTGCAATGAGCAGGGACATCTTCAACTAGATCAGGTTGCTCAGAGCCCTGTCCAACCTGGCCTTGAATATTTCTAGGGATGGGGCCTCTCAGTTTATTGCCACTCTGCTCAAAACAGTGACACACTATCTTTCTGGGCTGTCGGTACCTAAATCAAATGCCTCAAAAGCAGCCGGAATAAAAAAATGCTGCATGACCAGTAATGGAAACGACATGTTGCTAAAATGTCAGCATTATGTTACGATTTTGTACACTTCATAAAGCAACATTCCAGACTTCACAGGATGAAAAATAGAGACACTTGTCTGGCTTTCAAAATATCATTTTCAATTCCCCAATCATTAAAAAAATTGGAATTTTTAAATTAGTTCAGAAAGGCATCATGTTTGCCTTTTAGTTAACAGCTCTTTGTCAGACAACAGCTAGAAAATGCTCTGACAAATGGAAATTATCAGTGAGAGGAACCCAACAGCCTGACATCTATTTCTATCTCTTGGATTTATGATTTGAGAAAAACTGCCTTCACAAGTCTCTGATTTCAGACCAGTGGCTCCTGGAGTGCTCATTCCCTGCTATATTCCGAGGAATGAGGGATGGTGTGAAAATGAATAAGGCCAAAACTGCAAATCTGTAATTTCCCCAAGAAAACTCTGAACATATCTTATTTTACCTGATATTAGAGATTAAGCTGGACTTTTTAGGGGGGCACCCCTGGGACTGACAGGGAACCCTGGCATCAAGGCAATGATTGGGTCAGTGACAAATGTGACCCAGGGTCGCACCTTGAAAAAGAAATAAAATAAAGAGCTTATACAGCATCAGTACAGCTGAATGGATGAACTGCTAGGAAGTGAACAAGTCCTGATAACTATTTGTGAGTCATTCTTGTAATTAGATAAAAATAATAGCCGGTAGTCCCCTTAAAGGTCATTTGGGGGAGGCCTGGTTTTGTACATATGTGAAATAATCGCAAGGCACACCAAATAGGATTAAAAGACTTTGTACACTGTGGAAATATAGGTGAATCCCAGGTGAGAGCCTGTGACTGACTCGCTGGTGCTTGGTGGGAGCCATTCAGCTGTATTTTTCAGCCTTTATCAGGCGTAGCATTTTTGACTGTCAAACCAGTAGCTCCACAGATGGTTTCCAGCACATCCAGGCACTGAACTCTTGGCAGGTTTATGACCAGATCAGACCCGTGGAGTGAGATTACAAGGCAAGGCATGAAGGCCTATACAGCATCTGTCCTTCCTCCCCATGCATATACTGGAACATTTGAGCCCTTCTTTAGTGTCAAATGTGCTGCTGCAGCCTTTCCTGAAAGTAATTGAGGCGTATGACTGCCTGACCACAATCTGATGCATATCTGAAAAGATCACATGACTTCGGATGTTCAAGTACGTGTTTACATTCATACACCTAAATCCATATATAGCAATTAAATAAGTAGATTGATTTTTAGAAAGGAATTCATTTGATCTTTGTGTTGCTCACACTCAGTAGCCCTTAAGATGCGTATCTTATAGAAGAGCCTGTTTCTTAGAATAACTCTGTTATATAGTCTGTAGACTATGTTTCAAGTGTTCTGCTCATTGTTAAAGAGCTAGATGGGATTATGCAGAACACAAAAATCCATGAAAACCTTTGGTTAGATTTAAGCCTATAATACCACTTTGATTCAAATATCTTAAAATGTTAATATGAGCTGGTCTGTTTGGTTCCAGTCTTCACTCAGGCGTATAGAACTAGTCTGTCATTTGCATTTCTGTGTCCTACAGACATAAAGTGCAAGGTTACGATATTTATAGCTTCCTTTTCTGACCAAGTACGTTTAAAACAGAGGTAAGGATAGAATTAGCTAATTCGCTGTTAATAAAAACTCCACTCTGTGTATTTAACTGCATAAAAGCTATACATTAAAATGCAGTTCATTAACTAAAAAAATGATCTTAAAAAGATTAGGGAGCAAAATAAGTGATGTGGGTTTATACACTTTACCCAGCAAGGAATTTACAATCCTGGTCCCTTCCTTGAAATAGACTCAGGGGTTTGGTAGGTTTATGGGAGATGACTCGCATTGTTTGCTTTATTGTGGTGCTTGAGGGCTCCAGCTGAGATGTGAATCCCAGAGTGTTACCAGAAACAGTGAGGCAACCTCTGCCACAAAGTGTTTTCAATCTCGATTGCAAAGGTACAAGGACTGGGATGGTATGTGCTCCTGCTGCTAAATCCTCGGCTCCCTGCATCACGGGGTGGTTGAGCTGACTTTCCCCAGGTATCCGTTGCTGCCCGGCTGATTAACAGGACTCTGTGGTCTGGGTGCCCACACTGATGCTTCATGTCTGCAGCCCAGGCTTTCTAGGAGTCTGACCAAGCGAGTGCTTCAGCTCACTGCTTTCTCTCTGCAGGCAAACAATAACTGACTCACACAGCACATGAAGTGGCTCAAGAAATACATAAATTAAACAATAACTTCTTTCACATATTTACAAATTTGAGTTCAGCATTCTGAGATCAGGATCTCTACTGACCAAAGAGTCTGGGATTCTCTCGCTGTCATTGACTTTCTGAACACAATTTATCCCCTGAAATGTGTGATCACTCTAATCTTTTCTTCCTCTATGAAATTACCCACCTTTCATTATCTTAAATCTTCAGATCGCTCTGTAAGCTTATCAGCTGTTTTGTTGGTTAATTACTGCTCCAGAGAATTTCAGATTTAAACTCCATTTGTCTCGAGCCACCTCTTTAAATGAGGTTGTTTCCATGTGAAGAAAGATCTCATAACTACTCACTTTGCACATCTCCACTCTACATATCCTAGATCATTTCCACGTGACACTGAAGCCTCTACATCAGGAATCAAGAGAAGCCTTCTAGCAGTTCTTTTTCAGAAAAAACTCATCCTCTCACAAGACAGGCTCACACAGTGACACCTTATTTCACCATAAATAATTTAGCTCATTGCCCTTTTACCTGTGAGCTGTCTATTGCACATTATCACCCTACTAAAATTATGCTAGAAACCCAAACTCCACAGTGACTGTGAGAACACATCTGTTTGTAATACATTCAAACCTATCAAGTTACAAGCTTATGTGTGTTCTCGAAAGCAGAAGAACATTTGGTGTTCCCTTCCTACAGCCCTGATGCAGGCTCAAGATGTAGGGAGAAATTCTGGGACAGTTTCTGTGACAGCTTGGTTCCAGCACAAAGCTGGATGGTCCATGTAGTCACATTTAAAACTCGGGCTGTGTTACTGAGCATAAAAATATTTTTGTGTTGTAACATTTCTTTTAAAATTGCCAGTCTGTGACACCAATTTGTTTCTTCTCTTCTCTTCTCATTCCTTTACACAAATCTCTATGGACAGAAATCTCTACACAAATTTCTATGGACAGTGCTGGCTGCAGGGAAATACTTTTAAGGAGGAGAGTTTCTTGTCTGTCTTGCACACAAAAAGAATCAAATCACAATTTTAAGGCTGTCTAAAGAAGCTAATTAGGAAATGTTGTCTGTGAAAATAACAGTAAATAACCAAATTCTATTTCCAAACAGAGCCCAATGGCTGCTTAATAGATGCAGATTTTTGGCCATTAAGAATATTCATGTGTCTCTTATCCACATACGGTGTTAAAAATTTTTTAATGATCCATAGAAGTGTATGTTACTATGTTAAACAAAGTGACTATGCTAAAAGCCTTCCAACTTGCTTCCCTTCACTTTCTCTAAGCAATGTTGACACAACTGCTAACAAAAAATGCTAGGAACATGGAGATACAGGAAAAGGGAAAAATTACATTCAAGCGTAACTTCAAAAGTTCTCATTAACCAAAAATAAACAAATATTTTAGTAACCAAGCTTGATTACTGGAGCTGAAGGCTAAATCCTCTTCTGTGGAACTTCAGTTTAGCGGGAATACTTTTTTTATGATTCACCCTGGGAAGGAATAACAATTTCTCAAAGCTCAGAGAAACAGGGCATTTGTATGCAAGAAATAAATCTTTACTGAATATTTATGAAAGAAAGAGCCTACAATGTAGATGCTTCCTGTTCTTGAATAAGAAATAGTATTGCAGTCTAAAATCCCTTCAAAATACAAGATAATGATCCTGGAAGTCTAGTCCTATAAGTGCAAAGGAGCAGAGATGCCAATTGATCAAGGCTTTTCCTTGAATAAGGAATGATTATACAAGGGTGATACTTTGATAATCAGCTGTGTCGTGTATGTCTGAGAGAACTTATGTCTTTGTTTTCAGATATGCAGAGGGATGAAATGTAGATAGAACGTTTACAATATTAAACTGGAGGGAAAAAAAAGGAGATAGAAGCTGACATTATTTCCCCTTATACTTTAAAAATGAACAAATAAATGTTCTAAGACACAAATTGCTCATTAAGTATGGTCAAATTATGCAACACCATTCAGCAAGGTCATAGCTATGTAACCATAGAAAATTGGAGCTCATGCTAGCTAGTACTGAGAATTAAGAATGACTCTGTCGGAAATACATCATCTCAGTACACGATCACAGGAAATACCAAATTAAGTATTATTAAAACTGTATAGCAATTAGCCAAGAAAAATCCAAATAACTCTCAGGAGATATCAGTATGGCTTTTCTTTGCAGCAGCTCCAACAGGGAGGGTGCTTGAGCATGCTACTGCTGAAAGGAATATCTTTTCAGTGGTTAAAATCGTAGTAACCAAGGTTCTTACCAAAAGACATCTAAAGAACCTGTGCCATTTCCCAGCGTCTGAAGTAGGAGCCTCTATACCAATCCCATATCTTAGCAGTTAATCTTCTGAAGGGTTTGTGAAAGACAACCCAAACACAAGTGTATTAGCAAGTAACTTTTTTTTTTTTTTCTGAAAAGTGGTTTGCACCCACCTGCAGATTTTTAGGGCCTTCCAAAACAGAAAGAGTTGAAAAGCATTGCTCCAGCTAATTTGCCATTACATAATTAACATTCTTCTGACTTTAACCATCCGCAATTTCCATAGTGTTTCCTGCTGCCCATCACAATGAGCAGCGTTGTGTGCCAGGCAAATATTTTTAAAGAAGAGAATTTCTTGCATATCTTGCAAGTAAAAAGAATCAAATCACAACTGAAACAATACTGTTCCTGTCCTATTTCAAAGGAACACAAAGGTCAGAGCCTCACACAAAACTTATAAAAGATACTGCAATTAAAAGCTAATAGCACAGCCTATCACACTACCAAACTGCTGTGGTTACCAGAAATGTCGGAATGTACAGCCTTAGCCACGAGTACTGATTTTCAAAACAGCTCTTAAGGGCCAACTGGGTTCATACAGAGCACTCCAAGATGACTTATACTGAAAATCAAAGAGGAAGGGGTCTTCTTAGCTAAAGGAGCAGTGTCCCATAACTGTAAACTAAGGGCCTGGGTCAGTTAAAAAATACATAAGAACTGTGATTTTTTTTTCTTTTTCTAGTGAAGGGATAAGCAGAATTGACATTAGTCTTTCTGACCTGGTAATATGAGTTATTCCATTGAGTCACTGGACAGAGACGAAATGACACTTAATATTCTGAGCAAGATGAGACCACTCAGCATCTCATAAGATTTGGCCCTCAGACTCCAGATAATTACCTAATTAATCCTGGTATAGAGCCATTGCCAAATATTCTTTTTTAGAACTGAGTGTATTTTCTATTAGATCTATTTAATGACCCTGGTAGTACAATATTGCCTCAAATGCCTCATTATTACAAGCGTTGTCCTTTCAACACCGTATGAAGAAAGCAACAGCATGCTGCACAGTCTCCTTTTTATGGATGATGACAGTGGCTCCTGGACTCAAGGTGACACACATGGCATTGCATTTGGACAGTAATTATTCACCAGCTGAAGAAAATGCCACACACTGAAGCTTTCCAAGGGAATCTGGACTACATTAACTTTTTGGCAGTGGTATGAGACTATTTTTGGTGGCTTTATTTACAAGAATCCAGGAAATAAGTTTCATTTTAGTAACGACAGCTACTAGTGAAATGCAACGTATTTCACTTTGGTAAGCTATCTATCTTGTACATGAATACTAAATCGGCCAGCTCTTCAGGAGGTGGCCAGTTTACATCAAGCCTAGCGAGCAGAGTTAGCTTTCCACAGGTAGTCAATCTGTCTGTCTCCATGCAATTAAGGCATTTCTCCTTCAAAAACTGCCAGGCTCTGTTCATTTCTGTTTTCCTTGTGACTTTAAACAAGAATATCTTCTTGGGCCTGGAGGTCAGGGCACAGGAGTAGCTGTTTAGATAAAACACACTGTAACGGCCCTACAGGGTCTGTTTTCTCTTCTAGGTTTGATCTTCATCAGGCTACAGGTCTATCACATCCCTGCCTACTGTTAGAAAAGTTAGAACTGGGCTTTTCCTCACTCACCCGTTTTTTCATATTTTCTAGTCTGTTATGACAGGTTTTTTTTTATAAGGGAGCTTGCTATTCCCTTTGCTTGCGCGGATGAGAACTGTCTGCAAGGACAGAGTTTGTTTGGTCTTACAGCATTAAAATAGTTTGCTTGAGGTTATGTTTCCTTCTAGGAGAGTTTCTGCTAAGCCTTTAATTGGAATTAAAAGCAGACCAGGAGGTATCTTGCATTTCAGTGTGTTTATTTCAGGGTATGCTTAAAATTGCCAATACTGGTATGTTTAAACTACTGCCAAATGAGGATGGAAATGCTGTATGAGAAAAAAAAAAATTGATTACCTACTATAAGGGGAAACAATGCAACTAAGTGCCAGTCATGTATCTAGCCAGAATAAATAAATAAATAAGCCTAATTTTAAATTCTATGCCTATCCCAAAAACTTATCCCCAGGAAGGCATCCTGGGAAACAAGAGTCCTCTATATATATGAAAGGAAGAAAAACACAGCCATTTTTATTAAAAAACAGATCAGAAAATGTTTTGGTGAATACCTTGATGTTTTCATACAGTAATTTTTAGTATTTGCTTTTATAGTAGTCTACTTTAAAATGACATATGTTTTGCTTACCATGCTGTGGGACATAACATTGTTTTCCTTTTCCCACAAGTAAGTAACTAGGACTCACTAAGAGCCATTTTATAGCTACATCATTTTCAGAGATGTGTGGAGGACTTAACTATAGTACCTCACTCCTAGAAGAGTGGCTTCTGACTGCTTGTGGGTAGCCAGAATGCTGAACAATTTGAAAAAAAATATCTATTTTTATTTCTTCTATTTTCATAGACTTCTGCTGATTATGTTGCTTTGGTGCACCAGGAAATCCAGGTAAAGTACTGTGCAAGGTCATGGTAAAATGTATCCAGGCTAACCAGAGGCTAGATTTGCAAGCAGGTCTCAGGTGTTGTAGTAAGTAATTTCAGTGTATGAATAATGTTTGTGCACTCACTGCTCCAGAGTCAGCCTGGGCTTTTACCAAGGGACAAGCAGTCACCCAAAATGAAACCCGTGAAGGTCAGCATGCTGTATTTGTGAGTCTGTAAGGGGAAGAGCTGAGGACCATTGCTTCTAGCATAAGTAATCTGCTGAGAAGTAGTGTCTTCCATCTGAAACTCATTATATGAAGGCATCTAAACCAGCCAGTTTCTTTTGCCTCGTCTTTATCTTTCTTTCAATTTTCACCCCACTGCCAAGATGTGGCAGACAGTTGTAGGCTGCTTACATGAGAAACTTCAGTTCAAACCCTCTCACTGTCTGATTCAGATGGATAACCTGTCCTCCTATTTTCCGTGCCCTAGTTTGGCACACCTACCACGGCTGGTGAATCCCTCTGAACCACACCATTTTGTGTAGCAAACAAAATGTTCTCTTTCTAGCGGGACCTCAATGCCAGTGTTTGTCATCACAGCCCATGATTATAATCATTCAGGCCTTGATCAAGGTCTCAGCTGTGAAGCAATGGGGCTTTGTAGCAGGGCGCTGGTGGGAGGTGAGGTGTCCAGAGAGTTTGGGGTTGGTGTATCTGTGTGGAGGCAGTGAGAGGTAGATGTGGATGCAAATCAGCGGTTGTAGCCTGTGATCGGTTCACTGCCTGCTGTAGGGAGATGATATTATTTCTGTACCTCAGAGACCTTCATGTCCTGTGATGGGCACTTCAGGGAAAGTACTCATCTTGTCTTTCTTCTTGCAGAGCTCCCACAAAGTCATACATATTTTTACCTAAATAATAGTAAAATACCTCTTCGCAGCAGCTGATCTTCAAGCACCACAAGGAAACATGTCTAGCCCTATTTCAGAGGTGGTGAAACTAAAGTCTTAGGAGGTAAAGAGCTTTGTGTGAGGTGACCCAGTGTGCTCGTGGCCAAGTTAGTTGTGAAGAAAGCTTAGGTTTCTTGAGTTGCATCCCACCACTAGGCTGTGTAAAAGGTGAATTAACACGGCAGGATTTAGCCTGTCGTGAAAGACTTGATCTCACAAGCTATCCTCTGATTTCAGACAGTGAGACCAGAGCTGGTTCTGGTGATGTTCTTGTGCTGTTTCTTTCAGTCTTCAAGGTGAGCACTGCACTGAAGTGAAGCTGCTGAAGACATCTGTCTCGTACATGCACTGCGATGTTAATTCTCCTGTTTCTTAAAAAAAGAGGTATTTAGCTGCATGGGAAACATTTGTGCAGCATTTTGAGGTGTGTTGTGTATTATTTGAAGTACACAGATCACCTTTTAGCTCTCTCTGTTCTGCATGGGCAACTCAGGCCTGATTCTTTCCTCATTGCTTTCAAGGAAAGTTGAAGTTAGGAAAGGTTTATACCATTAGAAGCAGTATTACCATACAGATGGAAGGAGGAAACATCACACATCATGGAACTGGGTTGCAGTTAGAGAAAAGGATGCCAAAGTTATGGCAATGAGGATACTAATTCTTGCAGAAAAAAATGTCAGGCAAAAATCCAGGGAAGATTTGAGGAGCTGGGCTGCCTATTCCAAATCATGCTCTGAACCACAGTCAGCAACAGAACATGACCTTCCACATGGCACTGAAGAAATGCTAGAGGTCAGTGGAGCCATTGCTAGTCAGCATATGGGTGATATATGACGCCATCCACTAAGATACATATATGAAAATATAGAACAGTAAAATGAAATACACACTTAGCACTACTGACATATTTGTGACAATAATTAGCGCTGCCAAATACAGGAAAATATCATCTGTGCAGTATCAGCTCGGTGACCCAGAGGTTGGGCTCTCAGCCAAGATCCTAAACAAAAGCAATGTGTCAAGATGCACGTACTACTCATTGGAGCCAAAAGCTGCAGCTTCTTTTCAGGACTACACACCTGCACAAGCTGTGTGGCATGAGTACAGGTATCTGTCATATCAGTGCAATGTGACTAGTAAAACTGTGTCCTCTCAAATGTCTAAACACACTGGAAGAGCTCACCCTTAAAAATGTGAATGCCCTCAAGTCTGCAACGGTTATTTGTTCTCTGTGACTGGATACATGAAGGACACAATTCACCAACATCTAGGTAGATAAAACGATGTTCTGAATTTATTTCCATCAAGAGCCCATTCCAATATAATGATTTCCAGAGCAGTCAATGTTTACAGTACTCTGTGCAAGGATGTATTGCTTGATGCTTACATGCACTTTTTGACTGTCATCGTATTTTCTGTTCTCCCTATGAAGTGGGCCAAATTTGTAAAGTAGGTCATGCTCTTCCATACTCAGCCCTCAGACATGACTGGAAAGCACTTCCAGAAGCGGTCACTCAACACCTAACCACTCTTGCAGTGGAGCTGGTGGCCACATTCCAAAAAACTCCTGACACAACTTTTCAGGCTGTTTGAAGGTCTGGGAGGAAACGCTAATGTGCATTTGAGAGCTAACCTAATGTGAAAATAGGCTTAGTTGTGGTTTCTAAGCTCTTGCAAACATTTTTACTTATATCACTATATCTTAATGGGCATTTTCTGAACTTCCTCACTGATACCTAGGATTTAATACCATTGTATGTCTATATTTAGTAATTCAGGATTTTATTAAGAAAGGAATTTTAATCAACAGTGCTAAAAAAAAGAAAAGAAAGCAGATCATCTGAAATAATTCACAGACATAGGAGTACTATAAGTAGGGTAGCAATCCCAAGTGTTGCTGATAAAGTGAAAACATTCTGACTTCCTATTTCAGTTTGATAGTCGCCTAAATCTGCAATGTGAGTATTGTTTCCTATCTGTGTGACACCATCTCTTTACTGACAATTATTCTTAGTGGTTCTTGGGTTTCAAAGGTTACTTTTTCCTACATTTGGAAGCAGAAGGTGAATTTAGAGCTGCATAATCTCTCTTGAGTACTAATCCATTCTCAGAAAAAGTAATGCATTTTTAGCTCTCTCTAAGTGCTTACAAATGATTTTTGAAGTCTGAAATGCAGATCCATGATGTGAAAGACTGGTCTGCCAGTGAGTCCGTATTCTTACAATACCTTGGTTTGAAAACATAACAGCAAAAATGAGTAACATTAATATTGGAAATAAAGTGTTCAATTTAAAGCTTTTTCAGATTAACTGGAATAAAATTAGACAAGGGTCAATTTAGAGCATCAAAGGTCTAAAGTATATTTTGAGTCTCTGAATTTATTTTTAGAACTCTTCTGAGTAATAAATATCGAAGTAAGAAGCATATTTCAAAACTATGTGTTTAGATCTGGGTCATATGTTTAAAACAATATTATTTCTGTGTTTTAAATAATATATGGGAAACCTGATAATTTTTTATTTCTTTTTAATATTGTCCCCATAATATATACAAGTTCTTTTGATTTTAGATGGGAAGAACAAGCCGTTGATAACACAGCCCACACCAATGGATTTCAGATCATTTTTTACCGGCGTTTTGGAAGGAATTCACAGCCCCCTCTGAGGCATGTGCCTGAGCTTGGGGCTGCAGGCAGGGATCTGATGGCAGACGTGCACTGAGTCAGGAGGCAGCTCCCAGCTCCCTGCCTTCCCTTGCAAAGGGCCCAGGATGCTGCCACCACTCCCACGAGGGGCAAGCAGTCAGGGTTGCTATGGCTGGTCATGCCATCCATGCAGCACTGATCCTTGTCCCACCAAACCTCTGCTTCCACATTTTGCTGATAATTTGCACAGTCTGCATCTCCTGGGCCAACCAAGCAGTGGTGAGGACTCACTGTTCAGCTACAGCAGTTTTTGCTGCAAGTCAGAAGGTACTTGGAAGGTGTTTGGAAGTGGTCAAATGGCAGTGGTGTCTGTCTGGTGGGCTGTTTCTCTTTCACTAGACCTTGTCAGAGGCTGACGAGAAACTGTTCAAGCAAAGGGTTTTTGTCTTTTTTTCACTTCAACTCCAGGGAAGGTTGGATAATGCCATGTAATGTGAAGGTTTCTCTATTGTCATCTGTGAATGTCAAGTATAATTAGAAGTTTGCAGGAGCAGTACAAAAGCTAATCCATTTGGAGTCCTCTTGAGTACTTGACCTCCTTTTATCTGGGGGCAGTGAGCTTCACAGATTAATGAAGTGTTTCTAGACTGTTACTCTTCAGCATCACTGGGTGACAGCTTCCCTCAAGAAAGATAACCAGGACCACCTTGTTCATAGTGTGAAGGCCCTCCTTGGGTCTGCATGGTCCACCTGGAAGGCAGAACCACAGGGCTTGTAGGCCAGGATCACTGGGGAGTTGTGCAGTCAGCCTGACCTGGGTAAGAGGCTACTATTGTTTGAGAATTTTTGTTCAGTAGCATTTTGTGCCAGCTTTGCATGGGAGCAAATGAGATGAGCAGTCCAGAACGAAACAAAAATCTGTAACATTCAAGGCATTCGAGGCCACATTTCATTCACATCTGTATGAATTCTGACTTGGCTACAGGAGGAAAGCCCATGTCATACTCTGACAGCCTCGAGTTCTTCCAGTTACACCTCATAAAATGCAAGACCTGCAGAAGCACATCACTAACCCCACTGAAAAGCAACCAACCCCCAAAAGTCATCAATCTCTGAGCCCAGTCACCCCTTGTACATCTGAAGCCTCCCCAAAAGCCCAGACTAATAAATGGGCTGACTATACTATGCATGAAGGTCAAGAATTTTGAGCTATTTCTGGCCACAGGGGAGGAGTGAATTCCAAAATCCAGGAACCCTCGCATTGTGCAGCCTCCCAAAAGTCCTCCTTCAGCTGAAGATGTGCCAGCCCCATATGCCCCCTCAGCTGGTTATCAGCAACTCTGGGACCTACGTCTTCACAGACTGGCAGCTAGAGTTTACCTCAGGGTTGCTTTACTTTTGCAGCAGGAGCTGAGTTGTGCTCAGCCCTGCACAGCCAGCCTGTGCTTTGGGCTATGCTTGGGCCAGCCAAGCAATAGTCCTAATCTGTCCCTTCTGTATTTTGTGTAGCTCAGCATTTTCTGCTTGCTGTTCAAGCACCTTTAGGGTGAGGGAGGTTGGCTAAAGGAAGAGATTAATGAGTTTGGACAAATCCAGACATCTGATATTTTCCACCTGGGAGTTATTAACAAATAAACATCATATTCCAGTAATATCAAATAGCAAATCAGTTGAACCAAACAGTAAAAGATTCAGTGGGGATTTTTAAAATTCATGTTATTTTTATTTTTCTGAATTATAGCAGTCTGAATTTGTCTTTAAGTGCTGAGTAAATGGTAAAAGTGCTACGCTTACAGAGGATCTGTTCAAGGATCTGCTATTTTATTCTGTACATCTTAGGTCTACACAAAAGCAATCCTAAAGGCTTGTCCAGTTTGTTCACAACAGCCTAAGCTTACCCTCAGAAATCCTGGGAAGCTGCTTTAACCAAAGAGTTGAGCATAATGGGCTAAAGCATGGAATGGCTCCTTCTGAGATACATTCAAGCACTTGGCAGCTTGAGGTGTCCATAGCAGGTGCTGGATTTGCTATAAGTGGACAATTTATAAACAGACCTGACAACTGGGAAAACAGAGCAGCAGGAGTGTGGCATTCCTGGTAGTGCCTTGCCCATCGGCTGCTCCCCAGCACACGGTTTGGGAGGGCGACCCTGCTCTAAGGGGGCGAGCTGGCTTATGAGCAAAGTGGTGGTACCTTGGGGCATCCAGCAGCATGGCTAGGTATTTTCCATAGGCCAGTGTAAATCAGTTCTTTACTATTGCCCTTTGTTAATCAACTGTATGTGTTGGTTAATTCTTGCATTAACTGGTCTTCACTCTGCATTTTGTAAAGAGACAAACACCAAAACAGTTTTACTCAGGCTTGCTTCTAAATGTTATTTAGGATTTTGCTATCTTCTGCATAAGCAACTTGGTGCACTGTGTGTTTACACCTTGTTTTTGGAGCTAATTATTGTCTTCACTGAACATTCCCCAGATTAGGCTGAAGGCTTGAGTGATTTAAAAATACAGAGCATCCTCCAAAGAGGGAGGGCTTGTAGGGCTTATTATAGCAGATCTAGCTGTAAGGGAGACAACGAAGCTGCATAGCAGCCGTCTGGGAGGCCAGCCCCAGCCCCTCATTCCTTTAAATTTCACACTGCATGGATTAGATGGTCTGTGCTTTCATTGCGCTTTTGGACGCCAAGCAGGTCTAGCAGGAACAGAAGTGTCTTGCCTCTCCTTCCAGGGGTTTTGATTTGTTTTCTTCAATCCAAAACAAGTCAAGGAACAGAAGAGAAAAGGAAAAATACTCCTAACTTTCTTTTCCCCCCTCTCTCCAGAGAAGGAGCTCTGGGGTTTCAGCCCCTTGCCCCTTGCCTCAAAGCACAGATAGTGTTGCACATGCTCCCACTGCTCATGGTGTGGTTGCAAACTCACAGTTTTATTACATCGGTCAGGGATACGTCTGCTTTTGCTTTGCAAGCAGCTCTTCACTATTCTGCTCTTTACTTCCATATGCTTGAAGAAGTCAGATGCCTTTTTTTTTTTTCTTGTTTTTTTCAGTGCTGCCCTGTAATGTTGCAACAGAGGGGCTGCAACGTATACCTTTTTTAACTCTGAAGTGTTAATATTAACTCTCCTTTTGTTACTTTTTCTTCCTTAGCCAGAAATGGGAGGCAAAACCTACCTCTGATCCAAACTGACACCAGTGTAGTACCTTGCTTGCTCGTCCAGTCACCTTTTTAGGGCATTGGAGATAGGCCCAAATGCTCCTTCTGACTGATGCTGGGGATTTGTTCAGGAGACACTTTCTTCTGCTGCTGTTGATTAACGTTGTGTAAGTAATTAAATATTCATGGGCTAGAAAGATGAGTTTTGCCCTGGGCAGTAAATCATTCACATCAGGAGGCTTTCCCCTCTCCAGGTGAAGCGAAACTCCAAACACCAGCCTACCTGCCATTCTGCCGCAGGGCTTGTATGCACGCTCTGTCTGCCATTCTCCTTCTCCAGAAACTCATTCCAGGAGCCAAGGAGCATCGATCAATGCAGCTGATGTTGCATCAGGTCTGACGATACTTTTGATTTCAGCAAAGGCATGTTTTCAGCAAATAACTGTTTCAATATAAGATTGCTAATCAGTTTTAGATGTGCTAGCCAGGACACTGATGAGCTCTGACAGTAGCTGTTTCAAACAAGTGATGGCAGGTTTTAATGACAGAAATTTGGATGGCTAGTACTTGTAGTGTTACTCTGCTATTTATAGCCCTAAATTAGTAAGGCCTTTAAACATAGCAATAGCCCTCCGATTGAGTGGTATCATTTACTTGCTCTCATTTCTGAAGAGCTCCAAGTACTTTGGTAGATCAAGGCTGTGGAGAGGAGACCATGCGCATTTCATCTGCAGCCTCACAGATGTGAACCCTATGAGATACAGAAATATTTGGCCTCTTAATTACTCACGGATGTTACACTGTAGGGTATAAGAAATTATAGCCTGAACACACCTGCTGAAGTGCAGAGGTGATCTTAAGCATATACTTAGTTTTAAACATTTGGATAATATCTGCTAACAGCCATTGCTGTTTCTGTATTTTTGCGACTTTTTTTCAGATGGGTGCTTGAGGTACCAGGGAATAATTTTAAAAGTGCTTAAATTCAGTCTCATTCTGTAAGTCCTTCATCATGTGCTAAACTTTAAATATAAGCCTAATAGCTTTAGCAGGCAGGATATTTCCCAGAATTGATCAAATTCCACTAAAGAAGGAAAATGACAATGTCAAATTTTTCATTCGTCCCATGTCGTAGAGATCAGTGAACTCTTGTTGACTTTTTGGTGGTCTCATGCTGTCAGTTTTTCAGTGTCCTTGGAATTTTAAGAATGCCTCAAAACATGTTGTATCCAACCAAGGGAATTCTGCATCTCATATTAGCAGACAAGGAAAAATTGTTTATAAAATTACATTACATTACAATGTTTGTTTAGGAAAAAAGTGACCAAAACTTGATTTTGCCACTTTATAAGTAAACAAATACATATGTATTTGGTAGGTATTGTGTATTCAAATAAGTATATATATATACATGGAGGACAGAATCACAGAATCACAGAATGGTCAGGGTTGGAAGGGACCTCTCTGGGTCATCTAGTCCANCCCTCCTGCCAAAGCAGGGTCACCTACAGCAGGCTGCACAGGACCTTGTCCAGGCGGGTCTTGACAAGGTCCTGTGCAGCCTGCTGTAGGTGACCCTACCCTAAAACTTCCCGTTTTAGCTTATTAGCTTGCTCAGACGTTTTTAGCACAAAGTACAAATTTGTAGGAGGATTATGAAGAATTGACACTGACCTCTTTTGAGCTGAAGACCTACCTTTTTATCACTCAGTCCGGTCACTTGGTCAACGAATTCCTCCTGAATCATAAAGGCAGCTAAGTTGGCAGTGTAACTGGCCAGGAAGATGACAGCAAAGAACGCCCAGACCGACACCATGATTTTACTGGTCGTCCCTTTGGGGTTCTGCACAGGCACAGAGTTGTTGAACACCAAACCCCACAGCAACCACACTGCCTTCCCAATGGTAAAGGATGGTCCGTGGGGATCTGCAATTGCAAAGAGCAGTATTTTTGCTGCAATTCAATTAAATTTTGGCAAGATACCCTACGTAATAACAAGAAAGTGCTCACAAAGATATAGCTAAAAAGTATTTCAATACGTATTCACATGCCATATCCAATGGAAACATAGGATTTACCATAGGTACCCTCTATTGTCATGACATATATTTCCTTATTTGTAAAATATTGCAACGTTTTCTATGTGGCATTTACTTCAAAAGGTTTAAAATGAAAATGGAAAGCATAGGTTCAGAGGAGAAGCAACCTGGTATGTCTCTTGCGGTGAGGTACATGCTGCAGCATTGCCCCTTTCAGTCTTCATGCTCACAGATATGTAAAACGGGAAACTGTGGGTTTAAGTCTTAATGATTCAATTCTAGTACATGTCTCACCCCATTTATTTTGTACCCACTCCACTCTTCCAGCATTCCGCTTTTTGAACTTTATGTAAGCATAGTGGCAGAAGCGGATTAGTAATGCTATTATTCACTTAAGAGACCTTATTTGTAGAGCCATCGGAGAAGACAGGGAAGTTGTTCTTAACCAGCTGTAGGCAGGTACAGTGCAGTCATCACATATTGCTCGTCACCTAGACTCCCTTTAGCCTCAGTGGAGAGAAACAAGCCTCCCCTGAATGTGACTCATTTGACCTTTTTTGGAGTTTCTATTGTTCCACCAAACAGCATCAGCTCTGATGCAGACACCTATAGTATTACCTCGTTCCCTGCCCGGCCCCTTTATCCACGGGGTTGCACATTACAAATTCCGATTTAGTTATTAATTTAATTATAATTTATTTTAATAATTTCATTATTATTAAAAGAATAAAACCCAAAGTGGCTACACTCAGTGCATGTTCTCATTTCAGTGGAAATGCTCTCTAACACAGTGCAAATTTTTCACCATGCAATCAAGCACAATATCTTCGATTACCGTCTTTCTATTCTGCAGCAGTGCCAAGAAGATAGAGTGCAGTAAAATAAACACAATGGACCCGACTTTTGGTTCATGAAACTACCTTCTAAAGCCGTTTAAGACTGAGCTGATACAGCTATAATATGTATTTTCTAAATAACAATGATAAGGCAAATATACGCCAAGAAAGCAGTCTAAAGTTCTGCTTATGCTAGCAGAGCTTGTATTACCACCCAGCTTCATCCTGCCAAACATGCCTAGAGAAACGAGCAATCTACATCAAGATTCCCATTTATTTCAAGCTTCCCATATTTCAAACGAAGGGCAGCTGGATTCACGGCTAGTCTCTAGAGCTAAGTTAGGATGGTCTAGGGCCATAATATGCCTTTGTAGCCATAAGCGCACTAAAGAATCCATTCTGGCACATGAGGTGGCACAGAAAAGAACAGCCAAGCCCTGATGCCCAGTGTCTATATTCACCCTTGATCTCCCCTTGGTAAAGACAGTGCTTGCTTTGGACAGGTTACGCATTTACCATCGTACTGAAATGGTAACATCGCCTGAACATTACAATCATCCCCTCTTTCAGGGAACAAACCAGTCATAATCCAGAAGAAACCATGAGCTTGTAACAGTCTCCAGAACTGCCTTCACCAAGCCGGAAGATTTCATGTTATGAAATGAGGCAAGTATGGTTTAGAAATTAAAACCAGGCTGCGCTCTGAACTGTGAGTAAAGAAAAGGAAGGATGAGGGCACCACAAGTGTCCTTCTGCCACTGGCCTTGTATCAAGGACGAGTTCATCAGACTTTTTATAGAGACTATATAAACACCATAACTGCTAGTTTTCCAGATTACCCACTAAGCCACACCAGTTTAGACCATTATCTCTGAACTAACCGTGAATTGGTAAGAGTCAGGAGTCTGTAGAACTTATTCCAATGCTCTTTTAAGCTGACACTCTACAACTGATATAGTACACTAACTAAATGCTGCCTGAATACGACTGTCTCTGATACCACTTACCCTTCTATATGTCTTTATTGCAATGAATTACAATACAAACATAAGCATATAAGCCCCTGAGAAACCATATTTTAAATGAAGAGCAAACATAGTTTCATAGCTGCTTTTACTGCTTCATTCCTACCTCATGCTTATTTTAAAAGATGGAGGGCAAGGGATGGGCAATACATGATTTTCTTAACAGCTTCAGAGTGTGTGAAATGCCAAGCTTACCTCTGCCCTGTGCTAAGTTCCTGTTATATCCCACAGGACTAAAGTACTCGAATATAAAGACAGCCATGGCGGACACGATGAGAAGCATCACAAACATCATCACCCAGACAGAAGCGCTAAAAGGCTCTGCAGCAAAAGAGAGCAGAGAAACAGAAACACAGTTCATTAAACCAGGCGCAGCACGAGAATTCTCATCTCTTCAGCCAGACAAGCCCAGCAGCTTGCTTTAAATTAGCTTTCACCAACCCAAACGCTAGCAAATAACTAAGTAGGAACACATGAAGAACTGCTGTTACTATACACAAAATTCATACAGTCAAAATCTTAAATGTAAGTCGCCATTCAAAAGCAATGGCTGCACACTTTTCTTTGACAAAGCCTTAACTGACACTGAGTGGCAAATAATTGCTTTTACTCGCTGCTTGTTCAGTTTACAACCCGGTAGCCCATTTCTATTTATCCTGTGTTATATGTGTATATCAACAGAAGGGTCTGACCATTGCGACTGCATTTCTGCAGAGCAAAAGCAACTCAACATAAGTTTCATAGAATTGGTAATTCAGTGAAGTAGACCTCTCTAGTTTTCTACCCAAAGAGCGTTAGGGAAAAAAGCTAAATGTGTTCAAACGAAAGTTTTTGTTTCAGAATTTTTTTCTCTCTGTGTTTGCTTTCATCTACCTGTGATGAAGATGCTGTTTTTACTGCCTGCAAACACAACCTTTTGAAAGTCTCCTCTTGACCTGGGAGCAAACTTCTGAAATCAAAAGGTTTGCACAGAAAACCGAATGTCAGTTTGAAAGACAGAAAAACCCCGATTAAGTAAAAGAAGTAGGTTGGAACAGAAAACTAAAAGCAGATTCAAATACCAGACTAAGCACCAAGTTTTTGAAAGGACTGGATTGGGTAGCAGTATGTGATGACATGTAACTGTCATGGTACAAGGATACATGTAAGCAAGGTTTTGTATGGCAGAGTAATACCTCTTCATCAGGTCTGCTTAGCTGGGGGCAGTTTATGTCCTAATTTTGGTCGATAATGCAAGTGTGAGTGTTCTCTGAAGTGTGAGTAAAAAAATTTTAATATACAATTTCAAATGAGGACAGAATCAAGCAGCAACTGAAATGACAAGCAATCAGTGTGTTCCAATGCTTCACCTGCTTTGCAAGCCCAAGAGGTTCCTCCAGCCCAACCTCCTCAGTCTTTGAATTCAGGTTAAGACTTTCACCCCTGAAAATCCTTCCATCGTTGCAGGAAACGCCTCTGAGCGAGAGGTGAGATGTGCTAGGCCCCACAGCCCAGCCGGATCCTTGCCAGACTTGGCATGAATGATGCACCCTCAATCAGAATCAAGTGTAATAATTTGGGCCCCAGGATGGAAATCTCAGGAGATCATTTGCCTTTGCTACAATGGCTTCAGAAATTTGGAACCAAATTCCAAAGAGCCCCACTGGTGATTTTGGATGCGAACTAAAAAGGGGAGGCAGGAACATTTTCAGCCAAAGTGTTCTCTTTCTGTTTTAAAATAAGGTTAAGGAATAGGGGGAGTTATTATTTTTAAAAAATTTTATTTTCAGGAGAGGTTATGAAGTTCCTTCAATTACCATGATTATTTATTTGGAAGACAACAGTAAGTTAGCAAAGTAATAAAATACTTAAAAGGCAGAGAAAGATCCATTCAATTACAGCCAGGAAAAGCACATTATGTAGTCAAATACAGTTAATAACAAATATTCTATGAATTCACATGTTAACTGGAATAAACTGGAATTCACTGAAAACTATCACACAATTTTGAGCAAGTTCTCATAGAAGAAAGCAAGCCTGATAAAACTCTTCTCAAAAGCAACAGCATAGAAACAGCCACGGCAATTTATCAAAATAAGGCAAAGGGCAAAACAAGCTGAGGCGAAAAAGTGAGCCATAAACAACAGTTAAAGCAGGATGCTCTTTAATAATTCAAGCAGTCTGGTAACGAGGTGGAGAATTAAAAGAAGCAACAGGAAAATAAAAAGCCATTTAGAATAGCAAGCAGTAAGATTGAAGAAGTACAAAATCAATTGAATAACAAAACGGCTTCTCCTGTCATATGAGAGATCAGATTATACATCCAGCCCTGTTCTTCGATTTTGCTGATTCCCCCCGGCAAGCAGCAGGTTTTATCAGAATTTTCTGATCTGGCAGAAAAATACTAATATATGGCTTGCCAGTGTACATTTCCAATGATTGGCAATGGAGAATATTCAGCAATGAAAAAGCTGTCATACTCCACTAACTTTGAGTTTTACCTCCCACCACCAAAACAATCCTTAAAACATACGCAAAATAAACAGGGGCACAGATTTTCTATTCCATGAATGCCTCCAAAAGAAAACTGGCCTCTTCCTCTCAAAAACATAGACGTGGATTTGAGGTTTCCCTTGTTTTGTTTATTTGTTTAAAGAAGATTGAATAAAATCTTCACAGAATCTTTAAGAACTTTATTTGTGGATCTAGTATATATGAATTTTGGTACGATATGAAAATGTTTTGATGTGGCTGAAACTCTCCTGTGAAGGAGACGTCCCCATCAGATGCAGACCTGCGCAGACAAGGAGGCAGCGGCTGTCAGCCCATCAGTTACTGGGATCTGCTGGACACAACCACCAAACGGAAAACCTAGCCCAGACAAAATCCTGTGCTTGTCCGCATTCGTAGCGACAAATCACCAAACCAGGTATTTCAGGAAGTATAATCAAGTGCTATTTAAAAAAAAAAAAAAAAAAGTATTTCACAGATTTAAAAAAAAAAATCTTTTAAAAGAATTATGTAAGAGGACTCTACTCTTAGATGTTCACTTAATTAAAACAAAATTTCTCTGTGAGTAAATTCAATTATCTGCCTGATAGTATTTCACATGGCAAAGCCTTCCACTACTACGCACACCTCTGTGACATACACAGTCAGTTCCAGGAAAGTAACCGTTTCATCTACGTCCGATACATCCTTCTGCGAGCACCGACGCAATTCATCGCTGCAGTAAAGCAGATTTCTTCTAAAGTAATGCTGTTCTGCAGAGCTTTATAAGAAGGGGTTGTTTTTACTTTTTGAATTGTATGTACGTCCAACTAGACCAATTACATTAAATGCATTTTGGAAAACTAATCATTGTTGTGAAGAATGCAGCAGCAGTCTCTCTTCTGACGGCAGCTGGCAGCAGGTTTTTAAGAGGTAAGCAGAGTCTGCAGTAAAAATCAACTGCACTTGCAGCGCACTTAGAAAACACCCCAGCGCTTCTATTTCAAATGACAATTTCAATACGCTGCAACTGCCATTTTAAAAATGAATTAACTTTACAAGTCAATGACTTATAGAAATGAAAAGCCACTATCTGAATATTTTCACTAAAAGTACAGCCTCTTATAATTTAATTAAAAAGTCTTCCATTCATTAAACAAAAAATATTAACTGCCACCAAAATCCATTTAGGTGCCACCAGGTCTGGGAGTTATTCGATTACTCATTGTCTTATATTTATTTGCATCAGCTTTGTAACATGCCTTTATGGAACAGGTATGAAAAATCACCTCTGGCTAAATGATGGCTCTTGTGCAAGAAAAAATAATGATTTGCCCACTTGTAGCTGATACTGCACCAACACTCCGCTCCTCAATGGCTACAAGCAATTTCAGTGGAAGTGAAGAATTTACACCTAGCTATCTAAAAAGAAGCTATACAATCAGGGACGTGAAAATGGCATCACTGGCGGCCCAATGGACTTGGACATACTAACCTGTTCCAGAAGATATCTGGAAAATTGTGATTTTTTTTTTTTTTTCCCCCAATTTCACTTCAATGATTTTAGTGTCACTAGCACTATTTTCCTGTGCAAAGTATTTTCAAAAATACTGGGCCCAAATATGCTATGAGAACCTTAACAGCATCGTGGGCTCTTTAGATCCATCTCATGGCTCACTCTGCTTTTGGTTTCAGGTAAATTCAGTCTAACCACTAAATATAGAAGCAAACAGTAAGCACTAAAAGAGAAGGAGAGGGAGATAATGAAAGGAGAAATTAACAACTGAAACAAGAAGCAAACAAGGCAAGAAGGCCACAGTCTTTATTTCTTTATATCCCATTTCCTTTCTGTCCAGCCTTTTATTTCTCTGCTCTATCTCCACTGTTCGGCTGCACCGCCACAACCCCGCTGTTCAACTGCATCGATGGAGAAACACTCCGCAGCTAGCGTGTGCCCCAGTGCAGCTCCAGTGTGCTCCACTGCAGCACCATGGCGTTGGGAAGCCCGAGGTAACTGTTAGCAAACCAGCTGTCAGATCTCCTCGACTCATAAGGCCATCTCTTTATCTTCACTAGTCTGCAAGGGGCTTTTAAACTATTTTGTGAATGTGAGAGTTTAAAAGATACAAAACCATTTATAATGGGCTAAACGAGCACAAATTAGTTTGTAAAGAAGCAGTTTTTGACGAGTCATTTACCCAGCTGAAGACTTTGGGGGATCAGTTTTCATACTGAAATTACTCTCATTGGTTTTCACTTACTGCACCTGAAACCAACAGCACTACCTTGATGTGCTAATAATCATGTTAAGCAGCATGTCGACACAGTACAAACTTCCTAACGTAAAATTCAAAACTTGCCAGAAACTTACCAGTGCACCACATAACTTAACAAGCAGTGAAACCTGCCCAACCCTACAGGAATGCAATTCAATGATCTGGAGGGGCTGGAGAAGCATACCTAGAAAAGCCGATGGTGAAACCGTGCCATTGCTCCGTGACACCATGACACTAATCCCAGTCTCCACAAACGGCACTGAAAAGTCCACCACTTCAGAGCGCTCTTCGTTGATAGTGAGAGACCCCACAGCCATAACCGCACGATGATACACCACCTGATCCACAAAGAGAAGACACCGCCAATATTACTCAGTCAAGAATACTGCATTTCTCCCAAAGAATTAAAACCAAACATCGCTAAGTTCTTACTTAAGAGCTTTTTTACCTAACAGAACTTACTTCACCAATCATTCCATTCCACACATTATTGACTTTTTTGCCATGTTTCCCATTAGTCACCAAATACAGGTCATAGGTGAACTTCACGGTTTTAGACAACTTCTTCAAGATATCAATGCAGAATCCTTTGCAGCACTTCTTTACATTAGTTCCCTCATTAGTTGAGTTGCTGTCAACAGAGAAGAGACATAAACTTTTCTACTGGGAAGAACAGAACCACCACAACAGCAAGATCCAGCATACCTGGCAACAACATTTTGTCACACTTGTGAGTGACCGTGTTTTTCTGAATCGAAGAGCAATCAAAGCAGGGGACTTTTCTCCAGACAGTATGGCACAGTGGTATTTATGCTGGAGTAGTTCATCCTGTACCACACTTCAGCATAAATGTACATTTGCAATAGAAGACATCCTCAAATTGTTACAGACTAATTAAAACAGGCTTATTTCAACATAACCAGAAACAATTCAAAGAGGACTCATTAAAACAATCCAATCTTAGAATGCAATCTTCTTTCATGCCACTGAAAAGGGCTAATTCTAGTCGACTTTGAATTTACTTTAAACTCACTATCGTGTTGTTAATTCAATGTGACTTACACATATATAACCAGAATTTTTCAACTTCTTAAAAAGGAAGATGTACAAACAAGAGTGTACCATGTGGGAAAGTGAAAAAGAAAGAGGAAACAAAATGCAGAAGGAAAAGCAAATGCAGGAAGCAAGAGGAAAAGAACAGCAAAGTGTCAGAAAACAATTATACAATGAAAGAAGCAAGGCAAAGAATTAATACGAAAATGGGGGAATATATTTTGCGCTCAAAAAAAAAGAGGACTGTTGTGTATTTACTTACTTAATTTTGACAAATTTACGGCATGGCACAGTGTTCTTTTGGCAACTCTCCATCAGAGGATCCACATCCTCGACAATGACAAAGGGAGCCTCCTCCAGGGTGACAATACTCAGATGGTTATCGTCTGGGTCGCTGTCTGCGAAGGAGCTGTACCTTGGCCAGACAGAGTACTTCAGGCTCAGCGAGTTGTTCTCCCATTTCCCCACCTGAAACACCAAGACACACGAGCTGCTAAGAGCCGCTGGCTTGGTTGACAAACGAGATCTCATATTAAATGTGCTGGGACACAGGTACAGGAACTCACATTGCCAAGACTGTTGTCCTGGGGTTTTGTCATCAAAATGACTTTAGAACTTGTCAGTAACTGCGTGAAGTGAGAACACGCACTGTGGTAAAGACAAGTAAGGCCCCGATATTTTAAGAGATAACAGCTTTATGAAGACTGGATGACGTCAGTTAACACTGCCTACCACCCGCCTGTACCTGCCCTCCACCTCCACTGGAGCCAGAACAGCAGCCAGATGCTCCACTGGCAATCGGGGCCAATATGCAGGAATAAGAAAACAGCTTCTCAAAAACAGAAAAAGAAAACTAACCCCTCCACACATACATATACATCAGACTGATAACGAAAGTGTCATAACACCTTTTCTGTATCTTCTCAAAAGAGAAGACTTTTCTGTTCTTACAGTTTGAAAAGCCATGGTGCAAAACTTGACTTAGGGTTCCACCGGACCTGAGCCAGGACAAACCCTGTATTTAGTAAACACAAGTTCAGTTGTGTGTGATTTAGTTCTTATTCGAAATAATTTATTATATTCTGCTTTAGTTAATTCCAACTGTTGGGGGAGTTTAAGAAAGCATACCCCACTTTACATTAAAACTGTCTACTTATTTACTATCATAAATTATCCCTTCTAAATTAACCTACATTTCATTCCACTTCCAAAGGGGCATACATTTTAAATATTTTGAAAACTCTCATGTTTTCTTCCTCAGATTATGGAAACTACATTGTATCCATAAATTTAATAGCATGTTTCACCCGAGTAGCGATGACAGATTATATAAATGAGCCAGCAATCCACAAAATTTATAACCTAAAGCATGTTAATAATTCTTCAGTGGCTTAAGCTAAACAAATTATAACATAATCATGAGACTGCTGAAATATTTGTTTTGCAAAGAAAATGGTGGGAATTAACAATATAGTGAGAGACTCAGGTCCTAAAATCAAAAAAAAGTAAAAAAATTGTCATCTACCTTCTGTCTTCTAAAGACTTTTAAATGAATCACAAAGATTCCCGAAGAACACGGTTTATATCCATTCCTATTTAGGGAAGCATATAAGCACACGCCCTTCGCAGGTTCTTTTCAATCCTGTTTATAAATTAAGATGCTTTGCTGAACTTTAAAGTGGGAGGCAGAAATGCCAAATCTCTATATACTTGAATTAGGAAATTCAAACTATCTCAAGGGAATCAGGAATTCACAGCTAAACCAACGGGAACTGGGCAAAGAAAGATTTACACTATGTACAGTTTGACTACAAAATTTACCCAAAACACAACAGATGAAGCCTTTGTGAGAAACATCATTTCATGCACAGGGAAACAAATCTGTTTCACTCTGCAGGAGACAGTTCTACTGCAAAAAGAGTTTAATCGCCAAGCTATGGTACACAGTCGCACTCGCAGCGGAGTCTGCGGTGGTTTACGTTAGCTTGCGCAGTCTCGTTTCCATCTACGCCCCAAGTAGGCCACGAGGTTGGCCACCTGGAACAAGGACGCGTCCAGCCATCTCAGTACTTCAGCCTGCAGCAAGCGTGCCACGTCCTGCCACGCGTTTCAGCAGGGGAAACCGCACCCGACCGTCCGCCTGCCCCAGCCAGCATGAAGCACAGAAACGCGCCCAAGGCGCAGCTGCCTCTGCGTGCTGAGGACCGCAGCCGCGGCAGCACCCGCCTTCCCAAGTCACCGGCCACGGGGTCCCGGGGGGAGGCAGCTTTGCCCACCACCCCCTGCACCCGCGGCACGGCCGCAGGCACCAACGGGAACACGTGCTGCCCGCCACGACTGGCCTTCGCCTAAGCCAATCGATAATGGGACGACTCTTTTGATGCTGCAAAAAGAAGAATCATGATACTCTTTCCTACTTCAACTGGAGTGACTGCCTTTTGCTTGTTCTAAGGAGGACAGAACCCATGATATTTTTAAATGGCTGAATCTGGGGAAATGCTAATTTCTTTTGACAGTTGCATCTGTATTGAAGTGTCCACTGAGTTTCTAATATTAGGTCAAAAGCTTTTTACCTCTCGCATTCCATGGATCTATCGCAATAGTCACTCCTTGTAACCTTATTTTAAAAAAATAATTAAAAATTAAGACCTTTCCTTGGGTCTTAGGGGCATCCCTCCTTCTCTGTCCAAAGAGTTCTACGGCTGCAGTCCCAGACAGTCACAACGACTTCATCTGGGCTTCACGTGGTGCACAATTCGCATGTCCATTGCAGGTCATCCCTGCTACCCCCAGTACAGTGAGCAACCCACAGCATCAACAGCACAGTGGAAAAACGTATGAGAGAAAGAGAGCAATGTCATAAGAATGGGAGAAAAGCAAGTGGCAGCAAAGCTCTGAAACCCTCGCTGGTGGGCTAAGAGTGGCAAATGAGGAAGGGCAGTAGCTAGAAAGAGCCGGTACGTCACTCCTTTTGTTTGGGAAATGTCTCTGCTGGATTTGCTTGTTATAATTAATAAATGGTTAGCACAGGCTTGGGACTGGCTCTGCCGCTGATGCTGGACTCACGAGTGAACACTTCCCATGTTTATTTGGCATTTGGGTTTTAAAATAGCTTTACTGTCAAAGACTACTTGTTGAATTCTATCATTCTGCTACAGTTTTGAATGATGAAAACACTTTTTTCTTTTCATTTATTTTAAGTGGAGGGTAAGAATTTAGTTTTATACAATTAAAGCACAGTCAAAATATGGAAGGATATTTATAATTGTATTAGAAGCCTTTTAGCTTGCGCAGAACCAATTATAGCATTGTTATTAATGTCTCATTCATTATTTACACGATGTTTTGTATCTTCACGTAATATTTCATTTTTTTGACGTCCTTGGGCAATTGATAGCATCCCTTTTTTACAGGGTGAAGGGTTGAAACGACACAGAAAATCTCTAGAACAAGCAAAACTAAAACATGAGCAGGTTCCTATTGAAATAAGGAGAATTTATGAAACTGAATCCATATGTAGCTGTCCTGCAGCATCAGCATTTATGTCACTTATGGACATCAGATCTAGGATTAGATCCAGTCAATATCCATACTGAATGCCTGTAAAACCTTCAAATGCTTAGGGAAAAAAACAACAGGTTATAACAACTAAACATACTCATTTTATTTCAGAACATTATAAAGAAGTCTGCTTCTAAAGTGTAAGAATTTGTGTGCAAACACAAATGTTAAGTCCTTGTTCAACACTGCCTCTTAAAGTGGCTTACCTCTGACAACAAAGCAAAATATCTGAGTTAGAAAATGCTCGCAAGTCCTGGTTTCACCTGTGAAGGTCATTCTAAATGCTGTGGAAATGGAAAAGTTCATATGTGAAATACGAGAAGTAAAATATGAAAAGTTCAGTTGCTGCTCTCAGCAGGAGACAACGGTGGTATTTGAATACACCATTTTACAGTTGAATAGTTTACCGACCTGGACTGCTTCAAAATTCAGCTGCCTCCAGTGTTCTGCAGCACTCATTTTCAGAGCGTGCTATTTCATATCTAACGATCAGCTACTGACGAAACACGCTAAATATGGCAACCTCCGACCACGTTCAAGCATCAAGATTTGAGGTAGAAGGGGTCTGTAAATGAGCAAGGTTATCTACTAATATTGGTGTCCCTAATACAGATATTCTTTATGCAACATTTTCTAAATATAATGACAAATTGTTTGAACAGTAGAACACATCAATTGGCAGGTTAAACTACAAACCTCCAACATGGAGCAGCTGTGGACAGTAACTCTACACACTCTTAGCAGAGACCAGAAATAATTTTCACAGCTAGTCTGTCAAAGACTACCAGGTCCACAAAAACCAAACAGTGGTAAATCCACGTGTGGGGTAAAAACACTCGGCCTCTGCTGCGGAACTGTTATCACTGCATTGAAGAATGACTGTCCTCTTCTTTGCGCCTGCAGCCTAACACTTCCTCCTTGTACGTCATCAGCCTCAAGGGAGCTCTTTGCCATTTGGAAGCTCTTCCTCATCTCCTCAGCCTTCCAGCCATCATTGCTGGAAAAGGGTAGCCAGAGGACAACAGGGAGTTAAAATACAGCACCGACCTGCTAGGTTGCCAAAATGATATTTTGATAGGGTGGGATATAGGTAGAAGAGAAATTTTCTGAAGGTAATTTCCATTGTCCTAATTTCTTGAAAGAATACAGTTCAGAAAGTGGGCTTTTTATTTTTCAAAACATGAAACCACCACTTGAAATAGCTCGTAACCACAAGTAAAGAAGTTTTAATAAAGATATTGCGCTTGTAATTCTGGACTTACTATCTAGAAATACATCCTAATCTATCAGAAAATGTAGAGATACATAAGAGATGAAAGAACTTCAACTACTCCAATCTATTATTTTGTTTTATTGTTTGGGTTATGGCTTCATAGAATTTGAAATTTTAACTGTTTTTTCTCTGAAACAGAATGGAAATATTTTTAAGATTTCAAAACTTTGTGTCAGTCAGCATAATCATCTCCCCTAGCTCCTGGTAGCAGGGCTCCTGCCCTGAAGGACTCGGCTGAAAGCACAGCTCAGTGACAGGAGGCAGCCAGAGACACGTTCCAGCTGCGTCGAGAAGAATCCCACCTATCCGAGCTGGTGAGGCAGGCCCAGCCACCCTGAAGTTAAAATGAAGCCAACATAAGAGAAAACATTTCTACTTGGTGCAGCCACTCCCTAATGACAGGAAATGTAGCAGAAGATGAATCAGGGCAGTTTGCTCAGTCTCACCTGCATCCCTTTCCTCGCCTCTCCCTTTCCTCTCTCCTGAAAGATGAAGAACATTAAGGTCCCCATCAGTCCCCACTGCGGCATAACACACAGCCATCCTCACCTGCAACCATCTGCTGTTACGAAATCTCACGTGCTGAGCACATTTCCTTAGCACTGCTAGGTACATGTAGAACATGTGAAAAATATAGCTGTCTTTGTAAAATGTGTTCTGTAAAATACCTTTCTCATTTAGGTAACATGACTTTTTTAGAATGACAGCCATTTAATAGAGCATTAAACAAAGTACAGGAGGAATACATTTGGACTTCCGGATTATGCAACCTGAAAGATGAAACTACTGAATAGTTCAAAGACAGGTCTGCAAATTTGATTTATGCTCCAACCTGAAACCCATTTAACTACATTTAGTTACAGTCTATAGCAAGTCGAGCAACGGAGAAGAGAATCGCCTGCTCAGAGTGCAAGGAGCACAAAAGCGTGTCTAGAAGGAGAGCTGTCCTGCTTAGAGCTCCTAAGAGCCCAATTAACATCAGTAGAGAAACTAAAAGTGAAAATGAGCTGATTCTCAGCAGGTACAATGGAATATCTGTGTTGCTAAATTCAAAAATGGAAGGAGAAGGTAAAACTACATTTAGAAATATTTTAGAGTCATAAACACAGTAGCACGTATTTGTAAAACGAGTATTTTTGAAAAACAAAACTCAAGCTGAGGATAATGCTCCAAAAATGCAGACATGCTTCATTAAGGCACTGTCAAAAACTGCATGCAAATACCTTTACCGTGTGGAAATGCCACAAAACATCCAGAGATTTATGATAAATTTCAGTCATTTCTAGTCAGCCTGACAATGATGTGGCCTCGATCCCACAGCAATACAGAAGATGGCCCTCACTTGAAAAAAGGGCAATAGAATAATTTTTGGGAAAGGTCCTGCCCCAAATTATAAAAATCCTTATTTATGGCCAAAAGATCAGGGTTTTCATAAAAAATACAGTTTCAATAGTGAATCAAACCCTTGATTCACTACTTCAGGTGTAAAACTCAGCTTCAGGTATGGAGTTGCAATGGTACACGGACCACTGTATTACTTCTGAACTTGTATATTCTTTCCAATTTTCTCGGGTCTTCAGAGGCGGTCTGGAACATTCCCTTCGGTTCAATGTCCACAGGACGCAGGAAGGAAAGCAGAAAACGGCCACGAGCACAGCAGAGCTTGTTCTGAATTCGCAGGCACAGGGTCCTCGTCCAAAGCACCTTACGACCTCCCAGTGTTCCGCACTGGTCGGAGCGCCTGCGTGGTGCTCAACACAGCTAGCCTAAGACAGACAACTTGCAAAGTCATGCACTGCCGTGCCTCACAGGGACCCGTCTCCCACTGCACCCTCCAGCAGTCTCTAAGTAAGACGAGGATGACTGACAGAATCCCAGTCACACACCCGCACAGAGACCATCGCACCCAAGGAGCAGAGCGAGGCCGTATCCTGAGCAGAGAGAGAAAGGAGCAGAGTATGTTCTCCCTCACGTGCTGATGCTGGCACAAAAAGAAAGTCTGTCAGGCTGGCATATCTCAGAGAAAACAAACAAATAACTCGGTCCTCTCACCCTCTTTTCCCAGCAGATGGGAACTGTACGCAACACACAGTCATCGTCCTTTTGTACAAAAATGTTACACGACAACACGGATACTAAATGCACTCCTAGGACTATCCCAGCAAACCTGAAAAGAGAAGAATTTTCAGGGATACTCTTTCTACATTAAATGCACAGACATATTGCAAAGATACTTTTTGAGCTGTCTCACTATTGTGAGGAAAATAATCCTGAGCAAACACAAAATCTCACTAATCTTGCTTTACAGAAAAACTATTTATTACTTTTATTTCACCACGCTTTCAGCTTCCAAGGCACAGCTACTCTGGCAAGTTTGAAGTCCACAACTAGAAGGCACAGATTGAGTTTGTCGGGTTAGCAGTGACAGGCAGCTGCCGAACAAAGCACAGGAGCCACCTCCTCCTCCAGCAGCAGACCTGAGGTACACCTTCTGCTGCACGCCCTCGCGCCGCTCTGCTTCTCTGCGGGTCCGTATGTCACAGCGACAGCCTAAATCTCAATGACGAGATGATGCGAGCGCTTTCACGTCTTATTAACAGGGGGTGGCTTACAGTCCTGGTGGGTCTGAAGACGTCCACTGAAAGCCTTTGAAGTTTTCCAGATTTGCTGCAAACCCTCTTACGTGGTACGGAAATGCCTGGCTCTCCTCGCCTGGCTGCTCCTCACATGGACACGAGGGCACCAGTGTCGCGACCGGCGAGGCTGCGAGGAAAACACAGCACCCAGACAGATTCCACACAAACCAGGAGATGCTACCACCTCCTCCTGTGGCCTTACTTTCCAATACAGAATTGGTAACTGGCACTCACCAAATCCTCAGTGGTTGGTATAGTTTTGGTACTGGGGAATGTCCCAAATAACTCTGCGCAGCACAAGAGTTCAGACTCCTGCCAGAGAAGCCTTTTTGTAAGTTGACCATATCATCTGAAACGAAGAGCTAAATGCATCGAGACCCTTCCTCCGCCTCCCAGCGAGGGAAGGCTTTGTGTCACCTCTGTGCCCAGTGAAGGTCTCGCAGCCCTCCAGAGCCGTCCAGATGCCCATACCTTTACCTCCAGAGGGGAAGAGCTGCCCCTACTCTTTAACCTCCCCTCTAACAGCAGCTGCAAAGAGCAGGAGCAAAGCTCACTTTATCACTGCTTTCCACAGCAGCTGCGAGTCCTTTTCAGCAGCCAAGAGGAGGGAACCATTCCCCTGGGGAGTGCAAGACTTCTAGAACACTGCATAAGAATTGGTGCAATTCAGACAATGCAGTGCAGTAAAGGTCAGAGGAAAGGCCTCTGGGTGAAGTAAAAGTGCACTGATACAGAAATAACGTGCAATTTTCACTCCACAGTAAGTGTCGGGATAGGGGTATTTAGAGGAAGACTAAATACAGCAAGCAGCAAGGATGGGACAAGGAAAATGACAACCCAACAGACATCAAAGAGCACGCTGTTCCTGCTGTGGGCAAAGATGTGGGCTCATGTCAGGCCACAGAGCTCCTGGCAAAAGCTCTACCAGCAAATGGATGATTAGATCACGCAATTTCATCTGTTCTAGTTAACATACAAGCATTTCTTCACAACATTTAGGGACATGTCTATCAAGAGGCATCAGGATCCTCCAGCTGCCATGACCCCTCCTCTGCAACCAACAGAGGTTTTGCAAGAAACTGCCCTGCGCCATCTCAGTCGCTCGTTATCGTCCCAGTCCTCTGGCAGAAAGCTCTCTCGGAAACCTGCCCGAGCGTGAGGTTTTCCAGTCCTTGTCCAGAGAAGGTTCAGCTACAGCACTGGGGGTGCCAGCTGCCTTTCCTCGGCCCCGTGGCGGGGTCCAGGAGCCAGATGGAGCTCTCTGGGAAGACCTCAGGTCATTTAGTCTGGGCAGGAATCACGCACCCTCTGCCCACTCATTCCTACCTAGATATAAAGGTGTACAACCTCATCCAGCGCTTGTAAACCTGGCATATGCTGGTTAACCAGAGTAAAATCAAGTTCGACGTTAAATCCCGCATTAATAGAAAGTTAAAGAGGGCTGGTTACGTGTAGCATAAACCTGGATGTAAGCAATGGTTCTTGCAATGGCATTTAACCAGCAAGTGTCTCAGGTAGCACCCGTTACTCTCGCTTCTTGTAAAAATTCATTGGCTACAAAAATGTAGGACACATCTCACAAATTCACCTAGAATACAGACCACCATGGCAATTTCACCTGCATCGATCTGGGAGCACCAGTAAAAACTGGCCTGGAGCTCATCTTCACACATGGAATCCACTCATCTTTAAGTGCTATGCATTCCTCCCTACCTTACTTAACATGTCTGATACGCACAGCTAGCTAAACTGCCTAATGTCGCCACTGCTAATTACATTCCAGTATATGATTTTAATAGTGGATCGATTGGGTTTATTTCCAAATTAAAAAAAACAGAGTTGCAGCTGGTACTGCTGGACCTCTGCAGATTTTTCAGCACTAGCGCAGTGTTCCCGCAGTGCTTGGGTGGTATTTGGGCAACACTGTTAACTCTGGCAAGTTTATCAAGTTTCACTGAAACAAGCACATTAAGCTCATCTTCTTTCAACTCTCTCGCCTGAGAAGAGCAGCCCCTTTGCCTGGCAAGATCAGCAGCAAGAAGATGACTGTTGATGGCAGAAGTTTGAGTAGCTGCTTCAGGAGCTGTCAAAACATCTTGCTGGATGCCTGCTGAACATGCCCAAAAGTGATTTTCAGTCTTCAAACTATTATCCTCCAACCAGCTTTTTTCAGAATCTGATATGGGACAAACCCTGCAGTCAACCCCACTTTTATATATGTGAAGTTGCCACTTCAAAGTTTTGATACTGGGTCATTTCTAAAAGAAAAGGAATTTCTTTTCCTTGGGGTAAGATGTAGGCTCTTCAACTACGATTGAATAGATCTTCTGTAGCCTCAAGCCTCGAGTCAAGTATATCAGTTGTGAGACCAATGAAAAATTGTATTTAAGTAAAAGCAGATTATTATACTAAAAACCAAAAAAAATTAAAGTTTTAATATTAAATCTTGTATTTTCAGGAGAATACTGGGTAAAAAAAATCTTCACATAAACCACAATTACTCTTTTTACATAAATAATAAAGTAGCTACTTGCAACTTCTACGTACATTAGTTACATTACAAGGATGAGCAGGCTGTTGTCAGTTTTTCACATGAGAAAATCATTTAACTAGATTCTAGGACTTGAAGTTTTCCGCACAGGATTGAGGATATTCAATAAGACTTCAATAAACCACTTCCCTGATACTCATCGCAACCCTGTAATTGGAAGCAAAAGCATGCACCTGCCTGGAAACTCAGAGCAGGAACGGTTCGAGCTCAGATGAGCAACGCTGACAGCTTTGAAACCGAGCAAAACAGCGTAAGGAAGAGGAACACAGGGAGGGAAACTGGCTGAGAGCTACGAGGTGAGAAACACAGCTTGGAAAGGATGTCGAGCCAATACTAGAGAGATGTTCAGATAAACCCAGGGTGGGCAAGGGCCCTCTCATGTCCCTAAGTCAGAGGAACTGTCCTGTTCTTTCTGAAGCGCCCAGCGACGCTCTGCTGATGTCAATGTGGGGTGCTCTGCCGTAGCCGAGAGCTACACCCAGCTTGCCGGGATAATTGATTAGTCAGTGTGTGTGCCTTCACCCACAGAGGCAGGGATCAGCTTGTGGTCAGAATCACGGAATCACAGAATCACAGAATAGTAGGGGTTGGAAGGGACCTCTGTGGGTCATCTAGTCCAACCCTCCTGCTGAAGCAGGGTCACCCTCAGCAGGCTGCACAGGACCTTGTCCAGGTG
>Ga0065711_1028051_pt1 | contig 44054 bp, 30 predicted proteins | sample Hoacrofraction12_FD_59098 | JGI IMG/M metagenome (GOLD analysis project Ga0065711, IMG submission 59098) | Hoatzin crop microbial communities from Cojedes, Venezuela - Epithelial fraction 12 v2 (version 2) | ecosystem: Host-associated > Birds > Digestive system > Esophagus > Crop | place... | reverse complement strand
GCGGCTGGGCCGGGCGGGCCTGCGCCGAGGCCCGGGGCCTGCCGGGGAGCGAGGGCCTGCTGGCCGGGGCGCGGCACCCCGTGCTTTTTCTTGGCGAAAAGCAGAAGCGGGAAGTGGGGGCCCTTGGCGCGGTTTGAGGTAAACCCCCGGGAGGCCGCCCGCAGGTCCTGGCCGCGGCTTCCCTCCGGTTTTTCTCCTCACAAAGTGCAGAATTACCTCAGTACGTGTGCCGGCGGGCTCCGGGGAATGGCGGAGCGGGGCTTGGGCGCTGCTGTAGCGGTCGGCGGGGGAGCCCCCGGTGCCTCGGCTCTCTTAGCTGAGAATAATCAGGGGTTGGATGCGTTTCCCTCGGTAGCGAGTGCCGGAGCTCCCTCCTTTCCTCCCAGCAGGTGCCCCCGCGATGTGGCCACCCGCGTCCTCCCTCTTCACGGCCCCCGGGGTCCGCCCTGCCCGGCGCGCTGGGGGTGCAGGGAAGGGGGGGGACATGGCGGGAGCTGGCTCCGCTCCCAGCGCGCCCGCTCCCGTCACAATGCATGGACCCCAAATTCGTTGTCTTTGGGATCTGCAACGTTTCTGTTTCAACACCCACCCCTGTCTTAGCCCGTGTGTTTTCCTGAAGATGCCCAGCTCCGATCTGGCGCTTGTTGTCGGTAAATGTTGAAGGGCTGGACACGGGAGCCCTGTGCAACGCGTGGATGTCTGAGGGGACCTGCCCCTCTGGACGCGTGTACATGATTAATGTTGGGCTGTCCTCAGCAACATGCGCCTGCCCGCGCTCCTCTTTCCCGGTTTGTTTGGTGGAAAACTGATTTGTGAGATCTTTTTACCTCATCTGAAAGGCAAACTCCCTTTGGAAGGTAAATAATGAGTATAAAGAGAAAACCTCTTTGTAGCTGTGCTTAGAATTAATGCTGCCTGCTCCTCAAAACACCATACCTGTTTTTTTTATTCCCAAGTAACCATGTTTTTGCGTTGTCTTTTACGTTAAAAGAGTGGCAGTGCTGAGATGGGTGCGGAGGCAGAGCGGTGTCCCGTAACTGCTGTGCCAGCGGTGCATACGCCGCAGGACAGCGGTGCTCGGCGGGCGTTGTGCCCCGACCGTGTCGGGAGGAGATCGGGGTTTGCTCCGTTCCTCCTCACGCGCTGGTGTCCTTGGGACAGGTGCTGAGCCTGCGGTCTGTGCTCTCCAGCTTGGACGGAATCGATGGGGAAGCCAGGGCTGCCAGGATTGTTTGCCATTTGATGTAAATAACATTACGTAGCGTAACCCAGTAAAGAGTGCTGCTGTGGAGAGAAGAAATGTTGCTTGTAGGACAGAGCGCAACCCACGTCTGAACCGTTCTCGAGGTGCAAAGAGTAGTCTAGTAGTGCCCTTTCTCTTTCCTTTCTTGTATTGAGTTCCTTGAGTAAAGGGTCAGCAAAGATTTTTCCTGGAGCTGGGTTAATTGTGTCTGCTTGGGTACTTAAACAGAAATGCGTGCAAAAATTTCCAGATCCACTTACAATCTCTTCATGGTAGAGTGTCTCTGTAATGCAGCAGGAATTTTACAACCATTTGTAAGTGCTTTCAGTGATTAAAAAAAAAAAAAAATCTCCTTTTTCAAGTGGAAGACACAGAGACACAGAAATAAAGTGACCTGCCTGAGGGCACACAGTAAGTCTGATCAGAGGGGCAAGGTTATAATCCAGAAGTTATTTTTTTTACTCATTATTGCCAGTAAATCGCATTGCCATTGAATACAACTTTTGCCTCAGCACCACTGTGCTTCCTCCCCACTTCTTTCCCAGCTCTGAAACCTTCAGGTCGTATTGCTTCTATGAATTTTTGGATACTGGGAATTGTACGTGCAACACAACAGAGCTGAGCTCAGAAATTCTGAATGCAGGGAAAACATGATGCAAGGAGTTTATAAAAAAAATTTAATCAAAATTTCTACTTTTTTTGCATCAGTGCTGGAATCAGACTTGATGCTGGGTAAATGATCGATCTGAAGACATTTCCGACTCGCGCTCTGGGTTACCATCTGGTCTGCCTACTCTGTCATAATTGCGAGATCACAACCACCTGTTGCAGTAATTTACAGGAAAGGACTACATACATGTGAGATACTGTTTTGATCAATAACTCTCTGAATTCTTAATGTTCTTTAAGTAGAAGTTTAATCTGCTTAAAATAATGTTTTCTAGTCTAGACCTGTGTTCTGTTTCTTCCTCAAGTCAAGCTCCCATTGATTGCAGAGGAAGCTGGGTCCTGCTGTATCTTGAAAATTATACTTTTTAGCTGTAATGCTATGTTTTGCCTACATTTGAGAGTTGCTGTAAAACAATTCCTTAGAAATATGCATTTGTAATGTGCCTTTTACATTCTTTTTTCTGTTACTTTTCTATGCAGCTTCTCTGACTCTCAGTTCCACTATGAAACAGCTGCCGGCAGAAACTATTCGTCTCCTTTCAAGTTCTCAGGTGATTACATCAGTTGTCAGCGTGGTGAAGGAGCTGATAGAAAATTCCTTGGATGCCAGTGCCACAAATATTGATGTTAAACTGGTGAGTCCTCTTTCTTTCTCTTACAAAGAATTGGATGTAAAATAAGATGCAAGGAAAGTTGTTCACTGCGAATGTATTTTTTTAGGCTATTGTGGTTTGGGAAATGGAAGGGTATTGACGGTATTTAGATATACATATATATTTTAATCTCAAATAAAAATGGTCCAAAATGAGTTTCCATTTCCGTTGTTGAGGCCCCACTGAAACAGTAAGGTATATTTGTGCTCCTGAGTATATCTTGGGGAACAACTGTCAACTTTTGTAATACTTCTTTTCCTACTAACAATTTACTTTTTCTGACTAATAGCTTATTTTAAAAGATGCTGGAGTTAAGTTTCACAGCTAGACTGGCATATTTAATGCTCATTATAAAATATTGCCAGAAAGGTGAAGATGGAAACAGTGGAAAAGGTTGACTGCCATGCTAGATGTTTCTGTAATACAAATTACCGTGTGGTTACTAATTAGCATGGTGAGCTGTGGCTACTTCTAACATTTTTTTTTTTAACATCTTATAAAAATAAAAAGTTGGCATATCATTCTGGGATAGTTTCTGAAACAATAAAATAGTGCTTATAATAGAGAACTTGTGCTTTTTTTCCCAAATTGGGTAAAATGGCTAAGAGATCAGCTTCTGCTGCCATGAGTATTTCTGGTTTTGCAGTGTTTTGTCAACAGCTGCATAGTAGTGGTATCTCCTCCTTAGTAAGAAAGTGTGTTGTTGTTACAGTCTGGATGTATCCAGAATTGCATCCAATTTCCTTTCCTGCAAATAACAGTGAATGTATCAGCTATTCTTGAATTAAGCGTTAGACAAATGCTCTTAATTAGGAGGGCAATTCAATTTCTGCTTGTTTCTTTGTCCGTGTCACTGCTGTCTTTTTTTGAATGAGTCTCAGGTGTTTTCCATCTGAGTATGGTTTCTTGCAGATGCCATGGAACGTGCTTATTTGTTATTTGCCTTAAGTGAGCTGAAGATACTCCGTCTTCACTATGGTCTATGAAGACCTCTGTCTTCTCAATATTTAGGCTGCGTGGTATCTTGCTTCATGAGTAACTCCAAAGTGAGCAGCGTCTGCGCAGTTCTGGGGGTAAGGGTATCAGATTCAGATCCTGGAAGCCGATCAATAACTGCAAGAAGTCAACAGAAGGTTTTGGAGCCTGCAAAAATTGGTTAGAACAAACCTTGCCTCTCTTACTGGAGTGCCGATACAGAGCCTTGCGGATAGCCAGAGGAGAAAGCCCTCTGATCAGCGTGGGTTTCACAGTGCAGTAACGAGCTGTTTCCGTAGCGAGAGATCCCAAATCAATTAAAAAGAGCGTTTTCAACCATTTCCGGTACATGAGTCATCTGCACTACTGTTACATTCTTTTGTCAGTTCAGCTCAATCCCAATTGCTCTATTTCTGAAACAGAAAAACCAACCTGGCTTTACAAAAATTGCCAGTGAGTAAACAAGATTTACTTACTGTTATTGTGAGTACTAGGGGAGAAGAGAAAACTTGCACTTTGTGCAGCCTGACATGGTAATACCGTAAAACGGGGGATTCTTTTTCTGGTTTTTTTTTGTGGTAAGTATATTTTTATAGCAAAATACTATTTTTATCAATGTAAATAAGGTTGACCATATTAACTCTGGATTGATTCAAAAACAAAATAGAGAATGGAAACTTTTTGGCATTTAATTTTATAGCTTGGTGGGTTTTGCCTGAAACTCACAGCATTTTCATTGTTTTAACTGTTTCCAGTTGGATTAGGAAGGCTAGCTGATTCATTCAGACTTGTGACATGATTTGGCTGAACAAAGACAGGAGTGACTTTTTGTGGAGATGGACAGACAGGAGTTAACCTGCGGGTGGAATGGTGCTCGGGTAGAAACCACGGCAGTGGCCAGCTGTAGCAGGAAGCTTTGTCTGGTGATTTGTTCTAGTTAACTTCTTGGTTGACCAAACTCAAGGAGGTGACGTTACTGAGCGTCTTTGCACTGTGTCTCAACTAGCTTTTACGCAGCCCTGAGAAAAATGTCAGCTCATACTGTAGTTTTAAGTAATGTGGTATTGCTTTCATTACAGTATAAAGCCAGTCGTTTGATTAGGAACTGAACTGTGGCTTTTCCATAAGGTGTTTATTAATTTGAACTTCAGCTTTGTTGCTATTACGGGCTGGAGCTTGCCTTGTTGTTAGCAATGGGGTCAGCTGCCTCAGTAGCATGGCTGTGCATTATGCATATGTAGAGTGATGGTTTTATTCTTGACATGATGTCCTGGCTTCAGGTTAAAGTATGCTAAAAAACATTCATGCAGCAATATAATTGTTTGTGTATGGGTAAAGAGAGTCTGTGGGCATCAGACTGCCAGTTTCCCTACTGACCTCCAACAACAGGAATTTATGAGAATAATCTTCACAGGCTGACTGAGACCTGCATATTTTAATTAGTAGAGAAGATGAGCAGCAGCCTGTGTTAGTAGTTGGAGCAACGTTAGGATTCAGAGAAGACGAATCTTAGCTACAGCTTTGCTACCACTATACGAAATGGCTGTTGTAAAAGGCAGACGCTTGTTTCTGCAACTTTTTTTTCTCCAATCCATGAAGCCGGAGCTTTAATCCTCAGAACCTTCTCAGAGGAAATTTAGCTCAGGGTGAGGTTCTGCTGTACACCTGATCCATCTCATCGCCTGAAAAGCAAACTCCTACATCTATCTGCATGGCATTGCTAGACATTTCTGCCTCTCATGATCCATTCGTCTTGCTAATGTGAGAGTAGCCCAGCAAGAAAAGTGGATTATTTGTGCCAGTTAAATAAGCTTTTGTGCCAGTTAAATAAGCTGAATTGACCTTAGAGCTCTCATGAGTAACAGAGCTGTAGCTGAAACAAAGATGGGACCGTGCGGTCATCAGTAAAAGAGGAGGGAGTTGAACCATGTGGTTTGGCATCCGTGATCTGGTGGAGCAACTTAAACACCTCATGGGATCACGACTTCACTAGTATTTAGGTCATGTAGCATGGCAGAAGGTGTTACGGAATACAAAGTTTAAGCACTGTAATATTTTAAAGTAAAATGTATGCAAGTAAAAATGAATAATATTAGAAAAGTAGAAGAGAATAATTCATGTAACATTTTGATCCAAGTTGAGGAAGATAAATCTCACTTTTCCTAAACATTTAAGTGGTCTGAAAGTAAGAATTGGAGTGGAAAATAGGGGTGCATTGCAAAATGGTTAAACCCTTGATTAGCGCGTACAGCAGTGGGGTAGAAGGTTTCATTGTTGTATCTCCTCATGTGTTTTTATGTTCAGTTGAGGTCTATTGCTTAGGTTCTGTTTTGCTTCCCAGTAGGAGATTGACTCAAATATTGGCAAAAGCGTTGTTTTTCACCTGAAGATAGCTTTAGCACCATTCATTAATATGGAATGTGAAATGGACCCACATTTCTATTGTGTATCAGTTAATTAAATACATACAGGTCTCTGCCTACCTCAGAGGCTTGTGATGCTTCTTAACGCAGATTATGTGGGAATACAGATAATATCTTTAGATACCTTCCCTTTTGGTTTCAATTGCATTATTTCTTTACTTCAAGAAATAACCCTGGGAGTGCATTATATTTGTTCATGGCTGCCTTCAGTATATGCCCAGATGGGACAAGAAAGTTAGTTCTGTTTAGTCGGTCAGCTTTCTGTGAGCAGCCATCACGTGCTCTGCACAGGATCGCTGGTGGTAGCCCCTCATTCAAGATATTCTTTCTAAGCAAAACCAGTTCTAAGGTCACCTAGACGTATTACACATTACAGCACATTTTTCTGTGTGTTACATCATAATCTTTTTCAAAGAGCCAGGCATGCCTGTGTAAAAGAAGAAGCATTAATTACTCCTCCTGGCTTGTGATTCTTTTTGGGTGTGATTTAGGGGTGCAGATTATAATGTAGCTGGAAGGAAGCATTTGTTTGCTGTTTGAGATGTTATAGAACCTGAATTCCGTATTTTATTTAGCTGTCCTAATTATCTGAGTTTTCAGAGTTTTACCCTATTTATGCTGGTGTTTATTGAAATGACATATTTAAATCCGAGTTCAGTAAAATATGTATTGCTTGTATGTAAAGGTAAATCACAAAGGTTGAACTTTGTTTCCTTGAAAGCGGTTTTTGAAAGAGCCTCTAAGAACCTTTACTTTTTTCTGTGGAGTATTGTATCTCTTCAGAAGCTTTCTTATTTCTTTCTGCTCCCAGTCATGCCCTGCCCCCGTTAGAATTTCACCATCTGTGTGTTGAGTGACAATACAGAGACTGGAGCACCTCGGTAGTAGTGAAATCGTGTAAATAAAGAGTGAAATTGAAAACAGTTCTCAGTGAGGGCCCACTGACTTCAGTGGCTGCGGGGCTGCGTTTGTGGTGGCTTGACAAAATTGATACCAAACAGGTAACAGAGGTGAGAAGTCTTTAGCTTTCCAGCTATAGGTCTTTTTCTGAGCTTAGGTCTTTCAAATTTCATTGTAGTTTAAAAACAAAATTACTTAATTCCCATTTTGATTTACTGTATCTATATTTATGTGCTATTTCCAAACCCCAAGGTATGAATAACATTATTTAATTAGAGAAATCATCACTACTATGCTAGCATATTGGGGTGTTTTTTTAATATTTATTTTCTTTTTTGGAAAAAAAAAAGATATTTAATGGTTCCTCAGTTTCTCCAAATAAGAAAAACTCCCACTTCTCTCTGGATGGCTAGAAGCTGTAACTTCAGCTGCTTCAAACATGTGTCTTAATTCATTCAGCTGTTTTAGTGCTCCTTCATGTTTTGTTCTTTTTTAGGAAAATTACGGGTTTAACAAAATAGAAGTAAGAGACAACGGCAATGGAATCAAGGTTGCTGACGTTCCAGTTATGGCAATTAAACACTACACCTCAAAAATAAGCTCTTCTGAAGACCTTGAAAGGTTGACAACGTACGGTTTCCGTGGGGAGGCTTTGGGATGCATTTGCAGTATATCAGAGGTGAGCAGCTGCAGTAAATGTGTCAGGTCTTTTGTGTCGTGGTTTTTGTGTATGTGTGTTTGTGAAATCTTTATTAAAATGTCAGTGCGAAGACTTGAAATTGTTCAAGCAGTCTGCCAGGGTTATGTTTTCCAAACAGTCTGGCTTGTGTATGCTGCCTTTCCCCCCCTCCTCAGAAGTCATGTCATGGTTAGGAAGCAGCATGGATGTCTCGTGAGTGTCAGTGCTGCTTTTCTGTCATACTGGTTAAGCAGCGTTCTATTTATTTTCCTCAGTCGGAATAGGTCAGAGACAGATTGCTTAGTGTTTCCTTCTCCTTTGTGTCGGGGTATAGATACATGATTCCTTAGAACACTGGCCTATCCTTTTTAGTGTTATCAGCAAATGTAATGTCAAAGAGTATGGCTGAGTTTGCTATTTGGATTAGGGTAAATCAAAATGAGGAACAGCAGGTGGTGGCCAAGAGAAATCATGTCAGGGAACTGATGGCCCACATAGCTACCATTCCAGTAACGATTTCTGCCTTGAGGTTATCAAGGTGATGGGCAGTCATGGGATCTTGCTGGGCTCCGTGTTGCTCCTTGACATGTATACGACTGCAATTGCACAAACGTTGTTGTCCGAATGAGTAAACAGGAACCTGCTCCCTGGCCTATCCGAGTCTGATCCATATCTTTGTGTACTGATATCTGTACTGTACACACATCAGTGTACTGATATTTAGGATTTAACTTGTTGACTGAAAGGGAGTAAGTTGGTTCAATACCATCTGAGAAGTGTTCAGGCTGTTAGGGGCATGGCACCTACCTGTTCTGTTGTGCTCTGCCTTTCTGTATTTGTGCTGCGCCAAGGTGAAGTTTTGGACTCTCTTAAGTCTGCCAAGGATTAGATCCTGCAAGAAGATACCGGTCTCTCTGTCTAATCGGAACTGTGAACTGCTAAGGTCAGGAGAGATGTTAGAGCTTGACTCCTTGCTACCTTGGGCTACATTCACATTGCACTGAGCAGGAGTGGGTTGTGTGTTTGGATGGAGATTTCCAAAGATGCTTTCAAAAGTGTTGGTGTTTTGACAGGTGATGATAGGCCTCAATCATTGGTTCCTTCTAATGAGTTGTCAGAGCAGGATGCCATCTGTTCTGAGCTTTTAATCAGCTCTGTGATACCTTTCATAAGAGGTGGGAGGTGGCCTGAATGTATTAAGTACTTTAATAGGTATTACTTTAATCAGTAATTGTGTTAATTAACCACTCCTGGCATTAATTGTGTTCTGCCTACCCAAACTGCCCCCTGAAGTTTCAGTTAAGAGGTACTTTACTATTGGTCCGTAAGTAGGTCTGTAGTATTGTCATTTCCAATTAATCAATTATTGTTTGCTCTCTGTAGAGGCAAGGCTGAACTCCAAATGATTTATATGAAATGCTAAAAAACCTGAAATATCCTGAAGCTCTGTATGTGTGATAACCTTTATGTCTTTTAGGTGGTTAAAATGCAGAGGTTCTATTTTTCAAAGTGTTGATCCCCCCAAACTCAGGGAGCTGTAGTTTTATTGAACTTCTGTTTGTGACTGGTCTTGCTAAAGCTAATCTGCGTATTACCTTAATGGCTTACAAAACATGCTGCTACTGATTGCTAGGTATTTTTGGGTGTGCGAAGATAATATGCTGTTTGTTTGGTAGTAGTTATGTTTGTGGAATCTCACATGAATTTGAGAAGTTGTCGTAGTACGTCTTCTTTCACAAAGGATGAAAATTCAAAATTATTGACTTAATTATTTAACATATGTTTGGATAGAAGATGTAGAATTATGTGTTGTAGGTAGTAGGGATTGCGGTGCTTTGTGTATTGATGTGATAGAAATGCGTGGCTTTTAGTTAAAGGGATGGAAAAATGAGTAATCATGCAGAATGTGTCCGTGACTGTAAGAAACACCTGTAGAAGACAACTTTTGTAAACAAATGTTATTTTAGTCACCACAATTACACAATGAGAAGAATGGTAGCAAAGCTTATCTAAGCTCATTCTGAACTTTGTGAATCCTTGATTAACATTTTTAATTTTTTTTAAATCACTCTTTTCAGGTTTTGATCACAACAAAGACAGCTGATGATGATTTCAGCACTCAGTATGCTTTGGATAGCAGTGGGCGTGTAACTTCTAAAAAGCCTTCCCATCTTGGGCAAGGTAGGATATCATTGTTCTGGTGTTGCGCTGTGACAGGAGTGGTTTATGTTCCTCTGAGGCTCTGCTGGATGTTGAAATACCTGTTCTGTACTTGACGGCTGAGTCTGAAATCTTTGCAGCTGTAAACATTTCTTGCCTTGTGTCTGTTGACTGAGAATGTGTTGTTATCATAAGAAACAGTATGTCTTGGAAGTTGCTTTAGATGGTAATTATGAACTGGTTTCTCGTTCTCTTGACTCGTTCAAGATAGTGGAAATAAAAGCTATAAAAATTCAATGCCCCAGGTCTAGGCAGACTTACTATAAAGTATATGAAAGGTTTGTTCAGGACCGAGATAATGTTTCAGTACCTAGCAAAACCCTTGCTGAAAGGAGGAAGAGTTGCGCTGCTGCTATATGAAGGAGTAGCTGGAAGCAGCCTGGCTGTAGCACCAGGCAAAGTCATGGGTCTTTCTAACCTGCAGGAAGGGTATGTTGCTAGAAATCCTCCTGGTTGGTTGCGTTGGAAGATCAAAGGCTGCCCTCACCTCAGAGGCGGTCTGAGTGGTTCAGGCGTGGTGTAGGTTTGGAGTAGCATCTGTTCTACTGTGTGCTTTACTCAGCTGCTTGTCAGTATTGTTCCCATGAGCTGCCCTGCAGCTGGCTGCTGTGCCCGTACCCCGATGGGGAGCTGGCTGCCCACCCGGCTCCCTTCCTCAGCACTAACTGGCCGCAGGGAGCCATTAAGCCAGAAGAAGCTGCAGAGAGCTAGTTGGTGGGCAAATACTGAAGAAAGAGCTGAAGCTAAGAACTCCAGGCACCTGTTTTAAGAAATAACTCCAGGGACTCTTTTTAAGATGTAGGCTGTAGTATTTTCCGTGGCTGGGAAGCCTGTGGGTTGCATTGCCTTGTCTTCTGTCAAAATTGTTGAATGATTTACTGAATTCTGTGGCATATTTAATACTTTGCAATATCCTTACAGAATACGAATTCATGTGATTTGTGCTGGATTAATATTCCTCCTCTTACGATGTACTGTGCCTTGAACAGAGGTATCAGGCCCTTAGGTAGTACTAGAAATGCTTATGAAGGGCCTTAATTGAACTCAGTGTTCCCTTGCCTCCAAATATGTCTGATGAGATTATAGTTGGTTAACCATTTTGCGAATGAAAGTTAACTTCGTACGCACTGAATGAGTCTTCAGCTTTATTTAGTGCTGAATCTTGCTGTTGTCAGTGTGTACGAAAGAAAGCTTAATGCTGCAATTGTAACTAGATAAAGGAGGGTAATCCCAGCCCTATAGATGCTGTTTTAGGGAGGATGACTGCAAATTTGGTATATTTCTTATGCTGATATAATCTACTTTAGTGTTACTAGGGTTTATTTTGTATACACCAGTATAGAGACAGACAGGTGTCTTCAAGTAATAATGAAGTTTCCTCAATATCTAGTCAGTGGTATGCTTTCAGTGTAATTTCTACATTTTTTTGTCACCTGCTTGCAGGTACTACAGTAACAGTCCTAAAGTTGTTTAAGAATCTTCCTGTAAGAAAGCAATTTTACTCAACAAATAGAAAATGTAAGGAAGAACTGAAGAAAGTCCAAGATCTACTGATAGCATATGGTATCATAAAACCAGACCTGAGGATAACCTTAACACATGATAAGGTAATGAGTTTTTTGTCTATCAGATATCTTAAGGATCAGTTTCTGATGAATTTATGCAGTTCATGTAATACTTGCATAAAATCTTTCATTGCTAGGAATTTTCTTTCATCGTAGGTTTGTTTTGAACTTCCGCTTCTTTCTTCTCTTCACAGATGTGCATTTTCTGATGATTACAGGTTTTGATCATAAACTTCTAAAACTCAGGCTCAGATCTGCCTTTTGGTCTGCTCTAACAGATGTCTGGTTAGACGAACGAAGTATCAAAATTATTTTGCATGATACTAGCATAAGAGTGATTTTACATTACATGCTAGCAGTTAGTAAAGATGGTGGTGGTGTTCTGCAGAGCAAAGCAGCGAGACCCTGCTAGGCCACAGGGCCTGACCAAGTGTTGACCTAAGCCAGCTGAAAAAAACTCCCCAAACTGACTTGGTTAGGCTTTCTATCTGGATAGACACTGTAGCACATACAGGTAGCTTGCTGTACACTGAGTCACAAGAGCTTAATATGTAATGATGGTTTTGTTTAAAAAGGCTAAAAAAATTTTTTAAAATTGCTACATTGGTGCAAGTAAAAGTAACATGTTATAATGACATGCTTTCGTTGTGGTAGTGGTTCTTTGTGTAGACTTGGAATGGATTCAGAGGCTGCTTGGAGGCCACTGACTTTACAGCATACTGAACAGTAATTTTTCAACATAGCTACAGAAATTGCACACGCAGCTACAGAAACGACATGCTGAGCAGTTCTCCATTACCCGACCCCAGTTTAACGTAGCTAATTTTATTGGCTGTACTCCTGGGTTTGGCACCTCTGAGAAAAAAGCTACGCAAAAGAATTTCCAAGTTACCACAAAACAGAGAGTGACATCTCGTGGCTGGATCCCTCAGCAATTCTTTTTCTGTTCTAAAATAATTTCGTTTGTTGATCTTGCGATTTGACCTGTTCATTGAGCAGTTTTGATCAGTTACTCTGCCAATCAAATGCTCACGCTTCAGTTCCTTTTCAGTGGGAATGATGAATGACACCGTGCGTTCTTGAAATGACAATGGGTTGCCCATCCTTCTTCTGGAGTTGTATAGCATGCTCTGATTAGATTTATGTATGTATTTTGAAGTACCAAAGTGTAGATACTGTGCTAAATGAAAGCCAGGCAAAAGTCTTGCGGCTGCAGAATTCGTATTCCAAAGCTGAGAAAGTGTAGCTACTTTCAGCCTTATTTCGTTGGGACTATAGAAAGTTTGAAACCGGAGATCTCGGGAACGTGCACTTCTTAGACTGTGTTAAGCTCCTTGACATAGCTAGCAGTGGTTCACAGTGTTGGTCTTAAAAGTGATTAATTTGGTCTTTTATTTGTGGCTTGGTTTTGCCCTCTCTGACAAGTTGCCATTGATTTCTTTATGGTATTTTGATTTCACCCCCTTTGATTAGACTGTTACATATCTTGTTTTTCGTTTTTTCTGTTTTTACTTTAATACAGTGGCAATAATGTGCAAGAATGTGCTCGCATGTCTTTTTCACAATACTTACTGCAAAAATGGTGTGGAGAGCGGCATGCTAGTAGCCTTTGCACGTTGTTTTTGACTACCTATCCTGTTAGCTTCAGAGGTAAATTCTTCAATGCACAATTTGAGTAAGTAAAACGCTACAAATGCTACTGCAGGCAGTGTTATTCATTAAAATGACAGAGATGGTGCTGATTTCTGGGCTCTTCGTTTTACACTCCCGGCCTTATATTCATTTTATTTATTTAGAAAAAAAAAAACCCCAAACAGTAAGAAACTGCTCAGACATATTTCGACACAAGAGGTCGCTCAGAAGCTGTTGCTGAGTAGGGAAAATTAAAGGCTTAAGAAATCGTACAGAAAGCATAGTCTGTGCATGGGTGAATGCCTTAAAATAGTATGAGAATGTTAAAAAACTTTGAATCCAGATTCCTGTGCTTGTACTGCTGCTGTCATTCCTTGCAAAATAAAAAATTATGTCATACCTTTTAAGGAATTTGAAATTCTGAAGTTCCAGTGCATAACAATTTTGAGCAGGTCTTATGTGCATCCTTTTTACGGTAATGTCATAGAACATGAATGTTCATTAGTTCTTTTTCCTTCAGATGCCAAGTATTAATTAAATTATTAATTCAGATTAGAAGGTGTTTTTCCTATAGTGTTACTACAGTATATCTGTGCTAGAGTAATACTCTACTGAATTGGGTTGTCTGTGATTTTGTGGTGACTGTTCTACTTCTGTTTGAAATGTACTAGGAGAAAGAATCAACTTCTTAGAATGGCTGTCTTTTTCACGTAGCTTGTAGATTATATATTACTTTTTAAAAATTGTATGTGCGATTATTCAGAGGAGTTCCTGTAATCCCAGATTCTTGAGGCTGAGCCAATACTTTCTGTTGCAATGGGAGAACATACATGTCGGGAGTAAGATCAGGTTCCGAGGCTTAAAAGAGCAAGAAGGTAGCAGAGATGAGGTATTACAGAAGGAGACGAGGGAAGATGGATTGAAAGAGTAGAAAGGGTAGTCAGTAAAAAAGTGTAAGTCAGTGTATTTCAAAGAAATTTTGAAAATAAATGACAGAACCAGTGCATTAAAAAAAAAAGTCTTTAAAGTCCTGTATTTTATAAGAAATGAAGGAAAGCATAGCCTGTGCTTTGCTGAGGAAGAGCATAATGAGGCTGAAACTTTCATGGAAGTTTCTGAGTTTAGGCATCTGAAAATGATTTCCTGGTTGATTCTAGCAGGAACCTCTTCTGACAAATCAGGCCTCTGATTGAGCTGTTTAATGTATATATGTTTTTAGGATGCACAATACATTGCATGTTTTATTTCCACCATGGGTTTTTTTGAAAGTGTGTGTCTTGTGCTTCTGAGTGAAATTTCCAGAAATTTTTCCTGTTATTGTGCCACATTTCATATCTGTCCTAGTTCAGAAAACATTACCATTAAGTGTCCAATTTCTGTGAAGAACCACGATGCTTTTCCTGCCTTTGGGTTGTTTTCTAGTATAGGAAACAGAAGAAAATAGATGTCCTTTTGTCAGTCACCCTAGGGTTCATGTTGTGTACTCTCTGTCAGTGGATTTCTGAGATAGGAAATACTCGATTGCTCTTTCTGCTCAGAATGTTTTGTTTGCATTAGCAATAAATAATGAATCACTTTGCAGATCAACCCTTGAAGTACTATTGCTATTTTGACAACTTGGATTAGCTAGTGCTCCTTCTTTTTATGAAGGTTTATCCTGCCAAGACATTCTTTGAATACTGATAATGTTGATCCTCTTGCCAGTATGGTTATGTTAGAAAGAGGTATTTTTCTTCTTTCATCACCATGTTCCTTGAAAGCATATTGAATAATGAGACAGCCAAATGGAAATAATTTACATGAGTATTCAGCAAGTTTATTTAAAGTTAACATTATCTGAAGGCGTGCTAAGAACATTCCAGAGTCAGCTACCGCTTGAACCACGTCAAACTCTTCAGCCCGAAGTGCCATGTTCTAGCCACCTATGAGCTCTGGCTGTATTTTAGCCAAGTTGGGGTAGGGTTTTTCCCTGGAACAACTTTTCCCACTCTTCACTGTTCAGCACCAGTAGCCCTTGGCTCAGGCTTACAAGCCACTGATGTTCAAGAAATGCTTTGCGTGTTGAAAGGCATGGGATACTTTAATTCTGTTCTAGTTGCCTTTATTCCACAAACACCAAAATGAGAGAGGGCATATGATAACTATACCCGTTTTAACAATTTCAGATATAATGGAGCTGAACAAATTATGCCGACAGGTGGTTCAGATGGTGCCTATCAGCAGGTCATGCCATACGCATGGCATGTGCAGATGGTCCCATGTCTTGTGCAGAGCACAGGTGGGCCATGTGTAGACTCAAGAAATTTTCCTGGTTCCTGTTGAGGAAAAATCTGCATAAAGGAGTACTCCCCCCCCCCGTTGTTTTCCATGCATAATATTGTGAAGCCTTGGCCACACACAGTTCAGCCTAGAGCTCTGTCTTGTTTGTTCCTTGAGAGAGACGTGGATCAGAACTTTTAGCTGCAAGAGATGCATTTTAAAGCTATTATTAGAACTGTGGATGGTATTCTTCCCCAAACCCCCGCCGTGGTTGGTGTTGACCTAAAGGATGCCATCTTCATATTTTTTTTTATTATGGTAAGTCTCCTCTTATTTCCAAAGTTGGATAATCTCAACCTGTATGCAACAGTCCCAAAACAGTTTGTTTTCTGTGTCCGAGTCTTCTGTAATAAGGGGCTTTTGAGACAGAGTGAGTGCATTAGGGTAAATCTACCGTTCTTAATAATGGGATTGTAAATTTACTGGTTTTAGTAATGGGATTATATTATGCATTCATTCGTTGTGTTTCCAAACTCTGCTGTAGCTGCATGTTGAAAAGAAATCTGCATTGAGCAGAAACAGCAGCACGTGAGCTCTTTCTTGAGTTGGAAAGGCTACTCTGCTTAATGTAATGATGATAAATTAAGTCCCTCCCTAATCTGTGTGTCTTAAAATATAAAGAGGAATTATAATTAAGAATCTGTACCCAACATGCATTCATGCTGACTTGGAATATAGCTCAGTCTTTACTTCCATTCGTTGTTCAGTGGCTTTGCTGAGAAAGCCAAACAGAGAGTTAATTATGGTGTTTTTTGTGATGAGGACACCTGTCCACTAGGAAATGCGCTGAGACCCTCAACTCAGTTTACATCAGCCAGAGAACAGCTGCCAGATGGTAACTACTTTTGGTCACTACCAACCTGGTTGAATTTGAACTGGTGACCTAGAGGTGAAATGCTTTATATCCTATTACTAATTCCTTGAGGTTTCCAGTTTCTCATCCATCACTTTTTTCAAATGACAGCACAGTATATGCCTGAAATTGCAAAACAATTACTGTTTCACATAGGCAGTGTGTGCTGAAGAATCCGAGATGTGCCTTTAGCTCTTGCCAGGCTTTCACACTCACTTTGTGCACTTAAAAGAGGTTAGCAGCAAAAGGAGGTTTCCAAAGCCGCCTGGGAGTTTTCCCTCCTCCTTACCAATGCACTTTGTCACAGTTAGTTATGTTGTTTGTTACTTTTGTTAACCACTATTTTACAAAAGGCTTTTAAACCTCCTTTATTTAAGTGGCATTCACTGTAATGGTGTATATCCTCTGAATGACAGTTTAGGATTGGAAACTGCGGTTTTCTGACAGTAGTTTAATTGTTTGGGAGGTTTTATTCTTTTTTTTTTTTTTTCTACTGCTGTGGAACTGGAATTGCTCTGAATACCCACAGTTGAACATGTGTGGTTAAAGTGGCCAGAAACCTTAGAACTCTCTCTGTAGCCTTTGTAATTCTTGAAAGGCTCTGAAGACACGTGTTACCAGATGAAGGTCCTTGGCTCCTTGTAATATCTCTTAGCTCCTCTCCTAACTTACCTTCCAGCTCCCAAAGCCAAGCATTTCTCCACGGCATGATGCTCAAGAAAGCCTTTTCATTGAGAGGATGCTCTCGTATCGCAAAAGGGAAATCTGAGCAGGAAATATGTCAGAATTTGTAGGATGAGCCGTGCTGTGGAACATGACTGTCTTTCAGCAGATCCCCTGGATAGCTGTAATGGCTGATGCCCGTGGGATAGATAGATATGTCATCTGCATCTGGTGAGGGGAAAAATGGTGCCTTGAGTTTCTCTGTTGCACAACCTCTCTTGGTAGTTGTCCCACCATCACTGATGAAGTGGATGGGACCACTGATTCCTCAGGGGCAAGTATAAAACATATGGGAAAATAGTTACGATTATGTAGAGAGTTGCATTATTTTTCTTTATGCTAAATTGAAAAACTGCCGTGAGTTCTGTTTTCAAGGGAAGATTATGCAAGAGCTTTCTTTTAGTAAGATTACTTACCACTGGTGTTAAAACAAGACACTGATTATGGCATGGAGCTGATGAACAACATTGACGCTTCTCAAGGCTGGGGCTTTAAAGAAAGTGGTTAAGCCTTTATCTTCGTGTCTTGATCTTAGCTGACAGATTTTCTTCTGCTGTAGAGGACATGCCAGCCCTTGCAGCTAGGTGTCGTGTGTATCATAAGCAAAAGAGGTCATACACCTTGTACAAGGTGATGTCTTTTTGTTTCCCTCTGGCTGAAGTCAGACTTTTGGTGTTACTGCCTGGCTTTGCTCCTCTTTGTATGCCCTTTCAACGGGTAGGCAGCAATGTTTTCAGTTTTGTTGGAGCCCAACAATCGATTAGGTTTGAAGTCAGGAAAGCTGAGGAAGATACTGGCCCAAAGAGTTAACTGTCTGCAGTGAGATCTCAGATGCCAGGGTGACCGGATTTCTGCAGCGTGTAAAACAAAATCAGAGAGACTGTGAAATACAGTTCTTTTTTACAGAGCTAACTCATGTTACGTTACCAACCTACAGTCCACGGACAGTGCTTGCTCTGCTAGATTTTTACACCCTCAAATTTTAATACAGGAGAAATAACATGATGATTGTCTCAAAATAATTACAGAAAATAGTTGGTTTCTGGGTGGTGAAAGTCCCCTTGGTTAAGTTACTGCCGTAATGTAGTAATACAGTAAACAGGATGAATCTGACTCCTAGAATCATGGTTGCACTGAAGTAGCCACAGTCAACAGCAGCATCCAGTCCCCGGCTCTAGTTAAGATTTTTCTTTTGTTAGTGATTGCAAATCATTGTGGCTGCTGTAGAAGTTCTAAAATACGAAGGATATTCGGGGATGAGGAGTGGCTGCATTTTTTTCTCTATCTTTCCTTGGTATCTTTGAGGAGACAAATAATAAGCAGCTCCTTAGCATTATATGCTAGGGACCCCAATGGAGAGAGGTTGCATACTCTTTTCTCCACTCTCTACACGTTTTTCAGGATCCTTCTGGACTGTGTGTATGCATCCTGAAATAAGAAGTGCCCGCTCCTTGTGTGCGTGTACGTTGTCATCCTCCACAACAGTATGCGTTTGTGTATGTCCTAGGGCTGGATGGGGGTGGAGAAATACATACACACGGGTATTTATCTTCTGTATATGTGCAGCAGATTTTTATATACATTATGGCATTTTGTAAGATCTAGATCCTGTAATCCCCTTCAATGAAACAAGGAGGGAGGTGGGATATATTTGGCTAGCTCTAGCAAAACCTAAGATGGGCCATAGGTAATAATATATCTTTGAGTAGGCTGTTTCTGCAGTGTCATCATACTGACTAGAGTCAGATTCTTCCTTGGCTCATCCTGGACACTCGCTTTATATGACCTACAAAAAAAGTATGAGGGGGGTGTGTGGGTATGTATTTTTAGCTAAACTAAAGGGTATGAGCAAGGTTAAAATAGGGTATTGCAGGAACCTTATGGAAACAGGCACTTTCTAAAATAAATGGAACAGGCATGGTTTCTTTGTGAATTCTTTAATGCCTGTTGATACATCTGGAGGATCTAGAAAAATAATTTTCTTTGAATTACCAGCTGTTCCTATGTTGTTGCTTTTAATGTGCAGTCAGGGCTAAAAACGAATACACAATCTATGCTGTGTTTATATAGTATAGAAATTTAGGAGTTGCCTGATCTCTTCAGTATGTAGGCTTTAACCTCCAGTGGTAACTAATTTCTAAAATTTTGTCTATAGTTCTGGGTGTTAGTGTCTGACAAATAATACTACTAGTTAAAAAATACTGCCTGAACTTATTAACAGTGTCTACTTTTAGCAAGTTTGCATTTAATAAGTTCTCATTTTCCACAGCTTTCTTAAAACCACCTTACTGAAGTGACCTTTCACAGTCCTGAGTATCGGCCGTTCAGCAGGTCAAGCAGTGTAATAACCTTGCATTAATCAGCAGCTAAGATTTATATCTGTACCTGCAGCATCACACTAGTGTGACCTAAAATAAACAGCATGGTGTTTGTATTAGTCATGTAACAAGTGTCTTTCTCAGTTTGGTCACAAGCATTTAATTTAAAATATATCCAGTAAAGAAAAAATTGCTTGGCACTTGGTGTTTCCATTTTAAGTAATCAATTTTAAAATAGAAGCAGTACAGGATATGTTTTATAAGAGGAGCTCTAAAGAGGACAAATTCTTTCATCACTCCGAAATGTCTTTGAGGAGATTTACAGCAGGTGTGGAGGAGAGAGGCTGAGAGGCAGTGTGCTTTGGGCAGCCCCGGGCTGTCCTTCGCTGCTGCCTGCTGCTGAAGCACAGTGGGGACTCTCCCTGCCAGGGCTGTGGACACCCACCCCATGGCTCTGCTCACTTCTTTCTGTTTCTCTGCTTTGAGTATTCCCTGCCCTCCCTGACATAAATTGTCTTTTACGTCTGGGAAGTTCACACTTGCTGTAGGGTGGCAGAGCTGTGATCGAAGGGCTGTCAGGCTGGTGTGCAGGAGGTGAGTTAGATTCCGGCAGGACTAAAAAGCCCCACGTGACAGTGCTGCAGAGTGTACGTGGAAATGGAAAATTAAAGATTTGAGGAACAGTTTGAGGCTCAACAGTCTTAAAGCTTTAAAAATTCCACCTGTCTTATAGGAAGGAATATCGTTTTACAGAAGCACCGTGTTCTTCCTTGGAATTCACCCCTCAAGGCCAGCAAATATCCCACTGGACAGGTGGAATTTTAAGGCTATGTATTGCATTTCTTGAGATGGGTGCGTGTGTATTCTTTGCTTGCTCACCATGCTTTCACATAACATCCTGTACCAGAATACTGTGAACTTGTTTTTAATTTATTGGACACATAGCACCTATTAAAAACATCAGTTTTAAACCAGCACTGTAATATCAGATTTAACAAGCAAGTTGCTGCACTTTTTTTCTCCTGTTGTGTTTGAATGTTGCGTGCTGAAACACACTCAGTCAGCGAACAGCGACAGAAATAGATGTAAAGAGTATCTGAATTTAGCAGTCTCGATTGCCTAGAAGGAGAAAGCCAACTAAGCAAAAATTTTTTATTGTTGATACACAGCGATAGAAGTCAGCAGATTCAGAGTTAAATTTGTGGCCGTTTAGGATAGGACTTCTCACTAGTAAGAGACTAAATTTCCCCTCCCAAAGTAGTTAGTACTTTATGTGTGAGTGGACTGAACAGGTAACTTCTGATGCAAGGTGCGGTTCATGCTGCCTCACTGTATTTATTAAACGTAGCTAATAGAACAGATACCCTTCTATCTTTCTAACTTGTACGAAGTTTTCGTTAGACAAACAACTGCTTTCCTTATAAATACTTCCTTAGAAACGGCTTTCCTTGCTGAGTAACAGGCTTGTCATCGACCTAGAGTATCCAGATGAGAGCTATGAATGGATGTCTAATAGCCTGATTTCTGTCAAAATGGCCTGCCTTTTAAGTCCTTCAAATGCTGACCAGCATGCCAGAGACACGTCATAAATCCTCAATTTATACGCTCCATAAAAACACTTGGCCTATTGCTATAGATCTAAGAGGAGAAGTAGTGTTTTTATTGATCTATTTTTAACAATTGTTTCAGGTGCAGAAGTCCAGATTAGCCATGTAACATCTATAAATACAAGCTTTGCTCAATTTTCTGATCGCTACGAGTCTGAATAAGTAATACAATGTGAGAAGACATGCCAAAAAGTACCATATCGTGTGTGTTAACACTGAAAGTTGTGAATGTAAGAGGGTCAAAGTACAGAATGTTACATATACAGTATGTGTGCAGTTGCATATGCATGTGCATAGGCATGACTTGAGTTCAACAAATATAAATATAATGTCAAAAATTTGACTCTGTGCCATTTGTTTCAGGCAGTTATTTGGCAGAAGACCAAGGTGTCGGATCACAAAATGGCCTGTATGTCAGTTCTGGGAACAGCCGTTATGGGCAGTATGGTACCTTTTCAACACTGCTGTGAAGATCCTGAGGTGAGTTTAAACTTCCTTCTCCCAAATTCACTTACAGCATGTCAACGAAGAGAGCTAAATCAGTATTTGCAAAGAAGGAGGCTTTGAAAAAGAGAATAGTATCTCCAGATTGACATCTGATTAATGCATTTGCATTTATTGCTGTCCTCTCTGTAAAATTAATTGGTTTGGTGGTTGAAAATCCACTCCAAGAATCATCTAGTCAGGACTCATGTGGCACTGATCAAATGGCAGTAAAAACAGTTGTGATGACAAATGCAGAATTGCTGATTGCTCAGAGCTGTCTAATTTGGGATTCCTGGCCCACAGGCAGGTTGTGCTCTGCAGACAGCATTTATATCGTTCTTATCCTCGTGGCCTCTTAGCCTGATACTGTAAAGAATATTCCCTCAATTTCAGTGAGGGACACCTGAGCAGCAAAAGAAACACATACTTAGAAGGCATGTTATACAAAATTTCCACGAAACATATATTTCAAGGAAATACGAGTTAGTTTTCAGAAAATTTAGTGCACTTGGTTTTCTTTGCCCCTGTTGAAATTGGGGGAATTCCCCGTGATACTCTGCTTTGTCTAATATTTTCAAAAAAATTTTTACTCTGCGTCCACTTTTAGTGGAGAATCTTAATAAAGAGAAGTCTTGCTGATCCTCCGAAGTTTCATTTTCCTGTATCTTGTAGTAATGAATCTTGACCAGTTGTGTGGATGAAATGAACCACCATCTGTAAAGTCACAGTGCCGAAGAATGTTTGTAAGAATGCTTGTAGTACGTATATGCAGGGAAATGGGGGGGGGAGGAAAGTTGCTTCTTGTAATTTACAAAGTTTTAGTTGCTTATGTCTGAACAGAACATCCAGAGTTGTTCTTACCTGAATGCAGGCTGGGTGTGCCCCATGGGGCGAGTGCAGGGGGCTCCGAAGGGAAGACATGGGGGTATTTAGAAGGGACTAGCTCGAAGGAGGCACTCAGGTTCTCACATTACCTCTCTGCTATATCATGAGGCATCCATCTTCCTTGAATAGAAGTTGGGGAACATTCCATCTCTCTCTCTGTCTCTAAATAGTGTGTAAAATACCACGTGCATCATTTATAGGTGTATAAGTGATCCATGCATATTGCTCACGCACAAATCTACGTTCAGAAACCATGGACACTGCTAAATTAAGCAGCCCAACACTATGAAATAACAGAATTAAGGCTGTGTGTGTAACCCTTCTCTTTCTCCCTTGCGTGCAGGTGTTGGAATAGGTATTTAATGACAAGGTACATGCTGCGTTTCTAATTCCCGTTACGTCCATGCCTCATTCAGTACACAGATCAGAGGGCTTTTTAATTCTTTTCCTTTCCTACTTGTTCATTGTGTGGTTTCACACTTCTTTACTGCTAAGACTACTCTAAAGACAAAAACTAATGCTGCTATAAATGACTTTCTGTGAGCTGTACCTTACTAACTTTACAGTTAAAACTTCTGCAAGAAGTAATCCAGGGGTTTTAAAGACTGGCCTTCTTCCAAACTTCTCTGTTATGAGCATTGAATGAAACAAGAACACACTTTAAGCTGCCTCCAAAGCATGGAGACTCAGGAGCTACTTGCAAAATAAAAACTAAGAAAATTCATAATTACTCACTTCATACATGTGCAGAACAGCACCTATGCTTTTCACATCCCCATTCTTGCAAACGGATGGATCTATTTTGGCTGACAACTCACACAGGAAATTTTCCTAGTCTCTTACTTTTCTACAGAGGTTAAGTTTGGCAGACATACAAGCCACTGGGAAAAAAGATAGGTACTTAAAGACATTTTTACTGTCCACTCAACACAGATATATTTGAATACACGCATAAGTTGTCTTTTATTAAAGTATTAACTTTGAAAACAATTGATATAATTTAAAAGCAAAAATTCTGTAGTAGTTTCCAGTTTCTATATTTTTTGTCTTTATACTTCATGTACTTTTGTATATGAAAATCCTAATAATTGACACTAGTTTTAGAAATTGTTACTAACTTCTAATGAGCATACTGATACTCCACGTGGCTTTAAATAGTAACAGCAGTCAGCCATTTCTAAATCTGGCAACTTCTTAAATGAGTTATTTAGAGAGTTTCAGTTTTGTTTTATTGTTGTCTGTATAGGAAAATACTGTTTGAAGGGAAAGACTGGTACAAATATTTGGGAGTTAGAAAAGGAGCTTGAAGTGTAGAGGAGGAACATTCAGGGAGGATGTGCTAAAGTTGCAGAATAAAGTCTAGAAGTGCTGCATGTTGTTTTCTGATAATCATCCAACAGATATTTGACACCTCTTTAACTTGACCAGTGGTGTTTGGTTATGTGCGACGTTGCTGACCAGAACACTCCAGCTTTAGCACAGAATGCTTGTTACAAGGTCAGGAGGGAATAAGGGAGCACATGAGCAGATAGCTGGTGTGACGTAGATGAATGGGCAGAATAGGCCAAATCCCAGGGATTTTAAATTCCGTTTCAAATGCATGATAATTTGGATTTTAGTAAATACAAGCGGTTCTGCCAAAAGCAAAGCTAACGAGGTCTGATTTCTGTGTTCAGCGACCCACCCTGCTACCAGAGCATTCTCCAGATTTTCCTGTATCTTCACAATATCCATCCTCACCATGCCCCAGCGTTCCTTCCCCCCATGAGTTTGGGCACGTGGCAGTGGGGCGATGTGTGGGGCAGTGTGCAGGCTGGTCAGCAGTCAGTGCTTACACGCTGATGGATCCTGGCGTTTGAGAAGCTGCAATTGCCTTTTCCTCAGTAAGGTCATTAACTTGAGGCTCTCCTCTCCAAACAGCTGTCAGTTATCACAGAAATTGTGGAAATATAATATCTTTGGGATTTCTGCTTCTTCATCGGAGGGAATTGAAATCGATCCAACGGTTTCAGAGTTGCTTGGTGGAGGAGGGGGAGGTGATGGGACAGGCAGCACAAGTCTTCAGCCTCGTTTTAACTTAAAAAAAACTAAGCTGAAGAAGCTCAGCAGAAAAATGTTAAAACTTGGAGTTAATGTGGGGTACTCAAATCATGTGATTTTTTTTTTTTTTTGCAAGGGTCCTTGGCTGTGCTGTGTCCTCACAGGTTCTGGTGCGGTCTGTGAATCGTGGGTGCTCAGCACTTGAGAGTCAGATGATTTGGATACAGGTGGCGTAGGTAAATTTAGGTGCCCTGAATAAATGCCCTATGACAGGCTATTTAAGGTGCCCCGAGTGTAGGAAGGGAGGGATTGTGTGTTTTGAGCTTTCCCCTTTGGGGTGTTTCACCGCCGCCTTCACCAGGTTGGGCAGCAGTGCATGCCTTTAGCTTGCACAGGGGTTAGGCTGGCAACCCTACAGTCAGCGAGCCTGAAGCAGGCTGGCGTTGTTCTCTGCAGCTGCAGGCAGCAACCTGGTGCAACTGGCGGCTCAAACACGCGATCTCTCAATAAACTGATCAAGGAGAAGAAATACAAACCAGTCCTCCTCAACCTCATTTTGCTTTTATTTTTTTGTATCATAACTTTCAAGAGGCAATGCACGTGTTTGAATGACTTGGATTCCATACAATTTCATTTTAATATCTCACCTCTAGAAAAACCTTTTTGGAGTTCTCTTTGGAAGACTGTTGTATTGTATTTGTTCTGTCATTGCAGGTAAATCTTTCTGGATTTCTCCCAAAAGCTGGGTCAGACAGTTCTTTGACAAGCCTTTCAAGTTCAGAAAGGAGTTTTGTTTTTATAAATAATCGTCCAGTTCATCAGAAGGAAATACTGAAGGTAACATTCTCTAGCTTTTTATTCAAGGAATAGAAGTGTGACTTCAGGACACAGACACCTATGCAATCTGCACCCTTTTCCACACATAAAATAACTATAGAGTATTTCAGGTGAAGATACTGGCATTTACCACAGAAACCTCTTCCACAAGTCTGGTGCTCCTGGTGCCTCAATTCTATTCCATTTGTTACAGTCACTTACAACCACGGAGCTGGAGGCTGTTTATGACTGCTTAAAAAAAAAAAAAGTAATGTCAGATACTCTGTGCAAGAAACCAGAATAGTTGAATCCTCCTTTGTATGAGCCCGCAGAAATACACCAGTGCAGTTTTCCATCAGGGAACTTTATGTGGTTTCTTGTAAGAGAGTTCTTCTGAAAAGGAACTTTGAATTTTATCCACTTCTTGCTGTGGGCTTATCAAGCAAATATACATGTTTTCGCTTTAAATTTGTGTATGCATTGAATAAAAATGAAAGTGATAGTGCAGCAGCATTGGCTACAGCTAGGCATTGTGTAGGCAGAATTTGATACTCTTGGGTTTCTCACACTGCTGAACCTTGGAGCAGCCTTGCTGTCCTAATCCTTGCCCTCCCCAGAAGAGAAAATCACGTTCATGCCACAGTGTATGTGCAGGTTTTAAAGTGGAGACAATGAAGTAGTTTTGAGTTGGCAAACAAAGCTGTGTAGATGTAAACCCTGAACTTGCGTTGGTATGTTAAGTGACGAATAAAGGTAATCCATCACCTCGCAGTGTTTGATGTGCCTGGATGCTGGAGCTTAAAGCTCAGCTTGAATCCCATGACATTGATGTTTTTTAACCAGAGCATGGAGGCCAAAATTCAAGGTGGGATTCAGGGTACCATCATACCAAGTAAAAATACATTGCTTTTCACTGAAGGCTGTTCTTGTAGCAGTGCAAGTGATAGTCTGCCACTGCCTTTTTTTTTTCTTTTCCCCAGTTATTTAATATATTTTTTTTGGCCAGGTGAGGATAACAATTCACCTGTAAGAATACATTTTGATTTGGAAAACAACCTATCGATCACTTAGTTTGGTCTCCATGCTATGTGTACTTCAGTGCCAGCTGAGGACAGACTGTGGGAATGTTAAGGTTAAAATAACTTGAAAATATTTAGATAAGTTTAATATTAAACAACATTTAAGAATTAAAAATTAAGTAAAAAATTTAATCTGCAGTGGCTCCTCAGTTTTTACACTTTAATTTTTTTTTGTCTTGTTAATGTATTCTTTTCTACGCTATGTATGTGTGTTGAAGGATCCCTGATACTAGAGAGAAGTGCGAGGATCTTTATTTGATCATTCTAGTTAACAAGACAACAATTCTGAAACAGCTAAATAATTTTGTCGTTTTTGGGAGGATTGTAGAGAAAATAGTAAGTGCAAGCAGAGTTTGAGGAGAAGCTGTAAATTTATAATTGGGTTAATAAAAGGAACAAATGAATCCTGTTTTGGGAAAAGGACAAGTCTGTGGTGCAAGTGCTGCTTTCTCAGATTTTAGTTTGGCTGAAAGAGCCAACAGTGTAGTTGCATGCTATAGAAGTAGATTTTCTTTAAAAAACAAAAGCAGCATTTATGTTGACTGAGGAAGTGAGTATTGGAGTTGCAGTCCATTCTGGCCGTATCATATCTGTTCTTCCAAGTGAGATCAATACATTCATTCAGAAGGTCAGAGTAGCTACTCGAAGTGTCTTTGAATTGGGTTGGGTTTAGTTTTTTTTTTTTTTTAAATTTAGCCATGAAGACGTGGAAACGATCAATAGCTGCCCCTTTGGTGATTATTCCAGCATACGTGCATACCCACGAGGATGTTTTTAGCATTCCTTTAACTTCAGAACAACCTGCCAACAAACCGGCTATGCTTTTGTAATGTCAGATCTTGTTTCTGTGCCTTTGTATCTATTTTATTGCCTTTCTGACATGTCTTTATTAAATCAATCTGTAGTTAATTCGACAGTACTACAGTCTGGTGACGCGCAAGGACTGTACTCGTTTATACCCAGTTTTCTTTTTGAATATTACTGTACCTGCCTCTGCTGTGGATGTGAATTTAACACCTGATAAAACTCAAGTTTTACTGCATTATAAGGTAACTAATGCCTTAAGCTGTTTTTGAGTTGTCAACTTTTTACTTACGTAAGCATAGGAAGGGCTTCTGGGACTACTGAAATATTTGAAGGTAAACAGTGCCACTGAATTTTTTGTTACATGATAGCTTGCCTTTACCACAGGAGGTTTTATCTGAAAAATATTCAACAAGCTAAGTGGAGGATTATACAAAATTCATTTCCCAGTTGATTTCATAGATCATTTTTGTGCTGTCAGATACATATGTATATCATTTGGTTTCCAGATGGCTTGACAGTGAGAGAAGCTAAATGGAATTATGGTGTGTGTCCTTAAATAAATCTCATGCTTAGCTTCGTAATTATACTAAGTAATCACTTTTTATACACTGCATACACTAATTGGGGGGGGTGGGAATTTGAGTGGTGAAAGCAGTCCCATTTATGTATACAGATTATTGTTGACATCACTTAAGTTTCAGGGTATCCTGTTCATACTATCAAGACCTGAAATTTAGACCGTATATGCCCATATTCTAGAGGCTGTGTAGTGATGTATTTCCGTGAACTGATCTTCACTTATTAGCACTTCATATGAGAAATAGCGCCACAGAAATTAAGAAGGCTGCGTAGGTAAGGTGGTTATTCAAAGTGAGCGTAGGTAGTCACACCAGTACGTTAATCTTCTTCTTCACTGAAAGTTCTTGTATTTGTCTATGTTAATCTTGCAAATCTACTGACTGTTAAGCGTCACTTGTATGAAAATTAACACAGCCTTCTCATGTTTGATCTAATTTAAAACATTCCTTTGGCTTTAGAAAAAGGATTGGTTTTTCTTTTTCTTTTTTTTATTTTGTGGGATTTTTCTTTTTTTCATTTCCATCATTTGGTGCAAAGCTGTCTTGGAAGCATGCGCCATAAAAGTACCTGCAAAAACACACTTACATGAAATGGGATGTTAGTGGTGCATCTGGCTTGACTATGAGCTTCTAACTCCAAATGAGGTGGGAATAGCTTTACCTAATACTGGTTTCCTCAGTCAGTGCCCTGTTACAAAGCAAGCAGTTAATCAGTTTTGTGATATCAGAGTAAACCAGTGAAGCAGAATGACTATCACGAAATATTTCAGGCCAAAGGTGTCCAGTTCGGGGTCTTTTTGAGCATGTGTGAATGAGTGAAATGCAATAATTTGTCCAGATTTGTCTGAAAAATACTCTGAATAAGATCACTGTGCTTATTGCTCTGTATTCTCAATATCTGTCAGTTACATTTTCAGGTGTGCTTGTGTGTGTGGCGTTTCTGGTTTGTTTCCTTTTTTTCTTTTTTCCAGGAATCTGTCTTACTTGCTGTTGAAAATGTGTTGAAATCACTGTATGGGCCACTACCTGCTACAGTCCCTGGTGAAAGTAATAAAACAGATGTTACCTCAGAAGACATGTTTGTCCATCGAACAGAACAAACAGATGTGGTTGTTAACGAAATGGGACCATCTGGAAACGATGATCTACATGCTCGTACTTCATTCCTTTCATTCAGCAGTGACGTGCAAAACTGTCAAGCAGGAAAAAACACAGAGATCTGCTTAAATCATCAGACATTTTGTGGTGATAATGTACATAGTTGCCTGGACAAAAGAGAGGTTTCTAAGAGTGATGCTGTTCCAGACAGTTCCTTAAATTTATTGTGTGAGGAGGAACGGAATGGACAGAAGATGACTGATATCCAAAGTAATGGTGTTCCTGTTGACTCCAAGTCTAAAAAAGCCGATGAGCGTCGTTTGAGTTCTGAGAATATTGACGAAATAGAAGAAAATGAGGAGGCCTTAGTCCTTAAAGACTTAGCTGAAATCTCTGCTAATGATTGGAGTATGGGAAATGGATTTAAAAACTCTCTGGGAGACAACCTGGAACCTGTTAAGATTTTGGTTCCTGAAGTTGGAGGAACAGTTAATACGCGAAATGAACGTACTGGTGAACAAAGCAATGATCCACAGATCTCAAATCAAAGCATGAAGAAAAGAAATGTGATAAGTGATAAATTCGGACAGGTGACGGCTTATGACTTAATTAGTAGCAGAATAATAAGGAAACCGAAGTCTGCAATTGGATTTTTCACTCAAGAATGTCGTCCAAAACTGGTAACTGATAATCCAAAGACCAGCATGGAGGACATCCTGCTGAAAATTGAAGAGCAGTGGAAGAATTTGAATGAAGAGGAAAAAAAGAAGTAAGTTTTCAGGCTGTGGCTTCTTTCTAAATCTGGTAGTTACTAGTGAGTCACCTGCAGTGAATTAAAAAAAATTATAACTTCCCAGTTATTTATGAAAAAATAGAGCAGAAAATGACTTTTCAAGATCAGTGTCAATATCTAGTTGTCATCTTCCGCTGTGTGCAGCCATGCACTGCTGGCTTGAGTTCCTCATTCTGTCACTGTGCCATGCAGCAGTTAGGTCAGGCTTTGCAGAATTGCTATTTCGAGATAACAGGCAAGAAAATGTACTGTTTGCATCCTGCAAACTTCTGTTTTCTAAGGGCTGGCTGCCTGTTGTCACTCACTGTCAATGAAAACCAGCACGGTGATGGATGAGGCATGGTGTAGTTCCTCCAGAGCTTTTCCAACGAACAGTTCTTTTTGTATTGCTACAAAGTGAGAAATTTTTTTTGGATCTTTAGTTCTCAAACATTTGGTAAACTCCTTTCCTCTAAATTTAGTACGTATCCCAAACCAGGCTACCTCAGCATTGTATTTATAAAACCCAATCAAATGACACAAGGAATTTCTTTTCCCCCCTAAACAGCTATTCCAGTGCTGGTTCAGAGTGTGTAGTACAGTTTGAATTTTAATCTTTTTCCATCAAAACCAAATCTCTTCTTAGATTACAATCTGAATAGCTAATTTCCCTGTTTTTCTAAAATGAATTTTCCCTGAGTTTTTGAAATCCATCTGCAAGTAAGGGAAATATTTTAGCCTAATTTGGGGCGGGGGTTGGATTAGTTAAAATATTAGGCAAAGGTTGTCCTTTATGTGGAACTTTTACCATAATACAAGGTGAATTAGAATAACAGATTTTGAGACACTCTAAGACAGTTTAAAAAAAAAAGAAATGCCAAACCTTCCACATCTTGTTTGTGATTTTACGAAACGTAAAACACTGTAGGGCATGACACAAATGAGGAAGATTCTTCACTAGTTCTACATGTGATGATTTGAATGCATATTGTGATTTGTAGCAGAAAGTTTGGGAAAGGAAGTTTTGGTTCTGAAGAACAAACTCATTGGAAGTGTTGTGAAAATGTGTTTTCTTCACGTTATGGAAGCAAGGAGAGGGAATTAAGAAAGACCACTGCAAAGGAAATTATATTAGCCAAAACAGTGTGATTTTAACACTAATGAGAGATTCCATTAGGAGAATGGTAAGAAAGGAAAGCTATACCTATTGAATTACTATTAATATATCTGTTTTTTCCTTGACTTCTTGACTTGGTTTGTTTGAAAACATCTGCATTGTTCTGAATACCATCATACCTTTTTAATCTAGCTTCTGATTTAGCTGACTTAAAGCTCACTAAGCAAGCAACGTGCTGTGATCACAAAACCATACGTGTGAGAAAGTGTTTTGTCCATCTCCGCGTTAGCAGAAATATAAATGTAACAGTAGAAATCTACTCCACTTATATTAATGCTTTTAATGAAACGAAACAAAAGGTTCTGCCAGCTGTTTCAGAAAATTTTAATGTGCTCTGCTTTAGCTTTTGAGATTTCATGGTTGCTTTCCTGGTACAACTGTTATGTTTAAGAGTGTGCCTACAGATTAACTTTGTATTAGTTCAAGGAGGAGACCTCTCTGGTAATGAAGTTTTCCTTGTATGTAGGGTGGAATGCAGTATGATCCAGTGGATGCTGAAGTGAATGAAAAATTTATCACTAGTTGTATCCATACATTTTGGCTTTGGTGTACCTCTTTTCTGCTTTTGATCTTTTAAAATTGCCTCAGAAAATAACAAATAGGAAGAGATACACAGACATCTTTTCCTCCAAGGCAACAATCTGGAAGAACTGTTGTATGTCTGGCAGAGAACGTCAGTCTTCCCTACCAGATACTCTGGATAAATTGGGCCACCTAGAGGTAACAACAAATGTATATACGACAGGGCAGCCAAGGTGCCACAGTTCTACTGAGCACACTGTACCTCCAACTTCGTGCAGCCTTGCTGGCAAGACACCACCCTTCCTGGGCTCTAGTCCTCCAGCCTTCTGTGATAAAGTCACGCTTTTATGTCACAATGGGTTTGCTTGGCTTCAGCATCTCTCTTTGTGGCTCCTCCAGCAGGTCTAAATGAGTTTAAATCCCTTTTGGGAGCAGTACAACCAACAGATGTCTCACACTGACATAGGATAGCCTTTTCAAAACAAGCCAGCATTTATTACTCAACCGGAATGTAAAATGTTATGGTCTTTAGGTTATAATAGAAGAGGAAAGCTTCCATGCGTGTCCATGTTGGCAGCATTGCATGTCCCCCTGCTTTGCAAAGCCAGGATTTAATTTCTTGCACTCGCTCTGCCCTTACTTAATACTGCTTGCTTACGTTTCTGGCCTTAATATTACTTGCATGTCAGGCTCAGGTGAGCGTGAAAGAAATCCCTCCAAGTGCCATGACAGTGGCAGCAGTCGTTATCCCGAAAGTGCAGTAGGAAAGGTTCAGAGCTACACACACATTATCATGGGACTGACAGATTACCTTGTCAGCACTCTCTGGTAATTCTTCATGAGTATATTTGTACCTTGGGAGAAACATTTCAGGTAGCGTGGCCTTTGCTGACTGTTGACAGGTAAGAGTGTGCACATAGACAGTCCTTAGTGGCTAGCAGTAACTAGCTCGTGTGTGGTGGCTTTTTATTGCCTGATAAACTTCCCATGCATCTCCTGGCTTTTGTGTGTGTGCGTTATGTGCAACTCTTTCACACTGACATAAATACGCTTGCCTAGCAATTCCAGAAAAATTCTTTTTTACTGTATTTCAACCTTCTAGATAACATGTTCTTTCCTTTGGATGGAGGTCATTTGGTGGTACCATCTGGTTATTGGCCATCCATCATGTCTCCAGCCAGCTCCATTCATATACTGCCAGATATTATCATGCATAATGGTGTTAATAATGGATATCAGTCCTTCCATCCTGTTGCTTGTCCCCAGCATCTTTTCAGTCATAATAGTAGGTCCATGTTGTCCACTCCTAGGAAACAGTGATAGTCACCTGAAACCTATGCGTTTTGGAAGTAGACTGAAAAGCTGATATGGGCAATTAAAAGCTTTTTTTAAAATTTTCACAAGGCAAGGAAACACAAAAGTGGAATGTAATACTTACCTTTGTAATAGTTTGAGTTGATTTGATTTCATTAGGTGAAGAGGCTGATGCTGAGATGTGTTACATTCAGAATGGGATGCCTGTCTATTCTGGCCACATATGAATCTACACAAATGGCCATTTCCGGACAGAGTTTACCCCAGATAGTCAAATTCAGATTATTTGTCTCTTGACATCTGAGAGACCTTATGTTAAAAGGTTTTTTTTATATGCTAAATATTTCATGTGGGTTTAAGATGCAAGGGGAAAATAATAAATTGTGGATCTGTTTTTCTAGTTAAACAAAAGCTGCCTCTGAAACTAGATTTCATTCTAGTCTTCCACTCCCTCCTTACACCCATTTTTTGCAAATTTCCTTGACTTTAAGTTTTGTACCTTCAGGAAAGGATCCTGATTTTACAGTCTTAATTCACAAAGCAGAGAAGAAACTGTTCTTGTAGCACTTGTTGATTACACTTGCCTCTGTGGAAGGATTTTTAAAAAGGCAAAGGTGTTCCCTCATAGTTTGTAAACCTGCTATTTTCTTTGATTCTGAGCAAATGGCTGGTAGTGATGTATATGGATTTGCAAAACCCTCACGGTCAAAGCTTGTAAGGCTAGAATTTTTCTGATGGTAGCCTAAAATGACAGGCAAATTGAACTTTCTTTGGAAGTGCTTTTGTTTTGGATTATCAGTGTGTCACTGAAAGCTCAGTTCTCTTATAGTTAAATATTCCCCTGAGTTACAATTGGGTCTATTCAAAACAAAGTATTTATTGATCTGGTCAACGCTATAAATGTATTTGGGATTAAAAAAAAAGTGTGTTCAAGTGATTTCATCCATTCATTTTAAAAGGAGCAGATGTTTTTTATCTTAACGTTTACTCCATATTTTCTAGGACATGATTTATTGCAAGGAACTACTTAAACTGACTTTTTTAGTTAACTAAATATTGGTACCATATGTGAATGCTAGCACATCATAATTAATTGCAAATGGTGACCCTTTTGTTGACCTCAATTTTCCAGCATGCATACACATAATTGAATCAAACTGTTCCAGCAAGTAGCAATAAATAAATATGACCAGCTAACATACTTATTTCCAATACTTGCATGTGATAGTATTACTTTTTTCTTTTTTTAATTGAAAATTGGACTGGTTTGAATTACCTGCTAGAATTCAGAATATCAAATAAGGGCAAAAAGATGGAGTTCAGCAAATCACTCCTTTGGCCTTCAAAAAAGGCCATTCCTATGCAGTAGGCAAGCATAAACCTGGCATACATAAACGTTTAGCTATCTTCCTGACATTTGTAAACTCATTAAGAGTGCACTCAGGTTGTAGAGATTTGGTATATAGTAACACTTCAACCATTTAGACAGCATTTAGGAGTTCTTCGTTATTGAGTACGTTCTGAAAACTCTGTAAGTTTATTAGCTACAGAATTCTGTGATAATGGTATCTATTCTGTATTCTCACGCTTTTTATTTATGTGGGTAAATTTAGGCCATTTGAAATCAAACGTACTTCTTTATATTAAGTAGAGCCTGAGGCTTATGAAGTTATTTAGGCTCCAGACTCTTACCTGAGTGCACGCACTCCGCTTGAAGCCTGAAGAGCTCTAGAAGCTTAAATGACTTTGGGAATTGGGTTGGATGTGCCTGTGACGAAACTTCTTCAAAAATTATATCTCTGATTGCGAATTAGTGTTAAACACAGTCTTTGGGACTGAGGTCAAAAGCAAATTGCTGTAGCTCTTTGTATGATGCGGGTTACTCCTCCCTCTTCAGTAATTCAGGTTTTGCTGGCTGTCATGAAGGTAAATTTCTAACTCGTCACCTTCAAAGGGTAATGTAATACAGGCACAGTCCCCCATGTCCTTCCATCTCCGTCGTAGTGGAAAGCACACTGATGTGGCTACTCGAATGAACCATGGGAGCTGTTCTTGTCTCCTGGAATGGTTACCTTGCCTTTTGTTTTAGTATGTTAGCAGTTCGGGGTTGGGGTTTTTAATCTGTTAATGTTACTGGGTTTTTTCTCTTTTAAGCTACGAAATAAAAGCCGCTAAAGACCTGGAACGGTACAACAGAGAGGTCAAGAAAGCTGTGGGACAGACAACGCACCGACCAGCAAAGGAGGCAGAAAAACAGAAAGCCAAGCTGAAGTCTTCCCCATCCGACCAGCAGAAGCTTGACAAGATATTTCATGCTCAAATGGAAAAGAAGCGGAAACCTGAACAGCCTACAAAAATTGTGACAGTGCCTTTTTCTCTGAGTTCCTGTAGACATCAGCTTCAGAGACACGAGAAGAGCGATTCAGAAGAACATGAGCTTTTCCTGATCCGTCGTCAGAGTTTTCCTGATGTCTGGATATTTGCTACTGAAAAAAAGCTAATGTTCCTGAATCCATATAGATTGGAAGAAGCCCTGCTACGTAAAAGGTTACTGATGAATCATAAGCTTCCAGTAGAGAAACTGGACAACCCAATTGTGTTAACAGACAGGTATAGTAGAATTAAGCAAAAATTTGTATGTTGTTTCAAGTATCATTTGATAATTATTTACAGTAAACTCTGGTAAGGCCTTGTTTGGTAATTCTGTGATTATTTGTACATTTGTTTATCTGTAAGAACAGATTTTTATGTTTTGTGTACTTTAACCTTATAGTAATGAGCATGCCTGGTCATACTCCAGTTGAAATAAGTATGAATTTTGACCAGTTTGATTGGTAGTGCAGCAAAGACAAATTTCTTTCCCCGGATGAAAATTAAATGCTCCATAATTCCATGACTTCACTGCAGCTAACTTGCCCCCATGTATTAGGCAATGGCCGATGTAATTATTATCTATGCCTAAACCTGACCACTCTTTAAGATATGCGAATGGTTGTGATTTTGTTTCTTTAAACAAATTGCTTTTTCAGAATTAAAAAAAAACTTATTTTAAAAAATCTTACTCGCTTCTCCTCACTTACTACTTTTTTCTGTATTTTTCTGACACTTCTGATTTTCACATTAAGGATTTTGTTTTTTTTTTCCCAGTCTTATTGGTGGATCTCAGTATATGGCTGCTCTTTGTAAAATGCAGAAGGATTACCAGAGTTTCAGTGGATCAGGTTATTTGTCAGATCCAAGGCTTGTAGCAAATGGATTCCAGATAAAAGTGATAGAAGGTATGATGGTTTTAAAATCTTTTAGTCATATTTGGGCTTGTTTCTTCTGATTTAATGATTTAAATGATTGTTAATGTAGATCATGTTATTCTACATCACCTTATTGTTTATAGCACTAACATCCTGCTTTCCTTAACAGTGGGATTTTATTACTTGGCAAAGAATGTCATCTTCTCCATAGAACACTGAGTAATGGAAACTGATAACTGAACAGAAAACTTTAATAATATTTCAAAGAATGCACTGAAATCCACATTTTCATGACTTTTGGTTTTTTTTCTTCTGAAGATGCTGGATATCGATATCCTTAATTGCCATTCTGACAGAATTTAGATTAAACTGACGAGAATTCCTTAGTCCTGGCAGGTTTTTCCAAGGTGGTACTTGCAGAAGCTTCTGTGAGTATGTGTTTTAGCTGACAACTCCTCTGCTGTCGCGGAGGTTCAGTAAGGAGCTGCATCTGGTTATTGACTTACTTTCACGTCGGGGTTATAACACGGAGCCCAAAGGGGCTGGTAAAGAAGAGGGTGAGAGGATCACCATCGCACCTTTTGATAGAGTTTGAGCTGAACTGTTTTTGAGACAGCTTACTTTTGAATGCTTCTACATTGATCCCAGGATAAATCTGTTTCATCTAAGATCCTTTTACCTTAGCAAGAGAGATCAAATGTTTATACTTTTTTCTGAAGAACGATTTATAGGGATGCTGTTGGAGACCCAGGGACAACTCACCCAGGGTCAGTTCTGCGGATCAGGATTTCTCCAGCAGAATTCCAAGAAAAGCACACGTCTTTGGGGGTAGTACCTAGCTGACAGCACTATAAGAGCTGTTAGAAATGCTATAGCTTCGTGTGTTACAGATCCCCACATATGTACAGTGATGACAGATCTACTGTAACATATGGGATCTTTTAAGGGTAGTTACAAAAAAGGGATGTAGAGCAGCTCCTTCACGCAGAGGCTGGCTCTTGGGAAGAACAGAGCCAAAGCTGTTTTCAGAATCATGCATGGCAAAAACAAGGAAGCTTCCTTCTGACTGTCTAAATCCCTGCATGAATAGAAAAAACTTTGTAGAAGAGGTGTTCGTGGTAATAATCTTAGATTGAATGATTAGGGGAATAAAGAGCATATTGTAAAAGGCAGCTCTTAAAAGGTTTATTCAGTCTAGCAAATCAAAAGCTGAGGAGGTCTATCATATGTCTCTACACAAATATGGGAGAAAGATTGTTTCTTAGCCTTTTTGCTCATGTACCTTGGTTTTTTTCCCACCTCCTCATATTGTAAATTTGCTCAAAGTCTAATTAATGTAAACTGGATATGAAGAAATGGAATGTGAAGATTTGAAGACAGTTTCTAGGCAACAATAGAAGGGAGTTGTTGACCGATCTTGTGGTACTGGAGATGGGGAACTAGTTTAAAGATAACCTGACTAATTTAAGAGCGGAATTGTACAATAGAACAGCAAGGGACTCAACACAGTAAGCAGGAAGTAGTAACCGTTTTCCAATCCTGCGTTCCCAAGTGTGTAACATTAAGGAGATGGAATCTTGTGAGGAAGCTGTTCATACCTGGTTTACAGTTAGTGAAAGTAGAAGTGCTGTATATGCACTATACAGGCTGACGAATTGTGGTCATGGACTTGATCAGTACCATACGCCTAGCCCATGTAAAGAATGGCAAACTCAGTTCTTTGTCCCAGTCTTAAACTACTTGAATGAAACGTTAATAACATCTGAGGCTTGTCAGTCATGTTTATAAGCTTCTGCTGATGACATTATAGCAGTTGCAGCCTCTGTTATTAAAAGAGCATACCACTGCAAATGAAGGTAGAAATACCAGCAAACAAATGGAATTTCTCCCAGCCTTTTTTCAGCTGACCCAGGCATTTTTACTTAAAACTTCATCAGTCCCTCCTTTTTCTTTTTTTCTGAAATTCATCCCTTATATATGCTATCTTCTACAAATATGCTACTGTCTTCTACAAATACTTATTAAAGCTGATTTTTAGAAACATGGGTATTAATTATTAACAGTCCTTACGTGTCCTTCTCTGGGGAATTTCACTATGCAGTTTGAGGTTCTTTAATTTATAGATTCTTGCTGTATAATCTTTACAGAAAGTGACCCTGCAGACCAGGAATGATTTGTCCCACTTACGCCTGAGTATTCTATAGGATATCTCAACTTTCAGAGAAGCTTGTCCCATATAACATTCTTCATTATCCTTATAGAAGCATTTTCTTAGCTTGCTGTCCGAATTCAGTGTCTATTTTTGTGGGTTTTGTGAAACTCAGACACAGCCTGAAAGGGGGGCATTCAGGTGTTGTTGAGCTAGAAGTTGCCTCAGAAAAGTTTTGTTTCTTCTACAATATATTGTTAATTTTTTTGGGACAGGGTTTCCCACTTTGTATGGCGGATGATAAAGTCACAGCTTGCTGTGGAGAGGTGTCCTGAATGCAAACGTGCACTTAACCCACGGCAGCTGGAGAGTTTCGCCTTAGCAGCATCCATAGGAGCACACCTGAACCCCGTTCTCTGTGCACTTGCCTTTAGAACTCATTTTTTCCTGACTTTATGGTGAGTTGGATCAGTTGTAGTATTTGCTGTTTCTCAGCTGAACTATCAACTCTTCCTCAGTGTCAAGGTCCACTGTAGTATATTTGAAGGTCTATACTTTCTGCCGGGACTTCAACCCTGACATGGTCACATTGTCCCTTTCTGACTGCTGGTTGATTACTTACTAATAGCCACTAGTGCATGGCTTTCTTTTCATCCTGGGTTAAGACTTTTATTTTCTGTAACAGAAAACTTCATTTTTCTGACAGACACATCCTCTTTTATGTCACGAGCAAAGGTTCCATTTCCTTAGCTTTGAATTTGAATGCGAAAGTGCCATTTCTGGTAATTTCTTGCAAAATAACAAGCCTTTCTCTTGATCCTTGTGGGTAAGTCTGTGATGCCATTTGTGGCTCTAAGATACCTTCCAAAGCACGAACAAAGGAAACTTAGCTGCACCAATTCGACGTTTGGTAGTTTTGGCCACAGAAGAAGAGGCTTTCCTTGACCCGTGGTGCTCTCTGAAGAGGACTGTCGGTCTAGTAGGTTGAACTGATCATTTGTCTAAATCTTCACATGTATTCTGCCATAGGAAAAGAGAGAGACCCTGAGTGTTGCTGCCACTTAGCATGTATGGTCTACTCATAATACTCAGATATTAGTTTGGAACGCAAGACCTCTTGCTTTGGTATTGGTCACCCCACTAGGACTGTTTCCTAGTATATATATCACTGTATACTTGAGTATAGGACCATAAATTCATTCCTTGTTTCCTCTTGGTGTGGGGCGTGTTGTACAGGACTGACTGACTGTTAAATAACAAGAAAATCTGAACAGCTGCCTTAATTTGGTAGGTAACTTTGGCAATTCCCTTGTTTCATTGGCTTTGCATCTCACCTGGTCTTAGTTAAAGATGCTTGTTTGCAGTTTAAATTCCTACCTCCTGCCAGCTTATGGCACAGATTTTGATTCTGGTGGTTTCTTACTTGGAAAATAACTCCTGTGTAGTATTGGTTTTTTCTTATTTGGATGACTTGTCTGGAAGGGGCAACTTCACTCATAGGATAGAAAAAAAAATAATTAATTAGTCCTGCACCAAATTTGGCAGGTCTTGGTGTTAATATTCAGAAATTGAATCTTACTCCCTCACAGTGCTTGGAATTTGTAGTACTACAACTATACTTTTTAATGGCCAAGACAAGAGCTTTTAGCTAGTGGGGTAGTTCTGAACTTTACTTGCTCTGATAACCTACCAGGAGTCTTTCTCACAGACGTAGCACGGACATGCCTCACTCTGAACCCTGCAGCACCATGTTACACCAGGCACACTACTCCTCGTAGGTTTTTGAAGGGTGTGATTTAGGCCTTTTCTTCCTAACAAGGACTGGGTTCCATATGGAGTTTTGTTCTGTCACTTTGGTGGGAAAACTGTTTGAGCTTTGGACAGTGTTTACATTTTTCACAAATGCAGCCTTTGGAAAGTTATTTTTACAAGAGCACGAGAGTTGCAGGCCTTACTTGCCTGTTGTTTCATTTGAGAAGTCTGTCCTTTGAATGCTTTCTTCTCGTGACAGGAAGGTAGTTTACCTTTACTCCATATTGTTCAAAGACTCGGTATGACTGCAGCCAAAGTTGTTCCAGGTATGCTAGATCTTAGATGTGCCCTGTCGTCTTGGTTTGGTAGACGAAGATCTTTTGTAATATATCCTTGTTTCTCTTTATATTGATTGCTCAGCAGTCTAAGGAGTCTTCAACCAGATTTTTCTCTGGATGGCTGACAGTGAAAAACATGTTGTGAAATAGCTCAGAAAAAGCTTCTTGCTGTAAGTATGTCAGTTAGGCAAAATCAATGGTTTCTTTGTGGAACGTGCCAGTTGTTGTGATTTGCAGAGCTGTGACGCTGAGCTCCAGTCTGTCTCCCACTGCCCTCCCGCCCCCTCATGTTCTGGCCTCACTGAGGCTTCGAGTGATGCTACCTTTGGGAGAGCAGTCTGTTTGCTTTTACTTAAGTCAGTATGCTGGGATCTGCCAGGCATTTGTTCGCTGGGTATAGCTTGCAATGACCCCTACATACAGAGAAGCATTTCAAGAAGTAAGATGGATTGCTTTCCATCCAGTTCTGCTTAAGATGTGTTTGTTTTATGTACCTTTGCTGCACATCTGTCAGTTTGCTTTCGTGAAAGTCCTGGAGAGAGATGTGGGTTCTTGGCTGGAAAGAAGAGAGCAAGGAACGTGGCTTACCTGTTTTTGTAACAATGGTGGGCTTGGGCCATGCTCCAAGGCAGGCTTTTAGGGTAGAATTGTCTGCCTGCTGGAATACGTGTACCCAACTTATATATACACACACAAAGAATGTGCTTACAAGGCCTCAAAGAGCAGTAACAGGTAAATAACCCAGCTTCCTTGGTAATATAAGCTGCCTCAGCTCTTATAACCGACCAGTGGAAAATCATGCTGCTACTTAATTTCAGTTGGAGCTTTGACCATAGACTGGAAGCTAGATAGTCTTATAGTGTCACCTAATCTGGGTCGCAGCTGGAAGAGAACAAATTTTCCTGGCCATCAAGAAGGAATTGTCCAAAGATGATTGTGAATGCTTTGTTTGGAAAGAGAAAAGGGAAATTTGTAGCGATGAGAAATCCACATTTTTAGTCAACTGAAAGCTAGCATATTTGTTCACCGAAATCTTTTCCTTGGAAGTTGCAAAGCATTTCATAGAAACTACCATGGAAACTGCTTGAACACTCAAAAATCTTAATGTATATTTTGTCAAAAATTTACAAGTGCACTGAGGCTTGGACGTCTGCTTATGTCATCAAATGTTGCCAATATCAGAATTCTTGCAAAGTCTTGCAGATAAATACATGTCAATCAGCATGCAGTGGGCTACTTCGCAGCCTAAAGAATGTAAGCAGAAAAAGAGAATGACACACGAACAGAAATACCGAAGAAGACGTGTTTTCCTCACCAGGATTTGTATTGTTTGTTCTTATGTTAGATTTTTTTTAAAGCCCCCTTTGACTTTCAAATGAACGAGCAGTATGGTGAAGTCAAATCTGGCAGTCAAAATTTGCAGACAGGAAAATTGCTATTGGTAGAACTGAAGAGTATTGTGCGTTAGCAGTCTCGTTAGCAAGCGTGTATGACAGGTTTACTGGATTTGCACAAAAAAAAAAATGTTTTGCAAATCCAGAACCTCACTGTCTGAACTTTTAAGAGGAAGCGGTGGAAATACAAGTTTTAAAACCGAAAATCATAACAAAATGTTGTGTCCCGTCTTCGGTAGCATATAGAGAGGTGATTGTTGAAAGGTTGTCAGATAGACTAAGTTCTCATTTGGAGAGAAAGCAGCGTAGTCGAATGGTCTGGAACAGTTACTCAAATCTACTCTTACTAAAGCAGAATTGGGATAAAAATGGACAGAAGAGTTGAAGGAGATTAAAAACAGACTTGATCTTTTGCTCATGTCTCTTACTGGCAGCCTTTCCCATGAGGAAGATATTGGCCTATTACATTATCTCACCTTTAATAAAGCGAATTTTCAGATAGTTTAATGTTTTGCTTTAAGATGAATCTGATTACAGGCTTACAGTGGTACATTTAAAGTATGTCTGTTTTTGCTGGCCATGATTAGGGAAAGATGGCTTGCAAAAAGAGGAAGACAATGCTGGGTGAAAAGGAAATAAAGTTTCAGATTTAAAGCAAGGTTAAACATGTAGCTGGAAGGAGGTTATGTGATTTGTTTGAGGGTGAAGGGGCTGTATCAAATACCAACTCTGATCAACGCATCTCTTGCCATGAAACTTAAAAAGGCCCAACAACATTATTTACCTGGTGACGCACCCATATTTAGAAGAACTTTCAGCAAGCATGGTCCTCCTGTTCATCTGTGCTCTTGTTTAATGACGGTCAAATGAACAGTGCTGCGTGACGGGTAACAGTCTCACTCTACATTGTGGTGGTGAACATTGCATATATATTTTCTCTGACCTCTGAAATCTTTCACGTTGTTGTTTGGATACGGAACATGAATGATCCCTTATCACAGTTGCTTAAATTTAATCCACTTGTAGCAATCTATTTGTCTCCGGCTTTTTTGACTTTGCAAAAACCATTCATGGCTGAGGCTGAATTTAATTTATCCTGCCTGGGGCCATTACACAAGAGTGGATTTATTTTCACCATAAATTGTATTCTTTTGTGCTCTCCTTGTGAAGCTCTTGACTTCTTAGACTTGTAGTGGAGGAAAAAGGAAGGGAGCTGTGCAGGCTGAGCTGAGATTTCTGTGCACCCAGCGTGAATGAGAGGAGGAGCTGTGCAGGACTGCACGAGGATATGTGAGCCTGAGCCCTAGAGAGCTTGCTATGACTGGAAGAAAAGTTAGCTGTGCAGTAGCAGCTTCATTCAAATTTTTTGCAAGTAGTGTGAATAAAAAGCAAAATCTCTTGCACGTCAGAGACTGAATAGATGTTTTGCTGGGAAGGTTGCTTAAATGTTTGACTTGTTCCTGTTCGGAGTGGTACCTGCTGCAGCAGTGATACCGTGTGAATGATAGTATGAAGTCTGTCACAGAGCCTTTAGCTATATGGGCTTGAGTTCTTCCTCTGCTGTGGCAGGCAAAAAATCCTGCTTTTTATTCCAGTAGAAACTGAATTTGTGATGATAACACTTGAACTCCACAGATGTGTAAATCAATTACACAGGAAAGAGTGCCAGCACTCAGTTTTAATTTTTTTCAAACTAAATTGTATTTTATTTCTAGCTTCTACTTTAATTTCATGTATGTTTAATTAAATCAATAGGAGCTTCAATTAAAGCTATGCTCAAGACTGGGAATGCTGCAAAATGTTTAAGCATTTAAACAGTGCCAGCTTGGATTTGAATTAAAATAAGCGGAGACGTGTGTGATGTGAATAGGCACACATCACCATAATGAAACATTGGACAAATAAATGCTCTGCACTCCAAGGGAGGAGCAAAAAAAGTTTCCTAATTGTATTGAATTTGTGAGGCTAATTTACCAAGTGATTTTACATCAGTTTAATTTTCTCTGGATCACTCCAGGACAGAAATAAAAGCAGTGTATAAATTACTGTTTCGGTTTTGTATTTTCAGGTGCTTCAGCTACGGAAAGTCATCTGGAAATAGAGGGGATGGCAAATTGTCTGCCATATTATGGTATTTCTGATTTGAAAGAAATTCTGAATGCGGTAGTTAATGGAAATGCAAAGGAAGTATATGAATGCAGGCCTCTCAAAGTGGTAAATTACTTGGAGGTAAGACAGAAGTTTGCTTTTAAGTATTGGCCAGCTAAGCTTATAATAAATCCTTAAGCAGATTGAAAATGTTTCTTCAGTTTTCTGCTGTAATTAACGTAGCTCTCTTCTAAACAGAAGTTACTTTTGAAAAGGAGAATGTCATATCCTCTCTGAGGTGTATGGGTTCTGCATGGCTTATCAAAGTATTTTCATCAGACATATCCAAAACCAGCCACCCAGTGTGATACAGTACATGCTGAAAGCTGATGTTCACAAAGTGTTTCTGTATAGGCAGTTCTCAGACTAGAAAGGCATTTCTCTGTTAGAACAGAGAACTGCCATAAAAGTGCTTTACAATGTCTAGAAGGTGGTTGAATCCAGAACAGTCATCAAGATTTAAGTCCTTTATAAATAAATCTATGAAGAAGTTACAAAACTATTAAAGGTAACAGTTTATGAAAAGTAGGCGTTAATAGAAGCTTAGTTCTCATGTAAACCTCAATGAGATGTGAAAATCAGAAAGTGCACCACTTCCACTTGAAGAAGAAAAAAATCCAATGATTCATCAAAGAAAGGGCAGAGAGAGACAAACAGAAACTTATTTGCCAG
>Ga0065711_1003339_pt1 | contig 44056 bp, 20 predicted proteins | sample Hoacrofraction12_FD_59098 | JGI IMG/M metagenome (GOLD analysis project Ga0065711, IMG submission 59098) | Hoatzin crop microbial communities from Cojedes, Venezuela - Epithelial fraction 12 v2 (version 2) | ecosystem: Host-associated > Birds > Digestive system > Esophagus > Crop | place... | reverse complement strand
GCAGTGACAGGACGAGGGGTAATGGTTTTAAACTAAAACAGGGTAGGTTTAGGCTGGATATAAGGAAGAAATTCTTTACAATGAGGGTGGTGAAACACTGGAACGGGTTACCCAGAGAGGTAGTGGAGGCCCCATCCCTGGAAACATTCAAGACCAGGTTGGACAGGGCTCTGAGCAACCTGATCTAGTTACTGGTGTCCCTGCTTGCTGCGGGGGGCTTGGACTAGATGACCTCTAGGGGTCCCTTCCGACCCAAAACTTTCTATGATTCTATGATTCTAATTTGGTAAAGACTTTTAAACTGGATCAAAATTACAAAGGCACAAACAATGAATAAAGTATACCTTCTCTCCTTTGGAACCTGGGTCTCCTTTCAGGCCAGGCAAGCCAGGTGGACCCTAAAAAAATCAAGGGAAGTAAAGTAGCATTTAAATTACTTTATAAGTAGAAATCCGTAAAGGATTGTATGATGAGAAATCTGTGAAGCAGAGGGTTCCACTAAATTCTTCAAGAGCACTGAAAGCATCCAGTGAAGCAAGTGGTATTTTAAAAAAATATTCAAATAATTTTTTGTTGATTAGCCTAATTTTGCTTGTGATTACATTACATGATCTCATTTATTACTTCCACCGTCATTGCTGTACCATATTTTTGTTGCTTATTCTAGCCTTTTCTTTCATAAGCAGCGGGAAGTATCCTCTTAATTTGTTTACTCCCAGTTTACTACAGCTCAGTACAATTTTTGCAGAATGTAAATCAGGTTGCTTATAATAACTGCTCCTCAATATTGTTTTGTAGGAGAACTACCTCATATTTTGTTCCAGCACATAGGATGTTGTCTTGGGATTATGGTTTCCTTGACTTGCCTCCTGAAATTCCTGTATGACCCTCAATAATGCATTTAAATCTATATTTGCAAAATATTCAAGTCTTTTCTACTCACCATTGCAAGCTTACTTAATGTGATCTAGGTATGCTAGTTCCACTGACATCCAAGCTTATGGTCCTTTGTCACTTTTGTAAATGTGATTAGCTACACAAATTAGGTTTTGCAATACTAGTCTGGGCAATCCTAAACGCTTTTAGGAACTGCTTTAGTCACTTTGGGCCTCCACTCCTCATTTTTTGGATAGGGATAACACCCTTACCTTACAGAAGTGCTAAACTGACACCTTTTTAGGTACTTACATGGTTCACATCTTATAAGCAGCTTACAATTTTTAATTTCTATTTACAAGCCATTCATTATGCAGCACAGTAAAGACACACATTACTTTATGAAACTGAGTAAGAAATACTCTTAATTCTAAGTTTTATTTGCAGCTGTCCCTAAACATTACTCTATGCAACTAGAGTTCTGTAAACAGAAATATGCTGGGGCAGGAGACAGAGCTGTGAACAAACAACAGGACATCGATAGAACCATTCTACAAGCCCTTCCATATTTTTGGGGTGGGTGTCGGGAGGGGCGACCCAAAACATTCATTTTCTTCAGGTGGTTCCAATGCAAGCTGATGTTTAGAGAATCCATTGGAAAACTCCATTGCAGTCTTGCTACTTGGGAAACTACTGGAAAGGATAAACGTATTCACATGGATAGGTCTTACTTTCTGCACATCCCTTGCAAAAACCACTGAACTGTTTTCTTGTAGCTTGACACAAGCTTCTTTTCCCTGACAGTGTTTTATTTTAACTTTACTGGGGTCACAAGAGCAAACCATTAAAGATACTATTTTACCAATAGTCAAAAATATAGCTGGAGAGATAGTGGAGAAAAGATTACATACGAAGCTTGTTAAAATCTCCTTGGTCTATTGTTTTGTCTAGCTTTTTTTTTTTTAATTATTTTAATCTTTTTTTATAATTTTAGAAGAATTTGGGGGGGATTTGAGAAATCTGAGGTTCAAAAGAATGGCGGTGCTGGTTTTGCGTAATTTGTACAGAATGAGGTGAAAAATTCAGGCCACAGGGTGCATATGCAAGCACAGAAAAGGCGTTAATTACTCAGAGGCTATTAATCTCATACTGAACAGGTACGCATGAGGTGTAGAGCTGCTAGACTAAGTCAGTATCTCATCACTACTAGTCCTCTGCTGGCAGTGGACATCTGTGAAGTTACGATAGGGACAACAGTAATAAGTGACCTTTTCAACCTGGCACAGATTGAAAAGTGCCATAACACTTCATGTACAAAATATTATTCAGTGCGTATCCTTTCCATCTCTGCTTCAGGATATCATTAGATGCAAAAGCCTAGGTAAATACATAATTCATGAATGAAAAGTGAATTTTGTAAGCTTTTGGAATACAGAATCAGACATTTTCACCTGCAGTGTGTTGTGCTCTACTGCAAATATACTTTCACATTCTTGTCTTGATAGCAATCTGCTGTGGAGGGAGGGAGGGGAAGGAGGGAGACCTGACCTCAGCAATGTTTACATATAAATTTTAATTTCTTAAAATCCAGAATAAAGTTAAAGTTGCAGCAATGAGTCTAATAAAAGTTCTCGTTGAGCTGACAGGAAGCCTGTGCATTTGGGAGTATATAGTTCATTAATACACTCCACTTCAGATTTGAATTGAATATTTAAGCTCTCAAATGTTGGAAGAGAGATCTTTTGAAGATGTATTTGGAGGCTTCTGATGACTGACATGTGGGAAAGGGATGGTTCTTATTGCTGAATAATTGTTCTCTGGCTTTTAGATTTGGGCACAGAATTGCAACTAAGGAGATCAGTTTTCAGTTCCCTGATTTGTCCCCCATGCACTTTATTTGTACATTGGGCACATCTAAAAACTATGGTGAACTCTTTGGAAAGTAGAGGTTTTCATTATGGCCTTAGCACAGAAGGGAGTCCTTTCCCCTACAGCTTCTCATTCATTGTTCCCAACCTTTGGCTTACAAGCAATACGTTATCCATGAAACTTTAGGCAAAATTAGAATGTTAAAATGAAGGGCAACAAAAAGCTACAGTGTAAGGTTTCTTCAGCACATTATTTGCTCATTATTATTTTCTGAAATGAATGAAATTATATGTAGGTGCCATTGTAATACCATCTATAATTATACACGCAGAAGTGATCAATGGATACACCTATGCACCAGATCACTGTTTGTTGGAAAAAAAAGGAAATTGCTCACGTTCACATATGTACATGAATGTGAAAGATTGGTTTTGGGTAATTCTTAAGTTATGCAGCATTCAGTTTAAATTCCCCATTTTTTCCACCTTCATTTTTGTATGCTGGAAAAGTCTGATACAGAAAATTTATTGCTGATGCTCAGACCCTGAATTCTCACTGGGGAGGCTGGAATGCTCTTTGGAAAGATTTTGAGTTCATGTATATAGCTTAAGTGCAGAAAATTTCAGTATTAAGGCTACCCAAGGACCTGTATCCTTTGTGTCCTCTAAATCCATATAGGAAAAGGAACAGAGGATTTCCTTTACACTTGCTACTCAGAGCCTTACTTTTCCCCTTTAAGAACCACACCATTTCTGAAGCAGAGGATAGCTCCTTATTGCCCTGTTCTCCTAAAGTAATCTGACTGTTTATGTTGCCATAGTTAATCTTCTGGCCAAAATAATAGAGTGGATTTTACTTAGGATGCGATAACAATGCTTACAAACTGTAAAATGCCTTGACAGTGTAATACTTGTTTATGTTTTTTTCACCAAACTATAACAGTCCATGTTTTGTTTTGAAGCTTTTTATTCCCAATGCGTCACTCAACTGTGATAACAGAGGTGAACTCTACTTCAATGAGTTTAGAGAGCAAGGAATATGAGATCTTTCCACTAAATTGGATCACCATTGCTTGAGATGTGAAGAATGAACCTGCTGGCCATACTGTTTAGTTTTGGATTTCTGCACATAATGCTGAATAAGAACACCAGTATTGTGCAATTTGTGCTTACAGTGTCATTTTTTCAGCCTGTTTGAAAAAATGCACTAAAATAGTAAGTGTAAATAGAAGCAATGACATAATTTGATAATATGTCATCTATAAGCTTCCCTTGCTTTAATCATATTATTAACACAGAGTAGAACCGTGGCGTTCCCTAGATGACCTAGAAACTGGGAGCTTGGTTCATTCAGAGCCTTTTTAACACTTTAGTCACGGATTATATTTCCTGGAACTACCACAATGAACAACACACGTGATGTTGCTGTTCATTTTTATAAAACCAGAATGTTTTCTTATTTGGTGGCCCCACTTCTGATTTAATTTTTTCTTTCTCTAAGGAATAGATATGATCTAAAACTTTACCCTATGAATATTGTTTTCCTAAACTAGCAGTCATTAAAATCAATGGATGTACAAAATTTACCACTGCTAAGGAAACAAAATGATTTAAGCTATTAAGCTTTGCTGATGTGGGGACAGGAATAGATTTTTGATTGTAAGCTTCGTTCATTTTATTTTTATTTTTAATTCCATTCAAGGACTTCAAGAATTTAGTTTTACACTGCCTTTTTACCTGGTATAACTCAGCAGGATTCAGCACAGCTGCCAACTAAAGTAAAGCAGTAAAATGAAAGCAGTCGTGTATCAGATTTTACCAGCACAGAAAAATAGTGACTTTGTGCTAAGAATTGACTGCTACATTAATTTTTTCTGTATATGCACAGACACGTCAATGGTATATTTTAACGGGTGCTTTTTCTGTGTTGGCACTGCAAGGAAGGGTACTCACCAGAGGTCCAGGAGGGCCATCCTGACCTGGTGCTCCAGGTAGACCTTGTTCTCCCTAGAGAAGACATAAAGTTTGCTTTACCAGAGGATATACAAGAAATGCAACATCTAAAATACTACTATATGCTCAGCTTGCTTACCACAGGGCCAGGAATACCCCGGAGACCCTCTGGGCCAGGTTTTCCTGCAGGTCCCTGTGGACCAACTGGACCTGTTTTTCCAGGAGCCCCTTCTGCACCAGGTTCACCCTAGGAAGAACATAAGCAACAGGTCAGAGAGGAAGAGCTGACTAAGCTTGACACTGTAGGGATATAGAAGCTGCAAAGTGAGAGCAAAGTTTTGTCACTCCATTTTTTAAGAGCTATTCTAAAACAGTGTTCTGCACAGGACGGTTTTCTGAACAAAAGTCTGATAGCTTCATATAAAGATGCCAGCAAAGCATGCTCATCTTGCTTTTCTGCAGCAGTGAGCTAAGTTGGGCCTGCACTGGTGAGAGTCCACTGTGTACTCCATTATGTATTGCTACTAATTCTGGCTCTTAATTTGGATTTTATGGTGTACCTATTATCTCTTTGATAAGTTTCACACTCGGTGCATGATGAGCAATTTACATTTTGTTTATATATAGTTTACATTTCCATGCCTCTGAAAAAAAGCTTGAATGTATTACCTTTGCACCTTTTTCACCTTGTCTGCCTTCAGCACCAGTTGCTCCAGGAGGTCCCTGTAAAAGATGGAGACTGAGTTCATAAATCCGTTTTCTAAAATATTACCAGTGAAAAAATTCTGAGTGCAATTTCCACTGTATTAATAAGTAGTAAATACTAACAAAAGAACATTAAATTTCTTTCTTGACATTTTATTCATAGGATAAAAATCCCAATCTGTCACATCAGCTCTTTTTCCCCTTCATAAAATTTTCTGGGATTTTAGGATAACTAGAAGAATATATATCGGCTAACTCTGATATGATGAGGTTAAAAACAAATAAATAGCACAGAAAAAATCAAAACAGGATATAAAAGGCAAAGGAAAAGAACAATACTAATTTACATATACAATAACAGTTTTAAACTTGCTTTGCATTTGCTTCTATCTATTTGCTGTAGTTTATCCACTGATTCAGAAAGGGCCTGTCATTCTACAGTGCACAGAATGGCATATACTTCTGTATTCTCTAAGCAAGGGATGGGCTTAGTAAGCCTTCTGATTACATTTGGACAGCCAAAAATTGACACATGCCTTAATATTACCCAGTAAATATGAAAAGAAAAACAAAAATCACATTACTAGAGGTTGTAAGGAATGAAAAAAAGACACTGACTACAAAGAGCACTTGGTGTCAGGTTTCCTGCTATTGCTCTAGGAAAGCTCTGACTAAGAGGGCAGAAGTCCGTACTGCAGGAGGATGGAGAGGTGGGATAAGGTGGGCTAAGGTTCAGGTGAAGGCCACAAAGCAAGAGCCACAGTCATCTGGCAGCACTGTGACTACCTATTGCTGATGTCACCCATCTTTCATTTTCTTAAGGTTTTAGTGAAAAGTAAAAGACGTTTTTCTCCTCCAAAACATCAAGGGCTGATTTTCAGGTCAGAGAATTAATATTCATAGCTTCAGTTATGAACAGAAGCAGTATCTAGAATCTAATGTACTCTTTGAAAATGGTTCTCTCATATATACTTAGTTGAGAAAAGAGACAGTCAAGATAATGGACCAACTGTTTTCCTACAAGGTTAATGTTTAGCCTGGGAAATGTCTTTATTACAAGTAACTATTTCTTGCCAACCAATGGGCAGCTTAAAGCAAAAGGAAAGAAATGTGACTGATGAAATACAAGGTGATTTTCTGAATCTATAAAACTTACTCCCTAATACTCATCTGTTCCTTAATGCAACAAGCAGTTTGTTCTGTAGAAATTAAAAAAGATGTTTTAAGGACCAGCAACAAGAAAAAATCAACCGCTTCAATTTATTTACTGCTTTTTACTTCATAGCAATAGACACAAAAATGCAGTCCCCTAAAAGTAAAGCATTAAACCACATTCTTACTTTTACAGAAAAGAACTGTTCTTCCAGCCAAGCATCTTACCTATATGCTTTGTGAGCTCAGAGCTTTAGAACAGAGTTTGACCTAATAGCAATTTTTATACTAGAGCTGAATTTCGCTTAAACTTTTTATAGCCTGAAATATTTCATGATCCACTACTACTGGCACATAACTTGGGCCACTCCACAAGTTTTAACTTAATTCCTGCAAATTTACATTCACTTTATAACTATTTACATAGAAGTATATTAAGATCATTCATTTGCTTCTTAAGTTAAGCTTTCTCCAGGGTCGAACTGAACATCTACAGTACTGTATGAACCTTTTGGCCAACAGAGATAGTTCAGGCTTTCCATCAAAGGTAATGCAAAATGAGTTAAATTACCCACAGTGAACTTTGGTCATTTGTCATGGGTATCAACAGGTTGTTCTCTTTGGTATTTGTAAGAGCTGTAAGTGGTAAAGGACTTAGTTTCACCTCTTGAAAATACAGAAATGCTAAGCCCTGCACAGTGTGGTCTGCTGACTCTTTAAAGCAGGTAGAATAATTCAAATCACTACTGTTCCAATAATAATCTTTGATGCATATACCCCTTTGTGTAGGTTGTAATTGGTTGGGTGGGTAACAGTTCGCAGCAATCACAGGAAAAATAATTAGTAGGTATATAAACAAACTCAGGAACATTTTAGAAACAGGACTTTTTTTTCTGACATTAATTAATTTACGTGCCCATTGTCTTTACTGCTTTGAAATTCCTTTCACTCAAGTTCCCTTATGGATGATAGCCTACCCTACCTAAGAAGCTGAAAAGGGTTGAGTGTGGTAGTTTGTATTTGAGTTATATGGTCTCTGCATAATCTAGAAATGCAGCTGCAACATGAACTAGCAGGGCTAAAACCACGGTGATCGCTAAATTACAAATACAATGAATCATGATTGCTAAACAAAGGGCGTGCGTTCATTATCAAACAGTGCCAATGCTGCACCAGGTGCAAAGCTGCTAAACGAACTGTTCTTTCTAACAGGCTGTGATTGCTGGCACGGCACAGATGGTGCTTCTACAGAGAAAGACTGCTAATCATTATTTATCTTACCTTCCTACACTTGAGTTCTTGGAGTGCCTCATAAGTTTTAACTGACAGAAAAGATCTCAATAACAATAATTTTAAATTAATGCATGGCTCCCCACCCTCACCACCCCAGCTACCATGGTGATTTTTATGTTCATTACACTTCAAGTTTGGACATATTGCCTGATACATTTTATGCAGAACTGAGAAAAGAAGTCATACAGAAACAAACTTGTCCTCAATTTTTGTTATGTGAACCTATTGGACATTTTTGTCTGCTCTTTGATATTTCATAATTTCATTAAAATATTTTAAACTATTGTTCATAGCTGTCTGTCATCTGACTAAAAACATGATTTCCAACGCAGAAGAGCATTACCACATTTCATCAGTCTGTTAAGATAGGAACCTGGTGTATTTTTAGGTATTCTGTGTGTTTTCAATCAAGAGAGAAAATCAGTTTAATTTTTAAGAGATGTGTGCAACCTCCTGAGGCAGCATGATGCTGTAGCCAAAATGCGAAAATCCCCTTCCTAGAAACACTTCCTTTTTTTCTAAGTTACTCAACTTTGTATAGAAAGGCAACTAACCAAATAAACTCTGCTTCTCAAAATTTAGAGGCTGGCTTTGTTGCACTATTGACATCTGTTTTATTGAAAACAGACAGTATATAAATTGTAACATTTTTTAATTGATACATGGAGCCTTATGTGTATGTGATCTAGATATCTAATTGACTCTAATAATGAAAACAGCCAAACAGCAGAAAACACAGCTGAAGGGCCTAGCACACTGAAAGGTTGAGAGGAAGATAAGCAAGAAGTACTATCTGTGTTGATTTTTATTGATTTTATGTTAATTGTTTTAACAATGAATGTTCTTTGATGGTGTCTTTTCCTCATGCTATTTTTAACATTTTTCAGCTAGAAATCAATTAATTCAAACTAAAGATATTACGCAGTACTCTATGGCAAAACAAAACAAAAAAAAATCATGCCAAAAGTATGCACAAAGAATTTAGTTTCAGAAAAAAATAGTAACAAAATAACTGTAGAGTGATTCAGTCTTTGTATCGACATTTCTTGATAAGCAGTCATTGGATCAGGAGGCCTTTTGAGATGTTCCACTTCTCATTGACCATGACTCACTTATCTCCTACTTTGGAAGGAGAAGCTGGAGAACACTACACCTCCTCAGAAACACAGTCGTCACACAGTATGCTGTTGGTCAATGCTGATGCTATTATGAGAAACAGGAAAGCTGTACAGCTGAGAACTCTCACTGGCAAGCCCATAGCAATTTGTGAACTCCCTGGTTGTCTTAGATTGCTCCAACAACAGTTAACGTTATAATGCAGTTTTTTGTCTTCAGAACATTTAGGAACACTTCAGAAGCTACATTCTTCTGTGAGGTTGGCAAGTTTCATTCCGCTCTTTTCACAGACAAATTCAGACAGCAATATTACAAATGTTTAACACGCATATAATGGGAAAAGGATTAGAAAAGGGCTTTCTAGTCCCAGAGCTGTGCTAGACTATCTGTCTGTTCAGCTTGGAATGTAATATACATACATGTAATATACATACATGTAATGCCTCAGGCTTTCTAGAGAATCTAGGCTGATCAGTGGAGAACTTGTGAAAGGATTTGATGATGGAAAGAGAGGAAGGTGCCCCATCTCAGCAGCCATTCTCAAATCAGACAGAACTGGTAAGGCTAGAGTTGGGTCTGGATAGCTAAGAAGTCAGCAATCCGCTGTGGGCTACCTCCACCAAAAAGCCTATTGTGCTGGATATATAAAGTAAATATGACAGCCGATGAAGTGGTAGCCATTGTGTCTAGCCTCTGAGGTCTTGAACTGTGTTCAGTTTTGAGCCACTCACTACAAGAAGGGCATTGAGGTGCTGGAGCATGTCCAGAGAAGAGCAATGAGGCTGGTGAGGGGTCTAGAGAACAAGTCTTATGAGGAGCGACTGAGGGAACTGGGGCTGGTTAGTCTGGAGGAGAGGAGGCTGAGGGGGGACCTTATTGCTCTCTACAACTACCTGAAAGGAGGTTGTAGTGAGGCAGGTGTTGGTCTATTCTCCCAACTAACTAGCAATAGGACGAGAGACAATGGCCTCAAGTTGTGTCAGGGGAGGTTTAGATTGGCTATTAGGAAGAATTTCTTTACTGAAAGAGTGGTCAGGCATTGGAACAGGCTGCCCAGGGAGGTCGTGGAATCACCATCCCTGGAGGCGTTTAAAAAATGTGTAGATGTGGCACTTCGGGACATGGTTTAGCAGGCATGGTGGTGCTGGGTTGACGGTTGGACTTGATGATCTTAGAGGTCTTTTCCAACCTATGATTCTATGATTGATCTGGCAAGATGCTTAAATGGGCACTGAAATCTGCAAACTGAAACAATGCATGTTTCCTAGGAAGTTCATGTGCTATGTTGAATCAGGAATACCAGGAAAATTTTTCAAGTAGCTCTAAGAGATTTCTTAAATAGTATAAGTTTACTTTTAAAGTTCTTTCATTCACATCATAAGGCTTTGGTGGCTTTGGCTTAAGATAAAAATGTAATTTTTGGAAACACTGTATTTAACTGCTGCTGAGCATTCTTCAGAGAGATGATGCAAACCTGTTAGCACTGGCCCTCTAGAATGCTAAATTTAGCACCAAAATATTGCAATTTAATTGCTCAAGTTTTCCAATCTATAGTTATGAACATATATATATATATAATGTATATTACACAATTGATAACTTCATTTTCTTTTGGACTTCAATAACAATTATGACATGCTTTTACTTCTACACTATTCTCATTCACATTCTGTGATCAGTATTCCATTACCTGGCAATTTCTGCCTAAGAAAGAGTAGCAAATGCTTCTGAGTATGTTCCTTTTATTTTAGAACTATAACCTTTTTGGGGATTACCAAGTATAAGAAAACTTTTTTAAACCAGGGGAAAGACGTTTTCCCCAAATACTTCCAACATTTACTCCTGTTTTTTTATTGTTAGTATCTTCTTTTATTAAAAGTTATAAAGATAGAATTTATACAGAATAAAAACCTGTCTTGACTATCCACGTAAAGCAAGTTGTGTATATATATGTGTATTCTTGTATATAGGAAATATTGAGCACAGTCTTTTATTTCATTGACAAGATAGTCTTGAAAAGAATTACTATTTTTTGAATTCATTATAGGGTATTTTATCACTGAATTCAAAAACAGACTTAGTCAATAATAAACTAGTCTCTGAAAGTCTGATCCAATGAGTATGTATTTTTAAATCATTTGGTGTTTTGGGCATTGAGCCTCTCTTGCATTGAACTGCAGAATCTGGCCTTCCATTTATTAATGATACAATCACTTCAGCTATATGTTTCCCTTGATAGATTTCATAGATCTAATTTTCTAAACGGTATGTACACAAATCCACGCTAGATTTGCACGCACAATTACCATAACTACATAGATGTATAAAGCCTTCTGAGCATGTATTTGTCTGATCTGATACACGCACAGATCATTTCAGAGGTCAGGATCTGTAAAACATTAATTATGATTTAATGAAAATTAACAAAAAATATATGTAATCACTCAGAGATTTTATCAATGACTATGTCACAAGCTTTGCCCTTCATAGATCATTTTTTTGGCCTATAAATATATATATGTAATCTAGTCATTCATCTGAATATAGGACTTAATTCTGAAGACACTTTCAGCTTTGTAAGGGAGAGACCAGTGTATTTGTGGTATTTTGACTTTCTGAAAGGCAATGGTGGAAATACTTTTTGGAAGAGCAATTATTAGGTCTGAAAAGTAATATCTTAATTAGGGTACACATTTTGTGGATGCTCAAATGATCCATTCTTGTTTCATCCACAGATTTAACCTTTTATTTTGATTTAGACTTGACCTAAGTAGTCATTAGCATGCTAGTCAATTTTACCTCCTCAGAGCAGGAATGTGGAACAGGCTTATTGTTCTGATATGTACTTCCTAAGTGGTATTTCTTAAAAGAAATTCACCGTACTGCTTGTCCATGAGACCCTTGCTCAGTCTGCAAGGCTCTGGTACTTACTGTCAAAGCCTTTAGACCACAACAGTAAAACAGTTTTGGTATTTGCTTATCTCACCAACTAATAGTAATCCTATTACTGTTGCCCATAAATAACTAGGAAAAATAGTTTATTCTTGACCTTCACTTGATAGTTGAATGCCACTGTGAGTAGGTATCTGTAGCTGAAGTCTCTTCGATACAACGGGAAAACTCTATTTAAATCCACGTCTTTCACTAGAATTTGTTTTCCAGGGAAAGCTGAGGGAACCTCTTTATAACTGGCTACGCTAAACACAGATTGCTCAAAACTCTGAAACCTGGTAATAAACATAATTTCATAAGACCATGCAGTGAAACTGAGTTCAGATCAGTTCCAAAATACAGGGGAAGAGGGGACTGAAAATGAATAACAGACCGCACAGTTGAGGAGTTCAAGGGACTAGATTTAAAACTATGAATCCTCAGCTCTGCGAGCTTATCATTTCAGAGACAGAAAAACAAAAAATTGGGTGGAATGTTGCTTTCTAGTACTGCACCTCCATAGACAGCAGTGTTACTGCTGAAATGGTATATCCTTCTTAATCTGGATGAAAGGACACTTGTTAGGACTTTTTTTGAAATTAATTCTACCATAAAAAAATGTTCTTCATTAGTTTTCATCAGCTGTATGTTCATTCTGCCAGCAAAGCATGGAGCTTTCAATCCTCCACTGTTTCCTTCTGGTATAATATCAATACAGTACAGACTCTCTACAAGCTTGAAACATTCAGGTACTCAAGTAATGTAGAATCTGATTCTACAAAATGTCCTCTTCAGAATTCACGAATGGGATTACTTGGCAATGTTTAGCCATACATTTTCCCAAATTTGGAAATGTGTCAAACTACAGGTGATGGGATATTTGTGTTTCTAAAGTGTTTTTCTGTTTAGGTACAAATCAGATGCAATATATCTGATCTATTAGGAATGAGCTACTGCCTTTCCAGATAATAAAGTAGGAAGTTCTAATTTGATGTCAGACAAACATACTAATTGCTAATATTCAATCCAGCCATTTTTCAGTTCTGGTGATAAGGTTGCTAATGCTACCATAATCATTTACAGTTTACCAATGTTTTGCAAGCTGGTGTAGCAAATAGATTATTGTGTAAAATAGAAAAAACTAATTAGGCATGTCAGTTCACTCAAGCCTACTAAATAGAGCAATTTAACACATTTTGTTAAATAGCTCTCAGTTTACATTTAATGATGCCCCCTCCCTAGTTTTTTAAAGTGTAAAAACTGCATCTGATTGCTCTTTGAAGCAGACCTAAAGGTTGATGCATCTACTACAGTTCTGTAAGTGTAACAGTATATACTGGTTTTGATTAGCTGTATTTGTAAAGCCTGTGAACCTTCAAAGACTTTACAAATAATGGAATGGCTTCATAAGTTACACAAATGTCTGCTTGGTAATTTTGTATGCAGAGGGATGACATAGGTTTCCACAAAAGCTGCATGGAAATTATTTTATTTCAGAGGCTAAAGACACCAAAGCAGACACATTCTTCCTGCTCCCTGCCAGCAGTCACGTGCCTAAGGATGATCTCTTGTATTACTCTCATAATCACTCACTACTATTAGCCGACTAATTCAGCACACACTGAATTTTTACCCTAGCAGACACTGAATTCTGTGAAAAGAAAAAGTGCATTTATAGATAAGGAATAGATGCTTCCCTATGTATTTTTGTTCCTATGTTCCGTGTAACCCACGTTAAAGAGTTTTCTCTGCTGTTTCTATTTTCTCATTTCTCCTATCACATTACTTCAAAGAAACTTCAAACACCATATATGAGTGTCACAACATGGAAAACAAGTAGTTGAACTTCTCTACAACATAGTGTCTCAGAAAGAGAAATGTGTAAGAGAAAATGAGAAATCACTTACTCTTTTTCCAGGTGGACCAGGTGGGCCAGCTTCACCTGAAGGACCTGGTGGACCCTGCAATGGAAAATTATGAGCTCAGTGGTAACAAAGGATAAAGTTATTGTCTTTATTAAGTGCAACAAACTTCTGCAATATGTTGGCCCCCTTCAATGGACAGAAAGGAAGGACCATAAATGCACAGAAAGAAGTATACCTGATTATTCAACAAATAATTTCTTAGGGTGGTCTTTTGAAATTTTTAACAGCTTTTGTTGCTGTACAAAATGCAGTCATTCTTTTTTTTCTCTTCCTGTTTGCAACAAAATATTTCAAATCAGGAAGTGGCTGCGCAGAAGTAACATATGGTCTTAGCCTACTGCCTAACTCCATTAAGAAGTTTCTTGCTTTCTCAGGTGCTGAAGTTGTTACTTTTGCTAAAATTTTTTCACTTACATCTATGATTTAGCTGCCCCATGGGCAGCTTTCTTTTGACAAATCTTTTGTGCACTGATAGCCATTTGGCTACTCCATCTTGATAAGCTGTGATACTCTTGAATATTTCAGGGTTGCTGAATAGTTTGATAAGCTTCTCATCAGGCACACAACACTCTAAAAGTACTTACTGTTAAGTAAGATGTACAGATACCAATTTCCATTTGCGGGTAAACCCCAGTTTAGAACTTACTTCCAGCCATATGTTGAATGTACTAGCATTTTTTAGTTTGAAACTGTAGTGTACAGGATAACTCCCTGATAATCAGAACTTCTAGAGCTAGAAAGAGACTTTCCAAAATGGAAACCCTATCTTTTGCAATAAAAGAATTAAATTAATGATGTCCTAATATGGGAATTACAGAGATATAAGATCTTTGATGCTTAATATGGTTATTGCTCAGATGATTCTTAAACAAAAAACATCAAGGTTTTGCTTCGTTTCATCAGGTGAGCTGATGAAGATTATTTGGCTGCAGAATTCCTTTCTTATGCTCATAGCTGCTCTATTTTTAGTGCACCTCAGCAGCTCCAGCACAAATCTTTAACACATCATTTGTTTCCACTTCTAAAAGAAATTGAGCTCTTGCTTCTGATTGTGACTATAATATGGGCAATTCTATCTGTACAAGGAAATAAATAGATATTTTTCAGTATAACAGAAAAAGCATCCATTTAGAAAATATTTTTAAGAGTATGAATATATAGAAATCACTGATTCAGCAAAAGATACTTTCTTAGCATAGGAGAGAACATGCAACTGAAATAAAATGACTGAAACAACTCACAGGCTGACCAGGATCACCATCTTCACCCTTCTCTCCACCAACACCATCCTGACCCTACAGAATTCATGGGAAAATAAACAAAATACAAAATTCAGCTAAATTAAGTAGCTTAGTTTCATATATGAATATATATTTTTCTACAAAGCATTTTCCTAAGGACGCTAGTTTTCAAAACTTTAAAGATTTCTAAACCTTTTATAAGCATTAGAATTATATGAACAGAAAAGCAGTAGATCTTACAGGCAACACCTCATCCCCAGACAAGGAAGAGGCAGAGTTAACTAGAATTTAGTGCAAACCAAGACTAGGACCTGTAAGTGTTTTTTAAGTATACTTACAGCTGGACCAGGTTCCCCAGGAGGACCAGGATCTCCAGGAAAACCAACTGGGCCCTAGATAAATCAGGGAAAAAAACAAGTAATGTGTCATCCATTGACAAGCAGGTAGCTAGCATCACAAATATTTTACAAAGCATATAATGAATTTAGTTCAAGTGTAGAAAATGATACACAATTCTATATGTAGCAGAACTTCAGCACTGCTTCACAGTGCTTTGTGTTAAAATTATTAAGCTCACTTACTGGGTTACCCTTGGGCCCATCATCACCTGGAGGTCCCTTAGCACCTGGTGGTCCAGCTGCTCCAGGTGGACCAGCCTCACCTTTCTCTCCCCTTTCACCTTTTGGACCCTGTAGAAAACATATGAACACAAAAATGTCAGCTGGAAACTGAATGGCTAAAAAAAGATTACAATGGCAAAACTATTTTTTTAGACCTGGGCAATGTTACTCATCAATAAATGCTGGCCTGTGAATGGGAAATTAGGACCTCAGCCTCAGATTAGAACACCTGTGAGTATCAGGTTGAGTGCCAACATCTGCACCTAGTTTGCTACAGTGAACTGTCTTCAGACATAAAAACATGCATATCAAAGTTAATACTTCTGGAAGAAAAAATACATCCTCTCTTAGGAAGTCTTCAACTTTGTCCTCTAGCTGTTAGTACAAGATGTGATTATAATCATAAGGAAACAAATTGCATTTTAAAGGTGTAATTTCTTCACTGAAAATGTAAAGAAAATGTACACAAGTACTCAAGTAGTCTGATTAAATGCTTTCGAAAGTAAGCACTACCAGATACCTTAGTTCACCATAATAAAGGTTAATAATACAAAACCAAAATACTCACAGATGTTCCAGATTCTCCAGGAGGTCCAGGGTTGCCAGCTTCTCCAGGTTCACCCTGTAAATGTATGAGAATAAATTGATGAGTCATTAGGAAGAATATGTCTATGAATTTATTTCTGTTATTACATATTCTTCTCATATGTATTCATGTGAACAGTTTACAAGAACTGTCTTTTATTTGGTCTACCTAAAGGAGGTTGAGTTACATATGGTTTTGCAGAACTGGAATCTGAAATTTTAGAGAGAACATATCAAACTAAGATTTTAGTGAGCCAGGGAGACTAACTTTCCCTTTGGACTTTGGAAGAGCTTCCCCGTTATTGTACCATATATTGCAGATTTCATGTTTGTCATCTTTCTTTCTAGTCATAGAAAAGCCAGAGAAGTATATTGACTGTGTATGGTGTTTTCTCTAGGAGATACATTTTGCCTGGAAGTAAGTTTCTACAAAGAAGAGAATACTAATTGGAAACAAATGTCAATGGATATCATTGCTATAGCTACTGTTACAATAAAAAATTATATAAAGAAAAACATAAGGAAAAAATAATAGCGTAACAGCAAAACTTTCAGCACACACCAGAAAAGTGTACACTACATATTTACTGGTGATGGAAATAGTAAAGCAGATGGCTTTGAGGATGACACCACATGAAGAAAATCTGTGCAAGTCAAAGTTTATTCATGATCAAGTGAATGTTTAAATTCATTCAGTGTCTTTTTTGGCTCAAAGACTGTCTTTGCAATTGTTCATTTTAAAGTTTACTGTGACTGATTATTTTTTCTAGCTCAGTGGTCTGATAAATAAACCTTTATATAAACTACTCCGTTAGTAGAATATTTAGCTATTAGCATCACAGACACAGAGAAAAGATAACAGAATCTGCTTTGTGATTGTCATAGAGTGCTGAAATAAGAACTATGTATTTTTATTCCAAAGGATTTCTCAATGTAACTGCTAATGGGGGGATTTTTTTCCCCCCCATATATATTTTTTTCCAAACCAAATGAACCTTGCCAATAATTATGCCTATAAACAAGAGTACTTCAGTGCTGAAAATGCATTTCATCCAATCCCCTCTATGGAACTCAAACACAGATTTGGAATAAATTTCTGTATCCTTCATATCCTATATGACTTGCACGCCCCTCTTCATTCTATGACAATTCAATTAATACAACATGCATGTCTGTCATTTCCATGGGGACAGTATAAAAGTATAACTCATAAAATATGTATTTTAAATGAATCTTATGGTGTAGATACAGAATGTTTTTCACAGAAGCTAATGGCAGCATGGTGACCTCACTGGGTTCAGAATTTGGCCCAATGTAAATATTGCATTAGATGAATGGAAAAAGATCCGAGTACTCAACTGAATTCCAGCACAGGATAATTAACAGATTACCACCATTTTAGGAGCAATATTAAAATGTCCTTTAGAAAGGGCACTGTTAAAGGGTGAGTTTTCCTTTAGAAACTGTGGTGTGTTTTATTAGACATAATTTTTCAGTAATCTTAAAAATTAATGATCCCTCTTAGTACTTAATAGTCATTTGCTTCTGTGATACAGCATTCGTTATTTTTTTTTAAAAGTCTTATGGATACTTCAGGTCAATAACCATTAAGTATGTTTTCTAGGAAAATTCATAATCTTCATTTCCTTATCCTCTGCACAGGATTTATTGAATCTGCAGCATCATTAGTATTGGGCTTTTGTCCATGCCTACTATCAATCAAATTAGATTTATGTAGCAACAGAGAATGAGGTCTGGAATTAGAAAACAAATTGATGTTATTCAAGTTAGTAGAGGTATAATATCTAACAGTCCACAATATAGACCCCTTCAACAGGTGTCCCTATTGCAGGACTAACTGAGTGACACAAGAATGCTAACTGTGCCAAGTCTTGCCTGACAAGGACCTGTGCCAGTATAATCCCCTTATCAGCTTCCCAGTGTCAGTTGTTCTTCTGCTTTTCTGCCAAATGATACTGCAATTTATGATTATTCACATTTGATTTGTAATCTACTCTTTACCCTTCCTGTTGACAAACGCATCTTCATTTTATGATACCACGAAACAAGAGAAAAGATGGGCTTTCTCTGACATATTGACTTATATTTTGGGACAATGGGGGAACACTGTGCTTCTGGGATCTCAGGGTCCCTGCTATAGCACGCAAGTTGAATTTGGCAGAGGCAGGCAGCCTATATGAGCCTATATGAGCTCTCCCCAGCAAGCAGCAGCGTGGAAGACAGCAGAATTGGAAGGGCTAGAAAATGTCAAGGTGCTCCTCTTAAAGGGCTTCTGTGAAAGATGAGACCAGTTAAAGTTTCATCTCACATTAATACTTCTAAATCATTGCTCTGTTAAAAAAATGTGACTCTCTCCTGTATGCAGTCCTTGTTTTTTCCTAACGCTGATTTTTATATTCCAAATATTAGGTACTATGGAAGGTTGTGCTTGTTTTAGACAGCTGTTAAGTGAGTTAAACAATGTTTTGATAGAGAAGATTGTAGCTGACATGTATTTACAGAGTGCATATTTATAGCAAGTAAAACCTGTACAATCTGTAGGTTATTGTTAGCCCTTGTCTTTCTTTCCATTTTTGGTAAGGTTGGTATTAATTCAGAATGCAAAGCACCTTCTCCATGAGAAATATCCCATGTACTTTTGGGACATAGATTTTATGAGTTAAGAATAAATTTATTTCACCTCTGGATTTTTTTTCCCCTTTTGTTATCAGGTCAGGTCTTTTAAAAGTTAGTGTGGTCTTTCTTAGGCAAAGCTCGCTCTGACAGAATTTCAACAAGCAAAGACAAAAATTCTAAAGTACAAAGAGTCATGTTGTTTCATGGACATGTTTAATTCTGAAAATCTCCTTGGATTAAGCAAGCAGAATGATTTGTATGAGGCTAAGGACAGTAGTTTAAAAATGATTTGTTTTCTTTATTATGACCAGTTCTAGGGAACTGTCCATACAAATCACAAGACAGAGAGATAGTGGATGGAAGGCTGCCACCTTTTGGTTTCATTCTGAGACGTGATGATTTATTTTTGAAGAATGAGTGGCAACTTTGCAATGATTGGGTTGTGAAACGGGTTCAGTTACACTTTTGGTCCTTTTTGCCATCCTCACAAAATAGAAAAAAAGAGAAAATTGTGACTCTAGAAGACAATCCCTTTTCACATAGGTATGCATATGTGACTGCGTACGGCTCTGTGGAGAGACAAATTTAATCAAGAGAGAAATTCTAAAGCTGTGCTATATTTAATGGGAGGGTTTATGTTTACAAGCATGCTGGAGAGATGGAGAAAGATGAGAAGAGATCACAGTCAGTGAGTCATGTAAAGTTATTAAAAGTAATTTATTAGGACATATTCAGGTAGCATAAAATGTCATAGACACATCTTTTAAGTATCCTAGCAATTGTCTGCACACAGGTGTGTGGAAAAATGATACACACACATAAAGATGTCTGTGCGAACTCATCAGATGTGTTTTTAAACTTAGTGCCAGAATACTCATTTGAGTTTGTCCTCTGGCATCCATCTGCAGTATAAATGAATGACCAATTAAGATTGTAAACTATTGATTTCACTTGTATACTGTGTTGGACGCCCTATTATAGAACTATTTAAAAAAAATATTTTAGAATGATAGAACAGGAAGGAGTATAAACCCAGATAAGTGTAGTGGTTTTCTAACATCAGACTTTTTCATACAGTAAAACAGATTTAAATTCTGAGAGGCTACAGAAAGAATGCTTAGATTCTGCAGACATTCATTTTGCATTACTCATTAACTCTGCCAGTTTAACACATGCTGCGGAAGAGAGAAAGGGTGGAAGAATGGCACAGTACTCAGTGCAGTTATCACAGATTAGCCTAAATTTGAAAGTCAAATTTATTTTATTAGGCTGCATGGAAGACAAGTCTGAGGTTAATGTCACTTGTTCTGTTTCCTCTCTGCGTTGTAAATTCTTAGATGTTGTAAAACATCTAAGGCCCAGTTTTGAGAAATCATGAGTAACTTACTGGGTATTTAGAATATCTGCATGTTAGGCCTTTGATATCAAATAAGAGATAAGCATGTGTTGGTACATTTTGTTTTTCTGCTTTTTCTTAATTATAAGCACAACAGAGAGAATAATCTCTGGGTGGAAGCTGGATTTAAGTGCTTCTGGTTCAGTGTAAGTCTCAAGACTTCTAGACCACTCCATGGAGGCTACAGGCATTAATAATGCAAGGCTACATGAACAGTTCTACTGCAGATGTCTTTGAACATTTAGGCCTTCATGTGTACAGCAAAGGAAACAAGAAGCTCATTAAAAATACATGACACTGTGTCAAAAATTGTCTATAATAAATATATTATATAGTATCGTATAATTATATATATTTATAATAATATAACTTATACTATAGTCTAACCATTCAAATATGAAAGTGAGTAAATCTAATTTCACTCCCCAACAGTGACAGGGAGAACGCCAAGACGTTTTTCCACACTCTGCAATCAGCACTGCCTTGCATTACCTGTGGTACAATATGTCTTTCCTGAAAGGGATGCAGAGGCCAAAGCGTGCTGACATAATAACAAAAACACTGGGGAAAAAATGTGTGGGAAGAAAAGGAAAAGAGAAAAAGCATGTTTTGTTTAAAAGCGTGAACTGTCCTCCCATTGCGGGAACTCCTCCTGACAAAACAACTCTTTATGATTTTGAAGCTTGCAGAACTCATTAAATGGAACTGAAATTAAGAAGGAAGGTGTCCTAAGTAGGAGAAAAAGTGGCGTGTACTAAAAATTGAGAAGGAGGAGGAAAGTAATTAGAAGAAATAAAAACTTCCAAAACAATATACTTGGGAGCTTCTCTGTGTGAATGCAGAGAATATGGGAAATAAGCAAGAGGAAATAAAAATGACAACCAGTGATAAACAGCCCGAGTTTCATGTTCTTGAATTAAATTTGGTGGGCTGATTATCACAAATAGGGATTCTAAGACTCAATGTTTTTACAGAATGACTGGAATATAATTTGACCGTGAAAAAATAAAAATTAAAGAGGTGATTGAAACCAATGGCAAAAGTCCTATTGACTTTAATGGGCCACAATATTATACAAGTTTGGTGTTTTTTTTTAAAGCAGTGAATATAATGGGTACTACCCTGGATGTAGTTTTCTCATAACATTTTTCTCAGTACCCTAGTGGTCATATGAAGAATTTTTCTTCCCACAGTGCCCATTTTTTTCTGTATTCTGTTGACATACGGACTCTCTTTTTCCAATAACTTTTTTTGCCATCTGTACAAACCCTTACATTCAGACATGTTTTTGGTACTCTTGCCAGAGAGAAAAAACAAATCCTGCACCTCTTCATGAGGCCAAGAGAGGCTGGAGGAACAATGTCACAAAATTGGGAGATTAGAGGGAATATCCTTGTTAATAATGAAGTTAAGCAGGAGGGTGTCGTGTTTTGTCTGTCTTATGCAATTATGGGTAAAAAAGATTGACACAAGAGATTGAAGACACAAGAATGCCACTGCTACCAAGAGGTGTACTGATGCTCAGAGCCACATCCTAAGAAACAGGGAATGCAATGAAGCACTGACAGCTTAAGACATGACAGTGCTATCATGAAAAAACTAGAGTATAAAGTTAGTATTTTCATCTGCTGTGCTCAGTACCCTTTGATCTCAAAATACAAAGAAGGGGAGACAAAGTAGGATATTTTTCCGTCAAGCAATATATTGTATTACATTATTCTAGTGTTCTCTTCAGCACATCCCAGAGCACTGGTGAGTGATTTATTTGATGGGCATGTAGACAAAATCATGAAACATCTGAAAATTCTATTAAAAGAATAGTTTGGTCATACTGATAAGAAGTTGGTGATTCCTTTTGACATGGCCCTAATATAAATAAAGGGTTATTTAAAGAAAAGACATTTTAGTGTAAAAAACAGACACATAACCAAAATTTTATAGTAGATGTCAACGATATTGAAGAGCATCATAAGAAAGATCTTTTGTTATCACAGAGGAATAAGAAGCTTGTAAAATACTGCAGGATGAACTGCAGATTTTCATTATTCTTTTTTACTATTAGCCAGACGAATGATCCTGGAAAACAATGATAACTTCCTTATCTTATGTAAAGAAAGGATACCTAAAAGCTCTGTGAAGCAGTGACATGCTTTTGGACAGTGATTAAGATAATGACAAATATAGGTTATTTTGATTGACCTGGTACTTGACTCATTATTTGTAAATTCATGTATCTGATGGATTTGTATCTAGAGGTACAATACTGGTACACCATGTCAAAGAAAGTATGTGGATAAATGAAAGGGAGCAGAAGTTAAGACTTCTGAAGTGCTGAAGTTCACTATGAGGAAGATAAGCAAAAAGGTAACTGCATTTAATTATCTGAAGGGACAGGAAGAAAAAAAGAAAATTTGCTTCATGAGCCTTCTGAAAAACTACTGACACTGACATTCCTAGGGATGTCTTTTCTAGGATTCATTGAGAGCAGTGTTTAGTTGTACACATATGATATTCTGTTGCAAATATTTAAATACTCAAGAGCAATCTATGTAGTTTCTCAATAAGAGAATATTTATGCAGTGGCCTGGCATATATTTGTATTCTGTGTCCTTCACCTTATGCTCCTTGCTCCTTTCAAAATCTTCTTTCCAGATCCAAAGTTAAACAAAAAATTCATATTAAATCTGTAACATCATAGCAAAAAGCTTTTAGCCTTATACACATGATATGGCTGAGGTCATCTAACTTGTTAAAATAAACATAAATAGGAATTTCAAGAGACTATCTTTTGAATATTGTGTTTGCTGAGCATTTTATGATAGTTTACACTGCTGATTCAAATGAATCACACAAAAAAAAGCCATTACTTGTATTATGTACAATATTTTTACTTTAAGAAAGAGGAAGATATTATCTGACATGCTCTTTGGGTAAGATATGAAATTTAAAAGAAAAAAATGGTAGAAAATTTTCTGAATAGAGAACTGAAAATAGCAATGAAACTGATTTTGATGAATGAATGTCATACATCATTAGTCTTAAGTCAAGTTTCCAACCAGCACAAATCATCCTCAGACCTTTAACTTTATTGGAACTGTATCTGTCTGTATGAGGAACAGACACATATTGATGCTTCAGGTCTGCTTCACCTCACAGATGTGTTTACCACTGATACATTGGATAATAGTTTGTATTCTTAACATTCCAGATAAAGGGCTATATGATATTCTAAGGTATAGCAGTACAAAATGAAAAACACTTGAGGCCAATAATGTTACTGTAGGCAAACTATGTAGTTAAGGAAATCACCATAACCTTACTTTAATCCTTCACCTGAAAACTACCTCTTCTGCTCCAAAGCTCTTTTCTCTGATTGTTAAATATTTTTGTGATGTAAAAGATGCCAACCATGGTAAGTCAGCCATTGGGAGTATAACTAGATCAGTATTAACAATTACTAAGTCAGTGAAGGATATTTGGGAACTGTAATATATCTATATAGCTCTGAAGAAGAATCAGAATGTCTATTCATATTCCTATTCCACTGTCTTCTGTTTCTAGGAGGATATTATCAATGCTCACCTTTTCACCAACACCTCCAACAGAGCCGATTGAGCCTGGGGGGCCTTGAGGACCCTACAATGACGAAAGATGTTAGTTATCTCAAATATAGTGCTTGCTACTGAATTAGGGAGAGAAAAAAAATAGGTTAATTCTTACATCAGCTCCATTAGGACCCTGGGGACCTCTTGGACCTGGAGGGCCAGGTGGACCCTATATCAGAGAGACAATTTGATATAGTTACAATCACAAAGAACAAGTCCAGTGAGGCTTTTTTGGCCAATGAAAAATAATATACTCAATCTGTAGAGGACTTTTAATCTTCGCAGTGCTACAGAAACAGCAGGGCCAGATTGCTGCCCATTGCATGAGTTCACAAGGTGACACGGGATGCAGGCTATGTTACACAGTACCTGAGCTGGAAATGATCTGATGCTGAGGACTCCTGAGGACTCGTTTCCTGCATTGTATTTTCCCTACAGGTTACCTGCATACCCCTTCCACTGTGCAAGGGCCCTGGAGTGGCTCATCTGTCTGGCAAGAGCCATGTGACAGTAGTGCACCATGGGGCCTACAGATGGGCAATAATAAAGCCTGCAGGCTTGGCATAGGGTGTTGGAGGCAAATGTTTACTGTAGATAGCTTGCACTTCAGGCAGGATGAGCCCAGAGGCATAAACAGTTGGAAAATGTAGTCTCAAGATTACCCAGAGAAACAGAGTAAACATTGCCAAGTAGTGTTTACCATCTTCTGGCCTGCAATTAGCTGAAGTTAAAGTACAATGCCCTGAATTTCAGACAAGCAGCTCCAAACTCTCTGGTGCAGTAGCCTCTTCTTTTTCTCCTTCTTCACTGAACCTGCTTGCCAGTGACCTGTCTCAGACACGCACAGCATCTGCTTTGCTACCTGCTCTTCAGAGTATTTTCTTAAGTTACATAAATCTTGATTTTAAAGATGAGGAGATAGATGCGAGAAAGGAAAGTAAAGTCCAGAGAGAGTTTATGTTACACAAAATGTTTCATACTCAGGCACCAAACTCAGAAGTAGTTTATCAAATTGTGAGCTACAGAGGAAAGACAATAATACACGGATAATATTTATGGCCCCCCAAGGGACCAGTGGAGAAAAAGTCTTACCATTGGACCCACATCACCATTTTCACCCTTTTCACCTGGTGGGCCAGGCAGACCCTAAAACGCATGGAAGAGTAAGCAAAACTATTAGTAGGGTACCTTGAATGTTGAGCTATAAATCAATATGAAACAAAATGAATCAGATCTACATGTGAAACCTGGAAACTAGGAGGGCGTGAAAATAAAACCTGTTTGCATTAAAACAAACAAAAAAAAGGAGGGTTTTTTGTATTACAGCAAATGTATAGGTAATCCTAGGATGTTTAAACCAGGTGAAGTAGAAAATTTTTGAAAAAAAACAAACACAGAAATGTTAGTGTGGTTGACTTTAAAAACACTGCCATCATTATCCAGACTCCAGGTGGGCATTTGGATAATTTCATTTATGCTGTAATACATATGTATGTGAATAAAATGTGATTGGTGCAGCAGAATGAAGTGGTGTACAAAAATCTCTAAGCTACCTGAGTACTGGAAGCTGTATAATAAGGTGTCCAGCGGAGGTAATAAATTGTGCTGAGAGGCATTGCATTGAGTTAGGCAGACATATCCTTAGAAGCAAAGTGTCTGAGATTGACTAGTACCAAACACCCAGAGAAGGAAACTGTAGCTGGTGCTAAGACTGATAATTAGTATAATGTTACCCTATCACCATTAAGCTGGGCATTCCTAAATGTAGGATCAAAGCTTGGCTTCTATGAAAAGCAGATCCCCTGGGTCTGGAGTTGATAGCATTACATTTACATTACATTAAGATCTGGTTCCAAGTTTCACCTCCAGGATTCTGATGCTATCGAACTGTGTATCAAAGTATAGCTCACCAGATTGGAAAGCACAATTTGCCATCTTTGCCACAAAGCTGTATAAAAAAGTATGAAGTATAAACTTAGCCAACACTATGTTCATTCCTCAGCTGCCCTCCTACTTTGACACAATCTAAACAGTAGAAAGACCTGTCAAAATTCAGAGATATACCTTTTCTAAAAATTAGGTCTCTGTTGTGTACTACTGCGAAAACCTGGCTGACCTGTCAGTGCATTGTGGTTGTTATGAAAGCCTGTTTGCTACCAGATAATCAGCATGAAAAAAGCCAGCTTGCTTTCAAGTGGTGACACAGTGTTTTTTCTATATAATCCTTGCTTATTTTAAAAAATACTAGACTGTATTCTGTTAAAATGGAAGCCCACAGCTGATAATACTATCTTCAGTAACATGTACTGATTACAGTACATGCCGAGTAGTAATGCCAGGGTTATAACAACAAGTAGTTTTATTACTTTCTAACTTTCCTCATGTTTACTTTTTGTAACCTTATAATAGTTTCAGAAATTAAATTTGAATTGACTTTAACTTTTTCCTTCATTGTTAGGAGTTTTAAATAACGATTTTGTAGCTAATTGTTCTAAAGAGTGATTAGAGCAGAAGCCTAGACTTGGACTAGATGATTAGTCTTTAGAGAGATGCCTCAAATAAACTAGATCTTCCCATTGCCAACAGTTCACTAAGTTTTGCCCCGTGAGCAAAAGAAGACATTTAGCTTTCGAAGTTGAATGCCTTATGTATTATAATTCATGGTCATGATAAACCTAACCAGCCCATTCAACCACTTGCAGAGGAGGTAGTTATGAAACTTCAAAGGCAATTAAACATTTACTTGATATTTCTGTCTTTGAAAAGACTTCCCAAAGCTGTTCAGTGAACTCCTATTTCAACACTGAAAAACACTAGCTGATTTCACTGAATCAGTATTTCATGCATGGTATTTTGGGATTCCTTTCAGTTCCTTTGGCAAGAGGTAATTCACGTGTTTGTCATTTAATATTTCAAAATTTAAGTAAAATTGCCATAAATTGACTATAACATAACCTAGATAGGCCCATAGAGTTTTTCAGATGTTCTTTACTTTTAACTACTTTTGTTAAGAAACTTCCTAATTTTTTAAAATACTATTAAAATTAAATAGCAAGGAAATTCACAATTGAAGTTTTAAAGATTTAAAGTTACAAGTCTTCACTTTAATGAACAAAAATACTTTTTGCTTAATGTCCAGTGTAAGTGATATCAGTAGAATTTAACTGGAGTAAGTGTGATATAGTTACCATGGAATATTGTATATAAGACAGAGAAAGTTGTTACTCCCCAAAAGTTCATAATTACCATAAGAATTGCACTAATGAATAAAAGAAACTCCTGATTTCTCAATGGTATTTCAATACCACTAGCATATATGGGAATCTCGGTCCATGGACCAACATACTGAAATTAAAATCTTAATCAGAGAAATAAAAATCCTCATATTTATGTTTATGTAGCTTAGGGCTCATTAAATTTGAAATGTGAAGGTGAACTTTACTGAAAAACATCATTTGAAACAGTATCCTAGATCTGAGAAAAATAAGAAGAATAATTTTATTTCACTCTCTTTAAAATAGTAAAAACTTAACAATTCACAATAACACTTAGGAATCATTTTTTCTGATTTATCGTTTCTGAAAAACTTATTGTGAAAATAGAGTAAATGACTAGGACATGTTAAGTACTCCTCCAGGTTGAATCTTTTATTTAAAATGTGTATCTCCAATACAAAGAAGCACTCTTGTTAGAACAGAAATTGTTGGACTCCATAAATGAATGAGTTACTGAAAGAAATTCTAAAGCCTATGGTAGCCAGGAGTTCAGTTTCAGAGCATCTTATCAATCTCCTTCAGCATTAAATCAACTATTTATGCCTGAAGTCTATGAATATGGGATCTTTCAGTTCCTATTAACCAATGCTGTCATTTATTTAATAGAAGACAATACTCATTCAGTTTCACACAGAAATCAGAGTTCTTGCAGGTGGAGGGTAAAATAATAAAGGAATTTACCTGTAAGCCAATAGGGCCTGGAGGGCCAGGGAAGCCTCGAGGACCTTCATCACCTTTTTGCCCAAACATCCCTTGCTGACCCCTTGGGCCTGGCTCCCCATCACCTCCCTATTTGGAAACGGCGAAAAGAAAAAATATCAGAGGTCTGACAATAACAGAAAAAGCTCCACTGAGATCACTGGAAAACAACTACAAGAGGGCTCAGAATCACTCCTAATATCTTTACAAATATATGTACACCAACTTGATTGAATGAAATCTGTTATACAAGTAGAATACCAGCATATGCCTTGTTTAATGTAGGTCAAATAATACTGCGTATCTCACAAAAAATTTTCCCTGAATTCCTCTTCTCTTTCCCAACAGCATCAACATTCTAGCTGTTGAATACCTGCATATGAGTAGCATATAGTTCTAACAGCCTTCATGGTAGAAGAATTCAAAGCCTTCTAAATAAAAATAAAAATAGAAATCAATCCACTATGGTAGCCAAATCAATATGAGGTGAATTTTAAAAAGAGATACTCTCTTTTAAATGCATCTGGTACCAAGCTGATTTTACCACTGACTGTCATACAAAACACCAAACAAGTTCACTGGAAGGATGGGCCGCATTCGCTATTTACACTATTTAGTTTTTAATAATTCCTTAAATCTGAAATCAAATAACGCCTATTTAAGCTTGTTTACAACAAAAAACAAGACAATGTTAGAACTGTTAATAGTAAGTTGAAATATATTCCTGAGTAAGGAGCATGCAGTTGTTATGGTTTGGCTGCGGCCGGCAACAAAAGCGCCACGCGGTCGCCCCTCCCCCCGCCGGGGTGCGGAGGAGAATGGAAAGAAACAGGCAGAAACCGGTGGTTCGGGATAAGGGCAGTTTAACAGAACAGCAAACAGAGGGAACAGGAACAACAACGATACAGATAAGGAGAAAACACAACACAAACCGCACAACCCAGAGAGCCGCTCTCCCGGACCGGACCGGCGCCATGCGCTCCCGAGCCGCGAGTGAGTTCCCGCCACCCAGGTCCCCCCCACCGGAACCCCGCATGACGGCACATGGTATGGAATACCCNGCTCTGTTTGGCCAGGTGGGGTCACCCGCCCGGCTGTGCCCCTTCCTGCATTCTGGTGAAAATTAACCCTGTCCTGGCCGAACCCAGGACGCAGTTCAAAGAACTTCTAAGTATCAGAGGAGTTATGGCAAGATTGGGGTTTGCTCCGAATAAGCTACGTACAGCTATACCAGGGGCACCAACAGGACCCTGGAGACCCGGTGGACCTGGAGGACCCTGCAACAAACAAACATCCAAAAGGAAAAGTTAGTGATTATGGCATCTGGAATGAGATTAAAAGCAAATATAGAGACAACCCTATTTGCACGATCAAGGTCTATCAAGCATTTCTCCATTTCTCCACAGAGAATGCAGCATTATTCACAAGTCTTTTTCATTCAGTACAAACAATTATTATTTGTTTTTTTCTGAAAGAGTCAGATTTGTATATCTGTAATAGACTTAATACTGGCATTTATTGAAAGGACATTTGTAATGTTTCAGAGTATTTAAAATAGATTCCTGTGCAAAAATACATTTAAAAAAATATTTTTTCGCAATTAAAAATATCAGACCTTTCAAGGAGATTTGTGCAGAAAAAGTAAACCTTTAAAGCATCATCTAACAATCTATCTTTAAATGGAACACTTACTATTTGGATTAGTTTTTATGAAATTGCAAATAGTTTTAGTAACAGCAGAAAGCTTATTTTGACCTCCAGGAGACATGAAAAAGCCTAAGTTCTTACTGAGCCCTGGGAGCCACGTACTCTTTGATATTAGGTCTCTTTTCAATTGAATGGCAAAAAATATGTCTCTGAGAGGAACTTAATTTTTTCAATCTTCTTACAGAATTATAACTTTCTAAGTTATATTGTGCATAATTTAGAAGTCAGTTATGCAGACGTGATGTAATGAAGATATGTAACACTGAGAGTATGGGAATGCAAGATACTAGTTTATGATGAAGTTAAAATCATGTGCTAGGTTGAATCTGTTTTTTTGCGCCAGCTAGAGAGATTAGGATGATAAAGAGTGAAGCTAAGAATGCATAGAACCTTACACCTGGCAACAGCTAAATTCTAGTCTGCTATTTCACATGACAATGTAGTCTGCAGTTTCTAGGCTGGAAATTCTAATTTAATGTTTGGACTTACAGACCTTGCTAGGGTAAAAATTAGATTATTCTGCTCTTTATAGGGAGATAAGAAAAGAGATTACTTCGGTGTTGTAGTGTATTTCTTTCTTTGGGTTGTATGTGTATTTTAGAGTATCTTATTTTCTAAGGAGTTTGAAGTGTCAAGCTATGTATTTCTTCTATTTTATAGTTTTCTTTGCATCACATACCTGATGGCAATAGGTGAAGCAAAGCTTTTTAGCCTCTGTGGTGACACACCTAAATGAAAGGACTCCTAGGAATGCTCCTGTTGACTGGGAGGGTTACCATGAGAAAGGGAATTAGCATGCATAAATTTGTAAAAAAATCATATTGGAATGGATTGCTTCTACACTATGCAGGATGCTTCTACCTGCTCCTTCATTTTATAGGGCCAGAGCAAGATCCACACATTTTTAATCTCATTAAAATACTCATTTTGATATAAAGTATTGTTGGAAGGTACTTTGCAATTGATTAATGAGAAGTTATTTGGACACATGGCCAGACTCTTTTTTTTCCATTGCTCTGGAAGGCAAATGGAGGGAGACTGAGCAGAATCATCGGAGGTTTTGAAGCTTAAGACAGGATGTATATCAGCAATAAAATTGTGCTGTCCCCAGCTAGGATCTGGCAACATAGTATTTTTAGTTAGGCACAGCATAGTTAAACTCCTGAACATAATTCCTTGTTAGTTTCAACTGCGAATTGAAGATGTTTGCAGCTCTTCTTAAACAGGAAAGCAGGATTAATTCTTCTTTGCTCAGGGTTTGTGCTGTGATTAGGCTCTAAATGCCCACCGAGGCTTTTGTGGGTGCCTAGGTATTGCGAGTATCTATTCTTAGTGTCCTGTGATTCCAGAACTAGATACTTACTCTTCAGAATCTTTCAGAGGTGACCAACAAGGCCTTTCCGCCCTGCCCCAATATACTTCTGTCAGCATGTTGACAGGAAAGCAGATTTGAAATAAACATATTCTGAAATGTCAGGGTTCAATGACTGCAACTGTTTGCAAACAGGATTCAATACCATGACTTCAAACAGGGTAACATTCACTTCAACTAAGCACATCTGAACACTGAATTCTGTATTCCAAGAAAAACACATTACGTTCCCAAATGCCTTAAATCTTGAGACTGAGATTACAGGATACATTCTCAAATTATTATGCTGCAGGCACTTTATTTGTAAAGCAGGTCTGCTGGAACATGCCCAAATACATTAGTACTCACTATGGGAACTGTGGTCACAGTCTAATGTTCAGCATAACGAGCTATGCTGAAACAGAAAAGTGCAGTGTGTGTTTTTTCTGAATTTCTCTGATGCAGAAGCATCTCAAATGAAGAGGCATGTCAAAGGGGAAAACAAAAGGATATGCATGTGATTGCATGCAAAGTCTGAAGTGGAACTGGACCATGACCTGCTCTATATGCTTCCTCTGCTCTTTCCTTTCAACACCAAATTTTTCTGTGTACACAGGGCCTGTACTGTAATGAACCTCTTCAGGTGGACAAAGACTAGCTGCATATATCTCTTTGTATCCCACAGCTGGTTTACAACTACAACAGCAAATAGATTAAGATTGATTTTCAGTTAACTTGGAGCAAGTCCATAGTCTTAAAACCTACTTTTAAAAATGTTTTGATTTGTTAAATTGATTTTACAGAGTTAACCAAAGCATTCAGCACAGATTATTCAAGAGAATTTTAGTGTGAAGCAGAATTTGTTTACAACTTGGTTATATGTATGTCTCTTGGAAAACTGGGCTTTGTAATAGAAGTGCTCTCTCATCCATACATACAATACTACATTCCTTGTGTTAATAGGGCATTACAAATATTTTACTATAGCACTTGTGATTTGATCTATTAAAATAGGATTATGAAAAGTATGCATTTTCTACACTGGAAACTGCAGAAATCTTTCTTATAGAAATAATTTGAAAGGACAAGCTTATCCTAAAAACAAAAAAACCCTTATCATTTTTTTTTTGCACATTTTGTCTCCACACGTTTTTCTATGTAATTATTATAAAACTGTGATTTGGTTTTGTGTATATCCTTCTATAAAACATGATCTGAATACATGTAAGCCATAAATTTGGTCCAATTTTTAGAAGCAATCTACTTTTATGATAATTTGTAAGCTGTTAATCACAGTAAGCACAGAGCATTTTCAAGACAGTAAATATGCTTAGTTATGAATACCCCTATGCTGAGTTCTGAACTTTGCTAACTGTGAATATTGATGAAATATAAGAATAAAACAAATCTTTCTGCAATTACTTCTCCATTTTTTTCTTAAGGAAAATTATTCAAATAAAATGCCAGTGTAACTTGAAATTGAACAGAAGTGAAAACAAATCTTTTCTGAATTTTTGGGAAAGAAACCAAAATCAAACAAAAGAAATATGCTAGTTTTATTCTTTCTAGCTTCAAATTTTACTAGTGGAAAAAGCTTATTTTTATATTTGTGGCCTCAATCAAAAGAGGAAGTGCTTGAACTTCAGAAATAATTTTGAAGACAAAACATTTCAAATTAAATCACTAGAAGCCTGATTAGTCCCAAGTTCACTAACAGGCCTAGTGATAATAGTTGAAAACTTGTAGAAGCCATTTCATCTAAGGTCTTCGCTGTTCTGAAATGTTGCAACCAGTTAAGTGTGCTCTCCAAGCTTAGATATTCTTTAAAAATTTTAAAACTATATTAGCAGATTTCTCTACTGAGTCTTCATATTCTTCATCATTATGGCTAAGAAGCTAAAGCTGGGTATGTTCACATAATCCAGTCACTGAAGTTAACTTAAACCCAGTAAGATAATGTATACATATTCTTGGTCTCTCTCAGTTCAAATGTAGAACGGATGAATTAAAATTATATAGGAAGGGTACTTAGGAATGTAGTTCACTTATTGATTTTAAAATAATTCTGTAAGCTCAAGAAATATGAGAAATACTAAATATATGCATGGCTTTTTAAGTACAAACCTTTAGTGTTGCGTTAAAACTCAACATTGTTTTGAAGAAACATTTCTGAAGTGTGTCTGTGTTTCTGTTCATTGATGTAGCAAGGCTACTTGCATACTTCATGCATAAATACTTTTTATTTATGAATAACGTAATGGACAAAGGATTTTGCTACTCACGTTTTCTCCCTTGTCACCTTTACTACCTTTCTGACCCGGTTCACCAATTTCACCCTATAATAGAAAGTTAGAAGTTAAAGTTCTTCTTTAAAATGATCTTCTTCACACTTAGCTGAAGTCAATATGACAGTATCTTTAAATTTTCCCTTTGATACAATTATTCGGTGTTTTATGCTGCTGCTTCTAAAGGGGGCAGTTCTGCATCGATCAGTAGTGTGTCATATTAATCCAGATATTGATTGTTGTACTGCAAAGGTCAACAAGACCTGGCTTTGAAGTATAGTACAACTGAGCTCTAAATAAAGGAAATTGTGTTCCTCATGTCACCTTCAATACGAACTTATGATGAAAGCACCCTGATTTACAGACTCATCTAACTGTATGTGGCTGAACAACTGCTTCCCACTGTAGCGTACAATATTTCAAAACTTCAAAATTATTCAAATCACCAGGAAACCGTGTCAGAAAAAAAAATTTTTCTTTATACAATAATAAAAGACAATTAAACTAAATCACAGAAAATACTCTCTGCGTGATAAATAATACTCATGCATCATAAAAACGAATGTCAAAGTCTTCAAAGGTGCTGTGTCCTAACTTCTGCCAGAAGTCAAGAGAATAACTCTGCTGCGAACATATGTTTTGACACCCTCAATCAATCAACAATGGTTCCAAATCACTATACATTACTAGGAACATTTTATCTTACTCATTCAGCAAACCAAGTTTCTAAAATAGGCAAAAATCAAATTTGATATCTTCTGCCTTGATTTATTTTGCCACACTTTCATCCTTGTTTCTTTGCCAGGATATATGTCTTTCCCTCAGACATCTGATTATAGAAGGTTCATTAGTTTTTTTGCTGTGGGTGGAGGGAGTTTGGGGGAGGCAGGGCTAAGAGTTCCTGCATCACCATATTTATTGTGAGGAAAGCTACAACCAGAGAACGGTACTGACAGATCTTCCCACAGATGCACTAATACGAATTATAATGATTCACCTTGTCACCGTCTTCTCCGGGAGAACCACTAGGACCAGCAGGACCAGGCAGTCCTACAGGACCCTGTACTCCATCACGTCCAGCTGGACCTTGAGGACCTTTTTCACCCTGGTTTTGAAGAAAAAGAAGTGATCCACATTATCACAGGAGTCAAATGAAGATTTCAGTACAGGGAGTCACATTACTAATAAAAAATTTGAAAAAAAAACCACAATAGAAAAGAAACTATAAAGGGAAGGGAATGTGTCAGAAAATTATGCTAAGTAATACTGGAGGCCGACGACAAATATACTTGTACTCTAATGCACAGTGGCTGGGTACAAAGCTTTAATGAAAGACTGATTTGACAAAGTTTTTTATTATATTCACTCCTTGCTGTTGATAATAATGGGTTTAACCCTTCTTCAGTGTTAGATTGTATGACAATAAATGTTTTACTGTTTACTTAACTGTAAATATAAAAGGAGTAGGTCAGGTATTCTGATGATATGTTTAATAGGCAAATACTAGAGTGGGGAAACATAACATTCTGGAGTGAAAAGCCTGTGCTGTGATAGCCTTACGTGACTCTGTGATTACTTACGGGAGCACCCTTCTCCCCTGCGGGGCCTGGAGGACCCTGCGGTCCAGGACGACCTGGTAGACCAATTGGGCCAGCAGTGCCTGCTGTTCCACGTTCCCCTGGTGAACCCTGGAAAGAAATAAAAAATAGAAGAGAATTCTGATATAACTCTGATAACTGTTAGTGGTTTTTATGATCCAGGTCAACAGAGAATATATGTATTATTCAGTGAGATTCCAGCTGGTAGAAGGGTACATATTCAGCATGTGTACAAGTAAAGAAAAAGGCTCAAAGAACTAAGCTGAAGTTCGCACTTAATAGTTAATTTAAACTTTTATTTTTCATAAATACCCATTCTTGTATTTGTTCATCATAATAGAAGTGTGCTTTAGCCTGTTTTCAAGAACTTATTTCCCCTCTGTGTTTCCAAAATACATTAACATACCACTTTGGTGAAACAATATTCCCCATACTAAAATACAGAACTAACCTACAACACAACACAAATTTTTTGTCAAGTTTTGTGCTGTACATTGCTGTGTTGATCAGTATGCTTCTGCATTTCAATTCACCTGTGTAAAAATCTATTGAAGTATAATGACTAATCTGATGTGTCATAGAGAGGATGCTTGGATGTACAGGTATCTTTAGACAAGCACAGAAAAAGTTAAAAATCTAATATTGCAAATTAAAGGGGAAAAGACAGGTGCTGTATGTGGAAAAAACACAGGAATTCTGTATTCTAGCATATATTTTTACAGAGAATAATAGCAGAGAGGGATAATTTGCACTCTAATATCAATAAGCCTCACTTTTAAATGAGTCATATCATTGTCATTACTGTATTCATTTAATTGTCTAAATAAGTTTGGGTTTTTTTTTTATCTGAACCTACCAAAACATCCCTAAGTGAAAATTTAGTTGCTACCTTCCCTGTCAGTTCTTTCTTTTGAAGCAGTTTAGGGCTTATGGCTGTTCCACAAAAGCCAACCTTTCTTTCAAATGTGTCGATCTGCATAGAGACGTGGCAGACAACCTTTTGTAACTGGAGATGCACCTTTATGGTTTTCACTGGATTGAGCTAACTAGACAAAATGGAGAGAATTACTAGGTATGCAAAAATCTGCAATGCTCTAAAAACGAAGAGGTACCTAGGGTGGGCTAATTTTTTCCTGTCTTATTTATTGCACTTTCTGAGAACACAGATGGCATGTACTTTTAAGTAGTGCTGAAGGGGAAAAAGGAAAGGAAACAAGGTGTTCTGGTACTAAAAAATCTTCCTGAAAGGATACAAGGGAACAGATAATAGTATAGATTAGAAGTCTATTCAAATAAATCGAATTTCAGAATCAAAATGTTAATTTTTGGTCTATCCATATTTGTTTATCATTTAGTCAAAAGCCACAATATGGAGTACTGATGTTAAGTCCTTTTTGCAAGCTGGGTTTATTTCCTAATTGTGATCTATAACCAAAGTTCTCTGCAACTCATAAGCAAAGAAATGGACACCTGTTTGGAGGCACAATACAACAAGAAATGGCAGAAAGCAGAAGACATTTACACTCGAATTCCGAGTATCTCCTTGATCACGCAGACAGATTCTGACCAAGTATTTTTCTGTATTTGTGACATGGATTCATGATAGCCCAGGGGAAAAATTTCCTGTGTCTTCATTCAGGGGTTAACTGCCATCTAACCTGCTTCTTCCTGTCTCTCAATGAGAGTCAGCATGTGCAGGGAGACATAAGCATGATGCTCTCCTGTGTACAGGCAGAGCGTGGAGAATGGTGGAGCTTCTTTGTGCTTTCTTGCACCATCACTGGCTGAGAACTCTGACAGGAAATCCAGCTGTGCCAGTCCTGATACTTTCTGAGGATTTGAGATGCTGTACATCCTTCCTGTGTCCTGTAGACAGGGCAGCATGGGAACAAAGACAACGGAGTATTCTGTTCCACTGTACTCTACATATGAGCTAGTCGTGCTTACAAGTCTGATGGGAAAAAGTATTTCACTAAGAGAAACACAGTTAACCTTGAAATTCGTAGACTCGCTGGAAGCTGAGAAGCAGAGAGCTGTCCTCTCCCTCTAACTTTCTGTATTTTCACACTTCTATAGCATCTTTGTTTTCTGTCTTTTAAAATAATTTACAATTTTTGCATCAATAGATGCAAATCACTGTTAAAGGTTTGTTTGCTGTATAGTAATATTTCCCCATCTTTTCAGCTTGACACCAACAAGATAGTTTGTAACACTTTAAAGTTATTGATAATTTCACTTTTCCAGACGGTATATTGGAAGTGGGGTGATACATCATAAGAATAGATAAGTAATAGGTGGTGTAGTCTGAGGCTCTATATAGCCAGATTTTTTTCCATGTTTAAGCGAAGATCAAATTTGATGGCTCTTGGAACACTGGAATTTTAAGATGCTTTCACCTATGAAGGCCAAATGTTTTGCTTTTATTCATGCCATACACTTCCTGGACTGACCCCGTTAGCATAACTGATACTAATTCCATAATAAGGTACTTTTCCCTCCAGATAACTGTGGCAGAAGAGAATGATGAATGTTTGCTCCAAATGTTTTTGCAGATTATCTCAGTAAGATCTAATTTTGCATGACTGTGAAAAAAAAAATTGTGCAGGAATCATAGATGACTTTATCCTTCCAAATGTTATTTTTTCTCAAGTCTGCGTGGATGCCTGAGTTGCAGTCCTATTATTTCTGTTATTTTACTTCCTAAGACTTTAGTGAATTCAACAAGAAAAACTCACTACCCTGCAGCCATACTACCATGGTCTCTGATCTTGTCAGCTCTCATAAGTTAAACAATTTTAGGTCATTTCATCAGTAGGATGCAAGAATAGAGAGGAAAAAAAAAATCCAGATAACTCATAGATCTTTCCTATATCAGACAGCAGACACTGACAGTGGCCGTAATTTCTGGTAGCTCTTTTTACTCGGCCAACTTTTCACATTTATCTTTGCATCATTTTTATTTGTTATACTTAAATTTCACATGAGTTATGAATAGGAAGTAACACTTCCTGTTTTCAAGGATCCTCTCATTTCTCTCCAAGAATGGCCTCTGATCAAAGCAGAACACATTATAGTCACAACTCAGAAAAGCATTTTAGGCAGCTTCTTAAATCTGTTCTCTCTTTCTCTCTTTCTATGCTTATTATCTTTGTTTGCCACTCTGTCCCAGTATGAAACAATGCCCTTATATTACTAAACTCATTGTTAACCTGTGGTCTCGCAGTGGTACTCACATCCTGGAATATTTTTATTAATCTGTGGGGTTTTAAAAAACTTTTCTACAGAATCAAGTAGATGCTTTGTCGTGCATTTCTCTTATAGAGGCTATAAACCCATTAGTAACCTTGTTTATCTCTCTGTGAAGAGATATGTAATTATAGCTATTGTGTACATTACATAGTAGTAGCAACACTTTTTACTCATGGTTAACAAAATGCTCAACAAGTGAAGATCCCTATGGCTGAAAAATGTTATCAAACAGAGGAAGATAGCTCTAGATAGGTCAGTACTGATAATTGGGTAGCCTACAGCTGGCTTATTCTGAGTCCAATTTGGGCATCCTATTCCTTGAGCTAATGAATAATGACTGATTGACATTCCGAAGCACTTTCTCTCATCAGCATTCAGCATTCCACACAGTAGTATGAGAAGGGAAGAAAACAAACTGAAGACAAAAATAGCAGATAAAAGACAGCTGTTAAAGTAAAGCAACAAAAAAAAAAAACAAACAAAAAAAAAACCCACAACAAAAAAAACCAGGAAAAAAACCTTGCTCTGGAATGCATTCATGCATCTCTTTTTGTCCAAATCCCTCTAAGCACAGTAATTGGCATGCACAGTATTTGGAGCAGTCATTTGTTTGGTACGCTTGCAGATGTATACACAAGCCCAATAAAGCTTATAATTGACTATATATGCTAGTTAGAAGCAATTAGTATTGGCAGGGAATTGGAGGAAAATCATCCAGTGGCATGAATTCTCTTCCTATCATAAATGGCAAATGAAGACTCCATTATAATTACACTTCTGTGTGTACACTCCGTTGGCTAAAAATAGAAGGAAAAATATTTTAGGACTATTTGATGCTCATGGTCTACTAAAAGCTACTGTGAAAAAAAGCAAGCTGTTGTGGTTGAATTGTGGTCCTTGCAGATGCACAGAAACGCAGTACTAAAGGCACTTATGCATCTTTTTTCACTGAAAAACACTTTCAAGATAACAAGCTAGTAATTAAAGATTAAATAGAAAAAAAAATCCCACTGAGGCCTTCTGTAATACTCTCAGGTCAGCTTGGCGCTGTTTGTGCCTCCAGTGACCTGCTTGCGCTACAGTGATCTCAAAGTATATTTAAAAAAAAAAAAGTGTTTACCATTCAAACTCTCTTTCTACTCTGCCCATAATTCCTACTGCCACTACATCTGTTTCCCAAAGATTGGAAAAACAATATGCAAAAAATTCTAAGCTTCCTAGGTGAGTCTTTCTATGAATATGTTTACCTTAGCAGAAAGCGTGGTTCCAACAGGAATGAATTTATAAAGTGAAGAAGCAGTTGCTACTTTCTCCTGACACCTGTACTCTGTGAATTTCTGGGCTATACTTCACGATAATTCTAGTCTGGCATTGAATTCCCATTAGCTGGTGTGTATTAGAAGCACTCCTGGAATTCCTCTTCTAATTTAGTTTCACATGAAAGGAATACTGTTCATGAGCTCCAAGCGAGCTCTGTGACTTGAACCAAAGGATGGTAAATGGGGATGATTGAGACATTCACCTCAAAAAGGCTCTGATATTTCGAAGTAAAACACTAATGTATACACACCCTATAAGAATTTGAAAAACATAGAACTTCTGAATTTAAATTCAAACACGTGTATTTCAGAATATGGACAACTGTCACTAAGTAAGATATGTGCTTTTACCTCACAACCTTACATGATGCATATTTATGAGAAACTATAATAGTAGTGGCACAGATACTGTGTGGGCATCCTGTCTGGGAAAGTGGAGTGCATTAAATATTAGGTATGCTTGTGCTGTCTGGTTTGTGCATGCTCAGAAGAGTTCTGGTTCATTGCACCTGAACTAACTGTCTGCTTGAGAGGTTAGTCCAGCCTTAGGGCTTCCTTTAACAAAAAATGAAGACATGACCTTTAGATTGCAGAAATTACTCTGGTCTATACTTTCTTGATTTTGATTCATCTTTTCTTCTAACAGTTCAGGTTCTTCAGGTGGGGTGGGATGATATCCCTTTTGACTCTCCCTACTAGCTTCCATTCCATTCCATTCCATTCCATTCCATTCCATTCCATTCCATTCCATTCCATTCCATTCCATTCCATTCCATTCCATTCCATTCCCAGATGCCTTATTTTGGTGCCTTTTGTGAATAAACACATACTGCATGGTGTTAAGAAGAACTGTAAATCACAAATCTAGTTCTTGATTTAAAGAATAGAACCTTAAAAGGCATTAAGAATCCAACAATTAATTTTAATAATTCTTGTACCAAGTATTAAGAAATCAAGAAGTAAAGCTTAAAAGTGTGCTACAGCAGATCTTTTCCAATAATGCAGAAATAATCCAAAAGCGAGAATCTTTATACTATGTTGGTTTTTTTTCCTGCCTGTTTAATGCATTCTAATCTCAACATAAATTGCAGGGGCATAAAATCGCTTTATTGTTGAAATACACAGAATTTCAGCTCCTCCATTACTTTTTTTGTCCAACAGGAATAGCTTTGCTGTGGTTTTTTTATTTCAGTTGGACTGAATGAAAGAAGTTGACAAGATGACTGTCAAAATCTACACAATCCACATTTGGGAATAACTGTACCATGTTTTGAATACCAGTGCTTCCTTGTAGAACTTCCTAGCATACTAAATGACAACAGAGAATAGGTAGCTTCAAACATCTCCTACTTCAAATGCCTTTCAGTGGATAACTACCAGAAACTCAAGTGAAAGAGGCAGCAGAGTTATAAATAGTAGATGACCAAACATGAAAAAAAAAAATCTAAATGTAAACAATTGTTGAGTGCAGGACCATCTAGAAAAAGCCTAGTCACGCTACTCAAGGGAGAATAGTCTACTGGTTTTGAGGAATGAGTACATATCACTGCTTTTCTCTCATAATCATAAACAACTACAACAACAAAAGAAGTTGACAGATATAGTTTTACACCTACGTTGATCTTAAAATGTTGAGAAGGAATATTACTGCATGACATGATTTTACATAGCTGTTATTCGCCAAGCAAACATAATTTGTAACAATTTCAGTGATCGTGTCTATAACACGTGGTCCACACAGCAAGTACAGTAAAGATAAAGTCTTCAAAGCAATGGATGGGTTTTGGTGATCTGATCTTCTAAAATTCTTAAGTAATTGCATAATGCATAATTTATTTACATATTCATACAATGGTATTGTTAATAAGCCATTCTTGCATGATTCATTTTCCTATGGATTTCAATGGAAGATTTCAGGTTGCATGTTACTATTTTCCAAAATAAGATTCTTTTTTATAATGCTCATCATACTTTCTCAAAGTACTTAAGCTTGCTCTACAATTTTTCCCTTTTCCTACAGAATCTAAAGTTTCATTGAAAAATATTTTTTTCAGTGTAGATACTGTGGCAAAAATAATGGTATAGTATGCCTGCTGCTATATCATTCTCTGTACCAATTTCAAAGCACTTCAAAACAGGATTAAGATGTGTTCTCCTCTTTAAGTACGTTGGGGTCTCCAGACTCTGAGTGAAAAATATCAATGGATTCTGAGAGGACTGTCTTTGAACTTTTTTTTAAGATAGCAAATAAATTGTAAAATAGTGGTGGAAAGAAATAGCCTATGTGACATTTCCCAGCTATACAGAAATTACTGAAGATTAGTAGAATATCAGTTTTGTTCTTTATGTATGAAACGTTCTCCAATCCCAATCTAAACAAAAAGAATTTGTTTCACAACGAGTTAAAATGAATCAAAACTTATGCATAGGTTGGTATATGTTTAAAAATATTAGATGCAGTAATAAGGGCGCGAAAGTAGTAATGCCACATATTTAAAAGCTCGCTTAGGCAATGCAGAACACCCGCAGTATTTTAAACATAATGTATGTCAACTGTGAGTGAACTGCAGTTGTGCAAAGAGAACACAGCTGTATTTTTGTTTGTTTGCATGGCAAGGTTTTGGTAGCGAGGGGGGGGGCGGGGGCTGCAGGAGTGGCTTCTGTGAGAAGATGACAGAAGTGTCCCCGATGTCTGGTAGAGCCCGTGCCAGCTGGCTCCGAGACAGACAGGCTGCTGGCCAAAGCTGAGCCAACAACAGTGGGGGCACCTTTGTGGCAACATATTCAAGAAGGTAAAAAAACCTGCAGCAGGATAGAGAGAGGAGTGAGAATATGTGAGAGAAACAAGTCTGCAGACACCAAGGTGAGTGAAGAAGGAGGGGGAGGAGGTGCTCCAGGTGTGAGAGCACAGATTCCCCTGCAGCCCATGGAGAAGACCATGGTAAGGCAGGCTGTCCCCCTGCAGCCCATGGAGGTCCACAGTGGAGCAGATATCCACCTGTAGCCCGTGGAAGGGACCCCACGCCGGAGCAGGTGGATGCGCCTGAAGAAGGCTGTGACCCTGTGGGAAGCCCCTACTGGAGGAGGCTCCTGACAGGACCTATGACCCCATGGAGAGAGGAGCCCACACTGGAAGATGTTCTGGCAGGACTTGTGACCCCACAGGGGACCCACGATTGAGCAGTCTTCCTGAAGGACTGCATCCTGTGGTAGGGACCCATGCTGGAGCAGTTCATGAAGAACTGCAGTCCATGGGAAGGACGCACACTGGAGAAGTTCGTGGAGGAGTCTCCCATGGGAGGGACCTCACACTAAAGCAGGGGAAGAGTGTGAAGAGTACGCAGCGGCAGAAACAACATGTGATGAACTGACTGCAAATCCCATTCCCCGTCCCCCTGTGTCACTCAAGGGGGAGGAGCTAGAGAATTTGGGAGTGTAGTTAGCTCGGGAAGAAGGGAGGGGTGGTGGTGGGAAGGTATTTTAAAATTTCTTTTTTATTTCTCATTATCCTACTCTGATTTGATTAGTAATAAATTAAAGTCATTTCCCCAAGTTGCATCTGGTTTGCCCATGATGGTAATTGGTGAGTGATCTCTCCCTGTCCTTATCTCGACCCACGAGCCCTTCATCATATTTTTTCTCCTCCTGTCCACTTGAGGAGGTGGAGCGATAGACTGGCTTGGTGAACACCTGGCATGCAGCCAGGGTCATTCCACCACAACAGTATGAGTTCACTATCTGCTATCTGTAGATTTTCCACTATGAAAAACCTCTTTCATCTCAACAATAACTTGTGTAAGTGGCAAGTAGAAAATAATTATTGATCACTTTGAATGAGATAAATCTGTCTGCTGTTTTACAGACTGCATTGAAGAAAACATCACAGCATGCAAAGAAGAAAAAAGGTTACTATGTAATACTGTTTATATTTCCACAAAATTATGTTTACTTACAACTGGGCCTGGTGGGCCTTGTGGGCCTTCCCCTCCTTTCAGACCAGCTGGACCCTAAAAAATGGGAAAACGAAACAAAACAAAAGCTATCTCTTACACTGGAAAATCCAAGAGTTATTTATGCAACACTTATAATAGGAAGAATGTGAAAATCCAAAGACAAAAAACTGAACAAATTCCTTTTTCGCTTATATAGCCAATGATATTTAACAATGTTGGATGCTTGATGTTTGTTCTCCTATTGCATTCATTTTGAAGCACAATAGAAGGTTCCATGAAATAAAAGATTTAATCCATTCTTTCTTATATTTAGAAACATCATGTCAATTGTTCTTGTGCTTGTATCATACCTGAGCACCTGGAAGGCCTCTCTCTCCAGGGAAACCACGAAGACCTGCTGGTCCATCTTTTCCAGGAATGCCTTGAGGGCCTGGGTCACCCTTGGAAACATATTACATTTTTATAAAAAAAAAAAAGTGTAAAATGCTTATGTTAGTCATTAAATGGGTGATGAAAATGAAATACCAGATGCTAGTTATAGTAATGACAAAAAAGATTATGCCCCCACCTATTCACCCACTAATTCTTTTAACATTTTCACAGAATATCACAGAATATCACAGAATAGTAGGGGTTGGAAGGGACCTCTGTGGGTCATCTAGTCCAACCCCCCTGCCGAAGCAGGGTCACCTACAGCAGGCTGCACAGGACCTTGTC